>CAJIBJ010000200.1_pt1 | contig 11352 bp, 9 predicted proteins | sample 9199331 | NCBI WGS metagenome assembly CAJIBJ01 (sample SAMEA7708300, study PRJEB35096) | sediment metagenome | biome: marine neritic benthic zone biome [ENVO:01000025]; feature: sediment [ENVO:00002007]; material: shallow marine sediment [ENVO:03000034] sea grass bed [ENVO_01000059] ... | reverse complement strand
ATGATGGAGGCTGGCGGGCTGTCCGGCGATCCGGCGATGGAAGAAGTCGGCGGCGAAGCCGGCGCGCGCCTGAAGCGTGTGGCGGATGCACTGAAAAGCTGATCGCCGCCGTCCCTCCTTTGAAGGGGCATTTCCCGGCTCTCACGGCGGGCCCGGCTTGACGCACTGCGGATATCCATCAAAGATATAACGCGACCTCCACCGGGGAAACTCCCATGATGCATAACCAGAATCCCGGGCTACTTATACGGGCCATTGGCCTCAGCCTGTTCGTCCTGCTCCTTCCTGCCATCGCATTTTCCGCCACTGAAGGTGCGCTGGAGATGATCGACCTGACCGGCCACTGGGCGGGCATTGTTTCACTGGTGATCTTCGTTGCGGCCTACTCGCTGGTGATCGGCGAGGAAATGATCCACATGCGCAAGTCCAAGCCGGTGATCGTGGCGGCCGGCCTGATCTGGGTGCTGGTGGCGATCGCTTTCCAGCAGGCTGGCGACATCGACCGCGCCCACACGGAGATCCGGGGCGATCTGCTCGAATTCGTCGAGTTGTTCCTGTTCCTGCTGGCCGCCATGACCTTCATCAATACGATGGAGGAGCGGGGCGTTTTCGACGTGCTGCGTGTCTGGCTGGTGACCCAGGGCTTTTCCCTGAGGAAGATTTTCTGGATCACGGGCGCCCTGGCTTTCGTCATGTCGCCCATTGCGGACAACCTGACCACCGCGCTGCTGATGGCGGCGGTCGTGGTGGCTGTCGGCGGCAGCAATACGAAATTCATCGCGGTGGCCTGCATCAACATCGTGGTTGCCGCCAATGCCGGCGGCGCCTTCAGCCCGTTCGGCGACATCACCACGCTGATGGTCTGGCAAAAGGGTGTGGTCCAGTTCCAGCAGTTCTTTGCCCTGTTCATTCCCTCAGTGGTCAACTGGATCGTCACCTCGGCCATACTGAGCTTCGCCGTGGGCAAGGACCAGCCCGAGCCCGTGACAGACGAGGCGGAACTCCAGCACGGAGCCTGGGTGGTCGTCGGGCTGTTCATCCTGACCATCGCGATGGCGGTATCCATGCATAACATGCTGCACCTGCCGCCGGTCGTGGGCATGATGACCGGACTGGGTTTCCTGAAGATGTACGGCTGGTACCTCACGCGCCGGGACGTGCGCATCGAAAAGGGCCACAAACTGGAGAAAGTGGAATCGACCCCGCTGGGCGTGGAAGCGATGCACGAGGGCGAGCAAGAAAGTAACCGGAAGACTTTCGACATTTTCAACAACCTGCAACGAGCCGAGTGGGACACCCTGATGTTCTTCTACGGCGTCATCATGTGCGTGGGCGGGCTGGGCGCTTTCGGCTACCTCGCGGTAGGCTCTGAATTGATGTACGAAGGCCTCGGGGCCACGACGGCCAACGTCATCGTCGGTTTCGCCTCGGCAATCGTCGACAACATACCTGTGATGTTCGCGGTGCTGGAAATGAATCCGGATATGTCGCTCGGCCAGTGGCTGCTGGTCACCCTGACCGCCGGCGTGGGCGGCTCGATGCTCTCCATCGGCTCCGCGGCGGGTGTGGCCGTGATGGGGACGGCGCGGGGTATCTACACCTTTTTCGGCCACCTCAAGTGGTCCTGGGCGATCGTTCTGGGGTATGCCGCCAGCATCGTCGTGCATTTCATGGTAAACGGCTCCAAGTTCTGATGGGGGCAGGACAAGGGCAGAGCGTCGGGCTAAAGAAGGAAATCGGCAAGCTGGGCTTCGGGGCCATCGCCCTGAACGGGACCATCGGCGCCGGCATCTTTGCGCTGCCGGCCATCGCCATGGGGCGGGCCGGCCTTTTCAGCCCCTGGATTTACGTTGCCTGCGGCGTCCTGATCATGGCGATCGTTTTCGTATTCGCACGCGTGGCGAGTTATTTTTCCGACACCGGCGGCCCCGTCACCTACGCGAGCCGGGCCTTCGGTCCCTTCGCCGGTTTCCAGGCCGGCTGGCTGCTCACGCTGTCCCGGGCCGCGGCGTTCGCGGCCAACGCGCACCTGATGGTCACCTATGCCGGGTGGTTCTGGGAACCGTTGACCGGCGGCACCGCTCACCTCGCGGCCGTTGTCGCGGTCTGCTTGCTGCTGGCGGCGATCAACCTGGTTGGAATCCGCCAGGGCATGGCGGCCATTTTCGCCCTGACGGTGCTGAAACTCCTGCCGCTGTTGCTGCTGGTCATCCTCGGGATCAGCCAGACCAGTCCTGAGATATTCCGCGGAGCCCACATTCCGCCGCTGGATTCCCTCGGTGAGACCATGCTGATCATTTTTTACGCCTTCGTGGGATTCGAAAGCGCGGTCATCCCGGCCGGCGAGGGGAAGAACGCGAAGCGGGACATCCCGCTGGCGCTGGTTCGGACGATCCTGGCCATCACGGTGTTCTACTTCCTGATCCAGATCGTCGCGATTTCCGTGATGCCGAATATCGCCGAGAGCGAAACGCCGCTGGCGGACGTCGCCCTGGTCCTGATGGGCACCGCCGGCGCGGCGATCCTGACGCTGGGCGCCGTGTTTTCCATCAGCGGCAACCTGACGTCCAGCATGCTTTCGGCACCGCGCATGCTCTACGCCATGGGTCAGCTGGGCAGCCTGCCGGCGTGGTTCGGCCGGATTCACCCCCGCTTTCACACGCCCGCCAACGCCATCCTGTTCTACGCGGCGTTTTCCCTGGTGCTGGCGCTGAGCGGCGGTTTCGTCTGGCTGGCGGTCATGAGTACCATCGTGCGCCTGATGGTTTACGTCATGTGTATTGCCACACTGCCCGTTCTCCACCGCAAGCTGGGGGAATTCGATGGTCAGTTCCGCTTGTGGGGCGGCATGGCCATTCCACTAGTCGCGCTGGTGATCAGCATCTGGCTGATGACCCATGCGAAACCCGAGTCCTGGCTGGCGACGGGCGCATTCATGGTGCTTGGCGGCGTGCTTTACCTGTTCACGGGACGCAAACAGACTGCCGATGCCGGCGCCTGAAGCGTAGCCGGCAGGGCGCTCTTATCGCCCCGGCAGGGCCTGGTCGCTACTCGAGTTCGGACAGCGGCCGGTACTTGATCCGGTGCAGCATGGTGTACAGCACCGGCACCACCAGCAGGGTCAGTATGGTGGCGAAACCCAGCCCGAACATGATGGTGACGGCCATGCTCTCGAAAAAGGCGTCGGCCAGCAGCGGCACCATGCCCAGGATGGTCGTGATGGCCGCCATCGACACCGGCCTCACGCGACTCACCCCCGAATCGAACACCGCCTGGTAAGGCTCCTTGCCGGAATTCAGCTCGGTGTTGATCTGGTCCAGCAGCACGATACCGTTCTTCAGCAGCATGCCGGACAGGCTGAGCAGGCCCAGCAGTGCCATGAAGCCAAACGGCCTGTCCAGCAGCAGAAGTCCGACAGTGACGCCGATGATGGCCAGCGGCACGGTGGCCCAGATCACCAACGGCGCACGAACCGCGTTGAACAACAGCACGGTGATCAGGAACATGGCGAGGAAACCCAGGGGGAGCGAGGCGAAGATGGCATTTTGGGCATCGTTCGAGGATTCGAATTCGCCGCCCCATTCCAGGGAGTAGCCCTGCGGCAGTTCGATGGCCTCGATCCGCGGGCGCAGCCGGTTGAACAGGTCGTTGGTGGTGTCGGTACCGAAGACATCCGGGTCCGTCAGGACGGATAGAGTCCGTTTCCGGTCCAGGCGCTGGATCAGGGGGTCTTCCCACTCGGTCCGGAAGCTGTCGACGACCTCGTCGATCATCACGTAGCGCCCGAAAGTGGTGCTCCAGAGCTGGACGTCGCGGATCGTGTCGATGCTCAGGCGCTCCTCGTCCGGCAGGCGTACCATGATCGGCATCAGGTTGGTGCCCTCGCGGTACAGGCCGACGCGCTGCCCGGCGAAGCTCATCAGCAGCGAATTATCCAGGTCCCGCTTGGTGATGCCCAGGCGGCGGGCGTTGGCTTCGTTGAGCTGCGGCCGGAGCATCTTGCTGCGTTCCCGCCAGTCGTCGCGGATACCGGTCGCGACCGGATCTTCGCGGATGATGGCCTTGGCCTCGGTCGCAAGCAGGCGCAGCACCTCGGGGTCGGGCCCGATGAACCTGGCCTCGATCTTGGCAGCCGGCGACGGTCCGATTTCCAGACGCTTGAACTGGGTTGACGCCTCGGGGAAATTCTCCTCCAGGTAGTCGCCCACTTCCTCCATCACGGCGCGCACGTTCGCCGGGTCGCGAACCCTGAAGAGCAACTGGGCATAGCTCGCAAAGGAGGCCTCGGGCGTGTAGGTCAGCATGAACCGGGGCATGCCGCTGCCGATCACGGCATGTGCGAACTGAATCCGGTCATCGTCCGCGAACGCCTGTTGTATCTCGACGATGTACTCATCCGTGGCCCGGATGTCCGTACCCTCGGGAAGCCAGAAATCGACCATGAATATCGGTGTCGTCGACGGCGGGAAAAAGGCCTGCCGGACATTACCAAAGCCCATGATGGCGGCCACCAGCATGGCGATCAGCAACACGACCGTGAGCGCCCGCTGCCGCATGCACAGGTCCAGGATTTTCCGGTACACGGTGAAGATGACGCCCTTGTACGCGTCTCCGGGATCCTCGCTGCCGTCCGCCGCCTGGATTTCCTCCTTGAAGAACAGGTCGCTGAAAAACGGCGTGATCGTGATGGCGGTCAGCCAGCTCAGGAACAGCGAAAACATCAGCACCCAGAACAGCGACCCGGCGAACTCGCCGGTCGAATCGGGCGACAGCCCGATCGGCGCGAACGCCAGGATCGCGATGATGGTGGCGCCGAACAGCGGCCACATCGTCTGTTTCACGATGGCGTTGGCGGCTTCCAGCTTGCTCAGGCCGCGCTTGAGCCCGATCAGCACGCCCTCGGTGACCACGATGGCGTTGTCCACCAGCATGCCCAGCGCGATGATCAGCGCCCCCAGGGAGATACGCTGCAGCTCGATATTGGAATACGCCATCAGGATGAAAGTGCCGCTGCAGGTCAGGAACAGGATCAGGCCAATCAGGATCCCGCTCTTGATACCCATGAAAAACAGCAGGACGACGATCACGATCGCTACGGCCGCTATCAGGTTGAACAGGAACGCGACCACGGACTGCGCGACTTCCTTGGGCTGGTTGTAGATTTCGTTCAGTTCCATACCGACCGGTCGGGCGTGCTCCAGCGTGAGGAGCTTGGCGTCGACGGCCGCGCCGATATCCACCACGTTGACGCCCTTGGTGAACGAAACGCCGACCACCAGCGCCTGTTGCCCGCCGTAGCGCATGATCTGGTCCGGCACTTCCGCGTATCCCTGGTAGACTTCGGCGACGTCGCCGAGGTAGATGAGCTGGCTGGCCCCGGACTCGCTGATCAGCAGTTCCTCGAGTTGACTGACGTCGGTGAACTCCCCCGTTGGATTGATGCGGACCGACTCGGTTCCCGAACGGATGTCGCCCGCGTTGGAAACGACGTTCTGGGTCTGCAGCAGGCTGTAGATCCGCTGGATCGGGATGCCCAGCGCAGCCAGCTTGGCCTGTGAGATTTCGACGAAAACCTGCCGTTCCCGCTCGCCGCTGACGTCGACGCGCGCCACGCCGTCGACCAGCACCAGTTCGCGTCGCAGGTAATCCACGTAATCTTCCAGCTCGCTGTAGCTGTAACCGGAGCCGGTCACGGCGTACATCAGCCCGAAAACATCCCCGAAGTCATCGATGATCATGGGTTCGCTGGTGCCCGGAGGCAGCTCTCCGCGAACGACCATGTCCCCCACCCGCCGCCTCAGGCTGTCCCATTGCTGCTCCAGCTCCGCGCCGTCATAGGTATTGAGGATTTCCGGAGAAATCTGGGACAGGCCGGATCCGGACGTTGAAGTGACCTGGTCCAGCGAAGACATGGTCTGCAGCGCCTGCTCCACGGGGAAGGTGACTTCTTCCTCGACCTGTTGGGCGGAAGCGCCCGGATAGCCCACGATGATCCGCGCCTCCTTGATCGTGAACGGCGGGTCTTCGAGCTGGCCGAGCGAGAAGAAGGCCAGCATGCCGCCCACCCCGAAGATCAGCACCAGCATCCAGCTGATGACTTTTTTCTCGATGGCGAATTGCGAAGGAAGCATTACAGGCCCCGCTCACGCTGCATCGGGCGAACCAGCATGCCCTCGACCACGCCGTTGACGCCGGCCGCGATGATCTGCTCGCCTTCTTCCAGTCCTTCCATGATGGCGATTTGCTGACCGGTAAGCGGGCCGACGATCACGTCTCTGCGGGAGGCGCGCATCGTTTCGGGATCGACGATCCAGACCTGCTTGTACTCCGAGTCGAGCGGCTGGTCCTCGGCGCTGAACACCGCCTCGATCGGAATGAGTGTGGTATCTGCCGCTTCAACGGCGAACAGGTAGGAAAGATCGGCGATCACCGTCGCGCTCATGCCCGGCAGCACGTTCAGGTCGTCCGGGACCGGCAGGGAAAAGATGACCTTGAACGTCAGGGTGGCCGAATCGGCGTCGGCTTCGTGTTCCTTGTACATCGCGGTGTACGTTCGATCCGTCGCAGAGCCGAACCGGACTTGCACGGGCTGGGGATCGCGGTTCACTCGCGTGCGCTCGACCCGGGCCATGATGGATTCGGGAACGTCCACCGTTACGTCTATCATCTCGATCGTCTGCATCACCAGCACGACCTGTCCGGGCGCCACCGACTCGAAGTTCTCGGCCAGCCGCCGCGCAATCACGCCGTCGAAGGGCGCGAACATCCGGGTGTAGTCGAGGTTGTTCTGGGCCCTGGTGAGGTCGGCCTTGCGGACCTTCATCATGGCCAGCCGCTTGTCGTAATCGGCCTGCGAAATCAGTTTTCGCTCGACCAGCTCGGCGGCGCGGTTGAACTGGGCCACGGCCAATTCGTATTCCGCCTGTGCCTGGTTCATCGCTGCCTGGTAATCGTCGGGATCGATCCTTGCCAGCAGGTCGCCCTGCTTAGCCTCGATCCCCCGGTTGGCCGGAAACTCGACCAGTTCACCGCCAACCCGGAACGCCAGGTCAGCCGTGTCCGATGCCCGGACTTCGCCGGGAAAGGAACGGATCATCAGCGCCTCAGGCCCTTCCACCGTGAAGATCTTGGCGGGCCGCGCCACTTCTGGCGGCGGAGGCGGCTCAGGGCGGGAACAGGCGCTGACGGCCAGGACAAGCACAAGCAGTGAAAACCGATACCATGCATTCATTCTGAGAACCCTCTTTCCGAAGGAACAATATACCATCGCGGATAGAAAAAAATGATTTTTGGAATTTTCCGAACCAGGCGGCGCAGTGCTCAGGCGGGGCGGGCGCAGAAGATGGTTGTCTGGGTCAGTTCGCCTGTCTCGAACACGGCTGCCATGGCATCCCAGCTTTCGACGAAATGATCCGCGTCGGCCTGCCCGAGCAGCTCTCGCATTCGGGGATAGAGCGGGCCTCGGATCAACTCGTATTCCTCCCGTGACTGGCGGCGGTACCAGCCGGAATCATCGGTAACGCGGGTGTCGGTGAAGCCGGCCTCGCGGAGCAGCCGTTCGTATTCCTCCGGGATTTCCAGCGCGTAGGTCAGCCCTTCCAGTTCAAAGAAGCGGCGCATTTCGTCGCTGGGCTCGCGGCTGGACGTGGTCCATTCGAAGCTGCGCATCAGGCCCCCGGGCCTCAACACGCGGCGGCATTCAGCGAAGAGACCGGATTTGTCGGGAATCTGCGTGATGGCGCCGGCGCTCATGAGGAGATCAATCGAGGCGTCCGGAAAGGGCAGGGGGCCGGGCTCGACGAGACGGAAGCGGGCGCGATCCTCCAGGTTCATCCGGCGGGCGCGATCGTTCGAGAGCTTGACCAGCTTCGACTCGATATCGATTCCGGTCACCCGGGCGCCATACCGTTCGGCAAGGTAACAGTCCGGGCCGCCCAGGCCGCTGCCGATGTCGAGGACGCGTTTTCCGTCGAGATCAATGCCCCGGACCAGCCGGTCGACCAGGTCCGCCCCGCCGGGCGCCATGAAGCCTTCGCCCCAGATCAGCTCCAGCATTGCGATCATCGAGTCGTGGTATTCGACCTCGAGATCCGAAATGTGCTGGCTCATTTTTCCGGAATCAGACGGTGAGAACGATCTTCTGGTAGAGCCCGCCGAAATAAAACTCGGATTCGACCTGTTCGGCCCTGATGCCTTCGGGCATGAAGGACGGGAGTTCCTCGCGCCAAAGGTCCATCGCGAAAGGTTCCAGCCAGGTGAGGATGGGCTTCATGACGTACCGCATCGGGTTGTGGCGCTTCGGCCCGTGGTAGTCGACGAAGATGACCTTGCCGCCCGGGCGGGTGACGCGGATGGCCTCTTCGATGGTCTTGCGCCGCGCCTCTTCCGGCTGTTCGTGGAGGAGGAAGAAAACCACCGTTTGATCGAAGCTGCCTTCGGAAAACGACATTGCCGTGGAATCCTGCAAATGGAAGTCGGCGTTGTCGCGCGCTGCCAGCTTTTTCCTGACGTTCTCGATCTGGATCGGGGCGACATCGACGATGTCGAGCCGGGAGTCGGAACGTCCGAGGTGGTCCGCCACGCGGTTGGAGAAATCACCGTAAACGCAGGCGACCTGCAACACGCGGCTGGCCGGAGCCACGTCGATCTCGTGGATCACGGCCTGGGTGAGGCGCTTCATGTTGCCCCAGAGAATCAGGTTGACGACCCATTCTCGTTCGAAGAAATAGAATGATTTCGGGTGCAGGTAGGCCCACCAGTACGTGTCCTGGAGATAGTCAGGTACATCAGGCGGCGATTCGACAGCCGCCAGGCGAGGCTCGGCAGCGGAATAGTCGCTGACGGCGTAATCAATATTTTCGGCTACTGCTCGCGAGTCGTCGGTCATCGGCTCATGCTTTGTTCAGTTTTTTGTAATCACTCACCGGCGCTCAGATGCGCAGTAAGTAAAATGCCGTCAACAAGGTGCCGATAGCGGCGACCAGGTAGACGGCGTTGGCAACTGCCTTGTCTTTTCGCACCCCGAAATCGTGAAACACGACACGGAGGCGATGTGCAGCATGCCACAAAGCGAGGAAGATTACGACGAACAAGCACGCTTTTCCAAACAGGGAGGAAGCGAAAGCGTGAATGTTTTCAAACTGTAAGCCGTCCGGGACAGCGCCCAGGGCAACCATCAGGAACAGCGCGATCAGTACGGGAAATACGAAAGCGGCGACCGTGCCGCCGGCGGCGAACAGGCCCCAGACCACGGATTTCTTAGCAATCGTCATGTCAGATTACCCCCGCGAGCCAGAAGACGAAAAGCGACACCACCGCCCAGGCGGCGTAGTGGCCGGCCACGATAAATCCGGCAGGCACCTTGTCTTCACCGATCTGCAGCGGCATGGCCTTTGGCGCAAGCTTGAACCAGTCAAAGGTCATGTAGACGAGGAAATACAACAGGGCGACGGCGTGAACCACGATCATCGCCATGTTCTGCTGCGAGGCGAGGAATGCGTTCCAGCTTTCCGGCGTACCGGCCGCCAGCGCCGCCAGCGCCCAGATAGCCATGAAACAGTAAAAACCGACGAGGAGGCAGGTGACTTCACGCAGCATGTAGCGCTTATAGCGCCCGTTGCGCATGTACCAGGTGGTCTTCGAGACGGGTCGGACATAGGGTTGGCGGCTCATGGCTTGCCTCCCGGCAGTTTCTGTTTCCACCATTCGATGGCGCCGTCGACCTTCATCTGCTGCACCGCGGCGGCCGGGTCGACGCTCTTGGGGCAGACCTCGGAGCAGGCGCCCACGAAGGAGCAGTCCCAGACCCCGTCATGGTCGGCCAGTATGTCCAGCCGCTCGGACTTGCCCTGGTCCCGCGAATCGATGTTGTATCGGTGGGCCAGGGTCAGGACGGCGGGACCGATGAAGGAAGAATCCAACGCGTACTGGGGGCAGGCCGCGTAGCAGCACATGCAATTCACGCACATGGTGTACTGCTTGAATTTGTACAGCGCGCCCCGCGACTGCGTATGTTCCCGGTCTTCGGGCGGCGGATCCTTGCGGATGATGTAGGGTTTGGCCTGCTGGAGTTTCTCCATCACGTCGTCCAGGACGACCACGAGGTCCCGTTCGATCGGGAAATTCTCCAGCGGCTCGATGCGCACCTGGTCCGGCAGGTCGCGGACGAAAGTCTTGCAGGTCAGGCTGGGCTCGCCGTTCACCATCATGCCGCAGCTTCCGCAGACCATCATGTGACAGGACCAGCGGTAGGCCAGGGTGGTGTCGAGGTTTTCCTTGACGTAATTCAGCGCGTCCAGGATCGCCCAGTCCTCTTCGCAGGGCACGGTGTAATTCTGGAAGCGGGGCTTCTCGTCCTGCTCGGGATCGTAGCGCAGCACTTCCAGTTCGAGTTGCCGTGTACTCATTCTTTTTTGCCCCCCGAATAGTCGCGCACGCCGGGTTGGGACCGCGTAATGGTCACGCCCCCCCAATCGATGCGCGGGCGCCCGTCCGGCTGGCGGTAAGCCAGTGAGTGTTTCAGGAATTGCTCATCGTCGCGATCCGTGAAGTCCAGTCTCTGGTGGGCACCGCGGGACTCGCGGCGGTGAAACGCGCCTTCGGTCACGGTCTCCGCCACGTCCAGCAGGTTGCGGAGTTCCAGCGCCTGCTGGAGATCGGTATTGAAGACGTTGCTCTTGTCGTGGACTTCGATCCGGCGGTAGCGGTCCCGTAGCTCCGCGATTTTTTCGCAGGCGGTCCGCGTGCCGTCTTCGTCCCGGTATATGCCCGCGCCCTCCTCCAGCGCGTCTTTCATCTCCCGCCGGATGACGGCGATGGACTCGCCACCTCCGGACTGCTGCAGCAGCTCGCGAATGCCGGTGACCACTGCCTCGGCCTGTTCCGACAGGGAGGGATCGTCCTCCACGGCCCCAACCTCCTTCGCATACTCTTCGGCCCGTGCCGCAGAGGCCTTGCCGGAGACCAGCAGGTCGGTCAGGGAATTCGAGCCAAGGCGGTTGGCGCCATGCAGGCCGGAGCAGGCGGTTTCGCCGATCGCGAACAGGCCGGCCATCGGCGTTTCGCCGTGCAGGTTGCAGTCGATGCCGCCCATCATGAAATGGATCACCGGGCGGACCGGGACCGGGGCCTTGACCGGATCGTGGCCGACGTAGGATGAAGCCAGTTCGCGCACCAGCGGCAGCCGTTCGTCGATCTTCTTTTCGCCGAGGTGCCGCATGTCCAGCAGGACGCATTCGCCCCATTGTGTTTCGATTGTATTGCCCTTCTTCTGTTCATGCCAGAACGCCTGGCTCAGCCGGTCGCGCGGGCCGAGTTCCATGGTCTTCAGCACCGGCTGACCCAGTGGGGTTT
>CAJIBJ010000118.1_pt1 | contig 11713 bp, 10 predicted proteins | sample 9199331 | NCBI WGS metagenome assembly CAJIBJ01 (sample SAMEA7708300, study PRJEB35096) | sediment metagenome | biome: marine neritic benthic zone biome [ENVO:01000025]; feature: sediment [ENVO:00002007]; material: shallow marine sediment [ENVO:03000034] sea grass bed [ENVO_01000059] ... | reverse complement strand
TTGGGAGGGAGGCCGTCCACGTATTCGATGTCGTAGTCGCGCGGGGCGACCGGCAGGGCGATGATTTGTTCCTCGCCGCCGGCTTCGTGCACCGACAGCGTGCGCTCGCCCGCCTCGTCCCGGCCGAAGCCGATGACGAATCGCCCGTCGCCGGAAACCATCACCGCCTTGCCGTCCAGTCGGACCTCGGCCCCGGGGCTGGTCTGGCCGAAGATTAAACCACCCTGGACGGGATCACCGTCCAGTTCAAGGGCGAACAGCCCGGAATGGAAGAGGAGGGCGGCCAGGGCGGCGCCCCATGCTTGCCGGACCCGGAAACGCGGCATGGATCAGAGTTCGATCCGGATGGACTGTCCGGGCCGGATCATCGAGCTGCTGCCCATGTCGTTCCAGCTCTTAAGTTCTTTGACCTTCACGTTGTACTTGCGCGCAATGCTCCACAGCGAATCGCCCCGCTGCACCACGTACTTGACCGTGCCGCTGCCTGCGGCCGGCGGTTGCGGCGCCGGGCTGTGGAAGACCGTGATTGTGTCGCCCGCCCGTAGTTTGCGGGGATCGGAAATGTTGTTCCAGCGCTGCAGTTCGCGCACCGTGACGCGATACCGTTTCGCAATGACCGACAGGCTCTCGCCGCGGCGTACGCGGTGGGTGATTCGGTCGGCCGCAATCAGCCCGGATTGCAGGTTCTGCAATTCCACGGCGGCCTGGGCGTACAAGGGGTCGACCATCATCTGTTCGTCCCGCGGCAGGCGCAGTTTCTGTCCCACGCGTATCAGGTCGCCGTTCAGGCTGTTGCTGGTGCGCAAGACCGACACCGGCACGTGGTGTTTTGCCGAAATGCCGGACAAGGTGTCGCCACTCTGCACCACCACCTGGTCCCAGCGCATCAGGGCGGACGCATCGATCTGCTCCAGTTTCCGTTCGAAGACCCCGGCGCTGTCCACCGGCAGGACGACGCGGTACGGCCCGTCGGGCGAGGTCGCCCAGCGGTTGTATCCGGGATTCAGCGTGAACAGGACGTCGATGGGTATTTCGGCCATCTGCGCGACCAGCACCAAATCGGCCTGCTGGCCGACGTCGACCGCCGCGATCACCGGCTGATCGGGGGTGTCGGGAATCTCGAAATCATACTGCTCGGGGTACTTGAACAGGCAGGTCAGGCCCAGCAGCTTGGGCACGTAGCCGCGCGTCTCGCGGGGCAGCCTGAGGTTCCAGAAATCGGTGGGCTTGCCGGCGGCGCGGTTCTTCCGGACCTGACGGGCCACACGGTTCTCGCCGGAGTTGTAACCGGCCAGCGCCAGCAGCCAGTCGCCTTCGAACATTTCGGCCATGGCGCTGAGATATTCCAGTGCGGCGTCGGTCGACGCCCACACGTCGCGACGGCCTTCATACCACCAGTTCTGCTGCAGGCCGTAGTTCTTGCCGGTGCTGGCGATGAACTGCCAGGCGCCCAGGGCGCGGCCGCTGGAATAGGCAAAGGGGTCGTAGGCGGACTCGACGATCGGCAGCAGCGCCAGCTCGCCGGGCAGGCCCTGTTCCTCGATCTCGCTGCTGATGTGGTAGATCCAGGGTTGCGCGCGTTTGAAGATACGCGACAGGTACTCCGGGCGCTCCGAGTACCATTTCGCCCATTTCAGGTTCTGTTCCCTGGCAGAGCATTCAGGCAGGGCGAAGTTGTCCACCACCTTGTCCCAGACGCTTGCGTACACGACTTCGCCTTCCGTCTCCACCGGGAGCACTTCCAGGTCGGGTACATAAAGGTGTTCGTCGATGGTCGCGGTCGTGCTCGGCGGCGGGTCAATCTCGGATACGGGTTCGGGAGCCGAGGCAGCGGACTCGACCGTTCCGGTGCCCGTGGTGGCACAGCCGGCAAGGGTGAGCAGCAGCAGCGCTGATATCAAGCGAATTGGCACATCGACTCCCGGATTTATCGTTTAGCGGACCATTATCCCTCTTATGCCTGCAGGGTCAAGCAGTTACCGTTCAGAATGAATCTTTCCAGGCCCGTATTTCCGCCAGCGTGGAGGCCCCCGGTTGCACGGCAGGATTCCGTTTCTGCGCGGCGGCGACCACGGCCGGCTGCCGGCTCCTGAGGAAGGGGTTGACCGCCAATTCGTCTTCCAGGCTGCTCGGCACCGTGATTCGGCCGGCGGCCCGGGCCGCTTCGACTTCGCTTGCCCGCAGGGCCAGGCGCTCGTTCCCGGGCTCCACCGCCCGCGCGAAATTGCAATTGGACAGCGTGTATTCGTGTGCGCAGAACACGCTCGTGTCCCCGGGGAGTTGCGCGAGCTTGTCCAGGGAGCGTTGCATCTGTTCCGGCGTGCCCTCGAACAGCCGGCCGCACCCGACGCTGAACAGCGTGTCGCCGCAGAACAGGCAGCCGTGCCCGTGGAACGCGATATGGCTGGACGTATGGCCCGGCACTTCGATGACGTCGAATTCCAGCCCCAGCAGCGGCAGACGGGCGGCCTCGCCTTCACGCAGTGCCTGGTCCAGGCCGCGGATGCGAGGGTCGTGCGGCCCGAATACCCGGGCGCCGGAAACGTCTTTCAGTCCCGCCAGGCCGCCGGTGTGGTCCGGGTGGTGGTGCGTAATCAGGATGTAGGCCAGTTCCAGATGGTGCTGCTCCAATGTTTGGAGGACTGGTCTGGCGTCTCCCGGGTCGACGATGGCACATTGATTCCCACCTGTTGAAATCAGCCAGATATAATTGTCGCTGAACGCAGGTATCGCTGTGACGGTAATGTGAGGCATGTCTGACTCCCGCTGGTTCCAATCCGCTTCCTTTCCCCGGAAAGGAGCGGCCTATTTTAGCAAACAACGGGAGTCCAACCTCGCCAGGCTGAAACAGCTGTCGGAGGGCCTTCTGCGCAGCGCCGGCCGGACCGGGGTGAAAGACAACCTGCTGGAAATACACAATGCTTCCGCGCCGCTCTTCGACCCGGTTTTCCTGCACTCGCCCTCCGAACTCTACGGGATTTCCATCAGCCTGAACCAGGACGAGAATTGCGGCATCGGCCAGAAAGTCCGCTGCGAATCCGACCAGCTGCCGTTCCAGGACGGATCGTTCCGCATGGTCGTACTCCACCACCTCATCAGCGACGGGCGTGAAGCCGAACTCTCGGAAGCGGTTCGCGTGCTTGCGCGTGACGGTGTGCTGATCCTGCTCGGCCTCAACCGCATGGGCTGGCGGTTCCGGACCCAGGACCGGATCAGGCGGTTGCCGGGCATGGCCCCGCTCAAGGTCAAGTCCCGGTTGCAGGAAATGAACATGACTATGCAGGGATTCGCCGGCGCCGGGCTGTTCGGAATGAGGCGGCCGGCCTGGATGCACAGCGGTTTCAGCAGCATCGCCGCGCCGTTGGCCGACCTGGTCCTGCTGCAGGCCCGGCACGCGGACAGCCCGGAGGTGACGCCACTGAGATTCAGAAAAACGCGGGCGGGCGTTGTACAATCAGCGGCCATGCGCGGCTGAACAGAAATCAACGGGGAATGAAAAAAGAAAACACGGTCGTGATGTACACCGACGGCGCTTGCAGCGGAAATCCCGGCCCCGGCGGCTGGGGCAGCGTGCTGTTGTACAACGGTCACCGTCGCGAGCTGTCGGGCGGCGAGGCGGACACCACCAACAACCGGATGGAACTGATGGCGGTAATCCGCGCGCTGGAGGTCCTGAAACGGCCCTGCCGGATCCAGCTCCACACCGATTCCGTCTACGTGATGAAGGGCATCACGGAATGGATCGGGCAGTGGAAGCAGCGTAACTGGAAGACCGCCGCGAAAAAACCCGTGAAAAACGTGGACCTGTGGCAGCGCCTGGAGCAGGCCGTATCCCGCCACGAAGTGGACTGGCGGTGGGTCAAGGGCCACAGCGGAATTCCCGAAAACGAGCGGGCCGATGAACTGGCGCGCCTGGCGATCCCTCAGCAGGACTGATATGAGACAGATTATCCTGGACACGGAAACCACCGGCCTGGAAACGGCGGACGGCCACCGCGTGATCGAAATCGGCTGCGTGGAACTGATCGACCGCAGGCCCAGCGGCAACCGTTTCCAGCAGTACATCAATCCCGAGCGCGAGATCGAGGACGGCGCGCTGGAAGTGCACGGGATCAGCCAGGAATTCCTGCGTGACAAGCCGGTCTTCGCGGACGTTGCCGATGACCTGCTGGCATTCGTCGAAGGCGCGGAATTGATCATCCATAACGCCCCCTTCGACATCGGCTTCCTGGATTACGAACTGTCCCTGCTCGGTCGCCCCGACCGCATGGGGGACCACGTCTCGGTGCTGGATACGCTGGAACTCGCACGCGACCTGCACCCGGGACAACGCAACAGCCTGGACGCGCTGTGCAAGCGTTACGAGGTGGACAACAGCAGCCGGACGCTGCACGGGGCCCTGCTGGATGCCGAAATCCTCGCCGACGTCTACCTGGCGATGACGGGAGGGCAGAGCGATCTGGGCCTCAGCTTCCAGTCCCCGGACGTCTCGGACCACGCGCCCGGAGACCGCGAGTTCCACGAACGCCCGGAACTACAGGTCCTGACCGCGAACGCCGAAGAACTCGCCGCGCACGAAGAGCGCCTGAAGGCCATCCGCGACAACGCCGGCCGCTGCCTCTGGAAAGAATTCCAGTAGGAGCGGATTTATCCGCTCCTACAGATCGGCTGTTAACAGTGGGTGTTCGCGGGTGTCCATCCAGATCAGGATGTCGTAATAGGCGCGGATGTTCTCCACGTATTGCTTTGCCTCGTAGCCGCGCGCGTAGCCGTAGCGGGTCTGCTGGTGCCATTTTTCCTTGCTCAGCAGTTCCAGGCGCTGGCTGACGTCCTCCCAGACATCCGGGTTCCCACCCTGTTTCTGGGTCAGTACGCGAACATCTTCGAGGTGTCCCATGCCCATGTTGTATGCCGCCAGCGCCATCCAGCTGCGATCGGGCTCGGGAATGCGCTGTGAAATCCGGTTCCGCAGCCTCAGGAAATAGCGCGCGCCGCCATCGATGCTCTGCTGAGGATCGAGGCGATCGGTGACTTCCATCTGCCTTGCCGTGCGCCGCGTCAGCATCATGACGCCGCGCACGCCGGTGTAGGACGATGCGTCCGGCTTCCAGTGCGACTCCTGATAGCCCACGGCAGCCAGGAAACGCCAGTCCATTCCGAGCTCGTCGGCCACCTGCTGGAATAGCGGCAGCAGGTCCGGCAGACGTTCACGCACCTGCTGCAGGAACTGGAACATGCCGACCCGGTCCAGGCGGCTCTCCGGCCGGTAGAACGCATTCCTGATGTTCTGCAAGGTCTGGTCATGCAGGGCCAGCAGCATGAAGGACTGAGCCTTTCCCAGAAGGCTGTCGTCCGGGCCGGGCCGAAAGGCCCAGGCCAGGGGCAGGGTGCCGGGTAAAGTGAACGCCACCGCTACGCGGGGGTAATAATGTCCATTCAGATTGTAGATGCTAGAGTCCACCAGCGTCGCGTCGATGGCGCCGTCCGAGACCGCCTGCAACAGCGACTCCATGCCCACGTCGTTGCGCGGCTCCCATCTCAGTTCCGGGATGTCCTTGCCGGCCTTGGCCAGGGCCTCTTCGTAGCTGCTGCCGGCGATCACCATGACACTTCTGCCGACGAGGTCCGGCATGGAGCGAGGTCGCGTCTCCCCCCGCCGGTAGACGACCAGCGTCGCGGTCTCCATGTAGGAGGGTCCGAATTTGAACTGCTTTTCACGCTCCGGGGTACGCGCCAGGTTGGCTGCGATCAGGTCGCCCTGCCGCCTGGCGAGGAGTTCCGTCAACTGGTTGAACGCGGCGGCTACTTCGATCCGTACCTCGACGCCCAGGAAATTGGCGAATTTTTGGACCAGGGCATACTCCGGGCCGGTCGGCCCATCCGCACCCAGGTAGTAGCTGCTGGCGCCGTTCCGGGTGAGCATCGTGAGGCTGCCGCGCTGCAGCACCTGCTCGAGTTGGCCTGGCTGGTCGTCACCGGAATAAAGCAACAGCAGGAGCAGCGCCGCGCCCAGCGCTTTTGCGCACCCCCTTAAAAATGCCTGGATCGCTGACCTTTGCAAAGGGGGGTGGCTGGCCGGTCGGGGTTATTCCCAGCAGACCGCGGGTTGTTTCAATCCGACGCTGCTCATGCAGAGCGTCGCACAGGACGTCCCATCCCGGGCCTTGTCGTTGTTCTGGTCTCCACCCACCGCCGCCGCGCCAATCAGCCAGTAGGCCGTTGCCGAGGGGGCGCCGGCGGCGCCGCCGCAACTGGCCGGGGTGCCCATCGTGCCCACGGCGTCAAAGGTGTAATGTCCGTCCTGATGGACCGGACCCGGCAGATTGGCGTTATCCTCATTGGCGTAGGTGGGATTGTTGGATCGGAAAATTTCCTGATTGATGGCCCAGTTGAGCAGCAGTTGCTGGGCTTCACCGCGTTTGGCCTTCCTGGCGTAGTCGACATAGGAAGGGTAAGCGATCGCCAGCAGTATGGCGACGATGAACAGCACGATCATCAATTCGATGATCGTGAACCCCAAAATCCGTTTTCTGTGTAAATGTTTCATAACGCACCCGATTTTCCCTTTTCAGGCCTGTCCGTGTCATGGATTCCGGACAAGCGGCTTCATACGAACGACAAACGGTCTATCTTTTCACCCCAGGTCCTTTGGGGCTCATCTATACTTAGATTCGAAAGCTAATCATATTCTCCTGAGGTGCGATATGCCAATTCAAGCACGCAACAGGAGGGATCCGCAGAAAGGGAAAATTGGATTTTCCGCTACCAAGGGGCTGACCCTAATCGAGCTGATGATCACGATCGGTGTGCTCGCCATTGTCGCCTCACTCGCCTTACCTTCTTACCGCGCGATTATTGAAAAACGCCAGGTCACCAGCGGTGCCGAGCAGTTCGCCGCGTTTTTCAGCACGGTAAAAAGCCACGCCGTCAAGCGCAATCGAGACATCGCCATGTACCCCGCTGCAGATTCGGGCGAATGGTGCATGGGCTTTAAAGAATTTGACAGGACGCAAACGTTCAATCAACAGAATTGTGATTGTTGGCTGACTGACGTAACAGCCGCGGACGCCTGCAAGGTAGACCTGAACAACGACGGGGCTTGGCAGGACAACGAAATGACCGTGCTCCGGTCCGCAGATCTCAGAAAGCCCGAAACATTGAATTCGATTACTTTTCTGCAGGGCACCACCGTCATCAGCAACAGCAACTTTTTCGTGTTCGACTCGATTCGGGGCTTCCTCAATGTGCAGCCGGGATTTGCAGACAACATGATTCTCGGCTTTTCGTATGGCGATTATGCGCTCGAGGTCCAGATCGACCGGCTCGGCCGCACGTTTATTTGTTCTCCCCAGTCCGTCGATCACAGTCCAGTCCCGGGGTATGACCAATGTTGATTCTCAAGCCGAATAAGGCACTTCAAAGAGGCGCCACGCTGATTGAAACCCTGATTGCTCTCTCACTCAGCATGATCGTGGTTTCTTCAATGGTGGCACTGATGGGCAATTCGCTCGGTTCCGCCTCCCGCATCATCCAGATGACCCAGTTGGCCGATGAGATGCGCAACACCATGAGCATGATGACGCGGGATCTGCGTCGGGCCAATTACAACGCCAACGCTCACCTGTGCTATGCCAACTCCGATTGCGCTAACGACGGCACGGCTTCCCAGGTCGGCGAGGTGATCATCAATGACAGCATCGGTGCCGGCATCGGCGATTGCATGGTGTTCAACCTGGACCGAGACCAGGACGGCGACGGCACCGAGAATACCGACGGCGCTGGCGGGTTCAGGCTCAGGCAGAGCGCGAACAATTTCGGCGTCGTCGATATGTGGGTCGGCGGGGCGACACCGGCGGGCTGCGCCACCGCGCATGCCGACTGGGTGCCGCTGACCGACCCTGAATTCGTCGATATCGTCACCCTGGTTTTCGACAATACTCAATCAGTTGAATTCAGCGTGGAGGAAGAGGGCGGCGGCATGCTCAACCAGCGCATGCGCGAGATCTTGGTCACGATAGAGGGTGAGTTGGTCCTGTCGAAAGACGACAGCTTTCAAATTACGCGGCGATTGGACGACACGATCAGGGTCCGCAACGATTTCCTCTGGAATCCATAGAGGCAAAGCTCATGAAGAAACAAATCCGAAATCCCAGCTATGGCAGTCGGCAAAAAGGCGCCATCACCATGTTCAGCGCCGTGTTGATCCTCATCCTGCTGACCGAGATGATCCTGTACGCCACGCAGGTCGGCATCTTCGAGCAGCGGAAATCAACGAATGAAATGAGGCATAAAGAGGCGTTCCACACGACCGACAGCGCCATCCAGGTGGCCAAGCAATTCCTGGGCGCGAACGCATACTTCGCCGCGTCGTCGACCGTTCTTCCCGACGGTACGACGGGTTGGCTCGCGGCAGGCTCAGAACGCTGGCAGCCCTGCAGCGACATCAACGGCTCGGCTGGCTCGCACCCGTGTTTCGCGGAGCCCCAGCAGGCACTGCGCGACGGCATGTATTTTTACTCGTTCTCCGACGATGCGACCGACAATGACATCGACCTGCCACTTGACGTCGACAGCATGAGCGACAGCCCGAATGAAACCGTGACCGCGCATGCCCTGTTGTGCATGCTGGATATCGACCGGGCAATGGACCCCCCCGTGCAGGGTTGCACCACCGATCCGCTAAGGCAGGACGAACGGTATTTCATGATCTCCCTGATGGCGGTCGGCAACGCTGACTGCAATGACAGCGGCGACAATTGCAGCGCCGAAACGATGATCTCCGATAAAATCGGCAGCTTCGGCCCGGGCGGCAGTGACGGGGGGCCGGGCGCCCCGCTGATCGCGCGAACGAACGTCCCGCTCAGCGGTACGGTGGAAATCGTGCCGAATCCCAACGGCGGTGGTACAGGTGTCCCGATCTCTTCCTGGGTCAATGCGATCGACCCGGCATCCAACGACCCGGATCACTGGTGCGCATTGAATGGGGATCCCATAAGCCCGGACAGCGGTTCCTATGCCACCTGCGAAGCGCACGAGTGGTATGGCCAGGACACGATGCCCGACGACTACGCCTGCCCGACAGCCACATGCTCATGCGACCGGACGAAAGACCGGATGCTCACCTATGCTCAGGGAAACGACCGCGAGATGGGCATCGACATCGTGCCCGATCCGGATTTCCCCTGTGATCTCTGGCAGCACGCGTTCCAAATGTCCTGGCAGGAGGTCAAGCAGCTGGTGGAAGGCATGCCGGGCGAGCGGGTGCTCACAAGTTGTGATGGCCTTGACGAAAACTCGATCGGTATTTACTGGGTATCGGGTCCCGAGTGCGATGTCAAGACACAGGTTGGCGGGCCGGGTAACCCGGTGTTGCTGATTTCTTCGGTGGCCAACACAAAAATTTCCGCCGGGGGTGAAATTTACGGCGTGCTGTTCGTCACCAACGTGGAGAATCCCGGTGCGGAATTCACCGGCAATGGTCACGCCACTGTTTACGGCGCCGTGATAATGGATGCCGTCATGGAGCACTTCAACGGCACGTTCCAGATCGTCTACGTGGATAACCTGGCAACGCTGCCGCTCGAAACCGGCCTGACCGCCGCAGTCGCTGGCGCCTGGACGGATTTCCACACCAGCTGGCAATAGGATGAGTCAAATGAAAACCCGAATCGACAGAAGTTTTACTGGTTTCTCACTGCACCGCTCCGGCGGCATGACCATGCTGGACGTTTTGCTGGCCATCGTGATTTTCGTCATAGGCATGCTGGCGCTGGCCAGCCTGCAGGGTAACCTGACCCGTTCCAATTCCGATGCGAACGCGCGCACCATGGGGACCAATCTCGCCGAGCGCCTGATCGAACGGTACCGCACGTTCGAAACGCTCAGGACAGAGGCTGGCCTGGATGCTTACCAGGACATCGTCTCCGAAACCCTGGCCTTCAACGACGTCAGCGGTATTGATTATTCTGTCGACGTGACAGTCGACGACTGGTATTTCATGCCCGATGGCGTCACCCTGACCAAGGTCACGGGTGACCTGCCTGACGACACCGATACCACGATATCCGATTTCAAATACGTGCAACTGGATGTCAGCTGGGCTTCGCCGGAATTTCAGGTCTACGGCGCCAATGATGTGCAGACCTCCACGCTGGGCAGCGGCGCACTGACTGTTTCGAGCATCATCCCTTCCATCGTCGGGTTGGGAACGGCAAAGATTGCGGCGGATGATGACGGGAACGCGGAAGGTCCACCCGTCCTCTACACGCCGGGCGCACGCCCGGACATCGTGGCGATCGATCTGGATGGATCAAAGTTCAAGGAATCGTTGACACCGATGCCTGACGTCATTCGCACGGATGAACTTGTCGAAACCTGGTTTGACGTGGTGACCTATAACAATGCCAACAACGCGATATTCCTTCGGCGGGAAGAGTTCCTCATCGTGACTTGCGAGTGCGAATTGCACAGCAAACCCGGAGATGGGTCCGGGTCCGGTTTCCCGCCGACGGTTTGGGATGGCGTGGAATACCAGACCGGCAGCGACGGCGCAATGATTTCCAAGGCCTATGGCACGAGTGCCAACAATCAGCAAAGCCAGTATTGTGACACCTGCTGCAGGGACCATCACGACCCCGATCAAGCCAATCCCGATAGCGACGACGTCTACGACCCCGCCCGGATCAATAATCAGGCCCCTTTCTGGTCGGAAAGTGGCGGACTTGACAGGGATCACAAGCACTATACCCGGGCCAACAGGGGTGGGCTGAGCGTCGCCGGAGACGGCGATACCTATGTCGAAGCGTGTCGAATGGTCAGGAAGGACGGATTCATGCGAGTGGCCCAGGATTTCCGGCAGGAAGGTTTGATTTCCTTCCCCGAAGGATACCTGGATACCCAGTCCGGCGTGGAAACGTACTCGGATTACGTCACCGATGCTGTGAGCGATTTCTATGCCGAAAACCGTGATGCGCTGACGCCTCCCAGCGGGAATGTAGAACCACCGGGGACCGATGCTGCATGGAGCTACGATTTCCCGGCTGATAAAATCAACAGCGGTGGTACCGAAGACCTTACCGACACCACGGATTTGCCCCTGCTCGGATTGGATTCCCAGCAGATGCGCTCTCGCGGAATCTACATCGATAACCAGAGCGACGAGCTCAAGCTGCTTCTGGCCTGCCTTGCAGTCCACGCCGCCGAGGCCGTGCCCGGCGACAGCTGCGGCGCCCCCGGCGTGGACAACCCGGTGCAGGTCCTGCCGTTTTACGACATTCAGACGACCTGGCTGGCCTGGTGGAATTCCCTGCCTGCCGGTGACCCGGTATCCGTAACCAACGAAGGTGTGCGCGACAACAACACCCACAGTCGTGGGCTGGCCGTGCTCGAAGATCCAGCCGCCACGAGCCCCCAGGTCGAAATCGACACCTCCATTCACCGGGGTAATATCGGACTCACGGTGACCGATCCGATCACAGAGGCCGATACGGCGGAAGACAATGACGGAAACGTCTTGTCAAGGGCAACGCACATGCTGTACATGGACCTCAACGGAGGCGGTGGCACCGGCACGCCGAGCGTCTATACCTTCACCGGAACGTTTGGATCCAGCGTGAACCAGGTGGATGCATCCGACGCGACCATCACGGAGCTCGCGAATACCTTCTGTTCGCGGGCGGGAACGAACCTGGCATGCGTTACGCCCCTCGGAGAA
>CAJIBJ010000185.1_pt1 | contig 11887 bp, 15 predicted proteins | sample 9199331 | NCBI WGS metagenome assembly CAJIBJ01 (sample SAMEA7708300, study PRJEB35096) | sediment metagenome | biome: marine neritic benthic zone biome [ENVO:01000025]; feature: sediment [ENVO:00002007]; material: shallow marine sediment [ENVO:03000034] sea grass bed [ENVO_01000059] ... | reverse complement strand
TGCCGTCGAGCGCCATGGCGTCCGCGGTTTCCTCGGACTCCAGCACTTCCATGTAGGTTTCGAGATTCTCCGGTTCGGAATACAGCGCGACTTCGTTTTCGCCGGTGGCCGCGAAGTAGGTGACCGACTGGGACATGGTGCCCAGCAGTTCACCGTGGGTCCGGAAGCCTCTTTCCCACTGTTCCGAATTCTCGACCCGCGCGGTGATGATCACTCTGGGCATGTTCGTCTCCTCTGATTTCGAATGTGTGCACAAATTACCGGCACGCTTACTAATCCTAGTCGAGGATGCGAATCTTGCCACCTGGGAGGCTATTCTTCAGTGCGATGAGATCGCTGGCGGCTAGGATAACGGGAGATTCATGTACCAGGCGGCGAAAGCCTCCCAGGCCGGCGAGGACAGCACGAAAAATGTTGGAATCTGCATGGCCAGGAAGAAAATCAGCATTGGCAGGAACACATCTCTTCGTTGCTGTGATTTCCAATCCCATAGCGCCAGCGTGATCAGGATCAGGTCGATGAATCCGTAGGTGATGTACTGGACAACGCCCGATTCGATGGGCACCTGTATGAAATTCACGAGCAGGATGCGGGCGAAAATCGGATCGAGCAGCGTGAGGCCGGTGCAGACCATGAAACGGGCGTGAACATCGGGCTTTTTCCGGTTCCAGATAGCCAGCGTATAAGCCACGACATACTGGGCCAGGATAAAAACCTGCAAGGCGAGGATGTACATCCCTTCGTCCGTAAGACCTCTGACGTTCAGGCGGTAATTGGCAAGCGTGATCGTCGAGACGACGATGACAGGTGCGAGAACGTAAGACAGCGTGCCGAGTTTCCTGTGAATGGATCTCTTATTCGTTCTGATCAGAAGGGATTGTGCGATCAACATCAGGCACCAGCCGAACATGGCCACGCCGTGGATATGGTCGAGCGGCGCCAGCGTTTCCGGCGGGCGTGTAAAGTAAGTGACCCAAAAGCCCCATATGGCGAACAGGGGGATCAGGGTGAGGAAGAATACACTGTTGCGGAAGATCGCCTGGGTGAGATTCATGTCGGTTCTCTCTTTTTATCGTTATCTTCCCAATACTAGCAGTTCGCGGCCCGTTTACCTGTGAAGAAGAAAATAGGCAACCAAACAGTTGCATTTCGTTTTAACCGGGGTTATATTAAATGCAACCAGGAGGTTGCATAATGAATGACGGCATCGAAAAGCACATTGTACTGAACGCCCCGATCGATCGGGTCTGGGCCGCGCTTACCGACTACCGGGAGTTCTCCGCCTGGTTCCGGGTCGATCTGGAAAATCCGTTCGCCCTGGGCGAAATCACCAGCGGGCTCACCACCTACCCCGGCTACGAGGGCATGCGTTTCTGGCTGCGCCCCGAGCAGATGGACGCGCCGGGCTATTTCCGGTTCACCTGGCCGCTGGACGAGAAAGTCGCTCCGGATGATCCCGATGTCGCCGACAAGTGCACCACCGTCGAATTCTGGCTGGAGCAGACGCCCCAGGGCACGCGGCTGACCATGAAAGAGAGCGGGTTCGCAAAGCTCCCCGAAGACCTCGGCATGCAGATGTTGAAGCGCAACGAGGGCGGATGGGAACTCCAGATGAAGAACATCCGTGAGCATGTCGAATCCCAGGATTGACAAGGGCAAGCTGGACCTGTCGCCGGTATTCGCCGCCATGGGCGACCGGACCCGGCTCGCCCTGCTCGACCGGCTGGGCGGCGCTGAAACACTTTCCATATCCGAGCTGACACACGGCACCGGCGTGTCGCGGCAGGCTGTCACCAAGCACCTCCGGGTGCTGGAAGTCGCCGGATTGGTGCACAACGACAGGGTCGGACGCGAAAGCCGTTTCGCCCTGCAGCGCGAACGGCTCTCCGACATGCGGTTTTTTCTCGACGAGGTTTCGAACCGATGGGACGAGGCACTGGAGCGGCTTCGAGCCCGGGTGGAATGACGAAATGGAAGATTTCACGGTATTCGGATGGGCCCGCGCCATTCACGTTGTGGGTGTGGTTTTGTGGATTGGGGGCGTCGCTTTCGTCACCACCACGCTGCTCCCCTCCCTGAGGCGCATGGAGGACGAAGAAAAACGGCTGGCGCTGTTCGAACGGCTGGAGGGCCGATTCGGCTTGCAGGCCCGGATCGTCACGCTGGCCACCGGCCTGACGGGTTTCTGGATGCTTCATTACCTCCAGGCCTGGGAGCGATACCTGCAGCTGCAGTTCTGGTGGATTCACCTGATGACGCTGGTCTGGCTGATTTTCACGCTGGTGCTGTTCGTTCTCGAGCCGCTGATCCTGCACCGCAAATTTCGAGAGATGGCGACAGCCAACAGCGACCGGGCTTTCCGGCGCATTTACGCCATGCACTGGATTCTGCTCCTGCTGAGCCTGGTTGCCGTTTTGGGTACGGTCGCCGGGGTCCACGGCGTTCACCTGTTCTAGTATGCTGTCCTGCTTCCAAGCATCGAATCCCGGGAGTTCCCATGACTGAGATCGTTTCACCCGCCGCCGCGGCCGCCGCCCTGACCGAGCTGTGGTCCCCGCAGGTCGTCGCCGAGATTGACGACAACTACGTCAAGGTCGCCAAAGTGCAGGGTACGCTGGCCTGGCACAGCCATGAGAACGAGGACGAAATGTTCTTCGTACTGAAAGGGCGCCTTCGGATCGAGATGGAAGACCGCACCGTCGAAATCGGCGAAGGAGAGGCATTCGTGGTGCCCAGGGGCGTGCGCCACAATCCGGTTGCCAAAGAAGAGTGCCACCTGATGCTGATCGAGAAGAAATCGACGCTGCACACGGGCGATATGGTGACGGAAAAAACCCGTTCAATTGCCGAACAGCTGACCCCCCAGGGGGTAGAATAGAGCACCATGCAAAGTTACCTGATATCGATCGCGGGCAATATCGCCGCGGGCAAGTCCACGCTGACCAGGGCCTTGGAAAAACGCAGCGGCGGAAAGATCGTTTCCTTCCTCGAGCAGGTGGATTACGTCAAGAAATACGGCTACCTGCAAAAGTACTACGAAGCCGTCAGCGCCTATGACCGCCTCAAGGGGGTCAAGCTGGCCGGCCGGGACCGCAGCGCCTTCCTCGAGGTGAAGGAAGCCGCCGAGTATTGGGGCTACAAGATCCAGGAAACCTATTTCCTGTCCCGCCTGCTGGACCTGGGCGTGCTGAGCGAACTGCTCCGCGACGGTCAGTCGGTGGTCCAGGACCGCAGCATCTACGAGGACCAGATTTTCACCAAGAACTCCAACAACTACGAGTACATCACCGACGAGGACTACCGGAAGTACCTCGACCTGTTCGACCTGGTCATGAAGAACAAACCGACTCCGGACCTGATCATTTACCTGGAAAGTGACGTCGGAGCCCTGAAGTCGCGAATCGTGGAACGCAGCCGGGACGAGGAGTCGGAACTGGCCAGCCCGGACAACAATTACCTGTCGAATCTCAACGAACTCTACCGCCCCTGGATCATGAAGAGCGGCTTCCCCTACCTGATCGTCGATACGGAGGAGATCGATTTCCGCGCAGAGGAAGGACTGGCAAAGGTGGTCGAAGACATCGTGGAGACCGTTCCCGGCATGCGGGCCCTGTTCGACTGAGCCGCCCGGCCTGCGTTGCGGAATACGATGATCGAATTGCTGTACAAAACACCGGCGCGCTGGACCGAGGGTGTCGTGGCCTGGATGGACGAGTTTCTGCCCGACCATGCGGCGGCCGAGAAGAAGGCCTCCAGCATGGCCATGGGGATGATTTCCCATTACCCGGACCGCCAGGAACTGGTGACGGCCATGATCGACCTGGCGCTCGAGGAGCTGAGTCACTTCCGAGCGGTGTTCCGCCTGATGAACGAACGCGGGTTGAGCCTGCTGCCCGATGAGAAAGACCCGTACGTGAATGCGTTGCGTGGCGCCTTTCGCACCGGCAGCGACTTCTATTTCATGGACCGCCTGCTGGTCGGCGGCATCGTCGAGGCCCGCGGGGCGGAGCGGTTCGGACTGGTCGCCGAGGCGCTGGCGCCGGGCAAGCTGAAGCGATTTTACCAATCGATCGCGCGCTCCGAGGAAGAGCACCAGGGGCTTTTCATCCGCCTGGCGGACCGCTATTTCGACCCGGCCGATACTCGGGCCCGGCTGAAGGAGTTGCTGGAGATCGAAGCGGGCATCGTTCGCGATCTGCCGCTCCGGCCGGCCCTTCACTAGACATCGAGAGTGGACAAATACCTCGAGCACTACGCTGAAGCCGGCGGTGAGGCGGTGGAAGGCCTGCCGCACGGTAAAACGTGGGCGCGATCGGTCGTCATCCCGGTCCACAATGAGCGACCGGACATCCTGCGCCCCCTGCCGCCCGCTCCCGGGCGCAGCCTGATGATCCTGGTCGTCAATGAAGCCGGGGGGGCGTCACCCCGAATTACGACCGCCAACCGTGATTTCGTCGAAGAAGTGGAAAGGCGTTTCGAGTCTTTATGGCAGGGTCCGGCCGGTTCAGGCCTGACCCTGCTCCAGGACCCGGAGACAGGCCGCGACGTGCTGCTGGTGGACCGATGCCACGATAGGCTTCGTCTTCCGGCCGGTGGCGGCGTCGGGCTGGCGCGCAAGACGGGCGCCGACCTGGCCGCCCGTTTGATTCGAGACGGCCGGGTCCGTTCGCCCTGGATTCACTGCTCGGATGCCGATGTGTGCCTGCCGGGGCGCTATTTCAGCGCCTCGGAATTCGTCACCGAAGACGAGGCAGTGGAAACGGCCGCCCTGGTCTATCCGTTCCGGCACGTCGGCGAGCCGGGCGACCGGATCGGGCGGGCCACACGCCTGTACGAGTATTCCCTGCGGTATTACGTCGCCGGCCTGGCCTGGGCCGGTTCGCCATACGCGTTTCATACGATCGGCAGCACGATCGCCGTCAACGCGGTTCACTACGCCCGGGTGCGCGGCTTTCCGCGCCGCGAGGCCGGCGAGGATTTCTACCTGCTCAACAAGCTGGCCAAGGTCGGCGCCGTGCGGCAACTCAGCGAGGAAGCGGATTGCGGGCCCGTCGAGATCGCCGCAAGGAAATCAGACCGGGTTCCGTTCGGAACGGGCGCCGCGGTGGGTGCAATCTGCCGCATGGGCGACCCGCCCAGCGAGTTCCTGCTCTATCACCCGGAAGTCTTCGACATGCTCCGGGAGTGGCTGGCCAGCCTGCCCGAATTCTGGCGCACGCGGAGTGACGATCCCGGCGCCATACTGGACTCGCCCGGGCTTGAGGCCTTGTCCGCCGCATTGGCTGGCCTGGGGATATCGAAAGCACTGCGTCACGCCCTGCGGCAAAGCGCGGACGAGGGGCAGTTCCAGCGCCAGCTGCACACCTGGTTCGACGCTTTTCGCACCCTGAAGCTGATTCACCACCTGCGTGACCATCACCTCGCGTCGATCGGTTTCGAGGCGCTGATGACCGAAGAGAAAACCGCTCGCCTGTCGGGCTTCGAGCCCCGGCTGAGTGAACTCCAGGATACAATTCGAAGGGACTGGCCGGCGAATTGAAAGGCTCAGGCGCCGTGGCGAGGGAAAACCATCCGGAAGGTGGTGCCTTTCGATTCGTCCGATTCCACGCTGATGGCGCCGTGCATTTCCTCGATGATCTTGGACACCAGGTTCAATCCCATGCCGCTGCCCTTTCCCACGGGCTTGGTCGTGAATGAGCGGGAAAAGACCTGCTGGATCTTGTCCGGCTGGATGCCGCAACCCGTGTCCGTCACTAGGATGATCGCTTTTCCGTCTTCTTCGCGGGTATCGACCGAGATGATTTTTTTGCGGCTGGATTCCATCGCATCCTTGGCGTTTGAAAAAAGGTTCATCAGGACCTGCTGAAGCTTGCCGATGTTGCCCAGGATGACGGGAGAGCCTTCCGCGAGCCGCGTTTCCAGCTCGATGTCATCGCGCCGGTAAAGGAAGGACACCAGGTCCAGCGATTCCTGGATGGCGGAATTCAGGTCGATGGGGACCGGTTCCGTCTTTTCGATGCGCGCGTAAGTCTTGATCCCGGACACCAGCTTGACGATGGACTTGCTGGCGGTGCCGAGTTTTTCGGCGATCTCCTCGAGTTCTTCCGTCGAGATGTGCCCCTGTTGCAAGCCTTCGTTGAGCACGTCCAGGTAGCCGGTGATCACGAACAGGGGATTGTTGATCTCGTGCGCGATACCGGAGGTGAGCAGTCCGATGGACGCCATCTTGTCGCTGAGCAACAGGCGGTTGTGGCTGTCTTCGAGCTCCTTGAACTGGTGCATGAGTTTCAGGTACTGGCCGACCACCACGTCGTTGTGGCGCCGCAAGCGATGGTCGAACGTCAGCAGCAGGTTGCGCATGACCGTGGGGGAGGATTCACACAGCGTTTCGAACACCGGCGCGGTGATCTCCAACAGGATCGATGGAACGAGCGTGGTGATCGTGGCATTCCGGTTGGCCCCGGTGATCAACGACATCTCGCCGAAATAGTCACCGGACTCCAGGTAGGCGAAGGTCACGCCTTTTTGCGAAACGCTGACTTCACCGCGGTAGATGAAGTACATGGAATCGGAAGCGCTGCCCTCTTTGCAGACGACTTCTGCGGTTTCGAAATTGAGTTCGCGGGAGTTTTGCGCGACGCGGCGGAGTTCGTCGCGGGGCACATTGTCAAACAGGTTGAACAGGCGGAGCCGGGTGTAATCCTCCAGGCGTTCCTTCCCGGCAACCGGATTTTCTTGTTCTGGCATGGGCCTTCCGTGTCCGCGCTGCTTTCTTGCAGCCCCCCTATAGTTTAGCCGCAGAGCGCCCGAATGGCCCGTCAATTCGACCGGGAGCCCGGCAGGGGTGTCGGCCCGCTCTGTTCCGTGCTAGCGTTTACGGTAGTTAACGCACGAAGGAACCGTGTTGAAATTCCTGTCGCGATACCTGTTATGCCTGCTGCTGCTCAACCTGGCGGCCTGTTCCACGATGCAGACGGTGAACGTGGAACGCGCCATGCATTCGGTCAAGCCGCTGAACGTCGATTACGGCAGCCTGGTCGAAGTCAGGACGCTGGACAATCAGCGAGTAAAATTCCGGGTGACCGAGATGAATCCGGAGGGCCTGGGCGGCCGCGACGGCTTTTACCGCTACGAAGACATGAAGAGCCTGCGCGTCGAAAATCTCAACAGGAACGACGACACCTGGACTTACATCCTGGGCGCGCTGGGGATCGTCGCCCTGGTCGCGATTGCGCTCAGCGCCGACAGCGTGGCCATCTGCAGCCCCCAGCCGTGCCCGGAACGGTGATGGCCGTGTTGATGCAGGTGATCCTCTCGCTGCCGATGGAGTCAGAGCCCTGGCAAGCCATCAACGATGGCGTGATGGGCGGGCTGTCGGCCGGGCGCATGGCGCCCTCGGAGGCCGGATTGCGATTCGAAGGCGAGCTGTCACTGGAAAATAATGGCGGATTCGCCTCCGTGCGCCGGTCGCTGGACGGGGAAATCGCGCAGGCGACCGGCGTGCGGATCGCGCTTCGGGGCGACGGCCGCCGTTACCAGTTCCGTCTGCGGCAGGATGAACGATATGACGGCGTCGCCTGGCGCGCCGAATTCTCCACGAACGGAGACTGGCAGACGGTCGATTTGTCATTCGCCGACTTCGAGCCGGTTTTCCGCGGCCGCCGGGTCCCGGACGCCGGACCTGTGATCCCGGCCCGGATCCGCCAGATCGGCTTCATGGTCGCGGACCGGAAAGCCGGGCCGTTCGCCCTGGAAATTCAATCAGTCGAATTCGGGGATTGAAGCCCGACAGCGTCACTTGATGGCGTAACCGCCGTCGACACGAATCAGGGTGCCGGTCACGAAATCGGAAGCCTGCGAGGCGAGGAATATGGCCGTTCCTATGAGTTCCTCCGGCCGGCCCCACCGGCCGGCGGGCGTCCGCGCCATGATCTCGTCGTTCATTTCTTTCAGTTCCTCTGTCCTGACCGGCGCGGTCATGTCGGTCTCGATGAAACCCGGCGCGATCGCGTTGACCTGGATGTTGTGGGGCGCGAGTTCGATGGCCATGGATTTCGTTAACTGGACAATCGCCCCCTTGGCCGCGCTGTAGGAAGGAACCAGGCTGGACCCGAAATAGGAATACATGCTGCCGATGTTGATGATCTTTCCGGCCTTGCGTTCCGCCATGGAGCCGGCCGCGATCTTCGAGAGAAGGAAAACGGCGTTGAGCTGGGTCTCGATCACGGCGTCCCAGTCTTCGGCCGATTCCTGCAGGATGCCGCCGCTGAGCGAGGCGATGCCCGCGTTGTTCACCAGGATATCGACCGGCCCCAGCGCCCCCTCGATCTCCCGCATGGCGGGGCCCAGTTCGTTTCGCTGTGAGATGTCGACTCGGAGAGAGAGTGCTGGATTGCCGATCTCCCGCAGTTCATCGAATACCCGCTGGTTCTTCTCTTCGTTCCGGCCGATGATCGCGACCGGGGCTCCCGCCGCCGCAAACCCCAGCGCCAGGCTGCGGCCGATGCCTCCATTGCCGCCCGTAACGACGGCAACGCGACCGTTCAGGTCAAATAGATGGTTTACATTCATTTCATATCTCCACTGCCGGCTGGATTGGGATGGGGCGTTAAATCAGTCGCCTAACGCGCCGCGAATGGGCGACATCGGCTCGTGGACCTTCCGCTCCAGGAAAGCCGAGGCGGGTGTTCCTGCACGCATCCGGGCCAGCCAGTCCTCCGGGTCGTATTCCACACCGACAGGATTCTCCGCCATGACGGGACCGCACATGAACTCATTGGATTCGTCGCTGCTTTCGAAGACGTCCACCTGGAACTCCATCTGGTTGCCGTCGGGATCGGCATAATACATTGACACCGTCAGGCCGTGATGGACGCACCAGTAAGGCTCGATACCTTTCGCCTTGAGCAGTTCGTAATTATCGAACAGGTCCCCGATCGATGCGTAGGTATAGGCGACGTGATCGACACCGATCCTACCCCGTTCGTCGTTCTCCCCGTGGTCGGGTTGAAGCGCGTCCAGATCGACCAGGGCGATTCGGTGATGCTCGTCGTCATAGGTCAGGAAAGCCAGCACGGGATTCTGGTGCTGAATCCTGGCGTCGAAGACGAACTGGTACCAGGCCAGCATTTCTTCGAAGCGGTGCGTTCGGTAGACGACGTGGGCAAATCTTTTCGGGCGAACACGCTCCATGATGGTCCTCTCCTCACTGGATGGATGTCTGACAGAGTATAGGAAGAACCGCCAGGTTTTTCCGAATCGAGGTGTGAATTACCTGAAAATCCTGATTTAAGCCGAGGTTAAGCTCCACGGTCCATTCTCTTGAGCCGGATCAGTTCGAGTCGGGATGCGAATTCCTATCATGAGATCAGCGAGGCCCGTGCCATGGGTTCCGCCAGGGAGTGATCATGAAAGTTCGCACACATGGGTTTTGTCTACTCACCCTCTTTCTGCTCTCGCTTGGCGCGACTGTCCAGCAATCCGCCCATGCGGCCGATACGGAGGGCGAGTTGGCGCGCGGCGCGGATATTTTCCGGACCAACTGCGCCAGCTGCCACGGGCCGGACGGCGGGCCGGACCCGGACTCGGCGCTGGTGCAGAGCCTCGGCGTGGTGCCCGCCAATTTCGCCGATGCCCTGATCTGGGATTTTGCCGACGGCGGATTTTTCGAAGGCAGGTAGCCTGTAAACCGCAGCCTGTCTCCCGGGCGGTCCCATGACCATTCGCCCATGCCGTGGGGTGTTCGGCTGTTGTAGCCTGTCGGCACAATAGATAGAGGAATCTCCATGCACATCACCCGAATCCGCAAGCTTGCCTTGCTCACGCTTGTTTTCTGCACCGGCATGATGGCCTCACAGGCTTTCGCGCAGGGCGCATCCAATTTCACCCCGGAATGGGTCCAGCGTTCCAATGAGATCGCCTATACGGTGCTGGAATCATCGGCCCAGTTCGCACCGGAATTCTCCGGGCAGATGGGTGTTACCGGCTTTGACGAAGAGGTCTTCGATCTCCGGGAAAACCTCTTCGAGCGGCAGATGGCCGTGGCCGAGGAAAAGATCGCCTATCTCGACGACCTGCTGGCCAAGGAAGAAGATCCGCGCGTGCGGCAGGATATCGAGATCATGCTCAAGACGACCCGCGACGACATGGAGTCCGATCGGATCAATTACGAAAGCGTGCTTCCCTACGGCAACCTGACAGGCTTGATCTTCGCCGGCTTCCGGGGCCTGCTGGACAAGCAGGTTCCGCCGGAGCGCCAGCAGGCGGCCCTGGTGCGGCTGAAGAAATACACCGGCCAGGCGGAAGGTTACGATCCGCTGACCGAACTGGCCAAATTGCGCCTGACCGAGCGCATGGGGCAGCCTGGCCTGATCAAGCCGTATGTCGGTGAAGTGGAGCAGGACCTGGAACGCGCGCCGGTCATGATCGACGGCCTCCAGGACGTGTTCGCCACGAGCGAGCTGGAAGGCTGGGAGGACGACCTGGCCCTGCTCTCCGAACAATTGACTGCCTACAACGGCTGGGTGGCCGAAACCATCCTGCCCAACACGCGCCCAGATGCGGCCCTGCCGCGCGCACTGTACGAACTCCAGCTCAAGGAATTCGGCGTTGACGATTCGCCCGAGGACCTGATCAAAATCGGACAGGTCGCTTTCGTGAACATCCGCAACGAGATGATGGCGCTGGCGCCTCTGGTCGCGCAGCAGAAAGGCTACGAAACCACAGACTACCGGGAGGTCATCGACCTTCTGAAGCAGGAACAGATCCACGGCGAGGAGCTGATGGCCGCCTATCGCGAGGTCATTGCGGAAATCGACGTGATCATCCAGCGCGAAAACCTCATTTCACTACCCGACGAGCCGGCCCGCGTACGCCAGGCGACCCCGGCGGAAACGGCGCAACAGCCGGCTGCCCATCTCGATGTACCCCGCCTGATCGGCAACACCGGTGAATACCCGGAATTCATCGTGCCGGACATCCAGAAGGACGAGGACGGCAACTGGCCGGTCAGCGATTACGCCTTTCCGGCGATGATGTGGACCTTGTCCGCGCACGAGGCGCGCCCCGGCCACGAGATGCAGTTCACGACAATGCTGCGCGGCGGCGTCTCCACCGCCCGTGCGCTGTTCGCTTTCAATTCGGCCAACGTGGAAGGCTGGGCGCTATACGCCGAGGCGATCTCCAAGCCCTACATGCCGCTGGACGGCCAGTTGCTCTCCCTGCGGGCCCGCCTGCTGCGCGCCGCGCGTATCTGGCTGGACCCGATGCTGAACCTCGGCCTGATCAGTGCGGACGAGGCCAAACGGGTGCTGATGGAAGAGGTGACGCTGGGCGATGTCAGCGCCCAGAACGAAATCGACCGCTACACGTTCCGATCGCCGGCCCAGGCGACCGCGTACTACTATGGCTTCGAGAAGCTGCAGGCGCTGCGCGCCCAGACAGAGCTGCACCTGAAAGACCGCTTCGACCAGCAGGCATACCACGACTTCCTGCTGGACCAGGGCCTGCTGCCGCCGGAAGTGCTGCAGCGCGCCGTCGATGAGAATTTCATCGCGCCGAGACTCGAAACGGCCGGCGGATAAATGCTGTCAGCGGGATAGCGGGGGCGGGGTCACCGCTCCCCAGCTGCGATCGAACGCCCATGGGCCGTCTATACTTGTTGGCGAGAGTTTAATTCCACTCATCAAACGGGGAGAGACCGCAATGGATGCTGCAACCAGGGAAAAAGGCCTGAAACTATCGCTGGTCGTATTCGGAATCATATTTTTCTGCGTTTATCCGCTGGCTTACATCTGGCCTTCGGGCTGGGTCTGGCACGGCGGACAGGGACAATATTACTTCCAGATGATCGTCGGGATCTACGCGGTGCTGGGCGGTTTCCTGATCG
>CAJIBJ010000110.1_pt1 | contig 11971 bp, 6 predicted proteins | sample 9199331 | NCBI WGS metagenome assembly CAJIBJ01 (sample SAMEA7708300, study PRJEB35096) | sediment metagenome | biome: marine neritic benthic zone biome [ENVO:01000025]; feature: sediment [ENVO:00002007]; material: shallow marine sediment [ENVO:03000034] sea grass bed [ENVO_01000059] ... | reverse complement strand
CAAGCCCTGCATCACGGTTTTAGCGATTGTATTGTCGCTACTGTGGTTACCCCTTTCCGCAGACGGTGACGCCGCGGCGGGTAAGGAAAAAGCCGTTACTTGCGCTGGCTGCCACGGCCCGGAAGGTGTCAGCACCAATCCAATGTGGCCGAGCCTGGCCGGGCAGAAGGAACAATACCTGGCCAAGCAAATGCGGGATTTTCGCGATGGCAAAAGGCGCAATCCGGTGATGTCGCCGATGGCGCAGGGGTTGTCAGACCAGGATATTGAGAACCTGGCAGCATACTATTCCAGTCTCAAGCCCTGACTGGCAGGAGCAGCGATACCGACCCGGGCCTGAGATTAGGGTTTTTCTACGCATCAATTGCAATCCAATTGATCTATGCCAGTTTATTAGCAACATCCTATATATAAAGTGATCCCGGCGAATACCGTCTTGGCGCGGTATTCGGGGCTAATCAACTGGAGTGAGCGGGTGTGAGCGCAGCGGATAAAAAGTCAATCGACTTCATGGAAGTACCGGAGCATACGGTAGAAATTATCACTAACTCGGGGGAGGGCGCGCAGAAGTGCGCTCAGATCTTCGGTCAGACCTGCGCCAAGATGGGGAATGGCGTCTGGACCGTGGAAATCATACCGGCAGAAATCGAACCGCCGCATCACACGGTTACCAGTACGTCGGGAAATATCATCCGCTTCGGTACCGAGAAGGTTACCAACTGGGGCGACCAGTCAAAACTCGCGGTCGCCTTCAATGACCAGGTGCTGCTTTCCCGCCACCGGCTGGATTCACTCAAGGATGATTGCATCATCCTGCTCGAGTCCTGCTGGCAGGACCACGAGGATGAAAAAATCCGTCGCATGTACGAGGAAGCGATGGACGAAATGTCCACCAAGAACTACCGCTTCGTGCTGGTGCCCATCGAGGAGGAGGCACTAAAGATCGTCGACAACCCCAGCCATGGTAAGAACATGTTTGCCCTTGGCATGCTGGCGGAGATTTATCAGCGCGACGTCTCGATCATCGAAAAGCAGATCGCCCACATTTTCCGCTTCAAACCGCCCAAGGTGACCGAAAAGAACATTGAACTGGTGGAATCCGGTATCAAGTGGGCAAGAGAAAACCTCGATTTCCAGTTTCGCATCAATTCAATTCCGTTCGACGAAGAACGAATTGTCATGAACGGCAACCAGGCTGCCGCTATCGGCGCCATCGCGGCTGGCATGGAATTGTGCGCGATGTACCCGATCACGCCGGCAACCTCGGTGTCGCATGAGCTTTCTGAAATCATCGAAAGCTACGGCGGCATGGTGCACCAGGCCGAGGACGAAATCGCGGCTGCCGGCGTGGCCATCGGTGCATCCTACGCCGGCAAGGTCGCCTTGACGGTGACCTCAGGACCCGGCATGGCGTTGAAAACCGAGTTCCTGGCATTGGCCATCATGGTGGAGGTACCGTTGGTGGTGCTGGATGTTCAGCGTGGCGGACCGTCCACCGGCTTGCCAACCAAGGTGGAGCAGTCCGACCTGCTGTCCTCGCTGTACGGGCAACCCGGTGATGCTCCACGCGTCGTGATTGCACCCCGGACCATCGAGGAATGCTTTCACTCCATGATCACAGCCCGGCGCATTGCCGAGACCTTCCGCTGCGTCGTCATCGTATTGACCGACGCCAACTTGGCGACCGGTGTACAGCAGTTCACGCGGCCGCCCCTGGATGTGCGCTGGCAACAGGGAGCAGCGGATCAATCGCCGGTTCCGGATGGATTACGCCCATACGAATGGGACCATGAAACGGGTCTGTCGCGACGCATCATTCCTGGCTCGCCTGACGGACAGCATACCGTGACGGGACTGGCCCACGACGAGGAAAGCCTGGTTTCCTATCACCCTTCCGGCAACGAACTGGGCATGAAAATGCGCAGCCGCAAGCTGGCCGTGTTCCAGTCGACACTGATACCACCGGAACTGCATGGCGAAGAGGAGGGAGACCTGCTGGTCGTCGGCTGGGGCTCCACCGAGGGCGCCATCGTCGAAGCGGTCGATCGAGCCCGCTCCGAGGGCTACAGGGTATCCACCTGTCAGCTGACCTTCCTGTCGCCGCTCGAGCCTGGTCTGAAGGAAATGTTCAGCAGGTTCAGTAACGTCATGACAGTGGAAATCAACTATTCCGACACTCCGGGTGACCCGTACATCAATGACGAGACACGCCGCTATGGTCAGCTTGCCTGGCTGTTGCGCGCCCACACACTGGTGGACATCGACTGCTGGACCAGTTGTCCCGGCCAGCCGCTGCGCCCGCGTGACATCTACACCAACATCATCGCCAGGCTCGAACCCAAAGAAGAAGGAGTGGCCGCATGAGCAGTATCGCAATCTCACTGCTGGACCTCGAAGCCGATGCCTCCGTTTGCCTGGAAGCAGACGATTACCAGAGACGACCCGGCAAATGGTGCGCAGGTTGTGGTGATTTCGGCGCCCTGAACGCCGTCAAGCGCCTGATGGCGAAAGAACAATTGCAACCCGAAAAGACCGTGTTCGTTTCCGGGATCGGTTGTTCCAGCCGGTTTCCACACTACGTGAACACCTACGGATTTCACGGCATCCACGGGCGGGCTCTGCCGGTTGCAACCGGCGTTAAGCTGGCAAGGCCGGAACTGGATGTGTTCGTCACCATGGGCGACGGTGACTGTACCTCGATCGGTGCGGGTCACTGGATCCACGCGACACGTTACAACTGCAACATGGTCGTCCTGATGTTGGACAACAACATCTACGGCCTGACCAAGAACCAGACTTCACCGACAACGCCGCAGGGTTATGCCTCGATGACCTCGCCACACGGCTCGGTGTTGCCGGCGCTGGACCCGCTGCAGGCCACGCTCGGCGTCTCCAACGCTTCCTTCGTGGCGCAGACTGCCGATTGGGTGCCGGTGCACATGTACGCCACGATGCAGGCGGCTTACGACCACCCGGGCTTCTCCTTCGTGCGCATCTTGCAGCGTTGCCCGAAATTCACTCCTGATGTGTTCCAGAAAAACGTTGAAAATCCCGACCTGACAGAGTTGCTGGTACACGAGAACGGAGTTGATGTTCCTGCACTGGAACAGCTGTTCAAGTCCCGGCGCGTGCATGATCCGTTGAATATCGACGAAGCGAGGTCTCTTGCACGGCGCCGCGACATGCTGCGCCTGGGGATCTTTTTCCGGGACGACAGCCTGCCTGTTTACGAGGAAGTTCGTGCCGTTCCCAAGGTTTCGGCAGAAGAGAAAGTAGCTCGCCTGAACAAGGAATTTGAACGTTATGCCGTTTGAAGACAGAACCAATATCGCATTAGAGGCGATCCGTCCGCGCACTGAGCTGTTCCATTCCGCCGTGGCGACCACCATGGAACAGGTTCGTGGTCTGTTGGCCGGTTCCGGTGAATCCCCCGAAGATCAGTCCATCTCCCTGGGCAGCTTTGCCAGGGGCCATGTCGACGTTGAACGGTTTTCGGCATTTACCCGGCAATCGGCGAAAGTAGAGCCGTCGGCAGAGCAACCGATCCGCGCCGCACAGCGGGCGCTGGATGACCTGCTGCACATGGGCGACAGCCTATTCGTGCTGAAACTGACCGAAGGCGCCCACCTGGGCATGCAGGTAGCCAAACGCATGGCGACAATCGGCAATGCGTTTTCTGCCGCACACGTGGTCGAACTGGCCAAACGCGGGCAGTACCGTGAAGACCAGCATGCGCTGCTGCTCGACGGCCTGGCCTTCGCGGACTGGAGCCAGGCGGAACGTGCTCTTGCCCCAGGCCTGGTCATTGAACTGGAAGGCGTCGACTTCATACCAGCCCAGGTCGCGCCTTATCTCGATGCAGGCATGAAAATAGCCTTCGTGGTGGACGGCGACGCTCCCGCAGCAGCGTTATCGCGTCTCGTTACGCCGGGCGTATTTGTCCAACAGACATCGGATGAAACAGGGCTTGAGGCGTTTACGGCCTGGGAAGGCACCGCGGTCGCGGCACTGTTACCGGAAGGTGCAGCCGTCTTCGTTCACGATCCCGCAGCCGGTGAGACCACCTACGAGCGGTTCACGACGCTTGAACTGCCGAAGGAAGTTCGCAAACGCGCGATCGGCGGTATCAGCGCCGTTCAGCAGGCCGAGGACCTGCGCTTGTTGCAGACCCTTGCGGTGGTTCCATCGCCGACTGGCGAGGCGGCTGCCGATCCGGCAGGTAAGCTCTCCGCCTGGCTGTTGAGCCAGACGAACCTGGCCGGCGACGGATAGCAAGGGCCATGAGCGGCAATCCCGTTCTCGATTCGGCCTTGATCCTGGGCGGTGTGGGCCTGTTTTTCGGCTTCGTCATCGCCCTGGTCAACCAGCGTTTCAGGGTGTGGGAAGACCCGCGGATCGTCGGCGTCGAGGAACTGTTGCCCAATACGAATTGCGGCGCCTGCTCACAGCCGGGCTGCCGGGCCTTTGCCGAAGCGGTGGTGACGGGTGATCAGCAACCGTCCGATTGCACGGTGATGAGCCCTGACGCAGTCGAGGACGTGGCCGGTTACCTGGGTGTCGATGCCGGAGCGGCCAGCAAGCGGGTGGCCCGCCTGCTGTGTGCCGGCGGCAAAAACGAGGCGCACCGGAACGCTGATTACAGCGGTTTTAATTCCTGCAAGGCTGCAGCAGCTGTTGCCGGCGGTGGAAAAGGCTGTACCTGGGGATGCCTGGGCCTGCGTGATTGCGAGGAGGTATGCCTGCTCGATGCCATCTACATGAACGACGACGAGCTGCCGGTGGTGATTCCGGAAAAATGCACCGCCTGCAACGATTGCGTGGAGACCTGCCCGAAAGACCTGTTCGTGCTGATGCCGATCGAGCAGAAACTCATCGTGCAGTGCAGGAACCTGGTTCACGGCGATGCTGCAGAGGAAATGTGCAGTGTTGCCTGCAACGCCTGTACGCGTTGCGTTGCCGATGCCCAGCCTGGATTGATCGAGATGGTCGACAACCTGGCTGTCATCGATTACGAGAAAAATGCCCTGGCTGATCCCGGGGCCACTTCGCGATGCCCCACCGACGCGATTGTCTGGGTCGAATGGCAGCAGTTTGACCAACAGAGGGGCTCCGAGGAGCCGGAGAGAAGAGCCGTATGACTTCACAGGAACGCCAGGCCCGCTATCCCGGAATCATCAAGACAGGGGATGGAAATTCCGCTATCGTCGCGATGGAAACGGCAGCCAGCGAAGCGGCCGGAGCTTACCCGATTACGCCCGCTACACCGATGGGTGAGGGATGGGCGGATGCGGCCGCTGCCGGTGTAAAAAACGTCAACGGACGCAGCCTGCTGCATTTCGAGGCCGAAGGCGAACACGCCGCAGCCGGGGTCACTGCCGGCATGAGCCTTGTTGGACTGCGTTCGGCCAACTTCGCCAGCGGCCAGGGCCTGGCTTATATGCACGAGTCCCTCTACGCCGCGGTCGGCAAACGGCTGACCTATGTGCTCAATGTCGCCTGTCGCGCCATGACCAAGCAGGCGCTCAACATTTACGCAGGTCACGACGATTACCACGCTATCGACGATACCGGCTGTTTCCAGCTGTTTGCTGCGGACGTGCAACAGGCGGCCGACCTCAACCTGGTCGCGCACCGCATCGCCGAGTTGTCGCTGAACCCGGGTGTCTGCGCACAGGACGGTTTCCTGACCAGCCACGTCGTCCAGTCCTATCGTCAGCCGGAGCCTGAACTGATCCGGGAGTTTCTTGGCGATCCCTCCGACCTGATCGAAACTCCCACGGCGGCTCAGCGAGCCGTGTTCGGTGAAAAACGCCGCCGAATACCCGAGTTGTATGACTTCGATTACCCGTCCAGCACCGGCGTGGTTCAGAACAGCGAATCCTACGCCCAGGGCGTGGCGGCGCAGAGGCCGTTCTACTTCGATCACATAGCCGAGCTGACCGACCGTGCTTTCGCGGAATTCGAGGAACTGACTGGCCGCCAGTACTCGCGCGCCAGCGGCTACCGCCTGGAAGATGCTGATTACGTGCTGGTCGGCCAGGGTTCGGTGGTTCGCGACGCCGAGGCGGTCGTCGACTATCTGCGAGACAAGCGGCGCCTGAAGGTCGGGGTGCTTAACCTGACCATGTTCAGGCCGTTTCCGTCGGACCTCGTCGCCAGCCTGCTGAACGGACGCAAAGGTGTCGTCGTGCTGGAGCGGACGGACCAGCCGCTGGCCGTCGAGTTGCCCGTGATCCGTGAGATCCGCTCGGCACTGGCGCAGGCGGCCGAGAACGGCCGCGCCCGGGCGGCGAAATCCAACGGCGGGCGCCTGCGCCGCAAGCGCACCAGCGTGAACCAGTCCGCGCTGCCGTATCCGGAATTGCCGGCCATCGGCCCCGACCAGGTACCTGATCTCTACTCGGGCTGCTACGGGCTGGGCGGCCGTGACCTGCAGCCAGCCGATCTCGTGGCAGCCGTCGAGAACATGCTTGACGGGGGACCAGGGCGCCGGCAGTTTTATCTCGGCATCGATTTCATCGATGAAGACACACCGCTGCCCAAGGTGCAGATCAGGCAGGAAAGCGTCCTGGCCGACTATCCGCAGCTTCGGGATCTCACGCTGCAACCCGTCGAAGGGTTCGACCTGGACTCAGCGGACTCCATTGAAGTGCGAATTCATTCCGTTGGCGGTTGGGATGCCGCTCCGGCCGGCCACAGCCTGGCGGCAGCCGCGGCCGAACTGTTCGGGATGCACGTCAAGGCTTTCCCCACGCGAATCCGCGAGCGCCGGGGACAGCCAACCAGCTACTCGGCCGTGCTGTCAAACCAGCCGCTGCGCCTGAATGGCGAGCTGAAACACGTTGACATCGTCCTCGCCCAGGACGCCGGCGTATTCCGGCATACTGACCCGCTCGGCGGCATGCGCGATGGCGGCATCCTGGTTATCCAGAGCGAGTTGACCGCAGATGAGCTGTGGAACAGCTTCCCGCAGACGGCGCAATGGGCCATCCGGGAACGTAATATCCGCGTCTGCTCGGTGGATGGCGCCGGAATCGCAAGTGCTGAAGCCAACAGCCCGGCAGAACGATTCAGACTGCAGGGACTGGCATTCATGGGCGCATTCTTCAACGCGGCTTCGATGCTGGGCCGTCACGGCCTGACGCGTGAAGGCCTTGTCGAAGGCTTGCGCGGGCACTTGACTGCAGCAATGGACGCCAGGGAAGCAGCCGTTGAAGATGAGATCCACGCCTGCATGCGTGGCTTTGACGAGGTCCGGGCGCTCGATCTCTCGGCACTCAAAGACCAGGGCCGCAGTACGAAAATCCCGCTGATCCCTGCCTCAATGGCGGGTACCGAAGCGACGGCAGGGCCTGGCAATCAAGGCGCTTTCTGGGACCAGGTCTGTGCGCAATACAAGACCGGTCACGATATCCTGGCTGACCCGTTTACCGCGATCAGCGCCATCCCGGCGGCCACCTCGAGCATGCGTGACATGTCCACCGTGCGCGCCACCGTGCCGCAATTCGTGGCGGACAAATGCACGGGCTGCAGCAAGTGCTGGGTCCAGTGCCCGGATTCCGCGATCCCCGGTGTGGTCAGCTCGGTTGAGGAGGTGCTCGACGCCACCCTGAAGTCCCTGGTCACGACGCAAAACCCACTGACCCAGGTTACCCAATTGATCCGCCACCTGGCGCGGGAATCGCACAAGATCCTAGGCAAGAGCGAATTCGAGTCCTTTGCCCCGGTGCTTTCTCAAGCCTATGACAAGGTTGCCGGAAAAATGAACTGGGACGAGGAACGGCGGGAACAAAATGACGCTGAATTCCAGCAGGTTCTGGATGCTCTGCAACATTTCCCATTGGCGAAAACCGCTCCGTTCTGGGACGTACCCGAAAGCCAGGAAAAGGGTAGCGGCGGCCTGCTGTCGATCACCATCAATCCCGAAACCTGCAAGGGTTGTGATGTGTGCGTGGCGGTCTGCGACGACGGTGCCCTGATCAATGTGCCTCAGTCTGACGACGAGCAGGATCACCTGGAAGCGAATTGGAAGCTCTGGAAACACCTGCCCGAAACGGATGACCGCTACATCCGCATTTCCAGCCTGGAGGAAAGCATCGGCATGATGCCGTCACTGTTGCTCAAACAGGGCAACTACATGTCCATGCTGGGCGGCGACAACGCCTGCATGGGTTGCGGCGAGAAGACTGCGATCCACCTGGTGCTTTCGGCGGTCAATGCGCTGATGGCGCCACGCGTGGAATCACACCTGGCCGAGATCAACGGGCTGATCGAATCTTTGGACGAAAGAGCGCGCACGATGCTGGTTTCCGAGGCCGACCTGGCAGATGTCTCGGTCGACGCGGAAGGCCTGGAAGTGACCCTGGAAAGCGAGAAGAAGGAGACCGTCGCCCAAATCCACCAGGCCATCGAGGCGCTGAAAGACCTGAAGTGGCGTTACGAGAAGGGCCCCGGCGGCCGCGGGCGCGCCCGTATGGGGTTTGCCAACTCGACCGGTTGCACTTCGGTCTGGGGCGCCACGTTCCCGTTCAACCCGTATCCGTTCCCCTGGACCAGCCACCTGTTCCAGGATGCGCCCTCGCTGGCCGTCGGCCTGTTCGAGGGGCATATGCGTAAGATGGCGGACGGATTCATCGCGCTGCGCCGGGGGCAGAAGCTGCTGGATGGCCGTTATGATCCGGATACTGACGAGCCTGTTTTCGCCGATTTCGGGTGGCAACAGTTCAGCGACGAGGAGTTCGCGCTGTGTCCGCCGTTGTTCGCCGTGGGCGGTGACGGCGCGATGATGGATATCGGTTTTCAGAACCTGTCACGGTTGATGGCATCAGGCAAGCCGATTCGCGTGGTCGTCGTCGACACCCAGGCCAATTCGGCGGGTGGCGGCCAGTCCTGCACGGCCGGGTTCAAGGGACAAGCACCCGATGCCGACGAGGCCGGGCCGGATTACCGCAACAAGGACGAGTGGCGCAAGGAACTGGCCCTGATCGCGATGGCGCACCGTGACGTTTTCGTCATGCAGTCCTCACAGGCCACCCCGTCCCACCTGTTCGGCAACCTGCTGAAAGGACTGCAGATGCGGCGGCCGGCATTGTTCATCCTGAACGCGCCGTGCCCGCGGGAGTGGGGCATTGCACAGGACAGTGCGCCGGAAGCCGCCCGGCTGGCGCTGGAAAGCCGGGCCGTGCCCAACCTGGTGTTCGATCCCGGTGAGGGCACGACATTTTCCGAGTGCCTGGACCTGGAAGGCAACCCGTCGCCCGAGGACAAATGGCCTGTGCACGAGCTGAGCTACCTGGACGAAGAGGGCGATGAGCAGCGCATGACCCTGCCGCTGACCATCGCCGACTGGGCGCTGGGCGAGGAACGGTTCCGCGATCACTATGGTGAGCTGTCCGCGGACACCGAAGGGGTTGTGTTCCACGAATACCTGGAGCTGGAGGCGGACGAGCGTGAAGACTGCGAACCCTTCATCTACACGGTCGACGCCGGCCGGCTCCTGCAGAAAGTCCGGGTTTCCGAATCGATCGTCGAATTGGCCGAGGAGCGGCAGCGCTTCTGGGCGCAGTTGCGTGAACTGGCAGGCGTCGAGGTTTCCGGCCACCTGCGTGACGAGGTCGGCGCCAACATCATGCGCAAGGCAAAGCAGGAAATGGACGCGCTGAAAGCAGAGTACCAGGCGAAATTCGCCCGGCTGACCACCCAATATCCGCAGCTCATCGCCCGTCGCATGGCCGAAGGGTTGCTGCGGGCCGGCGGCAACAAGACCGTCGCGGAATTGATGGAAGAGGCCGAACTCTGGGAAGGCCCTGCATTCCAGCCTCCCGAGGGTATGGATTTCGGATTGGACGCTGCTGCGGCCACTACCGAGGATGCGGCGCCTCCCGCTGCAGATGCAGATGCAGAAGGCGAAGATGCCGAGGCCGCTGAAGCCCCGGCGATGGCCGAAGAAGAAGAAGACGAAGACCTGGTTCGTGAGCCCTGGATCGAGAGCATCCGCTGCACCGCCTGTGACGACTGCACCAACCTGAACCCGAAGATGTTCGCCTACAACGAAGACGGTCTTGCCTACATCGCCGACGCCCGTGCCGGCACGTTCAGGGAACTGGTTATCGCGGCTGAAAAATGCGCGCCTTCGGTCATCCATCCGGGTGATCCCCTGAACCCGGATGAAAAGGGCCTGGACAAGCTGATCCCGCGTGCGGAGAAGTTCAACTGATGGCGGTGCGTCTCAAATCCTCCGGGCTGCCCAGCTTTCGGAACGGGGTGCACCCGCCAGAGAATAAGGACCTGACATCCGGCATTCGGTCCCGGCGGCTGCCGTTTCCGGACGAGATCATCCTGCCGCTGTCTCAGCACATCGGACGTCCGGCGGAAGCGCTGGTCAAACCCGGTGACCGCATCGAACGCGGTGATGTGATCGCCAGGGCCAGCGGCTATGTTTCATCCTACGTACACGCCACCGCGGCGGGTACCGTGAAGTCGATCGAGCACTGGCCGCACCCGGCCGGCGCCATGCAGCCGTCGATCCGCATCGAGGTCGATCCGCATTCAACCCAGCTGCAGCGCCCCCGGCTGGTGCCACACTGGGACGAAGTGCCCGAAGAACAATTATCAGAGGAGATCAGCAAGGCGGGTATCGTCGGGCTGGGTGGCGCGGCATTCCCGATGCATGTGAAGCTGCGGCCGCCGGAGGACCAGCCGGTCGACGTACTGATGGTCAATGGCAGCGAATGCGAACCCTACCTGACCTCTGACCACCGCACGATGCTGGAGCGGCCAGAGTACGTGCACCAGGGTATCCGCATCGTGCTGCGGGCGCTGGGCATCAGCCGCGCGGTGATCGGCATCGAGGCCAACAAGCCGGACGCCATAGAGGTCATGCGCGAATCTGCGCCGGACGATCTGGACGTCCGCGTTCAGCCGTTGAAAGTGAAGTATCCGCAGGGCGCCGAAAAGATGTTGATCAAGGCCGTCACCGGGCGCGAAGTGCCGTCGGGCAAATTGCCTGCATCGGTCGGTGCCCTGGTCCAGAACGTGGCGACCACGGCCAGCGTGGCGCAGGTGTTTGAAACGGGTCAGCCCCTGATCGAGCGCATCATGACCGTGTCGGGCCGCGGTGTCCGCCAGCCGGGTAACTGGGTGATACCGTTCGGCACCAAGCTGAGCAACGTAATCGCTGCCTGCGGCGGCTTTACCGAAGACGCTTCAGAAATCGTGTTCGGGGGACCGATGATGGGGCAGAGCCAGGCCAGTCTCGAGGTGCCTGTGCTCAAGGCCACCGGCGGCATACTGGTGCTGTCGAAGGACGAGTGCAAGCACCAGGACATCCTGCCCTGTATCCGCTGTGGCAAGTGCATCGACGCGTGCCCGGTATTTTTGAACCCGCAGTTGATGGGCGCACTGGCGAGGGTCGATCGCTTCGAGGAAATGGTCGAGAACAATCTTGGTGACTGCATGCTTTGCGGTTGCTGTTCCTTCGTCTGTCCTTCGAACATTCCGTTGTCGCAACTGTTCGCGATGTCCAGGATCCAGCTCAGCAGGTTGCAGGCGGCATGAAGGCCAGGGAGGAAAAACTCGGCGTTGTAAAAATCACCGCCGCACCGCACGTGCGCTCGGCCGAATCCACCACCCGGATCATGTGGTCGGTGGTGCTGAGCCTGTTGCCCGTGATAGGTGCTTCGGCCTGGTTCTTTGGCCCCAGCGCCCTGCTGGTAACCGGCGCCAGCGTGGCCGGCTGCCTGCTGACCGAACGCCTGTTCGGCGGTCAGCGCAATTCGATTTCCGACGGCTCGGCGATGATCACCGGCCTGCTGCTGGGGCTGTGCCTGCCGGCCGGATTCCCGTTGTGGATGGCTTTTCTCGGTGGCGTTTTCGGCATCGGTTTCGGCAAGATCATCTTCGGTGGCCTGGGGCAGAACATATTCAATCCTGCATTGCTGGGCCGCGCCTTCCTGCAGGCGGCCTTCCCGGT
>CAJIBJ010000035.1_pt1 | contig 11999 bp, 8 predicted proteins | sample 9199331 | NCBI WGS metagenome assembly CAJIBJ01 (sample SAMEA7708300, study PRJEB35096) | sediment metagenome | biome: marine neritic benthic zone biome [ENVO:01000025]; feature: sediment [ENVO:00002007]; material: shallow marine sediment [ENVO:03000034] sea grass bed [ENVO_01000059] ... | reverse complement strand
TACCAGTCGAAGGGTCGCAATGGCTCGATAGCAGCCCAAGATGCTTCTTTGGTAGCTAATTCCGGTGTCCAGCGCATAGCAGAACTCCAATGGACGTGAATTTCAGGAGAGCTTAGTTCTCAGTTCGGCCATAAGCAGAGATTCTTGCCAGAAAAATGGGCCGTCAGAATATGACGGCCCATTAATTGTCTTAACTGTCATGAGGCGATAAGTTGTAACCAGTCTATTCCACTTCACCCTCGCACTCGAACTCGAAGATAGCCCCGATATAATCGCCGAGTGGTGTATATATGCCTTCACCGACAAGGTCACATGACATGTAGCCGGAGGAATCGGCGAAACGCCCGGTGCCGCCTACAATTTGGAAGTCCGCGGTATGCCGGAGTGTGGCATCAACAATATCGAAGCATCCGTCACTGGGTGGACCACCGTCAGCGAGCTGAACGTTGAGTATATGGCCATTTGCCGCTATAAATACGATATTGTAGGCTAAGGGGGTGTACGAAATTTCAGTGGGTGAGCAGAAGGTCCCGTCCCACGGCAAATTTTCGGCCCGGGTATGGGCCGTAGTCTTACCCATTAGCGAGCTGTTTCCATAGAGCACACCAAACGCCGCAAACGTTCCATCACCGTTTGAATCCTCGGCGGTTTCCCACGCTGATCCTGAAACATGCGCTTTGAATGGCTCAGCGGAAGCGTTCGCAGGAAATAGTAAGAGCAGCACACACACGAGAACTATCCATTTCACAAAATGCTTAAACATGATTAACCTCCTATCTGGCAAAAACCTTTCAGTAATCGGATATGAGCGCGGCCATGACCGCCACTGGATCGGGAGGTTATTGGGTTTTTCTTTGCAGACTTTTATGAATAATCTGGCGATGAAATAGCGGCTGGTACCGCATTTTTAACTATAGGAGATAGTTACAGAATTGCGATTTAATTCACCGGTTGGAATCAATTCAATGTTCCGCAACGGGTCGTTAGCGGCCCAAGTTACCTGTTCAGGAACAAATTCCGGTGTTCAGCGCATAGCAGATCTCCCCTGGACCTGAATCTCAAGCGAGTTTAGTTTTCAGATCGCCAATCGCGGAGATAGCATGAAATCGTCGTGGCGAGTCAGGGCCGGTGTCATCTCACCCCAGCGTCAGCGGGCTGGATTGTGCAGGTAGCCGATTATCGATGAACTCCAGCGATTCCGGTTCCTCCCGCGCGGCGGCGACCCACTCGCGCACAGAGCTGAGATTCTGAACGGCTTCGATGAACTCCACTGCCCGGTCACTGACCGGGATGGAGTAGCTGAGGAAGCGAAGGGCTACCGGCGCGTAGAAAACGTCCGCGATACTGAAGCCGCCAAACAGCCAGGGGCCGTCCCGGCCGAAGCGCTCACGGCAATCCCCCCAGATTTCGTCGATCCGCCGGACCTGGGCGCGGCAGGTGTCAGATAGCTCTCCCGGATCCAGGGTCGCCCGGGTGCGGAGGTTCTGCGGCAGCTCATCGCGGAGCGCGATGAAGCCGGAATGCATTTCGGCGCTGATGGACCGGGCTTCGGCCCGCGCCTGAGCCGGTTCGGGCCAACCAATGGCTTCGGGATGTTTTTCATGCAGGTGACCCATGATGGCCATCGTGTCCCAGACACGGACATTGCCGTCGATAAGCACCGGCACCCGGCCCGCCGGCGTGTAACGTTCGATGGTCTCTTTCCAGGTTTCGGTGAACAAGGGAACATAAATCTCCTCGAAGGCGATCCCGCTTTCCTTGAGGTACAGCCAGGCACGCAGGGACCAGGAGGAGTAGTTCCGGTTGGCGATGATCAGTTGGTACATTTTTTTATCCGGTCAAATTGCCCTGCTTTCGACCGAGCCATCTGAACCGCCCTGATTTTGGATCCTGCAATCAGCGGGGGCCGAAATTATTACGCGTTGTGACACTGTGAATTGCATGGCTGGAAGCATATCATTGGCGGACTTTGCCAACACGAAGAACATCATGATTCGATCCGCCCGTTTTGTTGTTTCGCTGTTCCTGATCATCTCCCTGTCCGCCTTGTCTTCGCAAGCCCGCAGTGCTGAGGATTCGGCCGCCGATGACTCGGGCCTGCTGACCATCGACCACCAGTTCGCACTCGCAAAGGTCGGCGACCCGCAGATCAGCCCGGAAGGCGCCTGGATCGCCTACACAGTGACGCGCATGGACCGGGACGAGGACGAGTCGCTCAGCCGGATCTGGATGGTCGAGCGCAGCGGCGGGACGGCGATGCCGCTGACCGCGGAAGGCGAATCGTCTTCGCACCCCCGCTGGAGTCCCGACGGCAAGCACCTCGCGTTCCTGTCATCCCGGGATGAGGGGAAAACCCAGGTCTGGTCGCTGTATCGCGGCGGCGGCGAAGCGATTCAACTCACCGATACCGCGCAGTCGGTGGAGGCATTCGAATGGTCGCCCGGTTCGAAGAAGATGCTGCTGATCCTGAAGGATCCTTCGCCAGAGGAACTGGATGCGAAGGAGCAGGGAGACAAGTACGAGGAGAAGACCGCGCCGCCCTGGGTGATAGACCGCGAGCAGTTCAAGACCGACTACGTCGGCTACCTCGACCGCCGGCGGACGCACGTTCACGTGCTGGATCTGGAAACGAAGGAGATCACTCAGCTGACCGATGGGGATTACGACGACTCGGAAGCGACCTGGTCGCCGGACGGCAAATTCATCGCCTTCACCAGCAATCGCACGGAGAATCCGGACAGCAATTACAACACGGACATCTGGATCGTCGCGCTGAAAGGCAAGGGCAAGGTCGCCCGGGTGACCAAAAACCCGGGAGCGGACGCCAGCCCGGCCTGGAGCCCTGACGGCAGGTACATCGCGCATACCGCCGTGACCGACGTGGACGCGATGATCTACGCCACGCAGCACCTGGCTGTCTCTTCCGCCGGGGGCGGCAAGACCACGATCCTGACCGCCGGACTGGACCGCATGAGCTACAGCCCGAAATTCTCTGCGGACGGCGAACAGGTCTGGTTCCTGCTGGAGGACGGGGGCGAACAGAACCTTGCACGGATCGCCCGCAGCGGCGGGGAGGTCGAGCGCCGGGTCAGCGGCCAGGATACCGTGTCCGCATTCACACTCGGGCCCGACGACGAGGCAGCCGTCCTGATCAGTCGCCCACAACTTCCCGGGGAGGTATTCGTGTTGGCTTCGGACGGCCTGGAGCAGAGGTCGTTCACCAACCAGTCGGTCCTGGAGAGCCTGGAACTGGGCGAAGTCGGAAAAATCCGCTTCAAGAGCCCGGACGGCACGCCGGTCGAGGGCTTCGTGATCAAGCCGCCCGGCTTCAAAAAGGGTAGCCGCTACCCGATCATCCTGGACATCCACGGCGGGCCGCAGTCCCAGTATGACTGGAGTTTCGATTTTGAAGCACAGCTTTACGCGGCCAACGGCTACCTGGTGGTGCATCCCAATCCGCGCGGCTCCACCGGCTACGGTCAGGAATTCTGCCTGGCCATCTGGCAGGACTGGGGCGGGCCGGACTACGACGACGTGATGGCGGCGGTGGACGTCGTGATCGAGCGCGGCTGGGGCGACCCGGACCGGATGGCCGTGATGGGCTGGTCCTACGGCGGCATGCTGACCAACCACGTGATCACGAAGACCGACCGTTTCGAGGCCGCCTCGACCGGCGCCAGCGCCACGCTGTACGTGGTCAACTACGGGCACGACATGTACCAGCGCTGGTGGGATCGGGAACTGGGAATGCCGTGGGAGCCGGAGGCGAGGGAGCGCTACGAGAAAATCTCGCCGTTCAACCAGGTCGACAAGGTCGTCACGCCCACGCTGATCATGGGCGGCGAAGAGGACTGGAACGTACCCATCATCAATTCCGAGCAGCTCTACATCGCCTTGAAGAAACTGGGCGTCGACACCCAGCTGGTCGTCTACCCCGGAGAATTCCATAGCGATTTTGCGCCCAGCCACAAAGCGGACGTTTACCAGCGACACATCGATTGGTTTGGGAAACACCTCGGTTCGAAGTAGAATCACTTTTTTCCGAGCATATATAGACGGATGCACGCAAACGACAGAAACCATTCGACTCCGGTGATAAGCCCGATGATTTCCATCGGCCCCCGCGTGCGTAAATCGCCGTACTTCGACGCCACCATGCGCTGGGGCGCCAAGGCCTTCACCGTGTACAACCACATGTACATGCCGACGCACTACGGCGACCCGGTGGCTGAGTACTGGAGCCTGGTGAACGACGTCACGCTGTGGGACGTCTCCTGTCAGCGCCAGATCGTGATCCGCGGTCCGGAGGCCAAACCTTTCATGGAATTGTTGACGCCGCGCGACCTTTCCGACTGCCCTTCGCACCGATGCCTGTACGTGGTCCTGACCGACGAGGAAGGCGGCGTGATCAACGACGCCGTCCTGATGCACATGCGGGAAAACGAATACTGGCTGTCGCCCGGCGACGGGGACGTCGTGCTCTGGGCCCAGGGCGTGGCGGCCCGCAGCGGCATGGACGTGGAAGTGTTCGAGGGTGATGTCTGTCCGCTGCAGTTACAGGGTCCGAAGGCCCCGCACGTGGCCTACAAACTGTTCGGCGACGACGCCCTGGACATGGGTTATTTCCACGTGATCGAAACCGAGCTGAACGGCCTGAAGCTGGCGGTGAGCCGCACCGGCTGGAGCGGCGAGCTGGGCTACGAGCTGTACCTGAAGGACCACGTCCACGGCAACGAGTTGTGGGACACCGTGATGGCGGCCGGGGAGGAATTCCACATCCGTCCGGCGGCGCCCAGCACCATCCGCAGCATCGAGGGATGCCTGCTTTCCTATTTCTCCGACATCCGCCGCCTGGACAATCCCTATACCTTCGGCCTGGGCCGCCTGGTGGACCTGGACAAACCAGCCGAATTCCTCGGTCGGGAAGCCCTGCGCCGGATCAAGGCCAATGGCAACGTCCGCCGCCTGGTGGGCATCGAGATCGATGGCGAGCCGATCACGCACAACGAAGCGTTCTGGCACCTGGTGGAGGACGGCGAACGGATCGGGCACGTGAGCCGTTGCGTCTGGTCGCCGCGGCTAGAGCGCAACATCGGCCTGGCCAACGTGCCCGCGGAAAAAACCGCTCCCGGCTCCCGGGTCACCGTGAAATCACCGGAAGGACTGCGGGACGCCGTCGTCGTCGAGACCCCCTGGTTCAAATCGGAGAGAGTCATCCCGCCGATCGCACGAAACCGCTGAAACCGGAGGGCTTTTGCGCCGGTTTCGAAGTACTATTGGATTCTTTATGGGGTGAAAACCATGGCCAAGCCGAGAACCTTCAACCTCGATACCCTGAGCCTGCATGCAGGCCAGAGACCGGACCCCGCCACCGGTGCGCGGGCGACGCCGATCTACCAGACGGCATCCTACGTTTTCAAGGACACCGACCACGCCGCGTCGATCTTCAACATCGAGCGAACCGGTCACGTCTACTCCCGCATCTCCAATCCTACCAACGCCGTGCTGGAAGAGCGGATCAGCGCGCTGGAAGGCGGCGTGGGCGCGATCGCCACCGCCAGTGGACAGGCGGCCATGCACCTCGCTATCGCGACGCTGATGGGCGCCGGCTCCCACATCGTTTCCTCACAGTCGCTGTACGGCGGCACGCACAACCTGCTGGCCTACACCATGCCCCGCTTCGGCATCGAGACCACTTTCGTCGATCCTCGTGATCCCGGGGCGTTCCGGCAGGCCATCCGGCCGAACACCCGGCTGCTGTTCGGCGAGACGCTGGGCAACCCGGGCCTGGAGGTGCTCGATATCCCGAGCGTGGCCGAGGTCGCGCACGAGGCAGGCCTGCCCTTGATGATCGATTCCACTTTCACCACGCCCTACCTGTGCCGTCCCTTCGACCTGGGCGCGGACATCGTGATGCACTCCGCCACCAAGTTCCTCAGCGGCCACGGCGTCGTGATCGGCGGCCTGCTGGTGGATGGCGGCGTTTTCGACTGGGAGGCCACAAGCCGGTTCCCGACGCTGACCGAGCCCTATGAAGGATTCCATGACCTGGATTTCGCGGAGGAATTCGGGCCCGCCGCCTTCATCACCCGGGCGCGCAAGGAAGGCGCGCGCGATTTCGGCGCCTGCATGAGCGCCATGACCGCCTTCCTGGTCCTGCAGGGGCTGGAAACCCTGCCACTCAGGATGCAAAAACACGTGGACAACGCACGCCGCCTGGTCGAATTCCTGGACGCCCACGAAGCGGTCGAATGGGTGATCTACCCCGAACTGCCGGATCACCCGGACCATGAACTGGCCGCGAAGCTGCTGCCGGGCGGCGCCGGCGCCGTGTTCAGTTTCGGTGTCAGGGGCGGCCGGACGGCCGGGCAGAAGTTCATCGAGCGCCTGGAACTGGTCTCGCACCTGGCCAATATCGGCGATGCGAAAACCCTGGTGATCCATCCCGCCAGCACCACCCATCACCGCATGGACGCCGCCGCGCTGAAAGCCGCCGGCATCTCCGAGGGACTGGTCCGTATCTCGGTGGGCATCGAGGATATCGATGACCTGACCGATGATATCGGCCTGGCTCTCAGGGCATCACAGAAAACTTGAGGAAAGCCGCGCATGCAGCTGAAAATCAATGGCCATGACGTTTACGTGGCAACCGGAAACCGCGTTCCGAACCCACAAAAACCGACTGTTGTATTCCTGCATGGCACGGGCCAGGACCACTCCATTTGGGTTTTGCCAACTCGCTATTTCGCGCGCCATGACCGCAATGTGCTGGCCGTGGATTTGCCGGGACATGGACGCTCAGGCGGGGAGCCGCTGAAGACCATCGAAGCGATGGCCGACTGGGCTGTCCGGCTGCTCGACGCCGCCGGCCTTTCGAAGGCGGCCATCGTCGGGCACAGCATGGGCTCCCTGGTGGCGATCGCCGTGGCGGCGAGGCACCCCGAGCGAGTGAGGTCGATTGCGCTGGTTGGAACAGCGGTGCCGATGCCCGTATCCGACTACCTGCTCGACAGGGCAAAAGAGGACAGGCACGAGGCCATCGAGATGCTGAATTACTGGGGTTTCAGCAAATCGGCGCAACTGGGCGGCAACGCGACCCCCGGCAACTGGATGCTGGGCGGCGGCTTGCGGCTGATGGAGCGGGCACGGCCCGGCGTCATCCACAACGACCTCAAGGCCTGCAACGATTACATCGAGGGGCTGGATCACGCGGCTGCGGTCGAGTGCCCCGCCCTTCTGATCCTGGGCGAGCGCGACATGCTCACGCCCGTCCGTTCGGCCATCAAGGTGGCCGACGCGCTGCCGCATGCCGAAAAAGCAGTTTTAGAGGGCTCCGGCCATGCCTTACTGGCCGAAAAGCCCGACCCCGTTCTGGATCAACTTATCAGAGTGGTATAAGCAAACTTTTATTGGGTTCCATTTTCCGCTTCGGAAAGAAACCGTTCGGTGAGCTTGTCCACCGACCAGGAATCCGCCCTCTGGCTCGGCGGGTATTCCTTGAAGGTCTGCAGGAATTGAGCGGTGGTCGCCAGACCCAGATAAACGTAGGGCGCCTTGTCGATCAGCCAGTCCCAGTAGGTGTTGGAATTATGGTCCGCCCGCTCGAAGGGATCGCGGCGCAGGTTGAAGATCTTCGGCAGTCTGAGGATCACGGTCGGCTCCGCCCAGAGCGCCATGGTCCGCGCGCGTTGCTCGGCGTATACGATCTTCCAGTCGCCCACGCGCACGCCCACCGGCATGCCTTCGTCGTCGAGGTAGTGGAACACCTGCCGCGGCCCCTGCTCTGCCTGGCCGGTGAAGTAGGGCAGGAAATTGAAGCCGTCCAGGTGCACCCGGTACTGCGTTCCGCCGATCGTTTGCCCGTCCCTGAGCTTTGAGGCGATGTCAGGCTCACCGGCCGCCGCCATCAGCGTCGGCACCCAGTCGAGGTGGCTCATGATCTCGTTGGAAACCTGGCCGGCCGGGATTTTGCCGGGCCAGCGCACCATGGCCGGCACCCGGTAAGCGCCTTCCCAATTGCTGTTCTTTTCGCTGCGGTACGGCGTGATGCCGGCGTCGGGCCAGGTGTTGAAATGCACGCCGTTATCCGTCGAGTACATCACGATGGTGTCGTCGGCGATGCCCAGTTCGTCCAGCTTCTCGAGCAGTTTCCCGACGGTTTCGTCATGCCCCATCATCGTGTCGTTGTAGAAACCCTGGCCGGAGCGGCCGCGATCGGATTCCTTGGTATGGGTGCGGAAATGCATGTGCGTGGCGTTGAACCACACGAAAAAGGGCTTGTTCGCCGCGTGGGCCCGGTCGATGAAATCCAGGCCGGCCGCCAGGAACTCCTCGTCCACCGTCTCCATGCGCTTGCGCGTCAGCGCGCCGGTGTCCTCGACCCGGCCGTCGGCGTGGGAGTGAATCACGCCGCGGGGCCCGAACTTGGCCTTGAACCAGGGCTGCTGCGGATAGTCCGGATCCTCCGGCTCTTCTTCCGCGTTGAGGTGGTAGAGGTTGCCGAAGAACTCGTCAAAGCCGTGCGCCGTGGGCAGGTATTCATCCTTGTCGCCCAGGTGGTTTTTGCCGAACTGCCCCGTTGCGTAGCCCTTCGACTTCAGCAGGGTTGCCAGCGTGACGTCACGGTCCTGCAGGCCGAGTTCGGCGCCCGGCAGACCCACCTTGGACAGCCCCGTGCGCAACGGCGACTGACCGGTGATGAAGGAGGAACGCCCGGCCGTGCAACTCTGGTCACCGTAATAGTCGGTGAACCGTATTCCCTCCTTGGCGATGCGGTCGATGTTCGGCGTCCGGTAGCCCATGGCGCCGTCGTTGTAGACGCTGGTGTTGTAAACCCCGATGTCGTCACCCCAGATGATCAGGATATTCGGTTTGTCCTGGGCCGCCACCAAGCCGGGACACAGCAGGCCCAGGCAGGCCAAAGACAGCAGCAGGACCCTGAAACGTGACAGGTTACGGATATTCATGTTGCTCTCCTCGCTATCGATTCAGGCGACTTCCTGGCCGGACTCCAGCATCACCCGTTCTTTATCCACTTCGTGCTTCTTGTACTTCTCGACCGGGATCAGGAAATGGACCAGCGCGGGCAGCAGGATCAGCGCGCCGAACATGTTCATCACGAACATGAAGGTGAGCATCAGCCCCATGTCACCCTGGAACTTGATCGGCGACCAGACCCAGGTGGCGACGCCGATGGCCAGCGTCAGGCCGGTGAAGGAAACTGCCTTGCCGGTCGTCTTCAGCGTTTCGAAATAGGCATCGTGCAGGCTCAGGCCGCGGTAGAGATAGGTCTCCAGCTTGCTGAAGATATAGATGCCGTAATCCACGCCGATACCGACGCCCAGCGCGATCACCGGCAGCGTGGCCACCTTGACGCCGATGCCCAGGTAGGTCATCAGGGCCTGGCCCAGCACCGAGGTCAACGACAGCGGCAGGATGATGCACAGCACCGTCCGGAAGGAACGGAACGCCAGCAGCACCAGGAAGCTCACCACGCCGTACACCCAGGCCAGCATCTTGTACTGCGCCTGGCTGACGACGTCGTTGGTGGCCGCCTCGATGCCCGAGTTGCCGGCGGCCATAACGAACTCGATGTCGCCGGTGTCGTACTCCTCTATGAAGCGGATCACTGCCTCCTTCACGATCAGCAGGGTCTCCGCCTTGTGGTCTTCAAGGAAGATCATGACGGGAATCAGGTTGCAGGCAGCATTCATCAGGCCCGGCGGCATTTCCTTGCCGCTGACCGATCCGTTGAGCACCCACTGGTTGCGCGAGATCGTCGCCCACTTGGGATGGCCTTCGTTGTTGCCCGCGATGGCGCGCTTGGAGGCGCCCACCAGCGAGATCGTGGACTGCACGCCGGGCACGTCCGCCATGACCCATTCGAACAGGTCAACCGCGGAATAGGCTTCGTAGGTCACGCACTCCATATCCGGCGTCTGCACCATCACCACGAACACGTCGGTGCTGGCCGTGTAATTCTCCACGATGAACTTGTTGTCCAGGTTGTAGCGCGAGTCCGGCCGCAACTCTGGCGCCCCGGCGTCAAGATCGCCGATCTTGAGGTCCTGTCCGTACCAGATGCCGAATACGAAGGCGCCGGCGGCCAGCACCACCAGCGTCCGGGCCACTTTCGGGCGGGTATAGATGGTCGAGAATTCGCAGAGGCGGTGATAGGCGCCGCTGTTTTCGAATTTCTTCATCCGGCGGATCGCAATCGGGCTGACGCCGATGTAGGACATGATCACCGGCAACAACACCAGGTTGGTCAGGATGACGGCAAACACGCCGACGCTGGCGGCGATCGCCAGGTCGTGGATCACCTGGATCTGGATCACCATCAGCGTGGCGAAACCGATGCCGTCCGAAATCAGCGCGGTCAGGCCCGGAATGTACAGCGAACGGAACGCGAAGCGCGCCGCGTGCTGGTTGTCCCTGCCCTCGGATCGGCCGTGCAGGATGGCGTTGATCATCTGCACGCCGTGACTCACGCCGATTGCGAAAACCAGAAAAGGAATCAGCATGGAGTAGGGATCGAGGCCGTAACCCAGCACCTTGACCAGGCCGATCTGCCAGGCCACCGCGACCACGGAACAGAAGATCACGGCGAGCGAACTGCGCAGGCAGCGGGAATAAATGTAGAACAGGATCAGCGTGATGCCGATGGCGATCAGGAAAAAGATCGCGACCTGGCCCGCCCCTTCGATCAGGTCACCCATGACCTTGGCGAATCCGGTCATGTGGATCTTGGTGTCGTCGTCCTGGTACTTGTCACGAACCAGCCGTTCGAGTTCCTTCGAAATAGCGCCGAAATTCAACGCTTCCCCGGTCTCGGGATGGGTCTCCATCAACGGAGCGAGCACGATGGTGGAGCGGAAATCGTTGGCGACCAGGTTGCCGACCTGCCCGGATTTCATCACATTGGCCCGCACCACCGCCAGGCTGGCTTCCGAGCCGTCATAGTCGTCCGGCACCACCGTGCCGCCGGTGAAGCCCTCCTCGGTGACCTCGCCCCAGCGCACATTGGGCGTCCAGAGCGACTTTACGCCGGAACGCTGGACGCCGGGAATGAAGAATACCTCGTCGCTGATCTGACGCAGCGTCTCCATGTATTCCTGGGTGAAAATACTCCCATCCGGTGATTCCACCGAAATGCGGACCGCGTTGCCCAGGCCGGTCAGCTCGTCCTTTCGTTCCAGGTAGGCCGCAATATAGGGATGCTTGACCGGTACCATTTTCTCGAAACTGGCGTCAGGCCTGACCTTGATGGCGGCCGAGACCAGGTAGGCCGTGACCAGCACGAAGAGCAGCAGCACCCAAGGCCGCTTACCATAAATAACTTTTTCGACGAAGGACTCCGACTCGTAGAACGCGTGATCCCAGTGTTCCATCGCATCTTTCAGATCGTCTTTGATGTCTTTTGTCTTCATGGTAGCCGCCTCACTGTCCTGATTCCGGGGAAGCCAGCGGCGCCCCCCTGGGGCCCGACTTCCGGACTCCGCCCAGTCCCACCAGCAGCATGTTGCCATCGCTCATCTGCTCCAGTCCGGATACGGGTCTGCGGTCGGGATTCCGGGCGAGTTCGAAGGACTGGTTGCCGGGATAGGCCGCAATGGACGGCTCGGCGGTCGGCGCCGTCTTTTCGAAGCCGGCGTCCGCCTCGCGGATCAGAATGACGCCGCCCTGCCCGGCCAGGAATACCGTGCCGTCGTCCAGCACCGTGCCGCACATCAGCGTAATGGTCGTGCCGGAATCCAGCGCCTCCCAGTTGTCACCGCGATCTGTCGATCGGAACAGGTTCCCGCGCAGGCCGAAGGCCAGCAATTCGTATCCGCCCGCTTCATTCGGCACCGGAACGACGCCGTAGAACGAGCCTTCGTAACCGGGTTCCAGGCTGTCCCAACTCATTCCGCCGTCAGTCGAGCGATAAACGTAGCCGGACTCCCCGGCGATGAACAGGGCGCCGTCCGGCGCCGGCACGATCTGGTTGAGGTGCAGCG
>CAJIBJ010000128.1_pt1 | contig 12128 bp, 10 predicted proteins | sample 9199331 | NCBI WGS metagenome assembly CAJIBJ01 (sample SAMEA7708300, study PRJEB35096) | sediment metagenome | biome: marine neritic benthic zone biome [ENVO:01000025]; feature: sediment [ENVO:00002007]; material: shallow marine sediment [ENVO:03000034] sea grass bed [ENVO_01000059] ... | reverse complement strand
TCGCCCGGGCCCGCGGGTTCAGCGGCCGCGCCGCAGTGACCGCCGCGGGTGAGGCCATCGAGCGACTCAACCTGGACCGCGTGCCGGAACAGACCATCGAGACGCTCTCGAAGGGTTTCAAGCGGCGCGTCGGGCTGGCGCAGGCCATTATCCACGACCCGCAGGTCCTGATCCTGGACGAGCCCACCGACGGGCTGGATCCCAACCAGAAACACGAAGTCAGGCGGCTGATCCGGGACATGTCGAGCGAGAAGATCATCGTCATTTCCACCCACCTGCTCGAAGAAGTGCATGCGGTTTGCAACCGGGCGATGATCATATCCGACGGCCGCTTGCTGGTCGACGACACTCCGGCAGGCCTGATCGCGCAGTCTCGCTACCACGATGCGGTCACGCTGGTGGTGGAACAGCCCGAGCGTGTCGCCAGCGTGCTCAGCGAACTGGCGCAAGCACGCAAGGTTGAGCTGCGCGAAGGCGAACTCACCGTGTTTCCGGCAGAGGGCTGCCAATTGTTCGAGGTCATCTCCGAGGCTGTGCGCGAACACGGCTGGACTGTCAGCGAACTTCGCCTGGAAGCCGGCCGCCTGGACGAGGTTTTCCGGCAGATCACCAGGGGGGAGGTGTCATGATGAACGCCGCCATGAGTTCCGTAGTCAACGTGATGCGCCGGGAATTGACCGGTTATTTTTCCACCCCGGTGGCCTGGGTCTTCATCGTGATTTTCCTGGTCATGTCCGGGGTGTTCACCTTTTACATCGGGTCCTTCTACGAGCGCGGCATGGCCGATCTCGAGCCGTTTTTCCAGTTTCACCCCTGGCTGTACCTGTTCCTGGTGCCCGCCATCGGCATGCGTCTGTGGGCGGAGGAACGACGCTCGGGGACGGTCGAGCTGCTGCTGACGCTGCCGCTCACGACCTGGCAGGCCGTGGCCGGGAAATTCCTGGCCGCCTGGTTCTTCGTGGGCCTGGCGCTCGCGCTCACCTTCCCGGTCTGGCTGACCGTCAATTACCTGGGCCAGCCGGACAACGGGGTCATCCTGGCCGCCTACATCGGCAGTTGGCTGATGGCGGGCGGATTCCTGGCCATCGCTTCATGCATGTCGGCCCTGACGCGCAACCAGGTCGTGGCATTCATCCTGAGCGTGGTGGTCTGCTTCGGATTCCTGCTCAGCGGCCTGCCGATGGTGACCAAGCTGTTCACCGGCTGGGCGCCGCAGGCGCTGCTGGATACGATTGCGAACTTCAGCTTCCTGGCGCATTTCGCCGCTATTTCCAAGGGAGTCATCGATGTGCGCGACCTGGTGTACTTCGCGCTGGTCATGCTGCTGTGGCTGATGGCCACCACCATCGTACTGGAAGTCAAGAAGGCGGATTGAGGAGACAGAAATGCAGAAAAAGTCGATATATTCCGTCGCTTCCCTGGCGCTCCTTCTGATCCTGTTCGTGGTGGTCAGCATGCTGTCGTCCAACCTGCTGCGGGGTTTGCGCTTCGACCTGACCGAAAACCGGCTGTACACGCTGAGCGAGGGGACGCTGAACATCCTGGACGGGCTGCAGGAGCCCGTGACGATTTACCTGTTCTTCTCGCAGGAAGCCAGCCGCGACCTGCCCCAGATCCGCAGTTACGCCGAGCGGGTGGACGAGCTGGTGGAGGAATTCGCCAACCACAGCGGCGGCAATCTCGTTCTCAAGCGTATCGATCCGGCGCCGTTCTCCGAAGAGGAAGACCAGGCTGCGGCCTTCGGTCTGCAGGCAGTGCCGGTGGGCGCTTCGGGCGAATCGCTGTACCTGGGCCTGGCAGGCAGTAATTCACTGGATGACGTGCAGGCCATGCCGTTCCTGCAGCCGTCGAAAGAGCAGTTCCTGGAGTATGACCTGGCCAAGATGATCTCCTCGCTGGGTAATCCCGAGCGCCGGCGGATCGGGCTGCTGTCAACGGTGCCGATGGGGCCGGGCTGGGACCCGGGTTCGCAGTCGGCGCGGGAAGCCTGGGTGGTTTACGAACAGTTCGAGCAGCTTTTCGCGATCGAGGACATCGAGCCCGGCGCGACGGCGCTTCGCGAAGACCTGGACGTGCTGCTGCTCGTTCACCCGAAGGGCCTGGGGCAGGGGATGCTCTACAACATCGAGCAATTCGTGCTCGGCGGCGGACACCTGATCGCCTTTCTCGATCCCTTTGCCGAGGCGGACCGGGGCGATCCGTCCGACCCGATGGCGCAGATGCAGGCGGGCAGCGCCTCCACGCTGGGGCCGCTGCTGGAGGCTTGGGGCGTCGCCTATGACCCGACCCGGGTGCTCGGCGACCTGCAGTACGGGGCGGGCACGACCCGCGCGAGGCACATCGGCATCCTGTCGGTGCCTGCCGAAGGGCTCAACGACGACGACATCGTCAGCGCGGACCTGGAAATCGTCAATTTCTCCTCCACCGGCTGGTTCGAGGCCGCGGAAGGGGCCGGAACCACTTTCGAGCCGCTCGTCATGAGCAGTCAGAACGCGGCGCCGATGGACGCCTCCCGCCTGCGTTTCCTGACCAATCCGGCCGACCTGATGAACGGGTTCAACCCCACCGGCGACCGCTACGCGCTCGCCGCGAGACTCACCGGCCCGGCCAGCGCCTCGGTCGAAGCGCCCGCAGGCCCGGCGGGAGTTCACATCGCCGAGGCCGACGAGAGCGGCATCAACGTGCTGCTGTTCGCGGATACGGACGTGCTGACCGACCGGCTGTGGGTGCAAAAACAGCCCTTCCTGGGGCAGAACCTGGTGACTTCGTTCGCCGACAACGGCTCACTGGCGGTCAACGCGATCGACAACATGCTCGGCAACCGCGACCTGATCAGTATCCGGACGCGGGCCAGTTCCGGGCGTCCCTTCGAACGCGTCGACAATATCCGGGTCGCTGCGGAACGGTCGTTCCGCGCCACCGAGGAGCGCCTGCAGATGGAACTCGAAGACACCGAGCGCAAACTCGGCGAACTACAGGTGGCCAAGGGTGAGGGCGATCTCATGGTGATCAGCGAGGAGCAGCAGGCGGAAATCCAGCGCTTCATGGACCGCAAGCTGGAGATCCGGCGGGAACTGCGGCAGGTGCAGCATGACCTGCAGCGGGACATCGAGCGCCTGGGCACCCGCCTGAAATTCCTGAACATCGCCCTGGTGCCGGCGGCCGTGATGGTCGTGGCGCTGGTTTATGCCGCGCGCCGGCGCAAACGCCAGGGGCAGGCGCAGGTCAGGGAGGCAGCGAAACCATGAGCCGCAAGCATTTTTCCTGGCTGCTGTTCGTTACCTTCCTGGTGGCGATCGCGGTTCTGATGGTGCCCGGCAAGACCGGGAAAGAGAGCAATTTCGAGCAGGAGCGCCTGCTGCCCGGCGCAGCGGCCGTGGTCAACGACATCGACTGGCTGCGCCTGACCTCGGCGGGCAACGCCGTGGTGGCCACGCTGAAGCGCGGGGAAGGCGGTTGGGTGGTCGAGGAGGAATCGGGCTACCCGGCGGACTGGACTCGAGTGCGGAACCTGCTGGCGGACCTGTCGCAGGCCGAGGCCGTGGAGGCCAAGACGGCCAATCCCGAATACTATTCGCGGCTGGGCGTCGAATCGGTGGACTCGCCCGACGCGGGCGGCGTGATGATCGAATTCTCCGAAGCCAGTGGTTTGCCTGCCCTGATCGTCGGCAAGAGCGCACAGGGCCGGAAAGGCCAGTACGCGCGGTTTGCGGGCGCGGCGCAGAGTACGCTGCTGGACCGCCGCCTCGCCGTTCCTTCGGAGCGGATGGATTGGGTGGACAAGGCCATCGTGGATATTTCCGACGCCGAGGTCGTCGAGGTGGGAATCGTTCACCCGGAAGGGGAGTCGGTCAAGGCCGTCAAGGCCTCCGCGGACGACGAGAATTTTTTCCTCGATGACATTCCCGAGGGAAGGAAAACCAAGTCCGACTGGACCGTGAACGCTTTGGCCGGGGCGCAGACGTCACTGACGCTCGACGCCGTGGCCCCCGATCGTGACCTGGAATGGGGCGACGCGGTTCGCTACCGCCTGCTGACGGCCGACGGCCTGCTGGTCGAGTCGGAACTGATCGCCATTGAAGCCGAAACGGAAGCGGAAGAGCCCGAAAGCGAACACTGGATCCGGCTGGAAGCCAGCGTCTACACCACCGCGCTCGACAGCGCGGCCGGGGAATCCAACGGCGCCACGGACCCGGCCGAACGCGCCCGGGTGATCAATGACCGCGTCCGGGGCTGGGCCTACCGGATCCCCAAATACAAGTTCGATTCCATGACCAGGCGCAAGGACGATCTGCTCGAAGCCGTGGAATGAGTTCTCACGACCGGGTCGCGCCATCCGATTTGGTCTGGACACGCGCAGGGTATATAGTTAGGGAATAACCTCCGAGGCTTTGCGGCCCCGGGCCGAAAACCTGTGTTTGGGGAATTGTCTATGTCCAGATCACTCCGGTCTCTCAGCCGAACCCTTCCGCTCCAGCTCCTGATCGCTACCGTTTCCTTCGTGTCCGTACCGTCTGCTTTCGCCGAGGATTTCAATTTCGCCGGCCTGACGGGGACGGTTCAGGTCTATGAAGACGCGCTCGGGATTCCTACCATCGAGGCAGAGTCGCCACTGGACGTGGCATTCGTGCAGGGTTACATCCACGCGCGGGATCGTTTCTTCCAGATGGACCGGGACCGGAAAGCCGTTGCCGGCCGCGTGGCCGAATTGCTGGGTCCCGGCGCGCTGAGCTCCGACATCCAGTTCCGGACTTTCGGTCTCAGCCGTGCCGCGCTCAAGACCTGGCAGGCACTGGACGCTGAAACCAAGGGCTGGCTGCAGTCCTACGCCAACGGCGTGAACACCTACCTGGCGAACAATCCCCTGCCGATCGAGCACACCTCGCTGGAAATCACCGAAACGGATCCCTGGACACCCCTTGACACCCTGCTTATCGGCAAGGGTCTGGCAGCCCAGTTTTCCTTGAGCACAGACGACATCGACCGCACGATTACCCTGGGCAACTATGTCGGGTTCGGTCAGGTCATCGGCTTCGACGGCGAAGCCCTGTTTTTCGAAGACACCCACCGTAGCGAGCCGCCGGACGACCGGGTCACCGATCCGGGTTTCCTGACGGGAATGAGTGGCACCGAAGCCAACGGCCGCGCCGGCAAGCCCGGCAACCAGGTGGAAAACATCGGCCAGCGCGCCGTTTCTGCGAAGACCCTGGAAATGGCACAGCGCTTCAAGGCGAAACTGGACAACGCCCCGCTGTTCACCGAACGGATGCAAAAGGAAGAGCGGCCCAACGGCAGCAACGCCTGGATCGTGGCTGGCGAACACACGGACAGCGGTTACCCCTTGATCGCGAATGACCCCCATCTTTCCATGAACACTCCCGCCATCTGGTACGAGAGCCACCTGGTGTACGAGAACGACGGCGAAGAATGGAACGTCAACGGCACGGGGGTCGCGGGAGCGCCGGGTCACGTGCTGGGTTGCAGCAGTTTCGCCTGCTGGGGCATGACGGTAAATCCGCTCGACATCACGGATTTTTTCACTGAAGAATTCCTGACCAATGCGCTCGGCCTGCCGACACACACGCTTTACAAAGGTGAGCCGGAACCGATGACCCAGGTCATGAACTCGTGGTTCTTCAACGTCATTGGCGACGACGTGCCGAACAACCTGCAACGGGCGGATATCGGCTACACGGACGGGGCCATTTCGCTCGTGATCCCGAGGCGCAACGATGGCGCCGTGATCGATATCGACGGTAGCAACGGACTGTCGTTCATGTTCACGGGTTCGCGCGACACGCACGAGTTCACGATGTTCCGCAAAGCGGCGACCGCGAGCAGCATGGAAGAGTTTATCGAGGCGCTGCAATTTTTCGACGTCGGGGTGCAGAACGTCTATTACGCCGACGTGCTGGGCAACATCGCCTGGTTCACGACGTCCGAAAAACCCCTGCGTGAAGACCTGGCCAATTTCGCGGTCGACGGCCTGCCGCCCTGGCTGATCCGCGACGGCACGGGTGCGGCGGCCAACGAATGGCTGCCTGTCATGAATCCGCAGCCGCACCAGGCACTGGATTACGAGATGCTTCCCTTCGATGAAATGCCGCACATGGTCAACCCGGAAAAAGGTTTCGTTACGAACGCCAACAACGACCCGGTAGGCGTCACTCTTGACAACAACCCGGTCAACCAGCTCCGTCCATCCGGAACGGGACTTTATTACCTCAACGCCGGATACTCCGCCTACCGGATGGGCCGGGTGGACCGTGTGATCAAGGCGGCCGTCGCTGCCGGGGACGTCACCATCGAGGACTTCAAGGAACTGCAGGCCAACGTGAACCTGCTGGACGCCGAACTGGTGCTGCCGACCCTGCTTGGCATCATGTCGCAGGTGCCGGTGCCGCCGGACAGCCCGATGGAGGATGCGCTGGCACTGCTGGCGACCTGGGACTACAGCACGCCAACCGGCATTTCCGAAGGCTGGGACGCGGGTGACGATCCGGCCATGGCGGTACCGCCCACCTCGGCTGAAGCCCGCAACAGCGCCGCCGCGACGATCTGGGCCATGTGGCGGTCCATGCTGGTCCGGAACACCATTTATGCCAACCTCGAGGCACGCGGCCTGGGCGACCACCTGCCGCCGAGCAGGCTGGCCTACAACGCCTTCAAGCACCATCTCGAAAATTACCCGACCGCCCAGGGTGTGGGCGCTTCGGGCATCGACTTCTTCCCATTGGGACTCGGCCAGACGGTTGCCGGCAGCCTGCAGCTCGCGCTGGATCGGCTCGCCTCGGACGAATTCGCCCCGGCCTTCGCCAACTCGACGGATCCCATGGACTATCGCTGGGGCCAGCTCCACCGCATCGTGTTCGACAGTACGCTCGACATGGACCCGTTCAACATTCCCAACGGCGGTGGGTTCTCCGATCTCGCACCGGACCTGCCCGGCCTGTCCCGGCAGGGTGGGTACGAAGCCGTCGATGCGTCCAGTCACAGCGCCACCGCGGATACGCTCAACGGCTACATGTTCGGCGCCGGCCCCAGTCGCCGTTTCGTCGGCGTCATGATGCCATGGGGTCCTGAGGCCGAAGAAGTGATTCCAGGCGGCCAGAGCGGCAACCCCTTCAGTCCGAATTACTCCAGTCAGTTGCCGTTGTGGCTGGTTAACGACTATCACGCAATGACGTTTTCGCCGGAAGACGCCGAAGACGCAGCCGTGGCCGAGTATACCTTCGGCCCGGTCCAGTAAACCCGGACGCGTGCCGGACACGATCGTGCGAAGGCGGCCATGAGCCGCCTTCGTTACAACCGGGCCGAGGCCAGGAACTATCTTCGGGACCACTGCGGGGCCCTGGGGTCCTTCATCGACCGCTGCGGGCCGATGAAGCTCCGGGTGGCCACGGAACGTGACCTCTTCAACGCCCTCTCGGCCGCGATCGTCTACCAGCAACTGTCGGGCAAGGCGGCGTCAACCATCCACGGGCGTTTTTGCGCCTTGTTCCGCGATGGGGTTCCGGAAGCTTCACAGGCGGTCGATTTTTCCGTGTATCAACTGCGCGCCGCCGGCCTGTCCAACGCGAAATCGCTTGCGGTGCTGGACCTCGCCGAAAAGACCCTGGACCGGACACTGCCGCCCGGCCGGCGCCTGTCTGGCCTGGACGACAGCGAGGTCGTCGAGAAACTCTGCCAAGTCAGGGGGATCGGGCCGTGGACCGCGCAGATGTTCCTGATGTTCAACCTGGGCCGCCCGGACGTGATGCCTGACACGGACCTGGGCGTGCAAAAGGGCGTGCAGGCGGTCTACGGACTGCCGGAACTGCCCGCGCCCGAGGAAGTCCGCGAGCGCACGCGCCACCTCTCACCCTACCGTTCCGCCGCCAGCTGGTATTTCTGGCGCGCGGCAGACACGGCGCTGATGACTTGAAACGGGGCGCGCGCGGAGGCATCTTGAACGGATGAACTTACTCGAATATTTCGTGCTGCAGCATGTCCAGGTTTCGTCGCTGAAGGCAAAACTCAAGCGTGTGAGCAAGCAGCCGGGCTCCCAGGAAGCACGGGTGGAACTGAACCTGACACCCCGCGTCATGGAAATAGACAGCGACAAATTGCCTGCCTACCAGGTCACCGCCCGCCTGAGTTGCACAGGGGGCAGCGGTGATGATTCGGGGCCGAAATTCGTCGCCGAGGTTGCTTACGAAGCCATCTACCATCAGACCAGTGGCGACCCGATCGATATCACGGAATTTTCGGCAAACCACGCCAGCCTGACGCGGCAGTTGTATCCTCTATTGCAGCAGGAAATGCGCATGCTGCTGGTCCGGCTGGGGCTGGAACAGCTTCACCTGCCATTCGACCTGGCCGCCCGCGTGAACGCCCCGGAAGGCGAAACCGTTCGCGTTTCCAGTTCGCTGCACTGAGCGGTTTTTAGTCCCTCCAGGCCCAGTGCCACGGCTCGTAGGAGACGCCGTGCGGGTTTTCCCGAGGGAAGGACATCCGGAATCCGAACCGGCTCGCGGACCGTTCGAGCCAGGCGAACGCCTCGCTCTCCTCGAATTCCTCCTCCAGCACCGGGTATCCGGGCGTGGTCAGGTCCAGGGCACGGCCGCTGTGGTGCTCGCTGTAGCCAGGAGCGGCGGATGCGCACAGGATTTCATCCATGTTCTGGCCCTTCTCGATTTTCTTCCGGATGATGCCTTCCTGGTAGCCCACCGAGCGGTATGCCGACACCACCTGCAACTCGACACCGTCACGCGACGCCGATTCCCGCATGTCCGCCCAGGCCGCGGCGGCGCCGGGCAGCAGGCGCTGGTCGCGCTGGTAGATGTCGGGCCCGATCGAAACGAGCTTCCTGGCCTCCAACTGGACCGGCATCCGGCGCGCACGGCCGTAGTCCCCGGGAATGCCCAGGTCGTCGTGCATGAAGCGGATTCGCTTCAGGTAGTGGCGTTTGCGCAGGAAGAAAAAAACGACGGAACGCTCCCATGGCCGAGGTGGTCCGAACAGTATACGAAAATCACGCGGAACGGTTAAACTGTGTGCTGGCCAGAGGCCATGACCGATATCCGGAGACGGGGACCCACCATGGAAAGCACGATTCTGCTTGCAGACGACGACACCGAACTCAGCGGGCTGCTGAAGGAATACCTGGAGTCCGAGGGCCTGAGCGTGCGTCTCGCGGCGGATGGCGTTGCCGCGCTCGAGGAGTCACGGAAACCAGGCCTGGACCTGATGGTGCTGGACGTGATGATGCCGGGCATGAACGGCATGGACGTGCTCAAGGAGTTGCGCAAGGACAGCCGCCTGCCCGTCATCATGCTGACCGCGAAAGGCGACGACATGGACCGCATCCTGGGCCTGGAACTGGGCGCGGACGACTACGTGCCCAAACCGTGCAACCCTCGTGAACTTCTGGCCCGGGTCCGCGCTGTCATGCGCCGCGGGCAGGGCGCCTCCGATCACGGGTCCATCGTCGTCGACGATCTCGAGCTGAACCAGGGCAACCGGATCCTGTTGAAATCCGGCGAGGCGGTGGAACTGACGAGTACCGAATTCAGCATCCTTTCCGAGCTGTTGCAGAAGCGGGGCGAGGTCGTCAGCAAGCGGGATCTCTACCTGTCGGCACTCGGACGCGAGCCCGTCCCTCACGACCGCAGCGTGGACATGCATGTCAGCAACCTGCGCCGCAAACTGGGCCCCGACCCGCGCGGGGACAACCGGATCGAAACCATCCGGGGCATCGGCTACCAGTACCGCGTCGCCTGAATTCGCGATGCTTTCGCTCTTCTGGAAACTCTTCCTGACGATGTGGCTCAGCATCGTCGGCTTCTCCGCCGCGATCGGCTTGCTGAACGACAAGCTGGCGCGCGAACAGTGGGCCGAAGAACCCGCCAACACCTTCGCGCGCGGAATGGTCCGGATCAACCAGCGCGCCCAGGAGGCGCTGCAGAGCGAGGGCCGTAAGGCGCTGCGCGACGAACTGCTCAACATCCCGCGGATGACGCGCAGCCACATTTACGTGGTCGACGGCGAGGGGGAGGAATTGCTGGGCAGGGACAACGCGCTGAAACAACTGGTCGAACGCCGCACCCAGATGGACACCGTCGATTTCGAGGACCCGGCAGGCAGCCGTTACAGGATTTACACGGTGAACCGGACGCCCCCCGCGACCCTGCTGGCTCCCGGGCCCCAGGGGACGGCCCTGCGGCTGGTCGCGGCGGCTGTGATCAGCGCGCTGATCAGTTTTTTCCTTGCCCGATCACTGGTCACTCCGCTGGAGGAACTGCGCCGGGCGAGCCGGAAGATCGCCGCCGGCGACCTGGCTACCCGGGTGAGCAGGACCATGCCCTCGCGGCAGGACGAAATCGGTCAGCTGGCCCGTGATTTCGATATCATGACTTCCAGGCTCCAGGCCATGCAAAAGGCCAACCGGCGCCTGCTACAGGATGTCAGCCACGAACTGCGCTCGCCGCTGGCCCGGCTCAGCGTGGCCCTGGAGATCGCCCGCAACAAGGGCGGGGGAGGGATCGAATCGGAACTCGACCGCATTGCGCTGGAGGGCAGGCGCCTGGAGACACTGGTTGACGACGTGCTTGGTCTGCTGCGTGAATCCTCGGAATCTGCGTCCCGAAAAGACGAGGACGTCGATCTCGCAGCGCTGCTCGACGACCTGGTGGAAGTGGTCAATTACGAAGTGCCGGACGGGAAACCGGGTGTCATGTGGGAGCCGACGGTTCCCTGCCGCTTTCGCGGCGACCGCGAACTGGTCTGGCGGGCCATGGAGAACCTGTTGCGCAACGCACTGAGACACACCGACCCGGAACGGGGTGTCCAGCTGGACCTGGAAATCAGCAGGCGGAAATCCACCGCCATGCTGAAGGTTCGGGACTTCGGAAACGGGGTGCCGGACGGAGAGCTGGAAAAGATTTTCGAACCCTTTTACCGTGTCCAGGAATCCCGCGACCGCGGTAGCGGCGGGCACGGCCTGGGCCTGTCCATCGCGGCCGGCGCGGTGCAGCGGCACGGCGGCAGCATCACGGCCCGAAACGCGGCGGACCGCGGGCTCATCGTCCTGGTCAGCCTTCCTCTGGACGCCGCCAAAGCCTGACGGCCGACAGGCGTTCAGCTCCTGTCGGCGCTGAAGGTCAGCACAGCATCCATGTGCTCCAGTCCGAGCAGGGCCATCAACAGTCGATCCACGCCCAGTGCGACGCCGCTGCATTCGGGCAGGCCGTGCCGTATTGCTTCTATCAGTGCATGGTCCAGCGGCGCCGGGTCTTCCCCCCTTATCCCCCGGATCCTGTGCTCCTTTTCGAAACGGCGAAGCTGTTCCTCACCGTCCGTGAGTTCCTGGTACCCATTGGCCAGTTCGAGCTGGCCGATGTAGACCTCGAACCGTTCCGCCACGGCAGGGTCGCCTTGACGAATCCGGGCCAGGGCGGCCTGTTCGGGCAGGTAATCGAAAACCACCGTCAGGGTCTCACCGGGCAGCGCGGGCTCGATGATGCGGGTCAAAATCAGGTCCATCCATTGGGTCTGGCTCAGGGAGCCGGCCAGGACACCCCGCTCCAGGGCGGCGCCGGCCAGATCGCTCTCACTGCAATGAAAGGGGTCGAGCCCGGTGTGTTCCAGGAAGAGGTCGCGATAGCTCCAGCGCTGTTCCGGCCAGGCGTCGAATGCACCCCGGCCGCAGGCCCGGACCAGTTCGATCACCTCGGACGCCAGGTCGAGGTAGCCGACGCCTCGGCGATACCACTCCAGCAGGGTGAATTCCGGGTTGTGAAAACGGCCTTTCTCGTCCGCCCGGAATACCCGCCCCAACTCGTAAATGTCCCCGAAGCCCGCTGCCAGGAGCCGTTTCATTGCGTACTCGGGTGAAGTCCTGAGGAAACGTGGCGGCAAGTCGGCAGTGGCGATGCTCGCGATGTTCGGGTCGCTGATGCCGGCGCGGGAGAGCACCGGGGTTTCGACCTCCAGTACGCGGCGATCGGAAAAGAAGGCCCGGATGTCACCCAGCACGGCGGCCCGGGTCTCGACGGCCTGCCGGGAAGCGCCTGGCCGCCATGATTTGCCTGCCGGGCCCTTGCTCATTTAAGGGACGGTTCGCTGACGCGGAACTGAAGCCCGATGGA
>CAJIBJ010000025.1_pt1 | contig 12216 bp, 15 predicted proteins | sample 9199331 | NCBI WGS metagenome assembly CAJIBJ01 (sample SAMEA7708300, study PRJEB35096) | sediment metagenome | biome: marine neritic benthic zone biome [ENVO:01000025]; feature: sediment [ENVO:00002007]; material: shallow marine sediment [ENVO:03000034] sea grass bed [ENVO_01000059] ... | reverse complement strand
CAGACTCGCCCACATTCGGACAGTGGGCCGGAGTGGAACTGTCGGCCGGCAATCACCGCCAACTGTTCGTGCCGGAGGGTTTCGCGCACGGGTTCTGTGTGCTGGGCGATTCGGTTCTGCTGAGTTACCTGTGCACCGCCGAGTACCGGGCAGAGTACGATGCGGTGGTGGCCTGGGACGACCCGGATATCGGGATACGCTGGCCACGGGAGGCCGGCCGCCTTTCACAAAAGGATGCTGCGGCGCCGCGCCTGCGCGACATCGATTCCGACAGCCTGCCGAGGTTGGCCACATGATCATTCTGCTCACCGGTTCGTCCGGCCAGCTTGGCCAGGAACTGAAACCCCATCTCGGCCGGCTGGGCCGGGTAATCCCCGTGGACCGGGTGGTTACCCCGGATGACCGGGGGACCGTGGTGCAGGAACTCGGAGAGCTGGGCCCGCTTGAAATCCTGCTGAACCGGAGACGCCCGGACGTCATCGTCAACGCCGCGGCCTATACCGCCGTGGACCATGCCGAGGAAGATTCTCAAACGGCTTACCGTATCAACGAGGATCTGCCCGGTTGCCTGGCGCGCTGGTGCCAGCGCAACGGCCGGGCGATGCTTCACTATTCGACGGATTACGTGTTCAGTGGCGAAAAAGGAAGCCCCTACCGCGAAGACGATCCCACGGGCCCGCTGGGCGTTTACGGAGCGAGCAAGCTGGCCGGGGAGCAGGCGATCGAGGCCAGCGGATGCAGGCACCTGGTCCTGCGAACCTCCTGGGTGTATTCCGGCCACGGCAAGAATTTCGTTCTGACCATGCTGCGCCTGGCCCGCGAGATGCCTTCGCTCAGCGTGGTCAGCGACCAGGTGGGCTGCCCCACCTGGGCCCGGAACCTGGCGGCGGTTTCCCGGCATGCCGTCCAACACCTTGGCCGGGATGGAGAGACCACGGGGATTTTTCACTATTGCGACCGGGATGCGGTAAGCTGGTATGAATTCGCCCGCATGATTTTCGAGAACGCAGTGCGGATGGGCCTGCTGCAACGGATGCCGGAAATGACGCCCGTACCCACGTCGGGTTTTCCGCAAAAAGCCGCGAGGCCACTCTACTCGGTGCTCGACGCATCGAGGATTCACAGAACGTTCGGAATCGAACAGGCCGGCCTGGAGGAGTCCCTGCAGTCCTGCCTCGGGGAAATAGAGGTCGATGACTGACCTGAACAAAGAAAAAACGATGGTGCCGGTGATTCTTTCGGGCGGTTCGGGCACCCGGCTCTGGCCGGTCTCCCGGCGGGCGCATCCCAAGCCTTTCATGAAGCTGGTGGACGGCGAGTCGCTGGCGGAAAAGACGTTCCGGCGAGCACTCGGCGTCGCCGGTTCCAGCCCGGTACTGACGGTTACCAGCCGCGATTATTACTTTTACACGCGTGACCTGTACGACGAAATCGACGGGCAGCTGCACGACCACCCCTTCCTGCTCGAACCGGTTGGCCGCAACACGGCGCCGGCCATTGCGCTTGCCGCGCTTTACGTGGAGCATGCGTTCGGCGCCGATGCGCTGATGCTTATCCTGCCCGCGGATCACCTGATCCGTGATCAGATTGCGTTCCAGGGCGCGGTTGCCGAAGCCAGGGCACTCGCCGCCCGCGGCCACCTGGTGACTTTCGGTATCCATCCCACGCACGCGGAGACCGGTTACGGCTATATTCGCAAGGGCGAACCCATCGAAGGCAGCGCCGGGCACGAAGTGGCGGCGTTCGTGGAAAAGCCAGACGAAAAGACGGCGCTGCACTACGTGGAATCCGGCGAATACGGCTGGAATTCCGGCATGTTCTGTTTCGGGGCAGGCGCCTACCTCGAGGCGCTTGACCAATTCGCGCCGGATATCGCGGGGGCCGTGAAGGACTGCTGGGCCGAGATGGACCCGGCCCGGCAACCGATGGAAATTCCGCTGGAGTCATTCAGCGCCTGTCCTTCGAATTCGATCGACTACGCGGTGATGGAAAAAGCCTCCAATTGCGCCGTGGTCGGCGGCGATTTCGGCTGGAGTGATATCGGTTCGTGGAAAGCCATGAGCGAGCTTTACGAGTCGGACGAGGCGGGTAACCGGATCCACGGGAAGGCCGTGCTGGTGGAAAGCCGGAACTGTTTCGTCAAGGGCGAGGACCGCCTGGTGGCGGCGGTCGGCGTGAACGACCTGGTGATCGTGGATACCGGAGACGCTGTCCTGATAGCCGACCGTGACCGTGCGCAGGACGTGAAGGCCGTGGTCAGCCAACTCAGCGAACTCAAGGATGAAGCGGCTGAATTCCACAAGACGGTCTTCAGACCCTGGGGCAGTTTTTCGATCCTGGAGGATGCCGATGACTGCAAGGTCAAGCGGCTGGTGGTCAAACCGGGGCAGGTGCTCTCGCTTCAAATGCATCACCGGCGCGCGGAACACTGGACGGTCGTTCAGGGCGTGGCCAAGGTTCGGCTCGGCGACGAGGAGTTTCTTCTCAGGCCCAACGAGTCCACCTACATACCGGTAGAAACCCGGCACCGCCTGGAAAACCCGGGCGCCGAGGACGTGCACCTGATCGAAGTACAGACGGGGGACTATTTCGGTGAAGACGATATTGTTCGCTACGAAGACATTTACGGACGTACAAAATGAATCTCAAACCGTTTTGGACACTGCTCCTGTTTTTCTTTTCCGGCCTGCTGCTGTCGCCCCCGGGGACCGCTGCGGATAGCCCGGAATCACCGACCCTTTCCTACGGAGAAACAATCCAGGACTGGCGGCAGCGCCGCAACGCCCGACTGTCCAGCGACAACGGCTGGCTGACGCTGGTCGGCCTGGAATGGCTGCAGGAAGGGGAGAACCCGGTGGGCAGCGGCCCGGACAACGCCATCCGGCTTTCGGGCGGGCCGGCGAATTGGGGCACGCTCCACGTCGACGGTGATACGATTCGCTTCGTGGCGGCAGGTAGCGCAGTCTCCATCGACGGGGTAGAAGGTGGCGAAGCCACGCTGGTCGCGGACAACGCGGGTCAGCCGACCATCGTCAGGAGCGGCAACCTGAGTTTCTACGTTATTTTCAGGGAGTCTTACGCGCTGAGGGTCAAGGATACGCAAGCGCCGACGCTGAAAGCTTTCAACGGCATCGACACGTATGAAATTCAACCGGACTGGCGATACGAGGCGCGCTTCATCCCGGCCGGGCAGGGGGAGACCATCGAGATCGGAAACGTGCTGGGCCAACTCAATCCTACGCCGGTATACGGCTACGTGGAATTCGAGCGGAACGGGAAGACGTTCCGGCTCTTGGGCCTGGGGGACGAAGAGTCCGACTCACTGTGGTTCCTGTTCGCGGACCGGACCAGCGGGCGTGAAACCTACGGCGCCGGGCGTTTTCTTTACAGTGATGGTTTGCCCGAGAGTGGGCGTGTGGTGGTGGATTTCAACAAGGCGTACAACCCGCCCTGTGCTTTCAATGATTACTCAACCTGTCCGCTGCCTCCACAGCAAAACCGTCTGGACCTCTCGGTCACGGCAGGCGAGAAAGACTTTCATTCTAAATAGTCGCTGACCGCTTCCCGAACCGGGCGGGGCTGGGAAAACTCGTTGCGCAGCACAAAAAAGAGGGCGATCCAGGGCGACGAGTAAAGCGGAATCCTGTCCGCATTGCGTTTTGCTCGGGGCTGACGATTGCTGTTCATTGTTATGCTCCTTTGTTCGAGTGTCCGATCCATTTCGTTCCGTTCTCTGCAATAGACCTTTGTTACTTGTAATTATTGACGCAGGTCGTTGCCTTTTGGTTACACACCGGCGTCCGATTCTCTCGCTTCGTCGTAAATTGCCGCCGGAGGTCGCCGGGCACGCTATTTCTTGCCCAGTTCCCGGTCGATTTCGAATTCCCTGGAAGTGACGTAAGCCTCCATCTTTTCCAGCCGGTGAGTCAGTTCGCGAAAGCGGTGGCGCAAAGCGCCGAAAACGTCCGAAGGCGCATTGCTGACGCCGCGCCAGAATTCAGCTTGCTCCGTGCTCTCGAAAAGGTCGCTCGGTTTCACCGGAATTACGATCGCCAGGATGATGTAGGAGACGACCATGAAAAAGAAAAAAGGCGGAATCAGCATCAGCAGGACGGTGGCCAGCCTCACGCCCTTGCGATTGAGGCCGAAGTACTCGGCGACGCCGGCACAAACACCGGCCAGGACCGCATGTTCCTTGTCGCGGTAGAGCCGATGCGGGTTCTTGTGTTTGTAGAATTCGCTCATGAACGTCTTCTCCAGTCGGGCGCCTCGATGTCCAGGATGCGTTCCAGCGTGTTGATCCGTTCTTCCATCCGGTTGGCTGATTCCCAGACCTCGCTCAGCATTTTTTCATCCTCGGGCGACAGGCCCTTCGACGTCTTCATCTTGGTGATGTAGTGGAAAATGATCCAAAGCGGCAGACATACCGTGAGGATGAGAATAGGAATGAGTTCAGACATCTTATTTCTCCTCCGCTTCGTCGCTGTCGCCCAGCCTGGATTTCAGGTCAGCCAGTTCAGCTTCTACCCGGTCGTCTTCCTCCAGTCCCGCGATTTCGTCGGCCAGGTTCCTGCCCCGGCCCATGGAGACGGCTTCGGCTTCCGACTCGACCCGGTCGATACGCCGTTCCGCATTTTCGAACCGGAACAGCATCTCGTCGATGCGGTCGTCGTGGATATGCTTGCGCGCAGAGAGCTGCGAGCTTGCCGTATTGTGACGGATCACGATGCTGCGCTGCCGCGTTTTCGCATCGTCAAGCTTGCCCTGTAGCTGGGTGATGTCGGAATTGAATTTCTCGAGCTGTCCGTCGAGGCCTTCCATTTCCTGTTTCATCTGCTCCACCCGGTCGGCAATGGCCTGCTTTTCTCCCAATGCGGCGCGAGCCAGGTCTTCACGCTCACGCCGGACGGCGAGTTCGGCCCGGTTCGCCCATTCCTCTTTCTCGCGTTCCAGGTGTTCGATGTGGCGGCCGAGTTCCTTGCGGTCCGCGATGCACTTGGCAGCGGCGGAACGGATCTCGACCAGGGTGTCTTCCATTTCCTGGATCATCAGGCGGATGATCTTTTCCGGATCTTCCGCTTTTTCGAGGACGGCATTGATGTTGGCGTTTACGATATCGCTGAATCGGGAAAAAATACCCATTTGGTTCTACTCCTGGTCAATCAATCTCTAACCCTTTTAATGCAGGGTTCGTGCCATTGGGAATGCTTCGGTTAAGAGGCTGAAATTGAAGAAGTATTTATCGATTGACCGTATCCCCGCCGACGGGGACGGCCCGCTCATGGCAAAAATCACCAAAAGGTGGCGGAAACTTTGATGCCCTCGCGGTGGTCTGAGGCTGTGCCGCCTGTTTTTGCGGCCCCGGTTGGACGGGATTACGGGCAATTGCGAATGGCATACACCGACGCTGTCCTGTAAAATAGTCCACTTTTGACGACCCGGCATGTTAGCCGGACTCTATGTATTTAAGCAGGAGGAATACCTGATGCGATTCATTTTCGCGCTCATTATCCTGGCCGTTTTGATGGCTGGCCCCGCCATGGCCCAGGACTTGACGACAGACAAGGGCAAACTCAGCTACGCCGTAGGCTGGGACATTGGAGAAGACATTAAGCGCCGCGGCGCCGAATTTGATGTCGAGTCAATCATTGCCGCTATCCGCGATTCATCAGCCGGTAGCGACCCGCAAGTCCCCGCTGAAGAAATGGTCGCAATGCTGACGGAACTCCAGCAGAAAGTCCGCCAGGAGCAGGCAGAAGCCTTCCAGAAGCTCGCTGAAGAAAACCAGCAGAAATCCGAAGACTTCATGGCTGCCAATGTGAGCAAGACCGGCATCGTTTCGCTTCCCAGCGGCATCCAGTACCGGGTGATCGAAGAGGGCGAAGGCGCGCGTCCGGGCATGGACAGCACCGTTAAAGTGCATTACCGCGGTTCCAAGATGGACAGCACCGAGTTCGACAGCTCGTTTGCACGCGGCGTGCCTGAAGAGTTCACGGTCAACAGCGTCCTGAAAGGCTGGCAGGAAGTCCTGCCCCTGATGAAGACCGGCGCCACCTGGCAGGTCTTTGTTCCACCGGAAATGGCTTTCGGGGCTCGCGGGAATCCCCCGGTAGGCCCGAACGAGGCGTTGGTATTCGACCTCAAGCTGGTTGAAATCGTCCAGTAAGTCTTATCGAACGGGGCCTTCTGGGCCCCGTTTCATTTTGAGGACCGCACCTTGGTGATCGATCACTGGCGTGAACTGTTACTGGAGGCAGTGACGCCTCTGGAATCAGGGGTGCGGAATCTTCATGTCAGCGGCTACCGTCCCCCGGGAAACGAGACTTTCCGTCCGAGCAAGACGGCCGCAGTCCTGGTCCCTTTGCTGGACCTGCCCGAACCTGAAATCGTCCTGACGCGCCGAGCCGAACATCTGCCCCTGCATGCGGGACAGGTCAGTTTTCCGGGCGGCGCCGCCGAGGCGCACGACACCTCGGCCGTCCAGACCGCTCTTCGTGAGGCTCACGAAGAGATCGGGCTGCCGCCCGAATCGGTCCGGCCGATTGGATTCCTGGACCGCATGGACACCATATCCGATTACCGCGTCCTGCCTGTTGTCGCGCTGGTCTCGCCGCCGGTGCAATGGACGCCCGACGCGAGCGAAGTTGCCGAGGTATTCACGATTCCCCTGTCTGTTGGCCTGGACGCCAGCCTCTATGAAAGCCGGGACTATGAACACGACGGCAGGACCTACACGATCCATACGCTGATGTGGAATGGATACACCGTCTGGGGGGCCACGGCGGCAATGTTGATGAATCTCATAACGAGGATGCAGACCATCCATGAACAGCGATATCCTGGTTTCGGTTGAACGGCTCGATGAATTGATCGAGTCCCGGGCCTGCACGGTCGTGGACTGCCGTTTCGACTTCGCCAGGACGGGCAAAGGCCGCCTGGAATGGCTCGCGGGGCACATTCCGGGTGCTTCCTACGCGCACCTGGACGATGACCTGGCGGCGCCGATCGTTGACCACAGCGGCCGCCACCCTTTGCCGGAAACCTCGGAGTTTGCCGCCTACCTGTCGTCCATCGGCTGGTCGGGTGGCCGCTTGCTGGTGGCTTACGACGAGGGATCCAATGCTGTTTCCGCCCGCTTGTGGTGGATGATGCGTTATTACGGCCAGCCCTCGGCCTTGCTCGATGGCGGCCTGGCCGCCTGGAAAGACGCCGGGCTTCCGCTGGAATCGGGGGAACCTGACATTGAATCCGCTGCCGAAGAGCAACTCGAACCCGATGAAGAAATGGCCCTGTCGACCGCGGCGATCATGGATCAACTCGACTCCCCCGACCTGCAGGTTCTGGACGCCCGCGCAATTGAGCGGTTCACCGGCAAGAATGAAACCCTGGATACAAAAGCGGGGCACATCCCCGGTTCACTGAACCGCCCGTTCTCAGACAACCTCGGCGCGGACGGCCGGTTTTTACCGCCGCAAACACTCAGGGCTCAGTTCGAGGAAGTTCTGGGAGGGGCTGGAACACAGGCAATCGTACATTCCTGCGGTTCGGGCGTGACCGCCTGTCACAACCTGTTCGCGATGGAACTCGCGGGGCTGGGCCGGACCCGGCTGTATCCGGGTTCCTGGAGCGAGTGGATTCGGGACCCGCGACGGCCCATAGCCGTCGGTGAATCCCTTTAGAGTCGAGCCAAGAGAGATCCTCTGTAAGAGCGAATTAGCACAGGCAATGAGGGTGGAGCGACTTTGCCGAAGGCAAAAAAGTGCCCCCGGAATGCCGTTAAGCGCGTGTGTCCTGGAAGGGGTTCCCCTATCCGTCTGTCAAGGCCCCATACAAACACCGCGGTGGTGTTATTCGGCGATACGAGGAGCAGCCGGGTAGCTCTTTGCAGGACCCTCGAGCTGTCGGGAACAGTCGAGGAGTGCACAGGGATGTCTCGAACGTGTCCTGCTAAGAGCTACCCGGCTGCTCCCCCTGGCACGGCCAAAAAAAAACATAAAACCATCGCGAATAAATTCGCTCCTACTGTTTCTTGGTAAGACGCTCCACCAGTGCCGTCAGGATCGCGCGGGTGGAATCCGAGTTCCAGATGTCCACGAATTTCTCGACGCCGAGTTCGCTCTGATCGTCGAAGAAACCGTGCAGGTCCGCTCGGGCCATCTTGCGCGTGGTCAGCATGGCCTGCGCGGGCAGCGCGAGGTGTTGTTCACACCATTCGATTGACCGTTTCACGGTTGCTTCGGGGTCTTCCGCCAGTTCGTCGACCAGGCCGATCTCCAGGGCCCGGTCCGAAGTCATCATTTCGCCGGCAACCAGGATGTGTTCCGCGGTCCGCGCGCCCACGGCGCGAACCAGCGCCTGGTGAATCGGGGCGGAGACGACCAGGCCGACCTGCACTTCGTTGAGCCCGGTCTTGTAAGCCCCCTGCGACATGACCCGGTAGTCGCCGAAGAGGGCCAGCACGATGCCGCCAGCCGGCGCGTGCCCCGTCATCGCGAAGGCGGTGGGGACCGGCATGAAGGCGATCGTTTTGAGCAATTCCAGGAAATCCTGCCAGAAACGGGAGATCCCGGCCCGGTCGAATTGCAGCAGTTCCGGCACGTCCAGTCCCGCCGAGAACATTCCAGGCAGTCCTGAGACGACGACGGCGCCGGCTTCCCGGCCCGCCTCGGATAGCGCGCGCGTGATCGCTTCGACCAGCTTCGAGCTCAGGGCGTTTGCAGGCGGGCGCGCAATCCTGATTTCACGGACGTTCCCGTGATCGATGAGTTCCAACATGGTGTCGTTTCCTGTTCAGACTGGGTTCATGGCAGCAAGTCTAGACTGTGTACCAGAGGAGCGCAAAAGGAGGTTTAGTCATGAAAAAAGCTGCACGATATTTATGGCCCGGACTGCTTGCGCTCGTGATCTCCGGAGGCGCCTTGGCGCACGGTTCCGGGGGTTACGACGGGTGGTCGAATGGAGGCTGGTCCGGAGGCGCGACGGTGTGGGGTGATTCCACGGGATATTCCGCCTACTCCGGTTCGCTGGGTTACGGGGCGGGTTACGGTTATGCCCCGTTGTACCAGCCGTGGGTGCGCAGACCGCATGGTCCGCAGTGCCGGCACGGCCCGCCGTACGGTTATGCGCGAGGCTACAAGCACGGTCGCAGACACGGCTACAAGCACGGCCGCAAACACAAGGGTTGGCATCATTGAACAGACAGCTGATCCCCGGCGCCTGCCGGAGGCGGCTTCCGGGCCGCCTTTCCGGCCGGCGCGAATTGAGGCACAATGAATCGCAAAGCCGAACCGGTGGAGGAATCGGAATGAAAACTGTTGGCATCTTAACGGTAGCGGCAGCCGCCCTGGCCCTGTTCTCGTTTCCGGTGCAAGCCCACGATGTGCCGAACATGGAGCACTCGCACGCCTTTCAGAAAACCGGCTATGGCAAATACCGGCAGGGGCATTACGTCAACGGCCCCCAGGGCAGCATCATTGTGTGGTCTCCCCGCGTTTACGGGAGCTACCAGGCCCGCCAGCCGGTCAACATGGCGCGGCCGGTGCCCATCACCCGCCCACCGGGCAGTCCCATCGCCGTCAGCCGGAAACAATCGAACCCGGCAATCGAGTACGGGAAGCGATAGCTCTCCGCGCACCGCCGAAAACAGGGAAGCGAAACACCAAAGTCGGTCCGCACAATTTTTCACCAGGTGTAATGGGCCGTGTAAGTAATCACGGTTTCGCCTTCGCTGGGCACTTTCACATCGAATCGGATCCGGTTGCTGTTGTCCTTGCTGTGCCGGTGGTTCGCGCCCTCGATTATCCAGTTCGCCGCGCGATACAGGTTTTCAAGAACCGCCACTTCGACCGCCTCGTCCTTGTGATTGCGCAGGCGGATTTCGAAGGTCTCCCAGAGGTTCCGGGTTCGCCGGTCGATACGGAAATCGGTCTGCTTGCGCTCGCCGACGATATCGAAGGCATTGCCCATTTCGATCAGGACGTCCTCGTTCCGCGGTGTGTGGTCGATCACGTCCTCACCGATGAATTCCAGGCTGCCGTCAGCGGGATCCAACTGGTTGACGCGTATGCGTCCCGCCGGCAGCGGGATGCCGAGTTGCTGGGATTTTTCGTTTTGGAACCGCAGGTAGACGTTGACGTCGCCATTGCCATAGGTGCCGTATTGCTGATCGAACTGCTGGTAGCCGTGCCAGGGATAGTCCAGCGTCGGAGCGAAAACGAGTTCCTTTTCACACTGGATGTCGTGGGCGGCCGGCATGAGCTGGATCTGCTTGGTCGAATTGTCCGGCAGGTCGGTGCGCCGTCCCAGGGTGTACAGGTGATACTCGAAGAATGACTTTTCGACGAATCCCGACGTGTCTGCTTCCGCCACGGCCATCTTGTAGACCACGTCACGGCGAGGGCGCTGCGCCTCGGCCCGGTTCACGTCGCCCGCGATCAGCTTGAGCTTCGCATGAGGGTAACTGGCGCCGGACTGGTTGATGATGCTCACCCAGGCGGACAGGTCCATGGAGCAACCGTCGGATTCGTCGTAAATGATGTTGTAGTCCGTCCACCAGGTCATGCCCCGGGTTTCGTAGCTGATCCGGGTTTCCTGCGCTCCGCGGGCCGGACTTTCCAGCAGCCACTCCAGCGTGGGCCGGGTGATCAGGCCGCCGGGCAACTGGGAGAAGCGGATGTTGCCGTAGCTGCGGACCGCCTGTACGCTGCCGTCGTCCAATTGCAGCGTCAGGCCGTCGCCGGCTCCCAGCAGGACGCCTTCGACCAGGTCCACGTTGTCGCCCCGGGGTTGTTCAATGGTCACCCTCTGGCCCAGGTAGCGCTGCAACAGCTTGGCCTGGCTGACGAGATCGAACTGGAAACTCTGCTCCAGCACGCGGGTATCCGGTTGGCCCAGGGAGGAAAAGGTCACCGTGGTCGGGTCGATCAAGGCCGCCACGTCGGTCACCCGCAACGGATGCAGGCCTTTCGCCAGGTCATAGCTGCGGTCATGGCGTACGATGGCGTAGCCGGGGACCTGGCCGCCAAGATGGCGACCCGATACGGGGCGGTACAATTCGGGTGAAACGGCCCCGGCTTGCATGCTGGAGTAGATCGTGATGGAGTCATCACTGCCGGCCGAATTGTCGGCCTGCGCCGCGCCGATGCAAAGAGCGCTGATGGCGGCGGAAAGCAATTTTTTCGTCGGGTATTTCATGTTCAGTCTCCGTTGTGTCTGCCCATTAAACGTGACATGACGGTAAATGGGGTTATCGGAAGTGAAATTTTTTTCAAGATCGCTCGGTTTGATGTCACTGGTCATGCTTCTGGCGGCTGCCTGCGGGCCCGCCGGGAACAGGAATCCGCTTTCATTCGAGAACGCCTGGGTGCGCGCGATACCCCCGGGCATGAAAATGACGGCCGGTTACGGCGAATTGCGCAACCAGGGCAGCGAAGCCATTGTCGTACGAACTTTCACCAGCGACGCATTCGGTGACGTCAGTCTGCACCGCACTGAACGCGAGAACGGTGTCAGCCGAATGCGGGAAGTGCCGAAATTGCCGCTAGCCGCCGGGGAAACGGTGGTGCTCGGACCGGGCGGCCTGCACCTGATGTTCATGGTTCCGTCCCGCGAGATAAAAGAGGGCGTGGTGATCATGGTGGAGATGACGGCGGCGGACGGCCGCAGCTTCCGTTTCGAAATGCCGGTGGAGCGCCGCTGAGAGGTAAATTCCGGTTCAGGCGCTCTTGCGCCGTGGTTCCAGACCCAGGATTCGCGCCAGGAACTGCCCGGTGTAGGAATCGCTGACCTTGGCCACGTCCTCGGGCGTGCCGGAGGCGATGATTTCGCCGCCCTTGTCGCCGCCTTCAGGCCCCAGGTCGATGACCCAGTCCGCGGTCTTGATCACATCCAGGTTGTGCTCGATGACCACCACGGTGTTGCCGTGGTCGCGCAGCCGGTGCAGGACTCCGAGCAGTTGCTCGATGTCCTGGAAATGCAGGCCGGTGGTCGGTTCATCCAGGATGTACAGGGTCTGCCCGGTATCGCGTTTGCTCAACTCCCGTGAAAGCTTGATGCGCTGCGCTTCGCCGCCCGACAACGTGGTCGCGCTCTGCCCCAGCGTGATGTAGGACAGGCCGACGTCGGTCATGGTCTGGAGCTTGCGGGCGACCACCGGCACGGGTTCGAAGAATTCCAGCGCCTCCTCGACCGTCATCTCGAGTACTTCGTGGATGTTCT
>CAJIBJ010000106.1_pt1 | contig 12219 bp, 9 predicted proteins | sample 9199331 | NCBI WGS metagenome assembly CAJIBJ01 (sample SAMEA7708300, study PRJEB35096) | sediment metagenome | biome: marine neritic benthic zone biome [ENVO:01000025]; feature: sediment [ENVO:00002007]; material: shallow marine sediment [ENVO:03000034] sea grass bed [ENVO_01000059] ... | reverse complement strand
GCCAGCATGTCGGCGGTGATGCCGTGCACTTCCGCTGCAGCCTCGTCGATCGGCCGATCCGGATTGAGATAGCGATGAAAGGTATTCCCGGTACGCCGACGGTTCACCAACTCCACGCAACCGATTTCGATGATCCGGTGGCCCTTCTCGACCTCCAGTCCGGTGGTTTCCGTGTCAAGTATCACCTGGCGCATTATTTTCAGCCTTTCGTCTCGTCGAGCATCTCGTCCAGGCCCCGATTCGCCAGGCGATCCGCATGCTCGTTCCCTTCATTGCCGGTGTGGCCGCGTACCCACCGCCACTCAACGTTCTGGGCTTGCACCAACGCGTCCAGCGCCTGCCAGAGATCGACATTTTTTACCGGCTTGCGAGCGGCGGTTCGCCAGCCGCGCCGTTTCCACTGCGGCAGCCAATCCTCGATGCCGTGCCGGACGTATTTCGAGTCGGTATATAGCACCACGTCACACCTGCGACTCAGAGCCTCCAGGGCACGAATCGCTGCAGTGAGCTCCATGCGATTGTTCGTCGTTTCCGCCTCACCGCCACATATTTCCCGGAGTTTATCGCCGTACCTCAGAACCGCGCCCCAGCCACCAGGCCCGGGGTTTCCCCGGCAGGCACCGTCAGTGTAAATCACAACACGAGTCACGCTGCGTTTCGCGTGGTCGGGTTCACAAGGCCACCGACCAGGCGTCGCCGGCGCTGCCAGACAGGCCGCACCGGGGTCACGGTGTACATTTCCTTGCGGGACGTGGTGATGTAGCAGGCGCCGAATGGTGGCCAGCTGCGGATGCGGCGCCAGAGGCTGCCCGACAGGCCGCGCAGCCGCCGGATCGCAGGCCGCTGCGAAGTGGCTGCACGCCGCGCGCCGGCAGGTGCGCCCAGCGCCCGCCGCGCTGCCGACGCAAAAGGCAACTGGAAGTGGTAGAAGTGTGAATCCTGCACACTCAGGTTCAGCAGGCGCAGCCAGTCACGCAGGCGACCCTCTGATATCAGGTGGCAAACCCCGGGCGGAAACCGGCGCCGGGACAACAGATGACGCATGCCCCAGAGGCCGTGGGGATTGAAGCCGGCAACAATGAGATGCCCGTCGGGCCGCAGGATCCTCTCCGCCTCGCGCAGCACGGTGTGAGGATCAGCGTGAAATTCCAGGACGTGGGCAAGCAGCACGGCATCGACCGAGTCGGTGGGAATCGCCAGCTCATCAAGGTGACTCAGGAACCCGGCACCTGCGCTCAGGCGGTCGGCCACCAGGGCGGTGCGCCGGGTGCGGGCCGATTCAAGAAAGACCCCGCTGCCCCAGCTACCAATCTGCACCAGGTGATCACCGAAAACTCCGTCCAGTACGCGCCCGATCTCCAGGACCTCGGTGGCCAACAGATTTCTGCCCTGCGCGGAACCCAGCCAATCCGGCTGGGCTGCGTGCGGCGGCGTCGGCACCTGTGCGATCAATGGTGTACCCGGGACCTGAAAATCACGAATCATACCGGAGGCGGCGCCCACTTTCGCATGGGCTTAACCGACCCGTGCGCACCAGCGTACAATCCGTGCTCCTGGATTAGGCTGCCGGAGTCAAAATGGGTTTTCTCGACGGGAAACGGGCCCTCGTGGTTGGGCTTGCCAGCAACCGCTCCATTGCCTGGGGCGTTGCACAGGCCCTGCACCGTGAAGGTGCAGAACTCGCCCTGAGTTACCAGGGGGAGAAGCTGCAAAGCCGTGTGGAGAAAATGGGCGCGGACCTGGATGCCGTGGCGTGCCTGCCCATGGACGTCAGCGATGATGCAGAAATTGACGCCACGTTTGCCCGCCTTGGCCAGACCTGGGACCGCCTCGACATCCTGGTGCATTCGGTAGGTTTTGCACCCCGGGATCAACTCGAAGGGCGCTACCTGGATTGCGTCACCCGCGAAGGCTCCCGGGTCGCCCACGATATCAGCAGCTACAGTTTCCCCGCCTTGGCCAAAGCCGCCAAGCCGATGCTGAACGAAGGCGCGTCTTTGCTGACACTGAGCTATCTCGGCGCAATTCGGGCCATTCCCAACTACAACGTGATGGGCCCGGCCAAGGCCAGCCTGGAAGCCAATGTGCGCTTCATGGCGGCTGACCTCGGCCGCGATGGGATCCGGGTAAATGGCGTCTCCGCCGGCCCGCTCAAGACCCTCGCATCCGCGGGCATCAGCAATTTTCGTTACATGCTGAATTACGTCGCCGAGGGGTCGGCATTGAAGAGAAACGCCACTATCGAGGATGTGGGCAACGCGTCAGCTTTCCTGTGTTCCGATCTCGCCGCGGGGATTACCGGCGAGATCCTCTACGTAGACTGCGGCTTCCACATTATGGGTATGGCGTTCCCGGAACAGTCCTGATTCAGGTCGTCGCGGGCACCAGGATTTTCTCCTCGCCCTCGAGGTGGGCCACGATGACGGCGCAGCAGGCGTCGCCGAATACGTTCACGCTGGTGCGCGCCATATCCAGAACCCGGTCGAAGACAAACAGCACCCCAATGGCCTCCACCGGCAACCCGACGGCGGCGAGAATTATCGCAATAGCCACGAGCGACGCTGACGGTATGCCGGCAACTCCGATGGACGTGATCAGCGCAATTGCCACGATGGAAAACTGCGTCCCGAAACCCAGATCCAGCCCGTAGGCCTGGGCCAGGAAAATCGCGGCCACGCACTCGTAGAGCGCAGTGCCGTTCATATTGACCGTTGCCCCCAATGGCAGGACAAAGCTGCTGACGCGGTTCGACACGCCGGCGTCACGCTCGACGCATTCCATCGTGATGGGCAGCGTTGCCGACGAAGACGCGGTGGAAAAAGCGGTCAGCATCGCCGGTGCCATGGCCCGGATCATCGCCACCGGTGACACGCGAGCGATCAGCTGCAGAAGCACGGGCAAGGTTACCAGTGTGTGGAATACGAGCGCCGCGAGCACGACCAGTGCGAAAGTGATCAGCGGGGCCGCAGCGTCGAAGCCGGTTTGCGCCACCACTTTTGCCACCAGCCCAAAGACGCCGATGGGCGCAAACATCATCACCCATTCGGTCATGCGCATCATGACCTGGAATATCGCGGTCCAGAAACGATACAGGGGCTCGGCGAGACCGTGGTCCAGCCTGGTCATGAAGTAGCCGAACAGCAGGCAGAAAAAAATCACGCCGAGCATCTCGCCCTGCGCGGCCGCATTGATGATATTCGGCGGCACCATGCGCACGAAGATCTGCACCACGTCGCCGGCGCCGCGGCCGGCGACCCGCTCCTGCAGACCTGAGTCTTCGTTGTCCAGCGCCAGCAGCTCGCCGGCAGGTTCACCGTCCGCGATACCGGGCTGCACGAAATTTACCAGCACCAGGCCAACCAGGATCGCTGCCAGGGTCGTCAGCGCGTAAAAAAGCAGCGTCTTGCCACCCAGCTTGCCCAGATTCCCCGATGAACCGATACCGGCAACGCCCACGATGATCGACGACGCAATCAACGGCACGATCAGCATTTTCAGCGCGTTGATAAACAGCGTGCCGAAGAACCCGAAGACCGCGACCAGCGGCACGTCGAACAATGACGCCGTGTCACCCGCCAGCCGCCCGGCAAGGACTGCCAGCACGATGGCAATCAATATCTGCCAGTGCAGCTTCAGGCGCGGCATGACATTCCGCAGGCGATGCGGGGAGTGGTCAGAGGCTGCTCTCCTCGGTGATCGCATCGGGTGACACCGCAACCTCTGCCTGGGCACGCAAGTCCAGTATCAACGCGCCCAGCGCTGCATTCCCGGTCTGCTGCGCCAAAGCGCCTTTGGCCTGGTCGCGCTGCGCCCGGGGAATGTCCTCGGGTCGTCCAGGCAGAATCTCGTTGATGCGGAACACTGTATAAGCGCCGTCGCCCCCGGCAAGTCCCCCGGTGGCGGGCGAGCCATCGGGCGCCGCAACGGTGCGAAACACCTCCGCCAGCACATCGGCCGCAACGGCGTCGGAACGTCGCTGCAGCGGCCCGGGCGCCAGGGGCTCGATACCGAGCTCAGCCGCGACGGCCTCGAGGTTCTCGCCCGCGTTCAGGCGCGCCAGCACCGCTTCGCCCTGCTCCCTGGCGCCGCGGCCGGCAGCCTGCAAGCGCAATTCCTGCTCGATTTCGCCGCGCACTTCATCGAGGGACCGCAGTTCAGGGGCGCGGAACTCCGCCACACGAATGACCACCGCGCGCCCGTCCTCCAGCTCGATCAACGGGCTGTTCTCCCCGTCAGTCAGCACGGCCTCACTGAAGGCCGCATCGACAAGATCCTGGTTGAAGCCGAACGGCGCGCCTCCCGAACGGGTGATCCGCTCAGCCCGCTGCAGGGGCAGACCCGTGCCCTGGGCCGCAGGCTCCAGGCTGCCCGGGTTTTCGAGCGCCAGGTCGTCCAGGCGTTCGGCAAGCTCGTAATAACCATCTTCTGCTTCCCGCCGCTGCAGCTCTTCGCGCAGCTGCGCCTCAACCTCTGCAAACGGCTGTTGCGAACCGCTGCGCAGTTCCTCCAGCTGAATCAGGTGAAATCCGAACTGCGTGCGCACGGGCGCGGAAACCTGCCCCTCGTCGAGGCTGAACAGCGTTTCCTCGAACTCCGGCACGAAGACCCCGCGCCCCGCCCAGCCGAGCTCCCCGCCATCGGCTGCCGAGCCCGGATCGTCGGAGTACTCGCCCGCCAGCGCGGCGAAATCTTCCCCGGCCTGCAGCCGATCGGCCAGTTCTGCGGCCAACTGGCCGGCGGCTGCCTCATCGCGGTCACCGTTCACTGCAACCAGGATGTGCCGGGAGCGGCGCTCCTCGGCGGTTTGATAGCGCTCCAGGCTGTTCTCGTAGAAGTTGCGTAACTCAGCTTCATCCACGTCGACTGTGGCGGCAATGTTGGCCAGCTGGATTTCGACATAGTCCAGGACCACATACTCTTCGGTCTGAAAGCGCGCCGAATTGGCCTCGTAGAACGCCTGGATCTCGACCTCGTCTACCTCGATGCCGGCCAGCAGGGTGATCGGATCGAAACGCACGAAAACGGCGTCACGCCGCTCCTGGTCCAGTTCTATGAAGCGCCGATATTCCGCCGGCGTGTAGAAGTCACTGGACACGACCCCACCCTGCAATTCGCCAATTTGCAGGGCCGAGCGCTGCTCGCGCTCGAACTGCTCAGGCGCTATGCCCTCACTCGACAACAGCGCGATGTAACTCTGCTGTGAGAACTCCCCGTCGATCTGGAATGCGGGCAAGCTGCGAATGTATGCAGCCACCCGCTGATCGTCGGCGCGATAACCACTGTCGCTCGCGTATTGGGCCATCACCCGGTTGCGCACCAGCCCTTCCAGTACGTTGCGCTGCAGCTGCTGCTGCAGGAACTCCGGCAATTCGCCCTGGAACGCCTCCTGTTGCCGGACGAGCTGGTCCTGGTAAACCTCGCGGAAGCGGAACATCGGGATTTCTTCGCCGTTTACCGTAGCGGCCACATTGGCCGACGCGACATCCGTCGTCATATTGCCGAAGGACACCACCAGCGTCAGGCCGATCAGCCCGAGAAACACGACGGCAACCCAGCCGGTCAACCGGTCACGAATGGTCTGCAGCATAGAAACTCCACAAGATGAGCCGGCACGTCAGGCGGCGGCCCATGCCGAACTGTCGGGCGCGTATTGTAGCGCCGGACAGGCAAAAAAAATGGCGCCGACTGACGGCGCCATCCTCTAAGTAGTGGCGGAGTGGACGGGACTCGAACCCGCGACCCCCGGCGTGACAGGCCGGTATTCTAACCAGCTGAACTACCACTCCGCAGTGAACCTGGTGGGTGCTGAGGGGATCGAACCCCCGACCTTCGCCTTGTAAGGGCGACGCTCTTCCAGCTGAGCTAAGCACCCGCAGGGGTTGCCATGCCGGGAACCGGAAGAACGGCCGGGAAGCCAAGGCTTCACGGCCGATCTTGCTTTACCCACGCTGCACCGCGACTCGCGGCGCGAAAAGGCGCGCTAGTTTACGGCATCCTTCAGGGCCTTACCAGCCTTGAACCCAGGCACTTTGCTGGCCTTGATCTGGATGGTTTCACCCGTACGCGGATTGCGACCCTGGCGGGCAGCACGCTTCTTCACGGAAAAGGTGCCGAAGCCAACCAGTGATACCTGGTCTCCCTTCCTCAGCGCCTTGGTAACGGCCTTTACGACTTCGTCAATTGCACGAGTCGCATCCGCCTTGGAAAGACCCGCCTTATCGGCGACAGTATCAATCAGATCACCCTTGTTCATTAATCTACCTTCGTCAGAAAGTTACTTAACCCAACGTCCCCTGCGCACCTGGGTGCAGCGAAACGCGACGTCCCCGCTTCAGTATCTGCTGCTCATACACCTTCCGTCCCTACCCGAAGGTCGCGACAGTTACAAGCATTTTTTGGGCAGTGCCAGAAAGCGAAACAACAAATACGCGGCCCCTTATACAAGCGGCTCCAGGTACTGTCAATAAAGGCGTGCGCCGGGATTCAGTGCGCGCGAACGACCTTCCCGCCCTTGCCTGCCGGTTTCGCCGGCTTGTCTTCCGCGGCCTTCGCATCGGCCGCTTCCAGGACCGGCATGTGTTGCAGGGACAACTCCAGAACCTCGTCTATCCATCGCACCGGAACAATGTCTAATTTGTCCTTGATGTTTTTCGGAATTTCGGCAAGGTCCTTTTCGTTCTCATAAGGAATCAAGGCCGTCGCAATGCCGCCCCGATGGGCTGCCAGCAACTTTTCCTTGAGGCCGCCGATGGGCAGCACTTCGCCCCGCAGCGTAATTTCACCCGTCATCGCCACATCCGACCGCACCGGGATGTCGGTCAGGGCGGACACCAGCGCCGTGCACATTCCCACGCCTGCGCTGGGGCCGTCCTTGGGGGTTGCGCCTTCCGGCACGTGCACGTGGAGATCATAGAGCTGATGGAAATCTTCTTTGATTCCAAGCACCTGTGCCCGGCTCCTGACCACGGTAGTGGCGGCCTGGATCGACTCCTGCATCACTTCGCCGAGTTTCCCGGTGTGAATCAGCTTGCCTTTGCCCGGCACGACCGCGGCCTCGATCGTCAGCAGTTCGCCGCCGACTTCCGTCCACGCCAGACCTGTGACCTGGCCCACCTGATCGTTCTCCTCCGCACGACCGTAGCGATACCGGCGCACACCCAGATACTTGTCGAGGCTCCGCGCAACGATGTGGACCTGTTTTTCCACGGGCTTCAGTAACAGTTTCTTCACCACCTTGCGGCAGATCTTGGCGATTTCGCGCTCGAGGTTCCGAACACCGGATTCGCGGGTGTAGTAACGCACCACATCCCGCACGGCAGAATTTGCCACGGCGACTTCCTCGGGCTTCAGCCCGTTGGCTTTCATCTGTTTCGGAATGAGATATTTCCGCGCGATATTGACCTTCTCGTCTTCCGTGTAACCGGGAATGCGGATGACCTCCATGCGGTCGAGCAACGGCGGCGGAATATTCAGGCTGTTCGCCGTGCAAACGAACATCACGTCCGACAGGTCGAAATCGACTTCCAGGTAGTGGTCGTTGAATGCCGAATTCTGCTCGGGATCCAGCACCTCGAGCAGCGCCGACGACGGGTCACCGCGGAAATCCATGGACATCTTGTCGACTTCATCAAGCAGTAACAACGGGTTACGCACGCCGGTCTTGGACATGTTCTGCAGGATCTTGCCCGGCATGGAGCCGATGTACGTGCGCCGGTGACCCCGAATTTCCGCTTCATCCCGCACCCCGCCAAGCGACATGCGAACAAACTTGCGGTTGGTGGCCCGGGCGATGCTCTGCCCCAGCGAGGTCTTGCCAACACCCGGCGGCCCCACCAGGCACAGGATCGGCCCCTTGAGCTTCTTGACCCGCTGCTGCACGGCCAGGTACTCGATTATGCGCTCCTTAACCTTATCCAGGCCGTAGTGATCTTCCTCGAGCACCTGTTCGGCACGCTCCAGGTCGTTGTTGATCTTGGTGCGCTTTTTCCACGGCACCCGCAGCAGCCAGTCGATATAGTTTCTGACCACCGTGGCCTCGGCAGACATCGGCGACATCAGTTTGAGCTTATTCAGCTCCGACTCGGCCTTCTCGCGGGCCTCCTGCGGCATGCCGGCATCGGCAATCTTTTTCTCGAGATCGGCCACTTCGTTGGGTGCGTCGTCCATCTCACCCAGCTCTTTCTGAATGGCCTTCATCTGCTCATTCAGGTAGTACTCGCGCTGGCTCTTCTCCATTTGCTGCTTCACGCGCCCGCGAATGCGCTTCTCGATCTGCAGCATGTCAATTTCGCCATCAATCAGGCCCATCACATGCTCAAGCCGGGCCCGCACGTCGGCGATTTCCAGGACCTTCTGCTTTTCTTCGAGCTTCAGCGCCATGTGCGCCGCGACGGTGTCGGCCAGCCGGCCAGGATGATCCAGCCCCGACAGGGAGGTCAGGATCTCCGGCGGGACCTTCTTGTTGAGCTTGATGTAGTTCTCGAACTGCGACACCACCGACCGCTTGAGCACGTCCAGCTCACGCTCTTCAAACTCGCCCGCATCGGCGATTGTCGTGATGTCGGCGCTGAAGAATTCACCTGACTGGGTGTCGATGAGATCGGCCCTGGAGCCGCCTTCCACCAGCACCTTGACCGTCCCGTCCGGCAGTTTCAGCAATTGTAGAATCGTCGCCAGCGTGCCGATCCTGTAGATATCGTCCAGTGACGGTTCGTCGACGTCGGCCTGTTTCTGCGCCACCAGCAGGATCTGCTTGCCGGCCGCCATCGCCGCATCGAGCGCAAGAATCGACTTCTCGCGCCCGACGAAGAGCGGAATCACCATGTGCGGGTACACCACGACGTCCCGCAGGGGCAGAATGGGCACGCCCTTGCGCACTTCCGGTTGCTGTTCAGACATCGTGTATTACACCTCGACTAAGGTATTCGTCAGAGTTCGCGCACAGGATTTGCCGGCTGCAGGGAAACCACCCCATCCAGCCACCGCTGTATGGAGATGGGGTTAGAACGGCGCGGTTCAAGGGCTGTCGGAACCGGTTGGCAGACGTTCTTCGTCTACCTTCAGCAAGGGCGTGGTGTCTTCCGACTCGAAGATAATGTAAGGCTTGGTTTCACCCGTCACGACGGCCTCGTCCACCACCACTTTCCGGGCGTTGGTCATGGCCGGCAGGTCGTACATCGTATCCAGCAGCACGTTCTCGAGGATCGTGCGCAGGCCCCGGGCGCCGGTCTTGCGCTGCATCGCACGCTGGGCGACCGCCCGCAACGCGTCATCGCGAAATTCCAGCTCCGCCCCCTCCATCTCGAACAGCTTGCGGTACTGCTTGGTCAGGGCGTTTTTCGGTTCAACCAGGATCTGCACCAGGGCGTCTTCGTCAAGTTCATCCAGCGTGGCCACGACTGGCAGCCGGCCCACGAATTCGGGAATCAGCCCGTACTTGATCAGGTCTTCCGGTTCGACGTCGGTCAGCAGATCGCCGATGTTGGGCGCTTCCTCGCTGCTTTTTACCTCGGCCACAAAGCCGATACCGCCGTGCTCGGAGCGATTGCGAATGATGCGGTCAAGCCCCGCGAAGGCGCCGCCGCAGACAAACAGGATATTCCCCGTATCGACCTGCAGGAACTCCTGCTGCGGGTGCTTGCGGCCACCCTGGGGCGGGACTGACGCAATGGTGCCCTCGATCAGCTTGAGCAGCGCCTGCTGCACGCCCTCGCCCGACACGTCCCGGGTAATAGACGGGTTGTCCGACTTGCGGGAAATCTTGTCGATCTCGTCGATGTAGACGATACCGGTCTGTGCCTTCTCGACGTCGTAATCACACTTCTGCAACAGCTTCTGGATGATGTTCTCGACGTCCTCGCCCACGTAGCCCGCTTCCGTCAGGGTCGTGGCATCGGCGATGGTAAAGGGCACGTTCAGGAGCCGGGCCAGGGTCTCGGCAAGCAGGGTTTTGCCGCAACCGGTAGGACCGATCAGCAGAATATTGCTCTTGGCGAGCTCGATCTCGGCTTTGCCGCCGTCGCTCGCGCGGCTCTCGAGGCGCTTGTAGTGGTTGTAGACCGCGACGGACAACACCTTCTTTGCCCGCTGCTGCCCAATCACATACTCGTCGAGGACATGCTTGATCTCGTGCGGACGCGGCAGCTTGCTGCCCGACTGGTCGGTGCGATCTTCCAGCTCTTCGCGAATGATGTCGTTACAGAGCTCAACGCACTCGTCACAGATAAACACAGACGGGCCCGCAATAAGTTTGCGAACTTCGTGCTGGCTCTTGCCACAGAAGGAGCAGTACAGAAGCTTGCCGTCTTCGCTCCTTCCCCTGGTATCGTCAGCCATCGTGACCTCTGGTTGATCGTGGTGCGCGGGTTGCGCGCACTACCCCGCCGCCAAACTGTATATAACACGCCTGAATCGGAAGGTGCAAAGTCGCCAGTCCAATTCTGGCTAGGTTGCCGCCACCGGCTTCGGAGTTTCGCCGCGCTGCTCCAGCACCCCGTCGATCAGGCCATATTCCACGGCCTCGGCCCCGCTCATGAAATTGTCCCGGTCCGTGTCAGCCTCGATCCGCTCTATCGGCTGCTGGGTGTGCTTCGACAGGATCCTGTTCAGCCGGTCGCGCGTTTGCAGCACCTCGCGAGCGTGAATATCGATGTCTGAGGCCTGGCCCTGGAAGCCCGCAATGGGCTGATGAATCATGACCCGGGAATGCGGCAGACAGTGCCGTTTCCCTTGCGCCCCGCCAGCGAGCAGAACTGCGCCCATGCTGGCCGCCTGGCCTACGCAGATGGTGCTGATATCGGGCTTCACGAATTGCATCGTGTCGTACATCGACAGGCCCGCGCTCACCGAGCCACCCGGCGAATTGATGTACAGATGGATGTCCTTGTCGGGATTTTCCGATTCCAGGAACAGCAGCTGTGCCACCACCAGGTTGGCCATGTAATCCTCGACCGGACCCACGACAAACACCACGCGCTCCTTCAGCAGCCGGGAATAGATGTCGTAAGCGCGTTCGCCGCGGGCCGTTTGCTCCACGACCATGGGCACGAGGTTCAATGCTTTGGTTTCCATACTTGCGTCTCAGTTAGCGAAATTCATTGGTGGTGTTCAGCCATTCATCAGGTCGTTAAACGACACCTTGCGTTCACTGGCCCTGGCCTTCTCCAGGATGCGGTCCACAACCTGATCCTCGAGCACGACGCTTTCGACGGAGCGCAGGAGATTCGGGTTCTGAAAGTACATGCTGGCTATCTGCTCCGGCTCATCGTACGGGGCCGCGACTTCGTCTACTTTGGCTTTCACCAGCTCGCGGTCAACTTCGATCTTGAACTCGTTGATCACGGCGCCGACCAGCAGCCCCAGCCGGGTACGGCGTTCAGCCGTTTCCATGAACGTGTCCAGCGCCGGGGCCTGGGTGGGTTCCTGGATGCCCATCTGGCGCATCGCATCCGCCTGCAGGCTGGCAGCCTCCTGCTCGACCATCACCCTGGGCACATCGATTTTGTTAGCCGCCAGCAACGCTTCCATGACCTCGCGCTTGATTTCCGCCCGGACCCGCGCATCGGCCTCGCGATCCATATTGCGCCGCACATCGACCTTCAGGTCTTCCACCTGTCCTGATTCGACACCAAAAGACTTCACGAATTCAGTGTCCAGCTCGGGAAGCAGAGACTCTGCGACTTCACGGACCGTCACGCTGAACACGACTTTTTCGCCCGCCAGGCTGGCCTCGTGATAATCCTTCGGAAATTTCACGGTGAAGGATTTCTCATCGCCTGCTTTCAGGCCGCTCAGGTTTTTCTCGAAATCCGGAATCATGCGGCCTTCGCCAATGACGATCGCCACGTCTTCGCCCTTGCCGCCCTCGAGCGGCGCGCCTTTGTGCTCGCCGTCGAAGTCGACGCGCACCTGGTCATCCTTCCTGGCGGCCCGCTCCACCGGCTCCCAGGTGGCTCGCTGGCGACGCAGGCTCTGAATCATCTCGTCGACGTCCGCAGCATCGATCGCGACCGTCGGCCGCGCCACCTTGAGCTTGTCGACCGCGGCCAGCTGAATCTCCGGAAACACCTCGAATATGGCCGTGTAGGTGAGATCCTGCCCTTCCTGCACGCTGTCCGGTTCGATCCTGGGACCTCCTGCCGGGCGGAGCTGCTCGCGCGCCACGGCCTCGGAGTAGCTGGCCTGCAGCACGTCCTGCAGAACCTCCTGGCGCACCTGGTC
>CAJIBJ010000203.1_pt1 | contig 12444 bp, 11 predicted proteins | sample 9199331 | NCBI WGS metagenome assembly CAJIBJ01 (sample SAMEA7708300, study PRJEB35096) | sediment metagenome | biome: marine neritic benthic zone biome [ENVO:01000025]; feature: sediment [ENVO:00002007]; material: shallow marine sediment [ENVO:03000034] sea grass bed [ENVO_01000059] ... | reverse complement strand
TTTTTTCTTCGATCTTTCACCGATCACCCCGGGGTGCTTTGTATTTGTAAGAGCGAATTAGCGCAGGCAATGGAGGCGGAGTGGCTTTCGCCGCAGGCAAAAAAAGTGCCGCCGGAATGCCGTGGCGCGTTCGCGATGGTTTTATGTTTTGTCTTTCTTTATGGCTTCTACAAAAAACCTCACATAAGCTTGCGCTCGTCCAGGCCGATACTGCGTGCGATGATTTCCTTCATGATTTCCGAGCTGCCGGCGTAAATGCGTGATACCCGGGCGTCGGTGAACATGTGGGAAATGCGGTATTCGCTCATGTAGCCGGCGCCGCCGTGCAATTGCACGCAGTCGTCCATCACCCTGGACTCCATCTCGGTGGCGAAGTACTTGGCTTCGGCCGCCAGGTCCGCGCTGAGTTCGCCATCGTTGTGCATCAGGACGCACTGGTCGATGAAGGTCTGCGTCACGTCCAGGGCCGTGCGCATCTCGGCCATCTTGAAACGGCTGTTCTGGAACGCAGCAATGGGCTTGCCGAACGCCTTGCGCTCCAGGATGTAGTCCATCGTGATGTCGAAGGCGACCTGGGCATGGGCCACCGCCTGGCTGGCGCTGATCAGGCGTTCTTCCGCCAGGAAGTGCATCAGGCTGTAGAATCCCCGTTCCGGTTCGCCCAGCACGTTTTCGGACGGGACGCGGACGTTTTCGAAAAAGAGTTCGGCCGTATCCTGCCCTTTCAGGCCCATCTTCGCCAGGTTACGGCCACGGCCGAATCCCTCCATGCCTTCCTCGACCACGAACAGGCCGATGCCGTGGGGCTTGTCCGGCACGGTGCGGGCGGCGACGACAAAGGCGCCGCCGTTGATGCCGTTGGAAATGTACGTCTTGGAACCATTGATGATCCAGTCGTCACCATCGCGAACAGCGCGTGACTTGATGCCGGCGAGGTCGCTGCCCGCGCCCGGTTCGGTCATCGCGATGCCCAGGATGGTTTCTCCGCTGATGCAGCGGGGCAGCAGCCTTGCCTTGAGCGCTTCGCTGCCGAGTTCGCCGATATAGGGCCCGACCAGGCGGCTGTGCAGGGTCAGGAACAGGGACAGGTCGCCGTGGCGCATCGTCTCCTCGATGACGATCTGCTCGAACCGGAAGTCCCGGATGCCCGGGCCGCCGTACTGCTCGTCCGCCCACATGCACAGCAAGCCCTGCTCGCCGGCCTTGAGGAAGGCTTCCTTGTCGCAGATGCCGGCTTCACGCCAGCGCTCCACATGGGGCTCGATCTCGGCCTGCATGAACTTGCGCACCGAGTCGCGGAACATCTCGTGGTCTTCGTCGAAAATCAGGCGTTTCATGATCCTGTCTCCTGTGCGGCCGTGGGCCGCTTAACCGTGGAAAGGCTGGTCTTTTTCCGCGCGTTCGCGCAGCCACGGCGATACCGCGAAACGCTCGCCGTAGCTTGCCGTCATGCGGTCGCACTCGGCGACGAACTCGCTGATGCCCATGGTGTCGATGTAGGACAGCGTACCGCCGGTATAGGGGGGGAAGCCCCAGCCGAAGATGGAACCGATGTCGCCGTCCTCGGCGTGCGTGACCACGCCTTCCTCGACGCAGCGGGCCGTTTCCAGCGCCTGGATGTTGAGCAGGCGCTTCTTCAGCTCCTCGATGTCGGGCTGTTCGTCAGCCACCGGGAATTGCTCGGCCAGTCCACTCCAGAGGTGCTTCCTGGCATCTTCGGGATACTCGTAGAAGCCCTTACCGAAGCGCTTGCCCTTGCGGTCGAGGTCATCGACCATTTTCTGGACGACTTCCGAAGAAGCGTCGGCGGGGTATTCCACGCCCATCGCAGTCGCCGTTTCCCTGCCGATCTTGTACGCCAATTCCAGGGTGACTTCGTCCGTCACGGCCAGCGGGCCGACCGGCATTCCGGCCATTTTTGCAGCGTTTTCGACGAGCGCCGGTTTGACGCCCTCGGCCAGCATGGTGATGCCTTCGCCGGTGAAAGTAGTGAATACCCGGCTGGTATAGAATCCGCGGCTGTCGTTCACAACGATCGGCGTCTTGCGGATCTGCTGGATGTAGTCCAGGCTTCGCGCGATCGTCTCCTCGTTGGTTTTTTCGCCCAGGATGATCTCCACCAATGGCATCTTGTCCACCGGCGAGAAGAAGTGCAGTCCGATGAACTGCTCCGGGCGCTGGGAGGCTTCGGCCAGGCCGGTGATCGGCAGCGTGGACGTGTTGCTGGCGAACACGCAGGTCTCGGGAACCACGGCCTCGGTCTTGGCGGTGACGTCAGCCTTCAGGGCCTGGCTCTCGAACACAGCCTCGATGACCAGGTCGCAGCCGTGGAGGTCGTGGTAGCTGGTGGTCGGCGTGATCAGCCCGAGCAGGGCAGCGGCATTCTCCGGCGTGGAGCGCCCGCGTTCTATGGCCTTCTTCAACAGGCCTTCCGAGTAGGCCTTGCCGCGTTCGGCATTTTCCATGGAGGTGTCCAGCAGCACCACTTCCATGCCGGCCTTGGCCGAAACGAAAGCAATGCCCGCGCCCATCATGCCGGCGCCGAGGATACCGAGCTTCCTGACCTGGGATTTCTCGAAGCCCTCGGGACGCCGCGCCAGCTTGTCGGCCTTGCCCTTGTTGACAAACAGCGAGCGCATCATATTGCGTGCAACCGGTCCGGACAGCAATGAGCCGAAGTACTGCGACTCGATTTTCAGGCCGTCATCGAAGGACGTGGCGCAACCCTCGAAAATGGCGGACTGCGCCGCGATCGGGGCAGGGTAGTTGTGCCTGGTGTTCTTGGCCACCAGCGCGTTACCCACCATGAAGGTTTGGGCCGTGCCGGGGTGGGCCAGGCCGCCGCCGGGGATCTTGAAGCCCTTTTTGTCCCAGGGCTGTTCGGGATCGCCTTTCTCGATGATCCAGGCCTTCGCCCGTTCGACGACTTCGGCCGCCGGCGCGAGTTCGTGCACCAGGCCCATTTCCAGGGCCTGCTCGGGCCTCTGGTTGCGGCACTGCAGGATCATCGCCGCCGCGTTGCGGAAGCCGATCAGGCGAGGCGTGCGCTGCGTGCCCCCGGCGCCCGGCAGCAGACCGATGTTGACTTCGGGGAAGCCGAGCACGGCGCCGCTGTCATTGGCCAGTACGCGGTAGTGTCCGGCCAGGCAGACTTCCAGCCCGCCACCGAGCGCGAGGCCGTTGATGGCGATCGCCACAGGTTTGCCGCAGGTCTCGATCCGGCGCAGCACCGTATTGAGGGCCACGCTGAACTCATAGCCTTCCTTGTGCGTGACGCCACGGTCGTAGGCCGTCACCATGTCCTTGATGTCGGCGCCGGCGATGAAAGCCTTTTTGCCGGAGGTGATCACGATGCCCTTGACGTTGTCGTCCGCGGCTGCCTGTGTGGTCAGGGTTTCGAGGTCTTCCATGAGTTCCGGCGTCAGCACGTTCATGGACTTGCCCGGAAGGTCGATGGTCAGCATCGCAATGCCGTCGGAGTCAACAGTGTAGTGAATGGTGTTGTTCATGTTTCGGCTCCCTTAAACACGTTCGATGATGGTGGCGGTGCCCATGCCGGCACCGATGCACAGGGTGACGAGGCCCGTCGTCAGGTCCCGGCGCTCCATTTCGTCCAGCAGCGTGCCCAGGACGATGGCGCCGGTGGCGCCCAGCGGATGGCCCATGGCGATGGCGCCGCCATTCACATTGATTTTCTCGTGCGGAACGCTCATCAGCTTCATGTACAGCAGGACCACCGAGGCGAAGGCCTCGTTGAGTTCCCACAAATCGATGTCCGAGGGGCTCATGCCTGCCAGTTTCAGGGCCTTTTGGGACGCCGGGGCCGGGCCGGTCAGCATGATGGTCGGCTCACTGCCGATGGATGCGAACGAACGGATCCGGGCTCGTGGCTTCAGGCCCATTTTCTCGCCGGCCTCCACGCTGCCGATCAGCACGACGGCTGCACCGTCCACGATTCCGCTTGAGTTACCGGCGGTGTGCACGTGGTCGATGGCTTCCACCTCGGGATACTTCAAAAGCGCCACGTCGTCGAAACCGGCTTGGTCGCCCATCATCGCAAACGCAGGATTGAGCGAGGCCAGGCTTTCCAGGGTGGCGTCGGCGCGGACCGTCTCGTCATGGTCCAGCAACACGTCGCCCACGTGATCCACGATGGGGAGCACGGAGTCATTGAAGTAGCCGCTCTCCCAGGCGCGGGCGGCCCTCTGCTGGCTGGCGACCGCATAGCTGTCAACGTCCTCACGCGAGAACCCATGCAGCGTGGCGATCAGGTCGGCGCCGATGCCCTGTGGCACGAAATAACTGGCATAGGCGGTCTGGGGATCGATGGCCATGGCGCCGCCGTCCGAACCCATTGGCACGCGCGACATGCACTCGACGCCGCCGCCGATCGTGGCCTGAGACATTCCGGTCATGACCTGGGAGGCTGCCGAATTGACTGCCTCCAGGGCGGATGCGCAGAAGCGGTTGATCTGTTTACCGGGCACACTTTCCGCGTAGTCGGCGGTTATTGCGGCCACGCGGGCGATGTTGGCGCCTTGTTCGCCCACCGGGGATACGCAACCCAGTATGATGTCGTCCAGGATCGAGGTGTCGAGATCGTTGCGGTCGCGCAGGCCGCGCAGCACCTGCGTTGTGAGATTCATCGGCGTGATGGGATTCAGGCCACCGCCCATCTTGCCGCGTCCCCTCGGGGACCGTAAGTGATCGTAAATGTATGCTTCGGTCATTGGCTTTCCTCGGTGTCGGTGGCGCCCAGCAGGCGCACCATGTTGAGCTTGAAATCTTCGTAGGCCGCGGCCAGGTCGAAATCCGGACTGACCAGCCACTGGCTGTTGATGCCGATCAGGCCGCCGTAAAACTGCTCGGCGAACCGCTCGCGATCGATGTTCTCGCTGATTTCCCCCGCTGCCTGTCCTCCTTCGACCCAGGCCGCCACGGATTCGCGCTGGATGCGCATGAACTGCGTGACGTTGGGCTTGAACTCGGAGGAGGGGTCGAGGGCCGCGCCCCACAGGATGTTCTGTGCGCGGATGTACTCGGGATGCTTCAGTGCGTGCGCCAGGTGCGAGTCGATCGCCGTGGTTACGGCCGCTCTGCCGGTTTTACCGTCCAGGCTTTGCAGCAGTTCCTCGCTCCAGGCCGTGGACACGTGGCGCAACACCGCCCGGAACAAACCGGACTTGGATCCGAAGTGATGCGTGGCGAGCCCCCGGCTGTAGCCGGCCATCTCACCGATGGCCATCAGGGTGGTACCCTGGACTCCGGCGGTATTCAGCAACTCGATGGCCGCGTCGACCATGCGCGATTCCGCCAGCGCCGTCCGTTCCGCCTGTGTGCGCGGGCGTTCGATCGGCTTTCCATTGGCGGTGTTTTGAGGCATCGGAAAAATACTTGTTAGCAACAAGCAAGTTTATCAAGTACACCCATAAAGTCAACCAGGGTCTGTCTGTTTATTTCCTGGTTTGGTTGTTTGTAAGAGCGAATTTATTCGCGATGGTTTTAAGGTTTTATGGTTTTTGAGAAAAGAAAGAGCAAAGACAAAACATAAAACCATCGCGAACGCGCCACGGTATTCCGGCGGCACTTTTTTCGCCTGCGGCGAAAGCCGCTCCGCCTCCATTGCCTGCGCTAATTCGCTCTTACATCACAAGGTTAAATCCTTGAGCAGGGCGTTTCGGGTTTCCGCGGAAACCTCGGTCTTGTAGGGATAACCGGCGTGATCGGTGCCGAAGGCCAGGCTGGCGCCGTCGCGCAGGGCGCCGATCATCTCACCGCTCAGTTCGAACCGCATGAAATGTACGGCCGAGGTCTTCTCGTCGGTGGAGCGGTCCAGGTCTTCGTTGGAAATTGCGAAGACCCGGTCGAATCCCCCCACGTTCACCCACACGAGGTGTTCAATGCCCACCAGTTGGGCCAGCCGTTCACGGCGGACGTCTTCGTCCCTGTACTCGAGCATGGCGGTGCACTTCAGGTTGCTGCCGTCCGGGATCAGCGGATTGTAGGCTTCCAGTTCTTCCGCGATGCCTTCGGCCTCGAAGATCTTCTCGATGCGCAGCATCTCCTGCACCTGGTACTGGATGGTCAGCCGATCCTCGAAGTACAGGGACAGGTTCGGCCCGATGGCCACGCGGCGGTTTTTCTTGTGCTCGATTACCTGGATGCGGAATGCGGTGCGTTCCTCGGCGTATTGCTCGAGGCTCAGCAGGTCGGATCTCGTTAACTTGTCCATTGGCTTGTAATTTCCGTGTTTTATCATGCTCTTACAGTAGGGCATCATGTCATCGTGTCATCAGATTCCATAGGCTTTGCGCAGCAGCGTCAGCGGGTTGGTTTCGCTGTTCTTCAGTTCCATCCCGCCGGCGATCTGCTCGGCGGCCATCGGGCAGTCGGAAACCAGGTAATCGGGCTCCATTTTTGTCGCCCGGCTGATCACGGGGCGCGCAATTTTCTGCGACTTATCGTAGGTGCCTGCACGCACGCCGTAGGTGCCGTCGTGCCCGGAGCAGCGCTCGATCATGTCAACCTGGGTGCCCGGGACCAGGGCCAGGATGTCCCGTGTCTTGGGGCCGATATTCTGGACCCGCTGATGGCAGGGTACCTGCCACACCACCTTCCCCAGCGCTTGTTTGAAATCTGTCTTGAGCAGCCCGGCCTTGTGGCGGTGGACCAGGTATTCGAACGGGTCGTAGATGTTTGCTTTCACTTTCTGCACATCCGGGTCGTCCGGGTACATCAGCGGCAATTCCTGCTTGAACATCAGCACGCAGGACGGGATGGCGGCAACGATGTCCCAGCCCTGATCGATCAGGCGGACCAGTTCGGGGATGTTCTTTCTGCGGTACTTGTCCACGGTTTCCAGGTCGCCCTGTTCCAGCTTGGGCATACCGCAACATTCTTCTTTTTCGGTGAGGCGCACTGGAATGCCGTTGTGCTCGAAGACGCGGATCAGGTCCTGCCCAACGTCGGGGGTGTTGACGTTGCAGTAACAGGTGGCGAACAGCGCGACCTTTCCACTGGTCGGGCCGGCCTTTTTGACCACGGCCTGCACCGGATCGCGGCCCTTGTTCCGCTTGCGCAGGGTCCTGGAGTGAAATTCCGGCAGGTGGGCGTCCGGGTGCAGGTCCATGACCTTTTCCATCACCTTGCGCACGGGCCTGGCCCGGTTCGCGGCGTTGATCGCGGAGCTGACCACCGGAAGCGCAGCGACCGAAGCCTGGACTTTGGTGTTGCTGAGCAATTTGTGGCTGAGCTTGCGCTCGCCTTTCCTGAATTGCACCGCCTTGGCGCGGAGCATCACGTGGGGAAAATCTACGTTCCACTCATGAGGAGGGACGTAGGGGCACTTGGTCTGGTAGCAAAGATCGCACATGAAACATTGATCCACCACCTTCCAGTAATCCTCCTTCGCAACGCCGTCCAGTTCGAAGGTTTCGGACTCATCCACCAGGTCGAACAAGGTGGGGTAGGAGTCACACAGGGAGACACAGCGGCGGCAGCCGTGACAGATATCGAAGATCCGTTCCATTTCCTCGAGGAGATTTTCCTCATTGTAGAAATCGGGGTTGGTCCAATCCAGGGGGTGACGTGTTGGAGCCTCGAGACTGCCTTCTCGCATGGTGCTTCTCCCATATTACAGAATCAGGAGCCGGGGGTTACCCGGCTCTTTGGGATCAATCCAGTTCGTCCAGGGCTTTCTGGAAACGGTTGGCGTGCGAACGCTCGGCCTTGGCCAGGGTTTCGAACCAGTCGGCGATTTCGTCGAAGCCTTCGTCGCGCGCGGTGGCGGCCATGCCCGGATACATGTCGGTGTATTCGTGGGTCTCGCCCGCAATTGCGGCTTTCAGGTTGTCCGAGGTGGGGCCAATCGGCAGACCGGTTGCCGGGTCGCCGGATTCTTCCAGGTATTCCAGGTGGCCGTGGGCATGGCCGGTTTCACCTTCGGCGGTGGAACGGAAAACGGCGGAAACGTCGTTGTAGCCTTCGACGTCGGCGCGTTGTGCGAAATACAGGTAGCGGCGATTGGCTTGTGATTCACCGGCAAATGCGTCTTTGAGATTCTGTTCGGTTTTGGAGCCTTTCAATGACATGATGTTCCTACCTCCTGAAAAAAGTGAATACGGGACCGAAAAAAGGGACAGCGCCCTTTCTTCCTCCTGGCCTTGGAAGAATAGTCCTCTGTCCTTTATAGGTGAAATTGTATTTTCCGATAAGGCCGATAGAGCAATTCAATGATCCGGGTCAGCTACCGGAACCGATCAGCTCTCATCGGCCGCGTGGCGCTCGTAAATGATGAACGGCGTTACACCCGCCACCCGGTCATACAGCCGCCGGCCCGCCTGGTTGAAATGTTGCGTCATCCAGTAGACCTCGGGGCAGCCTGCCTCATCCGCTTTTTCGTAAACCGCTTCTATCAGCGCCCGACCCACGCTCTTGCCGCGCTCGGATTCGTCCACGTACAGATCCTGCAGGTAACAGACATTTTCCACCTCCCAGCAGCTGCGGTGGAAAAGGTAATGCGCCAGGCCGATCGGCTGATCGCCCCGCAGAGCGAGCAGACAGCGGTATTCGTTTGCCTCGCCCGAGAGCAGGCGGAGGAAGGTACTCTGGTAGACTTCTTCGGGGACCGTGCTTTCGTAGTATTCGAGGTACAGGGTCCACAAGCGGCGCCACTCGGTTTCGTCCGCGGCTTGCAAATGTCGGATGGCGGTCCCGGGTTCAGTCATGTTCCGTTGATACTGACCAATTCGATCGCGAAGTTAAGGGCCTGTCCTGCAAGGGGGTGGTTCCCGTCGACTGTGATGGAATCTTCGCTGACGGCCGTCACGGTCAGGTCCATGGCCTGGCCGTCCTGCCCACGCGCCTGCAGGCCCATGCCGACTTCCGGATTCAGGTCCGGCGGCAGGGCACTGCGCGGCACTTCCTGGATCATCTGCTCGTGGCGCGGTCCGTAGGCGTCTTCGGGGGCAATGCCGACATTTTTGTTTTCGCCGACCGCCATGCCGTCGACCGCCTTGTCGAAACCGGGGATGACCTGGCCTGACCCAAGGGTGAATTCGAGGGGTTCGCGGCCCGCCGACGAGTCGAACTGCGTGCCGTCGTTCAGGGTGCCGGTGTAATGGATCTTAACGGTGTCGCCGGATTTTGCCTGGCTCATGGTTGCTCCTTTGGTGTTGGTCATGCATCGGTATCAAGCCGGCAATGCCAGTGGTGATCCGTCAGGGGAAATTACCGGATGAAGGGATGCGTTTGGAAATAAAGGTTGGGGCTCCACACGGACCTTAACAGAGGGTGCGGCCAATTTCGAGAAACGACGCCGTGCAAGATCCAAATTTGAAACTTGTTTGAACGGCTAATATGATCGTTGACCCATTCTTGTCAGCAAATCAGGACAATCGTCATGTCAGCACTTCCCCAGGTCATCCGCCGCACGGTCCAGATCCGTGGCGACCGTAACGCCACTCGCTTTGCCGGGCGCAGCAGGACCTGGCGTGAATTCCAGGACCGGATCGCGCGCCTGGCTGGCGGGCTCCATGGCCTCGGCATCGAGGAGGGCGACCGGGTCGCCGTGCTGGCGCTGAACAGTGATCGCTACTACGAGTACTATTACGGCGTGTCCTGGGCGGGTGCCGTGTTCGTGCCGGTGAACACGAGGCTGGCGCCCGCTGAGTTTGTCCACTGGTTCAACGATTCGGGCAGCCGGGCGATATTCGTTGACGATACCTTCCTGGAAGCAGTGGCCGGTATCCGGGACCAACTGGAGTCGGTCGAACATTTCATCTACATGGGTGAGTCGGAAACGCCCGAAGGGTACCTGTCCCACGAAGACCTGATCGCGGACCATTCGCCTGTCGCCGCTTCCTCTCGCAGTGGTCACGACATGGCGGGCCTGTTCTACACGGGAGGCACCACCGGCAAGTCCAAGGGCGTGATGCTGAGCCACCGGAACTTCACCTACAACGTGCTGCAGTCCCTGCCTTGCCTGAAAGTCGTTCCCGACGATGTCTTCCTTCATGCCGCTCCGATGTTCCATGCGGCGGACGGGTTTTTCTGCAAGATTGCGGCTACCCTGGGTTGCAGCAACGTCATCGTGCCGGCCTTCGAGCCCAACCTCGTGCTCAGAACGCTGCAGGACGAAAAAATCACGGTAGCGCTGCTGGTCCCCACGATGATCAATATGCTCGTCAACCATCCGGACATCGGGAACTACGATCTTTCGAATCTGCGCAGCCTTCTTTACGGCGCATCGCCCATGCCCGAGGCGGTCATTACGAAAGCCATGGAGGTCATTCCACACGTGGAGTTCTACCAGGCCTACGGCCAGACCGAGGCATCCCCGGTGATCACCGTGATGGCGCCCCGCTATCACACCACCACCGGGCCGCATGCCGGCAAGCTCAAGGGCGCCGGCGAGGCGGTTTACGGCGTGGACCTCGCAATCCTGGACGAGGAAGGGAATGAACTGCCACCCGGAGGCGTGGGTGAGGTCTGCATCAGGGGTGAGAACGTGATGCTCGGTTACTGGAACCTGCCCGGGGTGACGGAAGAGACGCTGCGAGACGGCTGGCTGCACACCGGAGACGGTGGGCGGATGGACGAGGAAGGCATGTTGTTCATCGTCGACCGGGTCAAGGACATGATCGTCAGCGGCGGGGAAAATGTCTATTCCGCCGAAACCGAACAGGCGGTGTACCAGCACCCGGCGGTGGCGGAATGCGCCGTGATCGGCATCCCGCACGAATCCTGGGGCGAGGAGGTGCACGCCATCGTGGTGCTCAAGCCGGGTGAAGCACTGACCGCGCAGGCGTTGATCGACCACTGCAAAACGCTGATCGCGGGCTACAAGTGCCCAAAGAGCGTCACGTTCCATGAGGAATCCCTGCCGCTCAGCGGCGCTGGAAAAATCCTGAAAAAAGATCTTCGCACACCCTTCTGGGAAGGGCGGGACCGCAACGTCAGCTAGGCGATTACCTCGCCGGCCTGATTTCTGGTGTTTGCCAGCTGGATCGTTAGAGTAATCAATGCCATGAATACCGAAAACGAAGCTCTGATGGCGCGCCGCAATCGTGCCATGGGTCCGGCGTACCGGCATTTTTACCGGCGTCCACTTCACCTGGTACGCGGCAAGGGCGTCTGGCTGTTCGACAGTGAAGGCAATCGTTACCTGGACTGTTACAACAACGTGGCCTCGGTGGGGCACTGCCACCCGCGCGTGGTGGAGGCCTTGCGAGGACAGGCGTCCACGCTGAATACCCATACCCGTTATCTTCACGAAAACGTCGTGAGACTTGCCGAACGCCTGGGCGCCAGTCTGCCTGGCGATCTGGAAGTCTGCATGTTCGTCTGCACCGGCACCGAGGCCAATGACCTTGCATTCCGCATCGCGAAAACCGTGACGGGAAATGGCGGCGCGATCGTGACCGAGCATGCCTACCACGGCAACTCCATCGCGGTTACCGAACTGTCCACGGAGGAGTACCCGGTGAGCGAGCAACCGGAATATCTCGCCTCCGTGGAGGCCCCGAACGAGTATCGCGGTTCCTACCGCGCCGGAGAGCCCGATCTGGGCTCAAAATACGCGGACTTTGTCGATGACGCCATCGGATCGCTGGACGGGCGCGGCTTCCGGCCCGCCATGTTCATCTGCGACAACATTTTCAGTTCGAACGGCATCCTGACTCCACCCCCGGACTATCTCCAGGCTGTGTACCGCAAGGTTCGCGAAGCGGGCGGACTGATCGTGGCAGACGAGGTCCAGTCGGGTCTCTGCAGGCTCGGAGATCATTGGTGGGGCTTCGAGGATTCCGGAGTGGTTCCGGACATCGTCACGATGGGTAAGCCCATGGGGGACGGCCATCCCCTGGCGGTTGTCGTCACTACTCCGGCGATTGCCGAGGAGTTTTCCCGCAAATTCCACTACTTCAATACCTTTGGTGGCAATCCCGTTTCGGCGGCTGTTGGCCTGGCGGTGCTGGATGTCATCGAAGAGGAGAACATTCTCCAGAGCGTGCATGATGTCGGCGCCTATCTCGGCCAGGGATTGCAGGGCTTGTCGCGAAAATACGATCTGATCGGAGATGTACGTGGAAAAGGACTGTATTACGGCGTCGAAATCGTGGCCGACAGCGAAACCAGGCAGCCGGGCGAATGCGAGGCCGTCGGGATTCGTGAATTCCTGCGCGAACACGGCGTGCTGCTCGGGACGACCGGTGCGCTCGGCAATGTCATCAAAATTCGCCCGCCGATGGTATTCTCCAGGGCCGATGCGGATTTCTTTCTGGAAAAGCTTGATATGGCGCTTGCTGCGTGCCCATAGCATGACAGTCCTTCAAACCAACCGTGGAGGTGTATTGTGGGCCCACTACACGGCCTGAAAGTCATTGAGATCGCCGGGCTTGGCCCCGGCCCGTTTTGCGGCATGATGTTGGCGGATATGGGCGCGGA
>CAJIBJ010000231.1_pt1 | contig 12473 bp, 12 predicted proteins | sample 9199331 | NCBI WGS metagenome assembly CAJIBJ01 (sample SAMEA7708300, study PRJEB35096) | sediment metagenome | biome: marine neritic benthic zone biome [ENVO:01000025]; feature: sediment [ENVO:00002007]; material: shallow marine sediment [ENVO:03000034] sea grass bed [ENVO_01000059] ... | reverse complement strand
TATACCCGCTTCCATTCCAGGGGCTCGCCCATTGTCGGCACGAACCTGGAATATTTCCGCTTCCGCGGGCTGGAACTGGCCCGTGGACAGCTGATCGGCTTGCTGGGCGAATGTGTGATCGGCGCCGGAGTGGCCGAAAAATACGGACTGGCGCCGGGCGACAGCCTGGTCTCGTCGCCCGAAACCGTTTTCGACATTGCCGGAGTCTATCCGCTCAAGCTGAACATCACCGGGGTCTTCTCACCGGCCGGAACGCCCGACGACGACGCCGTATTCGTAGACTACCGGACTGCCTGGGTGATCGAAGGCCTCGGCCACGGCCATCAGGACCTGGAGCGCCCGGAGGCCTCGGGCGGGGTGCTGAACCGCAGTGAAGGCATGGTGACCGCAAATGCCGCCCTGGTTCAGTACGCGGAGATCACGGCGGAAAACGTCGCCGAGTTCCACTTCCACGGCGACACCGGGGATTTTCCCCTCAGCAGCGTTATCGTGGTTCCGCCGGACGAGAAAAACAGCGCGCTGCTGCGCGGCCGTTACCAGGACAACGATCAGGGCCTGCAGGTCATCGTGCCGTCGCGCGTTCTCGACGACCTGCTGGATACGGTGTTCACGATCCAGAACTACGTGATCCTTGGGCTGGCCATGCTGAGCCTCGCCACGGTCGCCGTGATCGCCCTGGTCTTTCTCCTGTCGCAGCAGCTGCGCCGCGGCGAATTCCGCACCCTGTCCCGCATCGGTGCCTCGAAAACATACATCGCGACGCTGGTGGCGTCCGAAATCGGCTTCGTGTTCATCGGCAGCATCCTGCTGGCCGGGGCGCTGATCCTGCTGGTCCGGCAGTATGCGCTGCTGATACTTCAATCATTCCTCAGCCTGTAAGATGCCCGCCATGCGCCTGATGCCCCTGATCATGATCCTCGCGCTGGCCGGCTGCGAAGGCCGGCCGGCCGCCCGGAACGAAACCGTCGCGACCGCGCCGGATCGGGGGACCGTGGTGGCGAGTAACTATCCTCTGTATTTTTTCGCCAGCGAAATCGCCGGCGGCTCGCCAGAAATCGTGCTGCCCCGAATCGAGGGGGATCCCGCCAACTGGCGGCCCGGCGCCGAAGACATCGCCCGGCTGCAGTCGGCGGCCCTGGTGATTCTCAACGGCGCGGGCTACGAGTCCTGGCTGGACTGGGTGACCCTGGACGAGAGCCGCCTGCTCGACACATCGGAACCGTTTGCCGATCGCCTGATCCCGCTAAAGGAGGATACGGTTCACCAGCACGGTCCGGAAGGCGAGCACTCGCACGGCGGAACGGCTTTCACGACCTGGCTGGATCCGTCCCTGGCCGCGGAACAGGCGGCAGCGATCGAACGCTCGCTCAGCCAACTGGCGCCGGAGCAGGCGGATCGCTATCGCCGCAACCTCGTCACGCTCTCTGCCCGCCTGGCCGACCTGGATGCCGCGCTGCGCGAAGCGCTCTCCGGCGTGCAGGGACGGCCCGTTATTTTCTCCCACCCGGTTTACCAGTACCTGGAAGCCCGTTACGGCCTGGACAGTATCAGCGTACATTGGGAGCCGGGCGAGGAACCGGGAACCCGTGCCTGGATCGAATTCCGGAAAACGCTTTCTGACCATCCGGCGCAGCTGATGATATGGGAAGACGAGCCGCTGGATTCCACCAGCGAACGCCTGGAAAAACTCGGTATCCGGCCGCTGGTTTTTCACACCGCGTCCAACGCACCGGAGGCCGGCGACTATTTCGACGTGATGCAGGCCAACACAGACCGTTTGCTTTTGAAGTGAAGCAGCAGGAAAATCATCATTCCCGTTAAGCGGATCAGCCCATGGACATGCGATTGCCACTGAAGATGACAGAAACCGTGCCTGTGCAGGACCGGTTTCAGCGCTCCCTGAGGGAGCTGCGCATGTCTGTCATAGACCGCTGCAACTTTCGATGCAGCTACTGCATGCCGGCCGATTCACTCCAGGGCCGCGGTGTATTTCTGCCACTGGAGAAGCTGCTGACCGACCACGAGATCGAAGACCTGGTCCGGGCTTTCGTCGACTTGGGGGTGAAGAAGCTGCGACTGACCGGCGGCGAACCGCTGCTGCGGCCGGGGCTGCCGGCACTGGTCGAGCAACTCGCTGCCATCGACGGGCTGGAGGACATCGCGCTCACCACCAACGGCGTGATGCTGCCCCGGCTGGCGGACGACCTGAAGGCGGCGGGACTGGACCGCATCACGGTCAGCCTGGATACGCTGGATCCTGGCGTGCTGGATACGATGAGCGGCGGCAAGGCCAGCCTGGAACAGATCCTCGACGGAATCGCCGCCGCCGAAGACGCCGGTTTCCTCGATCTCAAGATCAACACGGTGGTGCAGCGGGGCGTCAACGACCATACCGTGATGGACCTGCTGGCCCATTTCCGGGGAAGCGGACACCGCGTGCGCCTGATCGAGTTCATGGATGTCGGAAACAGCAACCACTGGAGCAAGGACGACGTCGTTCCCAACGCCGAATGGGTGGAAACCGTCGGGCGCGAGTGGCCCATCCGACCAATCGAGGCGCACCATGCGGCGGAAACCGCCCGCCGCTACGAGTACCTGGACGGCCAGGGCGAAATCGGCTTCATCAGCTCCATCTCGCAGCCTTTTTGCGGTGAGTGCACGCGGGCCCGCGTTACGGCGGATGGCATGTTCTACTCCTGCCTCTTTTCCAACCGGGGCACCAACCTGATGCCGCAGATACGGCACGGGCAGAATCCCGACGAACTGGCGCAGCTCATCAGTTCCATCTGGTCGCGCCGGGACGACCGCTACAGCGAAGAGCGCGGCCTGCCCGGTCACGACCAGGAAAAAGTCGAGATGTACCGCCTTGGAGGTTGAATCGGTGAAGGTAACCGTCCGATATTTCGCCGCGTTCCGGGAAGCCACCGGCATCGGCGAAGAAACGGTCGATACAGCCGCCACGACGCCGGCCGCCCTGTTCGGCGAGTGCGCGGAGCGCCACGCCGGCCTGCGGCAATATGCCTCCTCGATGGTCGCCGTCAACGACGAGATGGCGGGCTGGGAGGACCCCATTGGCGAGGGCGACGCAGTACTGTTTTTTCCGCCGGTGGCCGGCGGATGACTCCATTCGGAATCAGCGCGGAGGCCATCGATCTTGCATCCTTCCGCGAACTCCTCGCGGATCGCTCCTGCGGCGCTTACGTCCAGTTCGACGGCTGGGTGCGCGATCACAACGAGGGCCAGCGGGTGCTGCGCCTGGAATACGAAGTCTATGAGCCGCTGGCGCTGAAGGAAGGCGGGCGGATCATCGAAGAGGCCCGGGAGCGCTTCGGCGTCAGCAACGCCTGCGCAATCCATCGCAGCGGGCTACTTGAACTTTCCGACGTGGCGGTGGTGGTGGGTGTCTCCTCGCCGCATCGCGCAGAGGCGTTTGACGCTTGCCGTTACATCATCGACCAGGCCAAGGCGCGGCTGCCCATCTGGAAAAAGGAATACTACGCCAGCGGCGAAGCGGAATGGGTTAACTGCCAACATTGCGCCGAGGCCGCGCATGGGCACTGAGGCCTAGGGCTACAGTTCGAATTCCGCCAGCAGGGTTTCCACGTCGTCCGGCAGCCCGTCCGGATGAATCCAGACGCCCCTTTTGCCGCCCGATTTGTAAATCAGGCGCTGCCCGGTGATTTCCAGCGCGGGATTGACCGGCTTGGTCAGGTCCCAGATCGTCAGCAGGGCGACAGACAGGCCCGTCAACGCTTCCATTTCCACACCGGTTTTCGCGGCGATCTCGGCCAGGCAATAAACCTCGACGGAATGGTCTTCCGGGCGGGGCAGGCAGCGGACCACGACCCGATTCAACGATATGGGATGGCAAAGCGGGATCAGCGACGGCGTCTGCTTGGCGGCCTGGATACCGGCGATCTCGGCCATGGCCAGGGGATCACCCTTGGGCATCGCGCCGTTCTCGAGCAATTCGAACGCCTCGCGCCCGATCCGGATGCTGCCGCCGGCAATGGCCACGCGCCGCGTGACGTCCTTGCCGGAAATGTCGGCCATCGACCAGTTCGCTTCCCGTTTACCGCTCATCGATCCACGTTCTCCATTGCCGTCAGCGCGGCCAGAATACCATTAACGGACAGACCACTCCCGAACCGTCGGGAATCCCGTGAAAGCGAATTAGCGCAGGTAATGGAGGTGGAGCGACTTTCGCCGCAGGCGAAAAAAGTGCCGCCGGAATGCCGAGGCGCGTTCGCGATGGTTTTAATGCTTTTTGTTTTAGAATTTCAGCTTTGGGTAAAAAACCAAAAACCATCGCGAATAAATTCGCTCTTACTGCAATAACAACCGACCCCCTTTGGAAACTAGAATCCGTAACGGAGCATAACGCCCGCGTACACATTCCGGACCGGCGCCGGCTCGTAGTACCGGCCGAAAGAGGCGTTCAGGCGGACATTGGCCATGTATTCCTTGTCGAACAGGTTGTTCACGCCGATAAACGGCTCCACCACCCACTGCCCACCGGTCCAGCGGAACCCGGCGCGAAGGTTGGAGACCAGGTAGTCGTCCGTTTTCACGGTGTTGGCGTTGTTCGCGTAGAACCGGCCCACGTAGAGGAAGTCCCAACCGGCATAGAATCCAGATGGGTGGGTCCAGTCGAAATCCAGGCTGAACAGGTGCTCGGGCACCCCCGGGATCCGGTTGCCATCGTAAATTTCCCCGCCGATGCCTTCGAAACGGTCGAAAGTGAAGTCCGACCAGGTGTAGCTGGCGCTTCCGGTCAATCCCGGAAAAAGCTCGGCGGAAAACGACGCTTCCACGCCGTCGTGTGTCGACTCGCCGGCGTTCTGGAAAAAGGACTGGCCCGAACCTTCCAGTTCGAACGGCACGATTTCGTCCTTCACGTCAATATGGAACAGGGCCAGTTCGTAGCGGAACCGCCCGGTGATCAATCCCTTGACCCCGATCTCGTAATTGGTCGCTGTCTGGGAGCCCAGGTCCTGGTTGAACCCGGTCGGCCCGTCGGGATTGGCCAGTTCGGTGGTGGCAGGCGGGTCAAAGGAGGTGGAAATGTTGCCGTAGAGGTTAACGGCCTCGCGCAGCGCCCAGTTGATCCCGGCCATCGGGCTGAACTCGTTGAAGCTGCGCTTGCCCGATCCGCTGCCGCCCGTGCGGTCGCTGACCTCGTAGTCCACGTCGTCGAAGCGGCCGCCCAGCGTCAGCGAGGCGGAATCGCTCAGGTCCAGCACGTCCTGGGCGAACAGGCCCGTGGTCGTGACGTCCTCGTCCTGGTCGGTGGTCAGTTCGCCCAGCACACCCTGGTTGTTGGCGTAGCGCCGGCGGTGGTCGCGCTGGGCGTCGTAATCCAGGCCGATCACCAGGTGGTTGTCGCGCCCGCCGAGGGTCGAGGTCCAGCCGTAGCTTCCCCCGGCGCCGGCGAAATGCCGGCCCAGGTCCACGCTGCCGCCCTGGCCGTTGCTGTTGACGTCGAACGGCAGGCGGTTGCTGAAGTCGCGGTTCACGTAGTAGCCGCGCAGCATCAATTCCTGGTTCTCGCCGACGCCCCTTGTAAACGAAAGCCCGAGTGACTGCTGGTCCAGTTCCTCGCCGGCGTCGTAGAGCAGGTTGCGCGGCGCCGCCTGGCGGCGGTCCTCGGATACTTCGCGGGCGTTCAGCCCGCCCGGATCGTCCGCATGGGGCGAATCCACCGCGTTCAGCACCAGGGTCAGGCTGGCGTCGGTATCGAAATCGTAGCGGAACTTGCCGTTGAAGAGCCGGCTCTCGAACCGCGCATGATCCCGGTAGCCGTCGAGTTTCGTCGACGAGAAATTGGCCAGCCAGTTCAGCCTGCCGGATTGGCCGCCGGCTTTCAGCTGGCCCTGGCGGTAGTCGTAGGAACCGAAATTGACCCGGCCGGACAGGAAGGGCGTTTCCGGCCCGTCTTCGGTGCGAATGTTGATGACACCGCCTGATGCGGAGCCGTACACGGCGGAGAACGGGCCACGGATGACCTCGATCTGCTCCGCCGAACCCAGGTCGATCGCATCCACGCTGCCCTGCCCGTCCGGCAGGGTCAGCGGAATGCCGTCGGCGAAGATCCGGATGCCGCGGATGCCGAAATTGGCGCGCGCCCCGAATCCGCGGATCGCGATGCGCAGGTCCTGCGCAAAATTGTAGCGGTTCTGGAAGAACAGCCCCGGAATCCCCGCCAGAGATTCGTCCAGGCCAAGCTGTTGGCGGCCACGCTGGATCGCCTCGCGCCCGACGCTCCCGGCCGCGAACGGCAGGTCGACGAGCCCGGTGGGGATCCGCGTGGCGGTCACGACGATTTCCTCGAGCACCGGCGGCGGGGATTCGTCCGCTGCCAGGCCGGCGGCGGCCGCGAAGAACAAGGCGGCCAGCGCCGCTGTTTTAGAATTCCTGGAGAACATCCTGCGTCGTTTCTTTTATGTTTACCCGGCGCCCGGGCCGGAAGGCCGGGGAACAAGACTATCACCTGTGTCCGGCCTGCCGGTCAACGCCGGAGTCGTGGGATTTCCGCATTCACTCCACGGAACTGGACGAACTCGAGAAAGAGGGCAGCAACCTGCGCTGCATGGTCGCGAAGGTCTTCTGAGTCCCGCCGGGCCTACTTGAGCTGCGATTTGAAATAGTTGACCGAGTGTACGAAGGCCTTGTGCACTTTTTCTCCCTCGGCGACCAGGGATTCCCAGCGGTCTTCGCCGGCCGAGCGGAGCTCATCCAGTTTCGCTGCAGTCGCCACGTAGTGTTCCCGAAGTTTGGCGATCTGGTCGGCGTGCTTTTCGGTGAAATCGGCCTGGGCCGACCCCGCCTTTGCTTCCCATTTCTTCAGCTGCGCATTCAGCTCGTCGAGCTGAGCCTTCATCTTTCCGATGTATTCCTCTCTGTTCATCATCACCGGGTTCTCCTGCGTTGGTTTGACCTCAGACATCAAGTTTAAACCATCGCCTTGTTCGACGCTGAGTTCGCGCCGTGCCAAACTGCTGGAATATCGTTCGGCCGATACTGCATTGGGGTGAGTCATGTCAGAAGAACGGGTGGCTGAGACAACGGCCAACGGCCGCGGCTTCAGGTGGCCGGTGTCCGCCTCTGCAACCATGGCCGCGCCGGCAGGCGATCTGTGGAAAGCGATTTCCATGCCGGGAAACCTCGAGCTATGCCACCCCTTCTGCCAGAAAAACCCGGTCCTGGCCTGGCCGGGCGCTGAATCGCGTGATGAGGTTCACTACCTGAACGGCCTCGTGTTCGAGCGCTGGTTCCGTCATTGGGATGAAGGCGCCGGCTACGACCTCCAAATCGGAAAGCGCGGCGGACCGGCATCATTCGTGTCCTGGCGGATTACGCCCGAGGGCCGGGAGAGCTCGACACTCCGGATTACCGTGTTTCCGTACGTGTTGCAGCGAGTCCCCGTGGTGGTGCGCTGGGCGCCGCACCTGCTGCGGTTGCGGCCTTTGCTTCGGAGCTACCTTTTCTCCGTCGTCAGGGGGTTCGATTGGTACCTGGGCCGTGGCGAAGCGGTGCCCCGCAATCAATGGGGCCGCCATCCCTGGTTCTCCTGAGCGGTCAACCAGACGAAGCCAGGGCCTGCTCCAGGTCGGACCTGAGATCCTCCACTGACTCGATACCTACGCTGAGCCGCAGCAGGCCCGGCGGCAGGTGCTCCTGCCCAGGATTCGCGGCCCGGCGCTCCATCGTGGACTCCACCGAGCCCAGGCTGGTGGCGTACCGGATCAGCCGGGTGCTGCGGCAGACTGCATCTGCGGTTTCACCGTCGGCGACATCGAATGAGATCACGGCGCCGTAGCCGCCGAGTTGCGCGGCGGCCACCGCGTGGGTCGGGTGCGATTCCAGTCCCGGGTAGCGGACGTGTTCCACCGCGCCGTGGGAATCCAGCCACTGCGCCAGCCGGCCCGCGTTCTCTTGCGCTTTTTCAAGCCGCAGGGCCAGCGTGCGCAGGCCGCGCACCGCCAGGAAGGCCTCCAGGGCGCCGGGCGTGGCGCCACCCAGCGTGCGGGATTCGCGGAATCTTTCCAGCAACTCCGAACGCCCGGTGATCAGCAGCCCGCCCAGCAGGTCGGAATGCCCGCCGATGAACTTGGTGGCCGAATGCATGCTGACATCCGCCCCCATTTCCAGCGGCCGCTGATTCAGCGGCGTTGCGAAGGTGTTGTCCACGGCCAGGATGGCCCCGGCTTTGCGCGGCGCCGCGCAGATGGCCGCCAGGTCCGCCACCGTCAGCAGGGGGTTGGACGGGGACTCCAGCCACAGCAGGTCGGCGTCCGCGGTTGCGGCCAGCCATCCCGCGGTATCGTCCACTGCGAGCCGCTTCACCCGCCATTGCCCCTTCTCCTCACCGACCCGCGCCAGTTCAGCCACCCCGTGGTAGCAATCATCGGGCAGGACGATTTCTGCACCCGTGGCGAGTTGATCGAAAACGGCGGCCGCCGCGGCCATGCCCGACGAAAAAGCGACCGCCTCACCGCCTTCCAGGCCGCCGACGATCTCCTCCAGCGCTTCCCAGCCGGGCGAGCCGCTGTCCCGCGCATAGACCCGGTCCCCTTCCAGCTCGAAATTGGAGGCCGGCACCACGGGGACGTTCAGCGGGGCGCCAGGCGTTTCGGGCCGGCCGGCCGACACCAGCCAGGAACGGGGGGTGAGTTTTTTCATCCCTGCGCCTCCATCCACGGCGGGTTCAGCCGGGCGATCTCATGGTAAACGGGACAGGTTTCGCGGTGCGGCGAGGGCAGGTAGCCGATCGACATCAGGAATTCTCCGGTGATTTCACCTCCGGTGAAGCGAAAAGTCTTCTTGAACAGCCCGACCCACTCCTGCTTTGTCAGGGGATGGTGGGTGCGCAGCCAGGCGGCGAATCCGCCGTGGCTGTCGCGCATGCCGCGTATGACCTGCGCGTTGTGGATGGCGGCATTGACCTTGAGGCGGTTGCGGATGATGCGTGCGTCGCCCAACAGGCGTTCGCGGTCCTCCTCCCCGTAGCTGGCTACCGTATCGACATCGAAGCCGTCGTAGGCCTCGCGGAATCCTTCGCGTTTCTTCAGGATCAGCTCCCAGTTGAGACCGGCCTGGTTGATTTCCAGCAACAGCCGCTCGAACAGCAAGTCCTCGTCCGCGATCGGAAAACCATATTCGCGGTCGTGGTAAGGCCCGTGAATCTCGTTGCCGATGGCGAAATCGCAATAACTGCTCATTCGGGCGCGCCGAGAGCGTCGTCCATGGCCGCGGCCATCTCGCCCATGGAATGGAAACGATAGTCGGTTTCCGGCATATCCCCCGGCCGGGCGGTCGCTCCCCAGCGGCCGGATTCGGAAAGCCGCTGCCGGTCGATCCAGGCCGTTGCGAGCCCGAAGGACCGGGCCGGCGCGTGGTCGTGGAACAGGCTTTGCGCGGTGTGCAGGACGTCCCCTTTGTCCAGGCCGAGATCGGACTTCAGCCGGTGCAGGAGAAACTCGAAATTCGACGGATCCGGCTTGTAGGAACCGATGTCCTGCGCCGTGTAGATCGCGTCGAATTCGACGCCCAGCTTGCGATTGGAGGCGGCGAAACCATCCCGGTCCACGTTCGACAGGATCACCAGGGCATAGCGCCTCTTCAGGCGGCGCAGCGCATCCGCGGTATCGGGAAACGCGGGCCAGCCGGGCAGGGATTCCGCGAAATCCGTATCGAGCACCGGATCGCTCGGCAATCCGAATTGCTCGGTGACGGCGGCATGGACGCGGCGCAGCACCTCGGGATATGGCATCGCGGGATTTTCCGCTTCCAGCACGCTCTCGTATTCCCCGTAGGCCTCCAGCACATCGTCACGCAAAAGGTCCGCGCGCCCACTGGCCGAGATCAGCGGCTGGAAAGCGTCCCAGATACCGGTTTCCCAGTCGATCAGGGTACCGTAGCAATCGAAGGTGAGGACCTTGAATTCGGCCAAAGCTTTCAAATCAGTATGACTCATCGGGGTAAATATATATCATTCACGCTGATGCGCCGCCTTGAAACCCGAAACTGCTGATCGTGACCCCCGCAAAGACAGTCCGCATTCCGCTCGCACTGATCCTGGCCCTGTTTTTCTCCTCCGGCGCCCTGGCCCTGGTGTACGAGGTGGTCTGGTCCCGCATGATGATGCACGTGTTCGGCTCCACGGCCGTGGCGGTGGGGACCGTGCTGGCAGCCTACATGTCGGGCCTGGCGGTCGGCGCCTGGCTGATCGGCAAGGCCGCGGACCGCAGCGAGAATTGCCTGCGGCTCTATGCCTGGATGGAGATCGGCGTCGCCCTGGCCGCGCTGTTATCCCACGTCCTGCTCAGCAGGCTGGGAGCGGCGCACCTGGCCATTTATGAACTGGTGGGATCTTCAGCCGCGCTGTTTGCCCCGACCCGCTTCCTGCTGGCGTTCGGCCTGGTCATGGCGCCCACCGTGCTGATGGGTGCGACGCTGCCGGTATTGACCCGCTTCCTGGCCAGCCGGGAAGACCTGCTGGGCGTCAAGCTCAGCACGCTGTATTCGGTCAATACCTTCGGCGCGGTCGCCGGGGTGCTGCTGACCGGCTTCTTCCTGATCGGCCATTACGGCATCCACATTCCCGTGTATCTCGCGGTCGCCGGCAACCTCGCGATCGGCTTCATCGCCTGGATGCTTTCGTCCCGCGCCGCGGAAAGCGGTGATCGACGCGGCGGCGCGGATGCAAAACACGCCGAACATTCAGCGGTGCAGGGTGCACCCGTTGGGGCCGCAACCTATCGAATCGTGCTGATCGGCCTCGGCCTGTCCGGCTTTACTTCCTTCGCCTACGAGATCTACTGGACCCGTTCACTGGTGTTCATCCTCGGCAACTCCACCTACGCCCTGACCGCGATGCTGAGCGCTTTCCTGTCCGGAATCGCCCTGGGTGGCTACCTGGTGCGCTTCCTGATCCGCCGGATCTCAGACCGGGCCGCGCTGTTTGGCTGGATCCAGCTCAGCCTGGGTGTTTTCTCGGCTCTGGCGCTGCCGCTGCTGTTCCTGGTATCCGATCCGCAGGCCCTGAACCGCTACATGGTCGGGACTTCCGATCAGGCTTTCTCCCTGCTAGCCGGTGGTTACGGCATCGCGTTCCTGGTCATGCTGCTCCCCGCCACTCTGATCGGCGCCACCTTCCCGCTGGTCGGGCAGATCGCCGCCCGGGACCTCGAGGAAACGGGCGCCACGGTCGGGCGGATATACGCCATCAACACCCTGGGGAACGTGCTGGGCGAGCTCCTGCCGGGACTGTTCCTGCTGGCCTGGCTGGGCATACAGAAAGGCATCCTGGCCATGGCGGCGATCAACACCGCGCTGGGATTCACGATCCTGTTCCTGAGGCTGGCGAAACCGCCGGGGCGTGTCGCCTGGCGCCTCGCCCTGCCGCTGCTGCTGGTGGTGACGGTATTCCTTTTGGGCCGCGCACCCCTGCAATTCCAGTTCCCCTCAGACGGTGAGCAGGCCGACTTCCAGACGCTGTTCTACCGGGAAGGCCCGCTGGCCACGACCAAGGTCTACCTGAATCCGTCAACGGGTGAAAAACACATGAGTGTCGACGGCATCGTGATCGGCGGCACCGGCTTCTCCGAATTCAAGCAACTCCTGTTGGCGCACCTGCCGAAACTGCTGATTACCGACGTTTCCACCGAACTGTCGGTGGGCATCGGCTCCGGCATCCTGCTGGGTGAAAGCCTGCTCCACCCGCGAGTGCGTAACATGGTCGGCGTGGAGATCGAACCCAGCGTGATCGAGGGCGCCGGGTGGTTCGAAAACGAGAATCACCGCGTGCTGGAAAACCCGAAACTGGAAGTCGTCACCGACGACATCAGCAGTTTCCTGCGGACCCGCTTCGACCAGTTCCAGGTGGTGTCGGCCGACGAGAAAACCGCCGACGAGTACGCTTCGAACGGGTTTTCCTACTCGCAGGATTACTACCGTTTGCTGAGCGACCACCTCGCCCTCGGCGGCCTGGTGGCCCAGTGGGTGCCCACCACGCTGCCGCCGCGGCAATACCGCATGGTCCTGAAAACGTTCACCGAGAGTTTTCCGCACGTCCAGCTATGGTATTTCCTGCCGGCGCACAAGCGCGGGCCCTTCAACACGATCCTGATCGGTTCGAACGAACCGGTCCCCCTGGACTTCGATCGCATCGAGCAGCGCTTCGCCGAAAACCCGGACGCCTTCCAAAACCTGGCGCCTTACGGCCTGACTTCTGCCCAGGCCGTGCTGCCCCACTTCGTGGCCGGCGAAACCCATATCGCGGCCGCGGTGGCCGACGATCCAATCAACAGCCTGGATCACCCCCGCTACGAATTCTTTCACCCCTGGGATTATGCCCGCGAACGCGGGGCCCAGATCATTGAAAACCATGCCTTCATCATCGATCTCAAACGCCGGGCCTTCGCAGACTTCATGGACGGACTGCAGGCCGGGGAAGAAGACAAGGCCAGGCT
>CAJIBJ010000052.1_pt1 | contig 12665 bp, 9 predicted proteins | sample 9199331 | NCBI WGS metagenome assembly CAJIBJ01 (sample SAMEA7708300, study PRJEB35096) | sediment metagenome | biome: marine neritic benthic zone biome [ENVO:01000025]; feature: sediment [ENVO:00002007]; material: shallow marine sediment [ENVO:03000034] sea grass bed [ENVO_01000059] ... | reverse complement strand
GAAACTGGAAGTCGTCACCGACGACATCAGCAGTTTCCTGCGGACCCGCTTCGACCAGTTCCAGGTGGTGTCGGCCGACGAGAAAACCGCCGACGAGTACGCTTCGAACGGATTTTCCTATTCACAGGACTACTACCGTTTGCTGAGCGAACACCTTGCGCACGGCGGCCTGGTGGCCCAGTGGGTGCCCACCACGCTGCCGCCGCAGCAATACCGCATGGTCCTGAAAACGTTCACTGAGAGTTTTCCGCATGCCCAGCTGTGGTATTTCCTGCCGGCGTACAAGCGCGGGCCCTTCAACACGATACTGATCGGTTCGAACGAACCGGTCGCGCTGGACTTCGATCACATCGAGCAACGCTTCATTGAAAACCCGGACGCCTTCCAGAACCTGGCGCCCTACGGCCTGACTTCGGCCCAGGCCGTGCTGCCCCACTTCGTGGCCGGCGAAACCCATATCGCGGCCGCGGTGGCCGACGATCCCGTCAACAGCCTGGATCACCCCCGCTACGAATTCTTTCACCCCTGGGATTATGCCCGCGAACGCGAGGCCCAGATCATTGAAAACCATGCCTTCATCATCGATCTCAAACGCCGGGCCTTCGCAGACTTCATGGACGGACTGCAGGCCGGGGAAGAAGACAAGGCCAGGCTCAGGCGAACGCAGGCGGCGGAACTCCGCTACCTGTTCGGATTCCTGAAATTCCTGGAGGGCGCCCCCCTGGATGAACAGGTTCGCATCCTGGACGACGCGCTCAAGGTCGCTCCATGGAACGACAGCCTGAGGGCCCGGATTTACGCCCAGTACGACTACTTCGCATCGTCCCATCCGAACCCGGCCGAGCGATCCCGAATGAGGGATCGGGCTGAAAATCTCTATAAGCCCCGCTGACCCGAACCCGGCTCGCGGTATCTCGATATTCCTACAGAAAGCTGAAGCTTCTGACCACTGTGCCGTTCCTCACACGCCCCTAAGCTGTTTCCCCTGAGGCCGGTGCCGGACGATTTCCGGCAGGCCATGTATCAACCAGGCCAAACACAAGGGGTGCTTATGAAATCCAGTCGCGGAAACGCCATCCGATTCCTTTTCCTGATTCTGGTTCTCCACCTGGGATGGAGTGGGCCGGTGCGAGCGGATACGCTGGAATATTGCTGGAAGAACAACTGCTATTCTTCGCTTTCAGAGGCTGAGAGCGCCATGCGCAGCTATCATGGCTTGTCCGGAAAATACCTGGAGAACCATCGCACCACGCTCTCCGCGACTTCTTTTCCGTATACGAAGCACTACGCGGCAGACATCCACCCGCTCGACTTCCACGCGCCCTATGCCTTTTGGTCCTTTCAGCCGGTGGATCACTGCATCAACAACTACCAGACCCCGGATCATTACGATAAGTGCAATTCACTGGACGAAGCGGCGGCCAAGGCCGATGAGTACTTCCTTTCCTCACCTGCGATCTGTTATTCGAACACAACCCCGGACGGGGGTGGATACCTCCAGAACCAGGCTGGCGGCGCCGCCACCAGCGACTCGCGAAACTGGTTTGCCGCCTACCTCGGCATCAGCAGCGGCCGGGTCACGATCCGGCAGTTCTGGAATCCGATGGAAACCGTGACGCGACTGCACAGCGAGGATTGCGCGATCGACCACGTTGCCAGCGGCTACGCCATTACGGTGCTGGAGTATGGTTACTGTCCCAATGGACTCTTCGATGATTACGACAACACCAGTACGGTCAGCGGAGGCGTCCGGAAGTACTACCCCTACGAATGCAGTTACTATGCGATCGAGACCATTACGGTCCGCAAGGCCCTGCCCACAGCCAGTTGCGCGGCGGGCGAGGGCAATCCCTGCGATCCGCTGACTGGCAACAAGCGGATCTCGAAAACTGATTTCGAACACGCCAGCCTGCCGTTGAGCCGCCACTACCACTCGCTCGACCTGGTGCAGACCCTGTCCGATGTCGGCCGCGGCTGGAACCACAACTACGACGCGCGCGTGTCGATAGACAGCGGCATCGTCATGGTGCACCTGTCCGATGGCTCGATCAGCCATTTCAATGACGCCGCCGACGGCACGACCTACGTCTCCGACCAGCTTCCGAATGTGTTGCTGTACCTGCCCTCTGTGACGACCGCTGAACTGCATTACGACAACGGCGATGTCTGGTACTTCGAAGGCGACACCGCTTCTTATGGTCTGTACCTGGTTGCACGGCAAATCGCGGCGGATGCCGGACGCAGCATCATCCTCCTTCGCGATGAGTTCCAGCGTGTCACCGAGGTGATCGACGCCTCGGGCCGGAGCCTGACGTTTCACTACCAGGACGACGAACTGGCGTTCGTCGTCCTGCCCGACGGCGAGCAGATCCGGTACGGATACGAAACGCCGACCGCAGCGGACCGCAAGCAGCTGGTTCAGGTAACGTACCAGGATGGCTCCGCCATCGTGTACGAGTATGGCGATACCCGCCATCCCTACCACGTCACCGCGATTATCGACGAATTGGGTAACACATACGCCAGCTATGCCTACGATGAGACCGGCAAGGTGGTGATGAGCGAGCACGCCGGAGGGGCCGGCCGCGTCGAGCTCAGTTACGATGGCCTGGACACCACGGTCACCACCCCAAGTGGCGATACGCGGGTCTATGACGGCGCCACTTTCGGCGGCTACCACGGCAACCAGTTCCCATCCTACAACAGCATTGCGGAGGGCAGCGGTACCCGCTCGGTCATTTGGCGCTCCGGCCAGCCGCGGCGCAAACAATCCCAAACGGACGCTGAAGGCAACCAGACCCAATTTCAGTACGATGCTCTCTCCAGGACCACCTCCACAACGCGGGCGGCAGGATCTTTCGAAGCAGTCGAGACCGTCGCGGTCTGGGATTCGGACCACAACCGCGTTGTCGAGCTCCGGGAACCCGGCGTAACCACTTTTAACAGCTACAACACCCGCGCCCAGGTGTTGACCAGAACGCGTATCGACACTGAGACACTGGCTTCCCGTACCTGGAGTTACAGCTACTTCGAGGCGCCGGCGCTGGCGCCTTTGATCGGCCGGGTCCAGATGATTGACGGGCCTCGTACCGACGTGGCCGATATCACCAGCTACGAGTATTACTCCAGCGACCATCTTGATGGTGATTACCTGGCCGGCGACCTGAAAGCCGTCATCAATGCACTGGGCCATCATACCGACTACCTGGAGTATGACGACAACGGCCGCCCGCTGCGGATACGCGACGCCAATAACGTACTGACCGTGATCACTTACCACCCGCGCGGCTGGGTACAGTCCCGCACCTCCAATGGCCAGACCACCTCGTTCGCCTACGACGCGACCGGCAACCTCACGCGCGTCACCCAGCCAGATGGCAGCTTCATCGCCTATGAATACGACGAGGCCCGGCGGCTCACCGCCGTTGCCGACAACTTCGACAACCGGCTGGAATACGCGCTGGACGCCTCGGGCAACCGGATCGAGGAAAACACTTTCGATGAAAACGGCCTGCTGTCGCGCCAGTTGAGCCGGGTCTATGACCAGCTCAACCGCCTGGACTCGCTCATCGACGGCAACGGGGACACGACCAGCTTCGCCTACGACAACAACGGCAACCGGACGAGCACGCTGGACGCCAACATGAACAGCACCTTCCATGAATTCGATGGGCTGGACCGCTTGACGAAAACCATCGATGCGGTCCTGGGCGAGACGCTGATGGGCTACGACGCCCGGAATAACCTGGTCAGCGTTGCCGATCCGCTGGGCAACATCACGCAGTACATCTATGACGGGTTGGACAACCGGATCCAACTCGACAGCCCGGATACCGGGATCACGCAATACGAATACGACTCGGCGGGCAACCGCACCGCAGCAACCGACACCCGCGGTGTGCGAGTCGAGTACCGCTACGATTCACTCAACCGCCTGACTGATATTTCCCATCCGGACAGCTCGCTGGATGTCGGCTTCACCTACGATATGGGAAGCAATGGCAAGGGCCGTTTGGTCCTTATGACCGACCCGGCGGGAACGGTGGATTACGGCTACGATGCCAGGGGCAACCTCGTCAGCGAAACCCGGACGATTGGTGCTAACCAGTACATCATGACGTACGACTACAATGCTGCAGACCGCTTGACCCGGATGACCTATCCCAGCGGTCTGTCCGTTGATTACGCCCTCGACGCGGCTGGCCGCATTGCCTCGGTCGAGCATACCGTTGGAACCGTTACCGCAACACTGGCGAACAACATTCAATATTCGCCTTTCGGTCCGGTCACCTCATTCAACTTCGGCAACGGCTCAAGCTATGCCGCAAGCTTCAATATGGATTACGAACTGGAGCGCCTGCTATCTGGCCCTGGTCTCGATTGGGAGTTCACCCACGATCCAGTGGGCAACATTCTGGCCATCGACGACGGGCTCGACGATTCGCTGGACCAGACTTTCAGCTACGATGATCTCCACCGCCTGGAAACCGCCCAGGGAGTCTATTCCACCGAGACTTTCGACTACGATCCCAACGGCAACCGAACTCGATATCGTAACGCCGTCGTTGACGAACTTTATTCATACGAAACGCAATCCAACCGTCTGTCAACGCAAAACGGTTGGACGTTCAACCGGGACACGGCCGGTAATCGCATCAGCAAACTCGATGCCGCGGGGTACGGCCAGTCGTACGCCTACGCTGACAATAACCGCCTTTCCGCAGTTACGGTCCGGAACGGATCCGAAGAAACGGTGGTCGGGAGCTATCAATACGATGGACGCGGCCAGCGGGTCGTGAAGGCGGCCAGCGGGAAGACCGTTCATTTCATTTACGGGCCCGCAGGGGAACTGATCGGCGAGTACGACGCGGACGCGCCGGAATCCTGGAAGGAATACATCTATCTGAACGGCCAGGCCATTTCCCTGTATGCCAAAGAGCAGACACTTCGGCAGCCTCCCGGCGCTGTTGTCATGATTGACAACGATGATCCGCAAACCAGCAGCACCGGTTCCTGGAACATCAAGAACAGCGAACTGGCATCGGGGAACGACTACCGCCAGTCCAGGAAAAAGGCCGGTAATACCTACCGATGGGCGTTTACCGGGGGATTCCCGGGAAGCACTTTCCGGGTTTCCGCCAGGTGGGTATCGCACAAGAGTTTTTCAGCCAACGCAGCCTACTCCATCAAGCACCAGGACGGGATCGACACCGTCACGGTCAACCAGAAAAACGGCGGCGGACAGTGGCATGAACTGGGCGTCTTTCGATTCTCCGGCTCCGAAGCGGAATGGGTTGAAGTCGGTGCCGCCAACGGCAAGACTTCGGCCGACGCTGTCCTCTTCGAAGAGATCACCGAGCCGGAAACCATTACCACCGAGGCGACCTACTTCATCCACGCTGACCATCTTGGTTCTCCCCGACGGCTAAGCGATGAATTCCAAACCATCGTCTGGCGCTGGGACCCCACGCCGTTCGGCCATGCCGCGCCGAACGCCGACCCTGACGGGAACTCTCAGGAGTTTGTGCTAAATTTGAGGTATCCAGGCCAATACTACGAAGGGGAATCAGGGCTGCACTACAATCATTTCCGAACCTATGATCCGCGCCTGGGCAGATACATTGAAAGTGATCCGATCGGATTGCGCGGTGCCATGAACACGTTTGAATACGCGGGGAGCAATCCGATACTCAATATCGACATCAATGGGCTGGCCTATTTTGCGTTTCGACCGCTAAGCGGACTGAACGGCCCTCGTCATTGCGGAGCCGGAAGCATTTCCGACAGGCTGAATATCCAACTCTCCCACGAAGAACTGTTTTTCGAGGACGGGAGGCAACCAGGCCACCTGGGACTGCACAGGGACGGCAGGGTTCGTCCGGATGTATCGGGCAATCTGGACAAATACTCGTGTCGAAGCAAGCATTACAATGATTGCGTGATGCGCAAAGCGGTAAGCGTAACGCAAGGCGGCAACTATTGCTTCGTCGGACTGCATGGGCAAAATAATTGCCAGGATTGGGCCGAGCGAGTCAGGGCAAATTACCAATCCCTGTTGAAGGATCCGTCGGTTCAACAGGAATGTTTTGATTGTGAGAGGTAAAAACGGAATGAAAGCGTGGTCTCCAGGGCTGTTGATCATCGTCATACCCCTTTCGTTGATCGGCTGTGACAACGCGCTCTTCATTGCCCTGTTTCCACCCGATGACTACCTGGACCCCCTTGTCTCGATACCCATCGAACCAGGCTCCGATACATACACCGGCACGGTCACTCACCTCTACAAGGGAACTCACTCGATTTCACTGAATTTCGCGCGGGCGAACGCGGTTGGAACCGGGTACGGACTCCCGGAACTGGCAATCGACTGTTCTTTTGACTACCAGGGGTCGGTCACCCAGGTTCCCTGCGGGATCGAGATCCTGCCCTTCTGGGGCAAGAAGAGCGGGATCTCGCTGGCAACTTACGAAATTCCCCAGGTCGTTCCCAGGAAAGAAGACGCCGTGTTTCGCCTCGAATTCAAGGATGTGCAACTGCTGAAGGATCTGGAAAATCAATATGGACCACTGCGCCTGACTATTGATAAGTGGTCGGACCTGTAAGGGCGTAACCTGGATGGAATCGGGTCAGTTCATGGCGACCGGTAAATTTCTCATCCATCACGCCGAACCCGGTGACCTGCCCGGCATTCTCGCGATCCTGAACCACTATATCCGCACGCACCATTGCACTTTCGACACCGAACGCTGGCGCGTGGAAGAGAAACAGGAATGGTTCGATGCGTTCACGCCCGAAGGTCCGTGGCGATTGCTAACTGCCCGCATGGACGACAAGCTGATTGGCTACGCACACAGCACGCGATGGCGCCCCAAGGCAGCGTATGACGTGACCGTGGAAACGACGGTTTACGTCAGCCCGGATCATCGCTCCAAAGGAGTGGGCGAAGCCCTGATGAAGCGCTTGCTGGCTGATCTCGCCGAAACGGACATCCACTCGGCCGTGGCGGGGATCGCCCAGCCCAACCCGGCCTCCAACCGCCTGCATGAACGGCTCGGTTTCAGGGAAGTGGGCACCTACCGGGAGGTCGGATTCAAATTCGACCGGTATTGGGACGTGACCTGGTACCAGAAGATCATCGACAGGACGGGTTGAGGAAAGGCTTTTTCCCCTCCGGCTATGGAGATTCCAATCGGATCGCGATCACGCTGTTGTCGAAGCCGGTGGGGATCAGGACCAGGCCCAGTGCGGCCGAATAACCGTGATTCGCGCTGCCGACGCCCTCGCCGGCAAGAATTTCAACGAACCCGTCCGTCCTGTACCGGACCAGCGGCCCGCCCACCGGTGTGGCCTGCAAGGTACCGTCCGCCTCGAATTCGATGCCGTCGATGTCTGCCAGCCATTCCGGGCCAATCGTCTCAACCGCCAGATTCTCCGGATCCACGCGCCAGAGCCGCTCACCTCCCACGTAAACGTGGCCCTCGTGAACGGCGATCCCGTTGGCGCCGCCAAACCGGGCCTCGCCGGTCAATACCGACGCCGTGCCATCGGGAAGAATCTGCACGACCTGGTGTTTGGCGGTGTCGGTAACGTAGATCGACCCGTCAGGCGCAACAGCCACATCATTTGCGACGGACGTCTCGAGTGCAATCGTATCCAGGAGTCCGAATCCCGGCCAGGCGAAAACCTTGAGCCGGTTGCTGTCGACCACGTATAGGCGGCCCTCATGCAGCGCCATGCCCAGCGGCGCATCCAGTCCTTCGACGATGCGCCAGGCCAGCACTTCCCCCTCGCCATTGAGCAGGCTCAGAAAACCGCTTCCGCTCTCGCGGAATCCACAGACGTTGGACACCAGCAGGCTGTCGTCCGGAAGCGGAAGAACCGTCTCCGGTTCGCAGAACTCGCCACTGACGATCCAGGCGATATCGGCCTGGAGGGGCTCCGGAGCACCCGGTCCGAAAGCAAACGCCGCCAGCACCGCAAACAGCCCGATCATGTTTTGCACTCCGCTCGCGTCTCCATGGCGCCTGATTGTATCGCGGAGTTGAACCGGGTCTGTACCCAAAACCCGGGCCGGGACCGGTCATTCACTTCCCCGATACCCCTTCACCCGCCCATCCCGTGGGTTTATACTGTGCTGCCCATTTGAAATTTGCTTTATTCCCCCAATTCCAACGGAGCTTGTATCTTCATGAAAATGAAACTGTTTTTTCTTGCAGCCACACTTGTGGTCTCACTGTCACTCCAGGCCGGCGAAGCCGCCAAAAAGGTCGATATTCCGCCGATTTCCGCCACCCAGAAAGTCCATGTGACCACGGTGATCGACGCCATCGACCGCGAAGCGCGCACGGTCACGCTGAAAGGCCCCCGGGGCAATACCCGCACCCTGCAGGCACGGGAAGATTCCCACAACATCGACAAACTCGAGGTGGGCGACCAGGTGGACGTCGAGTTCATCCAGCACATGTCGATCGAAGTGTACGAGGGCGTAGGCGCGGAACCCGGCACCGGTATGATGGCAGCCGAGGCAACGAACAAGGAAGGCGAGACCCCTGCCGTGATGGCCGTGGAGTCCGTCGTGACCACGGCGATCGTGGAGGAAATCAATATCGAGGCCAACTCCTTCAAGCTGCGCTGGCCGAACGGCGAAGTGCTTGAATACGAAGCCCAGGAGCCCGAAAACCTGAAGAAAGCCTCGATTGGCAACCTGGTGGTCACCACTTACACCGAAGCCATCGCGCTTTCGCTGGTTGAAGTACCCGCCGAATAATCCGGCTTACGCTCTACTGACAAACCGTTCAGCCGCCCGGCGGCTGGGCGGTTTCTTTTGCCCCTTCGATATGATGATTCAGGGGATCTCCGGGCTGACCCGGTCCAGTTCCCCGTCCTCGAATACCCTCGACACCGTCATGAAACGCAGCCCCAGCGGGATCTCCAGGGAAAAGCTGGAACCCCTGCCCTCGGTCACGTCGATGGTGATCTCCATGTTCCGGTAATACTCGAACTGGTCTGGCGCCATGTAGAATCGGCAGCCGTGGATCTCCCCGAGACACAGGTCGCGCGAACCGATCAGGAAATCACCATCCTGGAAACACATCGGCGCCGAGCCGTCGCAGCAGCCGCCGCTCTGATGGAAGATCAGCGGGCCGTGCTGATCGCGCAGGCGGTCGATGACCTCCCGGGCCCGGGAGGTCACCTGAAGCCGCGGGATGTCAGAAGAATCCGAGGGCATTCTTGTCGTAGGACATCAGCACGTTCTTGGTGTGCCGGTAGTGGTTCAGCATCATGCGGTGCGTCTCGCGCCCGAAGCCGGATTTCTTGTAGCCGCCGAAGGAGGCGTGGGCCGGGTACATGTGGAAGCAGTTGCACCAGACCCGGCCGGCCTGGATGCCGCGCGACATTTCCTGCATCTGGTGGATATCGCGGGTCCAGACGCCGGCGCCGAGGCCGTAGAGCGTATCGTTGGCGATTTCCAGGGCTTCCGCCTGGTCCCTGAATGTAGTGACGCTCAGCACCGGGCCAAAAATTTCCTCCTGGAAAATCCGCATTTTGTTATGGCCCTTGAACACCGTGGGCTTGATGTAATAGCCATCGGGATAGAGCTCGTTTTGGTAGGCGCCCCCGCCGGTAAGGACCGTGGCGCCTTCCTGTTTGCCCACGTCGATGTAGTTGAGGATTTTCTCGTACTGGTCGTTGGACGCCTGTGCGCCCATCTGGGTGGCCGGGTCCAGTGTCTCGCCCATGGTGATGGCCTCTATGCGCGGCAGGCAGCGGTCCATGAACTCATCGTAAATGCTCTCCTGGATCAATGCGCGCGATGGGCAGGTGCAGACTTCGCCCTGGTTGAAGGCGAACAGCACCAGGCCTTCGATGGCCTTGTCCAGGAACTCGTCGTCCTGCGCCGTCACGCTTTCGAAGAAGACATTCGGAGACTTGCCGCCGAGTTCCAGCGTGACCGGGATGATGTTCTCCGAGGCATACTGCATGATCAACCGCCCGGTAGTGGTCTCGCCGGTGAACGCCACTTTCTTCACGTCCGGGTGGGTGGCCAGCGGCTTGCCGGCCTCCGGGCCGAAGCCGTTCACCACGTTCAGCACGCCCGGGGGCAGCAGGTCGGCGATCAGTTCGACCACGTGCAGGATCGACACCGGTGTCTGCTCTGCCGGCTTGAGCACCACGCAATTACCCGCGGCCAGCGCCGGCGCCAGTTTCCAGGCCGCCATAAGGATGGGGAAGTTCCAGGGGATGATCTGACCCACCACGCCCAGCGGCTCGTGGATTTCCATCGAGACGGTGTTGGCGTCGATGTCGGTCACCTCGCCCGCCTCGGAACGGATGACGCCGGCATAGTAGCGAAAGTGATCCACCGCCAAAGGGATGTCGGCCGCCAGCGTCTCGCGGATGGCCTTGCCGTTGCCCCAGGTTTCGATCAGCGCCAGTTGTTCCAGGTTCGCCTCGATCCGGTCGGCGATCTGGTAGAGGATGGTGCTGCGCTCGGTCGGCGAGGTCTTTCCCCAGGCGTCCGCCGCTTTCCAGGCCGCCTCGACCGCGAGGTCGATGTCCTTGGCGTTCGACTGTGGCACCCGGGTGATGATGCTGCCATCCACGGGTGAACTGTCATCGAAATACTGGGCATCCAGCGGCGCCACCCATTCGCCGCCGATGAAATTTTCGTACTGGTTCCGGAATTCAGGTTTGGAATAGGCCATGTTGCGCTCCTTTCAGGTCATGACCTTATCTTAGCCGAATCCGTGCGGACTTTGCCCGGTCAGGCGCGTTATCCTTGAGAGGCCCGCACATTACCCTGGAAATGGAGGCAAAAACGCGCGATGAACTCTGAAACAGCGACTGCCCCGCTCCGCGCAGCCGTGGTCCAGGCGGCGCCGGTGGCGTTCGACCTTGACGCCACGCTCAGCCGCGTCGAAACCCTGTGCGCGGAGGCATGCGAAACGGCCGCGCGCCTCGTGGTTTTTCCCGAGGCGTTCCTCGGCGGCTATCCGAAGGGTGCGGACTTCGGCGTGCGCGTCGGCTCGCGCTCCGACGACGGCCGCAAAGCGTTCCAAAGCTACCTGGACGGCGCTATGGAGATTCCCGGCCCGGAATGCGACCGCCTCTGTGAACTGGTCCGGGAACTCGACATCACGCTGGTGATCGGCGCGATCGAGCGCGTCAAGAGCAAAACACTCTATTGCAGCGCACTGACGATCGGGACCTCCGGGATTCTGAACGTCCACCGCAAGACCATGCCGACCGCCATGGAGCGGGTGATCTGGGGCTGCGGGGACGGCAGCAGCGTTCACGCGGTCGAAACCGACGCGGGCACTGTCGGCACGGCGATCTGCTGGGAGAATTACATGCCGCTGCTGCGCCAGCGGCTGTACGAGGACGGCGTGGAGCTCTACTGCGCCCCCACCGTCGACGACCGGGAAACCTGGCAAACCTGCATCAGGCACATCGCCTACGAAGGCCGCTGTTTCGTGCTCGCGGCCTGCCAGTACGCCGTGCGATCCGACTTCCCGGCCGACTACCGGTCTTCATTCGGGGACGAGCCCGGCACCGAACTGATTCGCGGAGGGAGTTGCATCGTCGATCCCTTTGGCCGGGTGCTGGCAGGACCGGTATACGGCGAGCGGAGCATCCTCACGGCCGAGCTCGATTTCGGCCTCATCAAGCAGGGAAAACTCGACCTCGACGTGGCGGGGCATTACAGCCGGCCGGACATCTTCGGCCAGGTTCGCTGAGCGCAGCCGGAGCAGGCCCCTGGCCCGTCTGCGAGCAGCCGCTGGCTGCCTAAAACTCACGCTCCGTTACGAGGAACGCAGAAGAGTTTGAGTGATCGATGAAGTTTCCTTCGTCTTCCAGCAGGGCGGCGCTCAATTTCTGGCCCTCCGGCGAGTTCATCGCTTCAATCATCTCCTCTTCTGAATCGAACCACACCTCCGCGACGCCGTCGTATTCCGGCAGCATGCCCCTGGAATTCCTCAATCCTTCGTTCAATGGAGAATCAACAGTATGACATTGCACATATTTTCTGGCCATCATGGCGCCCGCGTTTTCCATGAAGAACGGGCCGTGTTTGTTCATCCAGTAATCCCTGAATGCTTCGCGAGTCATATCCGGATGCCGTGTAATGCACATAACGAACTTGATCATTTTTGCATGTTCCTTTGTTTATAAGAAAAGTGCTCTTTTCAGACTTGAATCTCGTTGGATGTTCTCCGCCCCCGAGGCTCCAGACGTCTCTTCATATCAGTGTAGGCAGTTTCGATTTGCGTCTCCAGCGCCCTGGCATCGATGTCACATTCAACCCTGAGTTTCACGTCTGGCCGACACGCAATCACTCTGCAATTCCCGCAATTACTCCTATAATGATTCGGAACCAGGAATTTTTTAGTTCGCCGGAATCGCGGTCCCCGGCCAGTTTCGCATCAAGGGAGCAAATCCAATGAAATCAATGTTCACTGCATTCGTTTTTATGCTGGCACTAACGTCAACACATTCTCCGGTTTTCGCTCAGACATCAGTGGATGGGCCCATCATTGGGCACTCAGAAGGCAATCATCGGCTGGACTGCACCATTTACCGTCCCTGGGATGGTGCTGAAACCGGTGGCCCTTACCCGGTGATTGGCTGGACCAACGGCTGGGGGCAGGGAAATGTCTTCGGTG
>CAJIBJ010000213.1_pt1 | contig 12766 bp, 18 predicted proteins | sample 9199331 | NCBI WGS metagenome assembly CAJIBJ01 (sample SAMEA7708300, study PRJEB35096) | sediment metagenome | biome: marine neritic benthic zone biome [ENVO:01000025]; feature: sediment [ENVO:00002007]; material: shallow marine sediment [ENVO:03000034] sea grass bed [ENVO_01000059] ... | reverse complement strand
GGTCTGCGCCATGACGTCGGTCACGGTCGCCTCGGGTTCGGGCTCCGGCGGCAGCCCGACGAAGATCTCGCCGTCGCGAATCTCGACCGGGTATATTTTCTGTCCGGAATCCTCGTGGCCCCCGGGCGGCAGACCCGTCACCGGGTCGAAATCCCAGCCGTGCCATGGGCAGCGCAGCCAGCACTGGTCGCCCTCGCCTTTCTCGATCGAGCCCTCGCCCAGCGGCCCGCCCTGGTGCGGGCAGCGGTTGTCCATTGCCGTGAACCGTCCGTCGACATGGGTCAGGGCCAGGCTTTCGGTGCCTGCAGTGACCGTAATGACACGCCCGTCCGGCAGGTCGTCCACACGTGCCACGAGATGCCACTCGAGTGATGGAGAGTCAGCCATGACGCGCTTTTCCCGAACCGGACCTGTTCAATGGAGACCGCCGGACCCGGAAACCGTCAGCCCCAGACGTCCGAGGTGATGCTCTGGTACCAGCCGACGGTGTAACGGGCCTCCTGTCTGCGGAAATCGGCGGAAGCATCTTTGGGGCTGACCCCGCCCGCCCCCTGCACGCCGTAAATGCCTTCGTCGCCAATCCGGTAGACCGCGGCCACGGAAATTCCATAGTCAGGCCCGATCAGGCTGTAGCAGGTGTTGACGTACGAGGGGTCCGGCATGTCCTGCCCGCTCAGGGCGCTCACCACGGCAGCGGCGCAAACCTTGCCCTGGCTGCTGGCCGCGAAGCCGGATTTGGGCATCGGGTTGGCGATCGCCGCATCGCCAATGACGTGGATACCGGCATGGACGGTGGACTCGAAAGTCCGCTGGTCCACCGGGCACCAGTCGCCGTCCGCCGCCAGCCCGGCCGAATGGGCAATGGCGCCGGCCATCTGGGGCGGGATCAGGTTGACGACGTCCGCCTTCACCGGGTCGCCGAAGGTTGGCTGAACCGTCATGTTGTCCGCATCCACCGCCTCGATGGCGCCCCCTTCCGATTCGCTGATCCACTCGATCATGCCGGGATACAGCGCATCCCAGCCCTGCTGGAAAAGCGGCTGCTTGGAGAACTTGTCCTTGGCGTCGTAGATCAGGACCTTGGATCGCGGTTTGGCCTGCTTCAGGTAATGTGCGATCAGGCTGGCCCGCTCGTAGGGCCCTGGCGGGCAGCGGAACGGATTTCTGGGCGCCGTGATGATCACGACGCCGCCGTCCGGCATCGCTTCGAGCTGACGTCGCAGCAGCAGGGTCTGCGCCCCGGCTTTCCACGCGTGCGGCATTTTTTCAGCAGCCGCCTGGTCGTAGTTCTGCACGGCGCCCCACTTGATATCGATGCCCGGTGAGACCACCAGGCGGTCATACCCAAGCTCGGCGCCGTTCGCCAGGCGGACTTTCCTGGCCGCGGGGTCAATCCCCTCCGCGCTATCCTGGATGACATTGACGCCGTGATCGTCCTGCAGCGCACCGTAACCGTGCGTGATGTAATCGATGTCGTACAGACCGCCGAGCACCGCGTTGCTGAACGGGCAGGTGATGAAACGGGAATCCCGCTCGACCAGGCTGACCTCCAGGCCTGGCGCCATGCTCTTGAGGTACTTGGCGCAACTGGCGCCGCCGAACCCGCCGCCGATAATGACGACTCGGCCTTCCGCCTTGCCTGCCATGCTGGTGATTGGCCAGCCCATTATTGAGGCGGCCGAGCCGGCGCCCAGCAGGTGAACGAACTTTCTGCGTGTGAGCCTGTTCATTTCTTATCCCCGAAGTATTTGGCAATCAGGATGATCTCCTCGTCGGTGTAGCCTTTGGCATGCCTTCCCATGACGGTGGACTCGCGTTTTCCGGACCGGAATTCCTCCAGCGAGGTGCGGATGTATTCGGCTGTTTTCTTCGAGATGTCGGGTATCGATCCCGGGCTGTTGCCATCCGTCCCGTGGCAGCCGGCACAGGAGGCGCTGAGCATTTCACCGCGGCTCAGTTCACCTCCCTGTGCGGGTGACGCCAGCACCAGGCCGGCGATGAGGGCAGTCGCGGTGAGCGAACCGCTTTTGGTCATTCGCATTGCTAATCTCCCCGGCTCTGGCTAATAATCCAATATCGGCCGCTGTTTCCTTCAATGGAATCGAGCGATATAAATCAGACTAGCAGAGTTGGGAATTTTCACATTTGGCTGGGAACGCAATGAATGTCGAAGGGCGGCTCAAACAAGGCCGCAGAATCTTTCTGACAGGCAGTGCCGCGCTGCTCGCATTTATCGGTCTGCCCCGGATTCTTCTGGCGGGCGCCTGGCCCAGTCGTGTATTTCACGCCACCGCGGCCGATGCGGCTATCGAGGGCCTGTTCGGCTCCGAGCCGATCACGCCGTCTGACGAAGTCGCACTGGGCGCACCGATGGTCGCCGAGGACGGCACCATCGTGCCGATCAAGGTTTCGACAACGCTGGATGACGTGCAGACCATCAGCATCGTCGTGGAGAACAACCCGCGCCCGCTGGCGCTGCACTTCGAAGTAGCGCCGGGTACGCTGCCGGAGATTGGTTGCCGCATCAAGATGGCCGAAACGTCGGACGTGCTGGCGATCGTGCGCACCGGCAGCGGAATTTACAGCACCTCGGTCAATGTGAAAGTGACCGTCGGCGGTTGCGCCTGAACGCGAGAGAGGATTGAATGGCCGGAAAAATCAGGGTACGGGTGAAACTCGAAGGCGAACTGGCCCGGGTCAAGAGCCTGGTGGTTCACCCGATGGAAACCGGGTCGCGAGAGGATCCCGAAACCGGCGAGAAAGTTCCCCGCCACCACATCGAGCAGCTGGTTTTTGCGAACAACGGCCGGCCGGTGCTGGTGGCCAACTGCAGCACGGCCGTTTCCAGGAACCCCTACTTCAATTTCAGTTTCCGGGGCGCCAGGGCGGGTGACTTCTTCAGCGTCAACTGGGTAGACAATCTTGGCGAAACCGATTCCACCGAGGTGACGATCCGCTGACCCCTGGACGGGCAGGGCGCCAGACTAGGTGGCCTGGCGTTCCAGCTCCCGGAGCATTTCAATCAGCTCGTCCATGCGTGGAGACAACAAGGGAGCATGTGCGAGGACAGCCGCCATGGTGTCGTCCACCACCGCGGATGCGTCCTGCACCAGTTCCTGTCCGGCGGGCGTCAGTGAAGCCAGGGCCAGCCGCGCGTCGCGCTTGGCTTTCGCGGTCGAAATCAGCCCCAGCTTTTCCAGCGGACGCAGGGCCCGCGTGACGCCCGACGGCGTCAGGCCCACTGCGTGAGCGAGATCCACCCGGCTGGCGAATGAGCTCGGAGCTTCGGCCAGGGCTTTCAGCAGGCGGTATTCGGCCAGGCTGACACCGCGGATCGCGCCCAGGCTGCTGTCCAGCCGTTTCTCGATGCGGCTCCATGCGGCCGAAAAACACAGGACGAGCTCCTGTTCCTTTGAGGTTTGTATATTCATGCATAAAGCATAACATATTCGTGATAACTCACGCAATATACAGATATCAAACAGTGATATATACGGATTAGCTCAGATTGCCTTCAGTATTGAAGCGGGATGAGCGCTATTAACCCGTATTCCCAGTGCTCTTGCTCCTGGAAACGGTAAACCAGCAAGGCCGCGCCGTCGGCCGTGAATGACGGCTGGGCGTGCCCCCAGCCCCCCCTTGTTATTTGCCTGAGGTCCGAGCCATCCGGCCTGATCACCCAGAGCTGCCCGGTCAGGGCCGGACCGGAGCGCGTTCTACTACGCCCGCGTGCAGGAAATTCCGACGCCGCGCTGGTACACGCCCTGAACGCAGTACGGCGGGGCGAAGAATCCGCCCCGCCGTATCCCGGTGACTGCTTTATTTTCTTTGCACTTCTCCGCAGAGTTCGAAGCTGAAATCGATCGACATCGCTTCCCCAGCATCACCAGGGCCGGAGATGGTGGCCTCCAGGGTTTCGCCGCTGCGCCGGTACTCGATGCTCGTCGGGAAATCATGATCCGGGTTTTCGAAGCGAATCCAGCCATCTCCCCCATCCACGCGCGTGAATTCGACCGGCGCCTGCCCGCCCGGCTGGGCGATGAATGTCGTTTCGCCGTCGATCCGTGCGATGCGCATGAACTCGAAACCCGATTGGCGGCCTTCCCGAATGCTACGGTTCATCCCGATGGTCTCGCCGCCGGCAGGCGGGAACCAGATTTCCTCCGTGACGCCGCGTTCCGTTGAACGGCACCAATGACCGGTCATGAAATCCAGAGGCTGGACGGCAGCTGGCGAGGAAGCCGGGATGAACAGCGTCCATGAAATCAGAAAAGATCCTGCAAGCCTCGCCACGTTCAATCCCTCCCCGGCACGACCGCGACGATCCGCAGCGGCCCACCGCTGCCACCCCGGATTTTCATCGGCAGCGCGATCACGGAGAATCCGGTGACTGGAAGGCGCTCGAGGGCGGCAACGTTCTCGAACGCCGGAATGTTCTCGGCGAAAAGAATCCGATGCGAGAGGAAATCCGCGGACTGGCCGTAATCAATACTCGGGGTATCGAGGCCGATGGCGTGAATGACACGGTGCTCGACCAGCCAACGTGCGGCATCCGGGTGCAGGCCCGGGAAATGCAGCAGTGGCACGGCGTGGGCGCCGCGGGCTTCGGTTCCCAGGTACTTCGCACGATCGGGCCAGAATTTCCCGAAGCCGGTTCGGATCAGCACGATGACGCCGTCGGGGAGCCGTCCGTGCGCCGATTCCCAGTCCGTAAAATCTGAGACCTTGACCCGGTAATCGCGGTCGCCAGCCGCCTGTTCGCTGACGTCGATCGCCACGGCCGGGCCAATCAGGCGCTCGAGCGGAATTTCATCGGCATGCTGGCGCCCTTCGGCGAAATGGATGGGCGCATCGAGGTGCGTGCCGCCATGCTCGGCCGTGCGGAACGTGTTGGCTTCGTAGTAGTACCCGCCTTCGGTCGTTCCGCGGAAGTCGCTCTCCATCTCGAAACCTGGTGCCGTCGGCCAGTATATGGTGTCGTTGTCGAAGGCATGGCTGAGGTCGATGACTTCACCGCCCTCCAACAGTCCGGGCAGGGAATTTTGTCCGCCGGCCAGGGCCGGTCCGAATGATATCGCCGTCAAAACGGCGAGCAGGCATTTCCTCGTCATTCTCCAATATTAGTTCATGGAGCCGAAAACCGGGGTTGCCTTTCTAAAAAAAAGGGCGAACCCGAGTTCGAAATCGCACGTATCGAACACCGGGCCCGCCCCCACAGAGCACCTTTTGATGATTACAGGGTCGAGGCGCGCTGGGCGGCATCCGCCGCTTCCAGCGGTACGCTGATCAGCCTGCGAACCTTGCCGTAATTACTGACGACGCAGTCCGCCCGGGCCACGACTTCCTGGCTCTCCGGATCACGGGCGTCCAGATGGATCACTTCGGTTCCTTTCAGCCGGGAGCCGGAAACTTCGCTCTCGGGGTTCACACGGAATTCCAGCGTCGTGCCGATGCTTTCGGACAGTTCACTGGCCAGAGCGTCTGCGCAGGCATCCAGGCCGTCTTCCATCGTGGCGGCTTTCACACCGAGGGGCGCCAGGGAAATCGCCATCGCACATCCAATTGTCAGAATCTTGCTGTGGTTCATCGCTACTCTCCTTTTTGATGAATGTCTCAGAACACGATTGCAAGATTAAGAACCATCCAGCGTGCTGACAAACGCTGTTTTATTGTCGGTGACATAAATTTTTTCATCCGTCCAAACGGAACTCTTCCAGGATCCAGTCGATGATTTCCATCACTTCCGATCTATCCTGCTCCTCCGGCCGGTGCGCCAGGAAGAACTGTTCCCCGGTCTCTACCTCGCCATCCAGTGCGCACACCAGGGCGCCGGACTCGAACCAGCTCTTGCTCAACGGCCAGGAGACCAGGGCGACACCCAGGCCTTCTGCAGCCGCGTGGACCACTGCCGCCATCGAGTCGAACCGGAATATCTTTCCCGCCTTGGGTGGCCTGATGTCCAGGGCCTGCGCCCAGTTGACCCAGGAATAGGGCCGGTTCTCATGAACGATCAGTGTCTGGCCGTCCAGGTCTGAATAGCCTGAAAACCCGGCCTTCTTTTTCAGCGCGGGGGAACATGCAGTCACGATGCGCCGGGGAAAAAGGGGATAGGTCACCAGTTCGGGCCATTCGCCGCTGCCCAGCAGGATTGAGAGGTCCGCATCCGATGGATGCTCCTTCATCAGGCTGGGCTGGGTGGCGATCCGGACATCGGTGTCGGGCATCAGGGCCTGGAACGCTTTCAGCCTGGGCAGCAGTAGCTCGTTCGCGAAGAACGGCGGCACGCACAGGCGGATGATTTGGCGCCCGTACTCGGTCAGCAACTGACGCGTTTCGGATTCGAGGCGTTCGAACATTTTATCCAGGAAATCGTGGTACTTTTGTCCGGCGCCTGTCAGTTCGAGCGCACGCGTTTTCCTGAAAAACAGGTCGATGCCCAGGAACGATTCGAGGTTGCGGACCTGGTGGCTCACCGCGGAGGGCGTGAGATACAGCTCGTCGGCCGCCAGCTTGAAACTCAGGTGCCGGCCGGCTACCTGGAAAGCCCGCAGCGCGCGAAGCGATGGCATTCGGGTGCTTGGTTTCATACCCAGCACGCTGCAAGGAGCATGCCAGAGGCCCAAAATCGTCACTTTGGCGGTATCAGGAACTATCGAAGGGCCGGGATCGCACCATCCTGGTGCCGGAATTTCCGGATTGCACAAAGCCTGCGCACTTTGTAGCCGCGGGCCGGGACCGCGATAATATCCGCATGAAAAACCTTTTCCGTGACATCCCCACCGATCTCGCCGAAGAAAAGTACGACACGCTGGTCTCGACCGGGGATGTCCGCATCGAACGGATCGTCTCCCGCGGCCACGTTTCGCCGGATGATGGCTGGTACGACCAGGTCGACGATGAGTTCGTATTGCTGCTGGCCGGCGCCGCCCGGTTGGAATACGGGGAAGGCAGGCAGCGGCATCTGCAGGCGGGCGACTGGCTAGAAATCCCGGCACGCGAGAGGCACCGGGTGGCGTGGACGGACCCCGAGCACGACACGGTCTGGCTGGCAGTGCATTACCCGGCAAAATGACCCGAATCGTCCTGTTCAACAAGCCCTTCCGCGTGCTTTCGCAGTTCCGGGAAAGCGGAGGCAAGGTCACGCTGAGCCGCTATTTCGATGACCCCGCGCTGCGGGTAGCCGGACGCCTGGACCACGATTCCGAAGGCCTGCTGGTGCTGAGCGACGACGGCCGGATGGTGCAGAGAATCGCCCATCCGCGGTTCAAGCTTGAAAAGACCTACCTGGCGCAGGTCGAGGGAGAGCCGACCGCAGAAGCCCTGGAGCAATTGAGGTCCGGCGTGCAGCTCAAGGACGGCAGGACCCGCCCGGCCGGGGTCAGGCGTATCGAAGAGCCTGGTTGGCTATGGCCGCGGAATCCCCCGATCCGCTTCCGCGCCGCCATCCCGACCCACTGGCTGGAAATCACCGTCAGCGAAGGACGCAACCGGCAGGTACGGCGAATGACCGCAGCCGTCGGCTTCCCGACGCTGAGGTTGATCCGACTGCGCGTGGGTGACTGGACTCTCGAGGGCCTCGGACCCGGAGAATGGAGGGAAGCAAGGATCAGGCCCATGTGAGCCGAAGGCGACCCGCCGACCCTGGTTGGGTAAGTCGAGCGAAGCGAGCGGTACCAGAAGGGTCGTGCGCTCGATAATATGCCGTCGAGTGAAGCCGCCTTCCGCCGCAGGCGGGAGCAGGGAAGCGAGACTCGTTTAAGAGCGATTCAGCCTGCCGCGAGCTCTACCTCGTCGACGATCCCGACCACCATCGAGCGCACCGGCGCGTTGTCGTTTTCGAGCACCTGGCGGGCGCCGTTGCCCTCGTCGAGGATCAGCACGGTCTCGCCCCGGCCGGCACCGATTGCATCCAGGGCGATGAGGTAGCCGCCCGTTGGTTTCCCGGTCTCGTCCAGCCGTTCGGCGAGGAGCAGCTTGCGGCCTTCGACGATGGGGTGGTGGATGGTCGACACGACGCTGCCGGTAATGCGGGCGAGGATCACGACTCCAATTCCTCCACGGCGTAGTTCCGCACCTCGTCGACCAGGCCGACGATGGCGTCGTCGATCGGGACGAACCACGGATCGCAGGCCAACGCGGCTTCGCGGCTGGCCACCCAGTATATAACCTGGCCGGGGCCCGCCATGCGGGTGGGATCGGCGCAGACTAGCGGCTCGCCTTCTGGCCGGCCGTCGCGGTCGAGCGGCTGGACCCACAGGAACGGCAGGGCGGAAACCTCGTCCGCTTGCGCGGCCGGGACCACGGTCCCGATTACCCGCCCCAGGAGCATGCGACCTCCTTGGGGTATTCGGCGGCGGCGGGCTCGTGGGCCGGGCAGCCGCCGAACAGCGTGCCCCCGTCGAGCAGTACGCGCAGGTCGGGATCGAGCCGCGGCATCAGCGTCCGCGTCAGCAACCGGTCGCCGACCCGCTCGGCACAGATTTCCAGCGCGGTCTCGGCGTCGGACAGGTCGCCGCCCATCAATGCCAGTGCGTGGCCGCCGAGGTCGTCGCCCAAGCGCACCTCGCAGAGCATCACCGGGGTGTTCTTGACCGCGGCATCCACCGCTTTCAAAAGCGCAGGCGATGAGCGCGTTTCCACCACCGCCAGGGCCGCGCCTTCCAGCGGGCAGCGCGTGCCGAGCACAGCGTCGTGCAGGTAGGGATGGACGTCGCCTAGGAATACGCGGTCGCTCAAGGCACCCTGCGCCTCGCCGGTCGCAACCCCGGCCGTGTACGCTTCCTCGGTGCTGGCTACGCTGCCGCCGACCAGGGCCAGGTAGCGTCCCGGATGGATCGATCCGCAGCGCAGCAGGGCGATGGGCGAGCGCTTGACCATGTGATCGCTGGCCAGTATGCCGGCCGCGACGGTGTCGAATTCCAGTAACGCCATGGCCCCGTGTCGCCTCTTCTGCCGCATGTCGTATCAGACGATACGGAAGTGGTCGACCAGCACACAGCGCCGCAGCCGGCTGAAGGCGACCGGCCCGGTGAGGCCCTCGCCGGTGGGGCTGGCGATGGTGAAGCTGCAATGGCCTTCCCCGCCCTGGCCGAGGCCGGCGTAAAAGGGGCCGTTTTTGGTGAAAATGCTGGTGTTGATGGTGCGCGCCATGCGGCTCAGCGCGTCGATGTCGCGCGAGTACATGCCGGCCGAGTGGCCGTAGCCGTGTTCGGCTTCCTTGGCCAGCGCGATGCCGGTATCGACATCGGGCACCGGGGTGACCGGCAGCACCGGCATCATCTGCTCGGTCCAGACCAGGGGGTGTTCGTTCGGCACCCGCGCCACCAGCAGCGGCGGGTCGCCGGCGCAGGAGATGCCGGCCCGCGCGAGGATTTCGTTTGCGTTCTTTCCGATCAGGTCCTTGTCGACCACGGCGTGCCGCCGCGGCCCGCGCTGCTCGCTGAAGATTACCTCCTCCACCCGGCGCAGTTCGCCGTCGCTCAGCAGGTGTGCGCCATGCCGGCCCATGTGCCGCAACAGCTTGTCGAAGACGCTCTCGACGGCGAAGACCTCCTTCTCGTCGGTGCACACGATATTGTTGTCGAACGAGGCGCCCGCGATGATGCTGCGCGCGGCGTGTCTGAGGTCGGCGGTCTCGTCGACCACCACCGGCGGATTGCCGGGGCCGGCGCAGATGGCGCGCTTGCCGCTGGTCATCGCCTGGCGCACAACGCCGCTGCCGCCGGTCACGGCGAGCAGCCGGACGCCCTTGTGGCTCATCAGTTCCTGTGCGGATTCGATGGTCGGTTCGGCTACCGCGGTGACCAGGCTGGCCGGGCCGCCGGCACGCACGATGGCGCGGTGCAGCAGGCGGACGTTGGCCATGGAGCAGCCGCGGGCGTTGGGGTGCACATTGAAGACAATGGCATTGCCAGCCGAGAGCATGGCGATGGTGTTGCAGATGATGGTGGAGGTCGGATTGGTGGTCGGCGTGATGGCGCCGATCACGCCATAGGGCGCGTATTCGGTCAGCGTCAGGCCGTTGTCCCCGGTGACTGCCTGCGGCGTAAGCACCTCGGTACCTGAGGTTTTGCGGGTGACCAGGCGGTTCTTGATCACCTTGTGCGGGGTTCGCCCCAGGCCGGTTTCGTCATGAGCGTGGCGCGCCAGCGCCTTGGCGTTTTCCATCATCGACTCGCGAATGGACGTGATGATCCGCTGCCGCCCATCCAGCGACATGCCGTCGAACTCGCGGTACGCCTGGCGCGCCGCATCGACCGCGTCGTCAACGGTGGCGAATACGCCTTCGCCCAGCTTTTCCCCCGGTGCTTTGCGAGGAGCGATGGCCGGCGGCCTGGGCGTTGCGGCGATTTGCGGTACGGATTGTTGTGGCTCGGGGACCTGTGGTTCGGGAACGTTCGCCGCCGGGCGTCCCGACAGCCGCTCGGCCAGGCGCGTGGCGATCAGGTCGACCTGCCGGTCGCTGAGGAAGCCGGCGTTTCCGCCCGCGCCGCTCATGCGTCAGTCTCCCCTTTCCTGTAGATCTGGTCGCCGTTGATTTCCCAGCTGTCGACAATGGCCATGACCACGGCGTCCACCGGCTTCTTGTCGGTGCGCACGGTCTGGCGGGCCGAGGAGCCGCTGGCGAAAAGCACCATTTCGCCGACCCCGGCACCGACCGCATCCACCGCGACGACGGAACCGCCGGCGGGCTGGTTGTCGTGGCCCCATTCACCCAGCATCAGGAACCGCAAGCCGCCGAGCTTGTCGTCTTTCTCGGTGGCTACGACCGTGCCGAGCACTTTCGCGAGTTTCACGGCATCGTTCCCGCGTGTGCTACTCGGCCGGCTCTGGGGTGCGGCCCAACGGGATCGCCGTGTCGACACCGATGTGCGGACGCGCGATCACGTGCACGGCCACCACGTCGCCGACGCGGGCGCCGGCGGTGCGCCCGGCGTCACAGGCCGCCCTGACCGCAGCGACGTCGCCCCGCACCACGGCTGTGGTGTAGCCGCCGCCAGTCTTCTCGTAACTGACGAGCTCGACCTTGGCCGCTTTGACCATTGCGTCGGCCGCCTCAACCATGGCCGGAAAACTCCGGCATTCGATCATTCCCAGTGCTTCTGACATTGCCTTGCTCCTCGCGCATTGGGCCCGCGGGCCCGGTTGATTTCATTCGGGACTGTCACCAGGCACCGAAGATTACTTGTCCCTGGTCCTGTCCGTCACGGTCTTGCCCGTGACCGCCTCAATAGCCTGGGTGGCCGCTTCCTGGGCGACCACCACGTCCCGTTCCTCGCCGCCGATGTAGACGCGACCAAAACTGCCGATGGCTCGTACTTCCAGGATGTTGATATCTGCCGCTTTTTCGGCCTCGTTGGCGGCCAGGGCGGCATAGGCGGCGGGCTCCACCTCCAGTACGAACAGCGTCTGCCCGGCCAGGATCATGTTGCCGTGGCGAAAGCGGTTGATCAGCATGGTCTGGGTGTCTTCGAGGTGGCGCACCACCTGGTTGGCGACCACGCGCGGCTTGTGCCTGTCGTCTTCCTGCAGGCCCAGGTAATCGAGGATCGCCTGGCCCGCCTGGCGCGTGTCGGCCTGGCTCTCGGAATGTACCTCGAGCATGCCGTAGTGCCGCTCCACGATCTGCATGCCGGCCGTGACGTCGGTCGCCTTCAGCGCCACGTCGAGCACCTGGTTAATGGCCATTCCGGGGGAAATTTCCACGAACAGGCTCGCCTGGCCGACCTTGGGCAGGTAGCCCTTGGAGATCGTCGCCTGGAAGGAGGCGAACTGCGGTTGCAGCGAGTCCAGAAAAACATAAGCTCTCAGTTCGACCATCGATTCAACTCCTCAAGCGCTGACGCTTGTCATCTTTGCTTCCTGCACAATGCCGATGCTGGCGCTCGCGCCCAGTCGGGTGGCGCCCGCTTCGATCATGGCCCGGGCATCGTCGTAGGAACTGATGCCGCCGGAAGCCTTGACCTCCATGCCGGCCCCGCGCACCGCTTCAGCCATCAGCGCCACGTCGCCGACGGTTGCGCCCCCGGTCGAGAAACCGGTCGAGGTCTTGACGAAATGGGCCCGGGCGGTGCGCGCCAGTTCACAGGCGCGATGCTTTTCGTCGTCGGTCAGCAGCGCGGTTTCGATGATGACCTTGCATACCGCGATTCCGTCCACGCAATCTTCGACCACGGCGCGGATGTCGCGCAATACCAGGTCGTCGTCGCCGCTTTTGAGCGCACCTACGTTGATCACCATGTCGATTTCGCGGGCGCCGTTGCGGATGGCGCGCCGCGCTTCCATGGCCTTGATGGCCGGCTCATTGGCGCCGAGCGGGAAACCGACCACCGTGCAGGTGAGCACCCCGCTGCCGCGCAGCAACTGGGCCACCAGAGACGTCCAGGTCGGGTTGACGCATACCGAGCGGAAGCCGAACTCGATCGCTTCGGCGCAAATCTTGCGGATCTGCTCCTCGGTCGAGTCGGGCTTGAGCAGGGTGTGGTCGATGTACCGCGCCAGGTCGTCGGGGATGCTGCCCGGGCGTTCCACCGGGGCAACGGTGGTCAGGCCGGTGGCACCCAGCCTTACGAATTGACGGGCCGTTTCGGGGTTGTCGCCCACGCAGGCGCCATTCGGCTCCCCCCTCGTCATCGGGCCCAGGATCGCGTGCAGCCGGTTCACGACACGCTCGATGTCCTGCTCGGAAAGGTCGAAGTCCACAGCTTCGCCGCTGAACATCGCCACCCGGCTCAAGTGGCGCGGCTCGGTGCATTCGGTCGAAAGC
>CAJIBJ010000047.1_pt1 | contig 13087 bp, 11 predicted proteins | sample 9199331 | NCBI WGS metagenome assembly CAJIBJ01 (sample SAMEA7708300, study PRJEB35096) | sediment metagenome | biome: marine neritic benthic zone biome [ENVO:01000025]; feature: sediment [ENVO:00002007]; material: shallow marine sediment [ENVO:03000034] sea grass bed [ENVO_01000059] ... | reverse complement strand
GCGTCGCGGTCGGGACCAGGGGCCTCAGCTCGGACGCCGCCCTGAAATGCTCGCCCTCGGCGCGCAGGCTCAGGTCCATCAGTTCGAGCCGGACCTGGGAGGATTTGACCCGGTCCAGGTTGCGGCGCAGGTCCGCCATCAGGCGAGCCGTCGCGGTGAACAGGGTAACGGCCGATTCATCGGAGCGCAGGGCATCGGCGCTGTTCCGGAGTATTTCCTGCAGCCAGGGCGCCGCCGTGTAACGCTCGGCCATGGCTTCCAGTTCGATGCTCAGGGGTTCGGAGCGGTAGATGCCGTCGATTTCGTCGGCCAGTTCGAGGTAGGGCTGCCTGGCTTCGTCCGAATCCAGCCCTCGGGCGTATTCACGCACCGCGTCGGCGTCTTCCGCGCCGGGCGCGCCGTGGATTTTGGCCCGCAGCGGCTTGAACGGCGGGTCGGTTTCGGACAGTGATGCGGAAACCTGGCGGACTTTCTGAATCGAGGCGCTGTTGGTCCCATGCGGAAGGGTCCTGACACCGGCCCGTAACGCCGGAAAACCCGGACCGATCCAGAAGGGCCGCGATGACATTTCCACCAGCAGGCTGCGGGCCGCAGCCCTTTCGTCCTCTTCCTGGATGGCGCCGCGGTAGAATTGCGCACGCCGGAAAATCCAGCCGTTGTCCGCGGCGACAAGGAATCTCTCAATCAGCAACTGGGCGTAGAAATCACGAAAATCCGGGCCGTCGATGACGGCTGCCGCGTCCAGCCCGGCCAGCACGTTGGCGACCAGGAAGCCCTGCTTTCTCAGTTCCAGGGTCTGGCTGCTCCATTCACCGTGCTGGAATCCACCCCCGTGATCCCTGCAGGCGTAAGATTTCGGTGGAAAAACCGTGCCGTCGTTGCAGAACCAGCGCAGGCGGGAAAACGGGCCGCGTTCCCGGCCTTTCATCTCCTCGATCCAGGCCTGGTACTGATCGATGTTTTCCGGTGCCGCAGCGGTCGTGGAAGCGTTCGCCTGCAGCGAGAAGAGCCCGAGCAGGCACAAGACCAAGCATTTCGGCATCACATCCTCCCGGAGAGGGAAAAATCCCCAACGATCGTCAGATAATAGCGCATTTGACGGGTTCCGGGACGGGGCCGCTTACCCCGCGCCCGGGGGTCGCTTATAATCTGCCGCCTGTGCCCCCTTCACACTCGCCATGACGTCTATCCAGGAAACACTGCAGCAGGTATTCGGCCTGCAATCCTTCCGGCCGCACCAGCAGGAAATCATCCGGCAGGTGCTCGACGGAAGAGACGCTTTCGTGTTGATGCCGACCGGCGGAGGCAAGTCCCTGTGCTACCAGTTGCCGGCGCTGCACCGCGAGGGTCTGGGCATCGTGGTCTCGCCCCTGATCTCGCTCATGAAAGACCAGGTGGACGCGCTGCAGGGCAACGGCGTTCGTGCGGCGATGTACAACTCCAACCTGGGCGCCGCGGAGGCACGGGACGTTCTCGCCCGCCTGCATGGCGGTGAACTGGATCTGCTCTACGTGGCGCCGGAACGCATGATGCGGCCCGGCTTCATCCACAGCCTGGAGTCTCTGGAAGTGGGCTTGATCGCGATCGACGAGGCCCATTGCGTCTCGCAGTGGGGCCACGATTTCCGGCCCGAATACGCGGCGCTGGGCGGCTTGCGCGAACACTTCCCGGAAACCCCCTTCATCGCGCTGACGGCCACCGCCGATCCGCAGACGCGGGACGATATCGTGCACGTGCTGGGGCTACAGGAGGCGAAGACCTTCGTCACGAGCTTCGACCGGCCGAATATCCGCTACACGGTGCTGGAAAAGCACCAGCCATTGGACCAGTTGCTGCGATTTCTCGATTCCCGGGGCAGCGAGTCGGGTATCGTTTACGCCCTGTCGCGCCGGCGTGTCGAGGAAATCGCGGACCGCCTGGCGGAGCGCGGTTACGCAGCCGCTGCCTACCACGCGGGACTGACGGCAGGTCAGAGAAAGGACGTACAGGAAAAGTTCCTGCGCGACGACCTGTCAATCGTGGTGGCCACGGTCGCGTTCGGCATGGGGATCGACAAGCCCAACGTACGCTTCGTCGTTCATTACGACCTGCCGCGCCACCTGGAAGGCTATTACCAGGAGACGGGACGGGCCGGCCGCGACGGCCTGCGCTCCGAAGCGCTGTTGCTGTTCGGCGCCCAGGATGCCGCCACCGCGCGCTACCAACTGGAACAGGGAAATAACGAAAACCAGAAGCGCATCGAGATCCACAAGCTGAACGCGATGGTCGGGTTCGCGGAAAGCCAGACCTGCCGCCGGCGGGTGCTGCTGGGCTACCTGGGAGAGTGGCTGGAGCAGGACTGCGGTAATTGCGACGTCTGCCTGGACCCGCCCGAGCGCTTCGACGCCACCGAAGCGGCGCGGAAGGCCTTGTCCTGCGTGTACCGCGTGCGCCAGTCCTTCGGGATCAAGCACGTGGCGGACGTATTACGCGGCGCCGATAACGAGCGGGTTCGCAAGTTCGGGCACCAGCGGCTGTCCACCTATGGAATCGGCATGGAGCACTCTCACGCGGAATGGATGTCGATCCTGCGCCAGTTGATCCACCGCGGCTACCTGCGCCAGGACATCGAGGCTTTTTCCGTCCTCAAACTGACGCCGAAGGCGCTGGCCGTGCTGAAGAACGAGGAAGCCGTGGAACTGGCCCGGCCGCGAACCCGGGAGAAGGCGAAGAAGAAGCCAATGGCGGCCATGGACCTGGCCCCCGACGATCTGCGTCTTTTCGAAAGCCTGCGCGCCCTCAGGAAGTCACTGGCAGAGGAAAGCGGCGTTCCGCCCTATGTGATTTTCGGTGACGCGACCCTGGTCGAGATGAGCCGGATGCGGCCGAAAAACGAAGCGGAACTGCTGGGCGTCAACGGGGTGGGGCAGGTCAAGCTGGAACGCCATGGAAAACGTTTTCTGGACGCCATTGCTGGTGACGAACCATCCTGATCAGAACCATTTTTGCGATTTCGATCCACTCGCCGCTCAACATTTTCGCGAGCGCAGTAACGGCGCGCTCGTCGTCAGAGTGGGCCAGCCAGAACATCGCCTGGCGGTGGAGGCATTGACCGGGCAGTGTTCTCCGAATACCCGCAACTCGAGCAGCTCACCGGTATAGACGCGGGGCTTGCCGGAATGGTTAGCAGGGCCTGTCGAATAAATTCCGGCCAAGAAGGGAATGGCCGATATTTTCGAGGGAATCAGTCACCGCGTCGTAGCCACGGAGCTGGTCACGTTCATGGCTGTTGGTCACTGCGAGCACGAGTAGCCCCGCCCGCCTGGCCGAAGCGATGCCGGCGTTGCTGTCTTCGATCGCGGCGGCGCAGGCGCCCGCGTCCAGGCCGAGGCGCCGCAGGATCAAACGATAGGGCGCGGGGTCGGGTTTACTCGAGGGCGTGTCTTCAGCCGTCACGATGGCCTGGAAACATTCTTCGATGCCCAATTGGCGGATGATCGGCAGGATGTCGCTATTCAGCCCTCCGCTGCAGAGCCCCAGTAGAACCTGGCCATGCAGCTGCGTAATCAGTTCGATGACGCCGGGGTACGGGCTGACAGCCTCACGGGCGACGCGCCGCTGAAAGGCTTCGGCTTTCAGGAGGATCAGCTCATCCAGACCGTGAGGCCCCATGGTGTCTCCACCGAGCGCTTTCCTGAATGCATCGCGGTCATCGAAGCCCAGGTAGTCGCTGCAGTAGCTGTCCCATCCGAATCCCTTGCCAATGGGTTCCAACACGGACTGGAACGCCCGGTAGTGAAGAGGCTCGGTATCGGCGATGACCCCGTCGAAATCAAAAATCACGGCATCGAGCATGGTCGGACCCCAGGCTGGCGGTTACAGGTGAAGGGCTAGAATAAAGGTCTCGACGGCTTTAATCCATGGAGACGGGAATGCGGACGATTCCGGCAGTGACCGGAAGCTGGCCGGACACATATGTACTATTCTTTCCAATGATATCTCCGTGAATGTGGGAGGACAGATGAGCGCCAAAATCCAGGAACTGGAACATCAAATTTTTGAATTGAATGCGAAACTCAACGAGTTGCGCCGGGAGAATACCGGCCCGGAGGTCCGCAACTATGACTTCGAGGCCCTCAACGGCCGCGTGACCCTGCTGAACCTGTTCGGGGAGCATGACAAACTGCTGCTGATCCACAACATGGGCCAGGGCTGTCGATATTGCACCCTGTGGGCCGACGGGCTGAACGGTTTCGTTCCCCACCTGGAAACCGTGATGGGCCTGGCGCTGGTGTCGCGGGATCCGCCCGAGGTGCAGCGCCGTTTCGCCAATTCGCGTGGCTGGCGCTTCAATCTCGCTTCCCACGGCGGTGGCGATTACATCCGCGAGCAGACGGTCATGGAGGACTCGGACAATATGCCGGGCGCCGTTCTGTACCAACGCCGCGGTGACGCCATTTTCCGCAGGAATTCCTGTGTTTTCGGCCCCGGAGACCTGTATTGCCCGATCTGGAATTTTCTCGGCATGGCCGGGCTGGGGGAGGAAGACTGGACGCCCCAGTTCCGTTACTGGACCCGGCCCCGGAAAATGGACGACGGCGGACAGAACCTGCTCGAGTGAAGATTCGCGACGGGACGTTTTTTCAGGAGGTCGGGGTATGATGTGCCGGAGCCATCGAACACGCGGGGGAATCCCTGATGCAGATTTTCGACTTACTTGGCAACGCGACGGTCGTGTTCTTCTTCGCCAACACCCTGTACGTCATTTCCTACATGCTGACCAGCATGATCTGGTTGCGGGCGCTGGCGATCATCGCCGCGGCGTCCACTTTCCCTTATTTCTACTTCCAGGTCGAACCGCTGTGGTCCGCGTTGTTCTGGCAGAGCTGTTTTCTGGCGGTCAACCTGGTCAACCTGCTGATCCTGCTCTGGTCCCGGCGCAGCGCCAGTTTCGACGAGGAAGAGCACCAGGCGTACGACATCATGTTTTCTGAATTGAAACCCTGGGAAGTCCGTCCGATTTTCAAGTACGCGCACAGGCGCCACATGGACGCAGGCTGCGCATTGCTTGAGGACGGGCAGGAAAACGAGTCGCTTTACCTGATACTCGAGGGCCGGTTCACGGTGATCAAGGACGGCGTCGAGGTGGCGGTGTTGCAACCGGGGCAGTTCGTCGGCGAATTGAGTTTTCTGGGCAATCACGTCGCCAGCGCGGACGTCATCGCGGCTGAGGAAGCCCGCTTGATGTTTTGGAACCGCGAGCAGATGGCCCCGCTGTTCAAACGCCAGGGCCTGTACGAGTCCTATTTTTACTCGCTGTGCAGCCTGGACGTGGCCAGCAAGCTACGCGCGATGACGGCTGACCGCGCCGTCACCGCTTCTTGAAGATTCCGGAGCAATCGAACTGCGAGGTGTAGTTCTTGTGCTTGCAGACCGTGTCTTTTCCAAAAGCGTCGTCGAGCGCGGACTGCAGCGATGAATAGGACTTGCCGCTGAGCTGGTAGTTGGCGCGGTTGGGATCGTAGTCGCGCTGCCGGATGGCCTGGTACTCGGAAGTTTCCAGCGCGTACACGGACCCTTCGGCCGAAGGGTCGGACAGCTCGTCCAGGCTGACGTCGCTGCGCATGACCACGTTGATGTCCCCGGACTGGCCGAAGTCCGTGGCCAGCCAGTCCACGTTCAGGATTTCATTGACCGACCCGTCCGCCAGCATCAGCTTGTAGCCGCGCTGGAAGTCCTCGATGATGACTTCGGCATCCGGGTGTTGTTTTGAAATGGCCAGGTGCAGGTCGCGGTAGGCCAGTACGGTATCCAGCGCGGTCAGACCGCTCATCAGGGCCTCGTATTCCTCTTCCCGCGCCACCAGTTCGTCGATCAGGGCCACGTCGGCTTTCCCGGTGCGCACTTCCCGGATCGCGTTCAGAGATGTATTGGCGCTGACAAGCTGGATTCTTGGAAGAATGGCCGTGATTTCGTCGCCATAGGCATAGTCGCTGACCAGCGCGACCCTGCGCCCTGCCAGGTCGGCCAGAGTCTTGACGTCAACCGGGCTGGCATCGTTGATGACCGGCACGATTCGGTTGGTCAGATAAGGTTCGGAAAACAGCAGGTAGGTTTCGCGTTCCGGATTTTTCCATGCGGCGGCGATCCCGTCGATGGCGCCTATCCTGGCTTCGTCCAGTACGGCTTCCCAGTCGTTCACCTTGACCGTGCATGTCCAGCCGGAACGTTCCAGGGCCTGGCAGACCAGCATCTCGGCTGTCCCCTGCTTGCTGCCTTTAATGATGAAGGGCGGCCAGACATCGTTGCTCAGGATCAGCGGATCCCTCGCTTCAACCGTGGAAAAAAGAAAAGTCGCGATGATGAAAAGTGCTGTCTTTTTCAAGTGAGCCCGCTCCAAGCTGTTCGGTTCCGGCATTATGATAACCTGAATTCTACCTGCGCAAGCGGCGCGCCAGGATTATGCTTACCAGCAGGCCGACGGCGGCAAACGCGGCCAGGAAGAAGAAATAATGCTGGTGCCCGACAAGGCCGGGCGAACGATCGAGCAGAACTCCGCCGACATAGCTGACAAATATGTCGGGCGTGTAGCCCAACACCGAAACCAGCCCCACGGCCGTGCCGGTAACGGCCGGCGGCACCCGCGCTTCCTCGAAAAGCGCATAGTACAGAGACCGCAGGCCGAATATAGCCGAACTGCCGATGAGGATGTTGCCCAGCAGAACCCAGGCCACCCCGGGTTGCGGCGTGTAGACGGCGAAGAACAACTGGGAAGCGAGCAGGATGGCGAAACAGGCGATCGTCATTCGCGACACGAGCAAGCGGTCGCCCAGCAGGCCGGCGCCAACGGCCGCGACGGGACGCATCCAGGCCCCGATGGCGGCGATACCGGCCGCGTCGACCTGGCTCAGTCCAAAGCCCTCGACCGCGAACAGAGAGTAGTTATCGAAGCCCTTGTAGCCTACGTAGGCGCAGATCACGATGACGGATGTCAGCCAGACCGACGGCATCTGCAGCACGCTCCTGATGTGCGTCCAGGTACTCTCGGTCGCCGGATTCCAGCCGTCCAGGCTTTCCTGTCCGCTGGGGTGGCCGTCCGACAGCGCGAACCACACATACACACCGGTCGCGGCCGTGACCGCCGTGTATCCGTAAATGATCAGGCTGAGCGCCTGCCTCTTGTCTTCGAAACTGGCCGAAGCATAATCTTCCGGGAACATGAGTCCGAAAAGCGCCGCGCCGAGGGTCGCAAGGAACGCGGCCAGCAGACCCCTCCCGCCTTCCAGCAGGCCGAACGCTCGCCCCTGTTCGTCCTTTCCACCCCATTCGCGCGTGGCCCGGATCAGCGCGGCCCAGAACAGCAGGATCGTGGTGAAGCCGAAAAAGCCCCAGACCAGCAGGGCGCCCCGGAATCCCGGCATCGTCGCCATGTAGAGTCCGCCGGCCGCGGTGGACCACAGGGACAGGGCCAGCAGCTTGCGCGCGGAAAAGCGGTCGGCCAGTGGCCCGCCGGGAAAATAGGCCAGCATGGCCACCACGCCGTAGACGGCCTGGGCGGTGCCCAGTTCGGTGTTGCTGAGGCCGAAAACCTCCAGGACCGTCGGTCGGAAGAAGCGAGTAACATGGAATGGAAGCGCATAGACCGCCTCGCCCGCCAGGATCAGGCCGAGCATGTACAAAACGCGATGACGTTTGATGTTGATGTATGACACGGGAGGCGGTTCTATTTAGCGGTCGGCTACCTTACCATACACCCGTATCCTGAGACCGGGTGAACCTGCCGAACCTCGGGTGTCGGTTCAGCCTGGTCGCCGGGGCCGACGAGGATAGCGATTTTGACGATTCTTCGGACGATTCCGCCGGCGAAGCGGAACTCGGACTGCAGTTTTTCATGAGGGAATCGTCTGCGGATTTCCGTTGATCCCGTCCGTGTGCATCGACATGACCCTTGTCTTGCAACCATTGGCCCGTTACTTGCATCTAAGATTTGTACGTCCAAAACATTTCGGAGTGAACATGATGAAACGATTCCTGGTACTGGGCCTGTGCCTTTTTTCCACCAGCCTGTTGGCCTGGGACTGCAGGTACGAGAAAGACATCGAGCAGTCGCTTGACCTGGACGGCAGCGAAACCCTGTCCATCCGCGCGGCGGCCGGCGAACTCGAAGTACGCGGAGACGCCGACGCCACCGAAGCATCGATTCGCGGGCGGGTCTGCGTTTCGGAAGAGGAGTGGCTGGACGACGCCCGCGTCGAGACCCACGGCGGCCGGCAGGCCGAAATCATCGTGGAATTGCCGGATGCTGACGGCTGGTCCCTGACCGGCAACCACTATGCCAGCCTGGACCTGTTCCTGGTCGTGCCCGATAGCCTGCCGCTGGACATCAAGGACAGTTCCGGAGATCTCGAAGTCGTCGGCGTGGCCGAAGTCGTGCTTCAGGACAGTTCGGGGGAAATTGAGATCGAGGACATCAGCCGTTCCGTCTCGATCAGGGATTCCTCCGGTGACATCATCCTGCGCGACGTGAAGGGCGACGTCACCATAGAATCGGACAGCTCGGGCGAAATCGATGGCGATGATATCCAGGGTACCGTCCTGGTCGTGAGCGACAGTTCGGGCGACATCCATTTCGAAGACGTCGGCCGCGATTTCATCGTGGAAAAAGATTCTTCCGGCGACATCACGGCAAAAGACGTGGGTGGTGATTTTCGCGTCCTGCGTGACGGCAGCGGCCGGATCGTCGCCACGCGGGTCAGCGGGGAAGTGGTTATTCCGGACAACTGATCAGCAATTCGATCCAGTGCCTGACGGGCCGTTCCGTGCCGCTTTGCAGGTGCATCAGGCAACCGATGTTGGCCGTGGCGATGACCGCCGGTTGTTCCCGTTCGAGGGTTTCGAGTTTTCGCGCCAGCAAGCGCTGTGAAAGTTCTTTCTGAAGGATGGAATAACTGCCGGCCGACCCGCAACACAGGTGGGCGTCGGTCACCGGGGCCAGACTGAAACCCAGGCGCGCCAGCAGCGCTTCCACGCGCCCGGCGCGTTTCAGCCCATGCTGCATCGTGCACGGAGAGTGGTAGGCGACCGGCGGACCGGGTGGGACGGCGTCCGCCAGCGGCGCCAGGTCCTGTCGTTCCAGGTATTCCGAGATTTCCACTGCCAACGAGGCGAGCCGTTCCGCCCGTTCGGCATAGTCCGCATCGTCGCGCAGGAGCCGGCCGTAGTCGCGGACCGTCGGCGCGCAGCCGCTGGCGGTGAGGATCACCGCTTCAACACCATTTTCGACGGCCGGCCACCAGCGGTCGATGTTACCGCGGATCGTCTTCAGTGTGCGTTCTTCTTCCGACAGGTGGTGTGCGAGGGCGCCGCAGCATCCCGGTCCAGGCAACGCCCGGACGCCCAGCCGGTCCAGGACGCGGGCGGCGGCCAGGTTGATACGGGGCGCAAGCACCGATTGGGCGCAGCCATCCAGCAAAAGTACGCTGCGCGGGTGCTCGTTCGCCGGCCAGCTTTCGGCGTTCGGGATGTCCATCGAAACCAGTCTCCGCTGGCCGGCGGGCAGCAACGGCCGGAACCATCGCGCCAGCCGCAGCAGCGGGCGCAGGCGCCTCGGTTCCGGCACTGTAAATAGCAGGGCTTTTTGCTGAATTCGCTCAAAGAGGGGGCGCCTGATGTTTTCCTCGGCGACGGCCCTTCCGATTTCCAGAAGGCGGTTGTACTGAACCCCTGAAGGGCAGGTCGTCTCGCAGGAGCGGCAGGTGAGGCAACGGTCCAGGTGTTGCTGGGTTTCCCGGCCCGCGGCGCCGTTCTCGAGCATTTCCTTGATCAGGTAAATCCGCCCGCGCGGCCCGTCCCGTTCGTCTCCAAGCAGGTCGTAGGTCGGGCAGGTGGCGTTGCAGAAGCCGCAATGCACGCAGGTCCGAAGGATATCGTTGGCTTCACGCCCTTCGGATGTCGATCTGAATTCGTCGCTGAGAAACGTGCGCATCAGTTTTCCGGGTGAATGCGCCCGCGGTTGAAAATCCGGTGCGGGTCGAACGCCCGCCTGATGCGCTGTTGAAGTTGCTCAAGCGGCGGCGGCTGCGGATGAAACCGCGGCGCCGGGGAGGTTCCCCGGAACAGCGTGGCGTGGCCGCCTGACGAGGCAGCCCGCTTCCTGATGGTGTCGGCCGGCAGTTCGCTGCGGCACCATCTCTGGGCGCCGCCCCAGTCGAGCAGGCGATCCCCGCCCAGGTCGATGGCCTCCGCAGCCGGCGGCAGCGACAGGCGCCAGAGATCACCCGGGCCGTCGAAAAATTCCAGTTCGTGCTCGCGAAGCCCGAGCCAGAAATCCGGATCCTCGCCCGCTTCGTCGCCCCCGAGGGCCGCTGCAGCCTTGCGTGTTTCGGACACGGCGCCGGACAGGCGGACAAGCAGGCGCCCGCGCCACCAGGCCGCTCCGGACAGCGGCAGGGGGCGTCCCGACCACTCGTTGAAGCGGCGAATGGCCTCGTTCTCGCTGCATTCGAACCTGAGCCCCTGTTCCAGCGCGGGCCGGGGAAGCACCTTGAACGACACTTCCAGCAATACGCCGAGCGTACCCATCGATCCGGCCATGAGCCGTGAAACGTCATAGCCCGCCACGTTCTTCATCACCTGGCCGCCGAAGCGCACCACGGCGCCCGCGCCGTTGACCATTTTCACGCCCAGCAGGTAGTCCCTCAGGCTGCCGGACCAGGGCCGGCCGGGTCCGGAAAATCCGCAGGCGACGGTGCCGCCAACGGTGGATTCGGCACCGAAGGCGGGCGGCTCGAATGGCAGGTGCTGCCCGTTTTCCGCCAGCACCTGCTTTATTTCAGAGAGACGCGTACCCGCGCGGCAGGTCAGGACCAGTTCACCCGGGTCGTATTCCACGATGCCGCTGTGGCCGGAAAGATCGAGCAGCTCGCCACGGGCCGGATTACCGTAGAACGCTTTGGTGCCGCCGCCCCGAAGGTCCAGCGGCTGGCCGGAATCGATGGCGAGCCCGACCTGTTCAGCGATCCAGTCCTGCCGGTCCACGTCTCAGAACCTCGGAATGTCGGGGAAGGGAAGCCTGCCGCCGTGGACGTGCATCGCGCCCAGTTCCGCGCAGCGGTGGAGCGTTGGCACGGCCTTGCCAGGATTCAGCAGGCCGTCGGGATCGAAGGCCTTTTTCAGTGCGTGGAATTGCGCGAGTTCCTCCTCCGTGAACTGCTCGCACATCGAGTCGATCTTCTCCATGCCGACGCCGTGCTCGCCGGTCACCGTACCGCCGGCGCGCAGGCACAGGCTCAGGATATCGGCGCCGAGCGCTTCGGCGCGCTCCAGGTCGCCTTCCCGGTTCGCGTCGTAAAGAATCAGCGGGTGCAGGTTGCCGTCTCCGGCATGGAATACGTTGGCGACCGAAAGGCCGTAGTGCTCGGAGGTGGCGGCAATGGCGGCGAGCACGCCGGGCAGTTCGCGGCGCGGAATGGTCCCGTCCATGCAATAGTAGTCCGGCTGGATTCGCCCTACGGCCGGAAAGGCGTTCTTTCTGCCCTGCCACAGGCGCAGCCTTTCGCTTTCGTCCGCCGAAACGGCGATCGAGGTCGCCTGCTGATCTTCAAGGATGCCGCGAACCATGGCCATCTGCTCAGCCACTTCCGCATCGCCGCCGTCCAGTTCGCACAGCAGCACGGCCTCGGCTTCGAGCGGATAGCCCGGCGAACTGAAGGCCTCGACCGCTTTCACGGACAGGCGGTCCATCATTTCCAGCCCGGCGGGCACGATCCCGGCCCCGATAATGGCGGCGACCGCGTTGGCGGCATTTTCAATGCTGTCGAAGCCGGCCAACACCACCTGCGCGGTTTCCGGGATCGGCAGCAGGCGCACCAGCACCTCGGTGATGACCCCGAGCATGCCCTCCGAACCGTTGACCACGGCCAGCAGATCGTAACCGGGCGAATCCAGCGCCTCGCTTCCGAGCACCATTTCTTCCCCGTCGATCGTCAGAAGCCTGACCCGCATCACGTTGTGCACGGTGAGGCCGTACTTGAGGCAGTGCACGCCTCCGGAGTTCTCCGCGACGTTGCCACCGATGCTGCAGGCAATCTGCGAGGACGGGTCGGGAGCGTAGTAGAGGCCGTGCGCGGCGGCGGCTTCACTGATCGCCAGGTTGCGCACGCCGGGCTGCAGCCGCGCCGTCCGGCTCAGCGGATCGATGTCGAGGATGCGGTCCAGCCGGGTCAGGACCAGCAACAGGCCCTGTTCAAATGGCAGGGCGCCCCCGGAAAGGCCTGTACCCGCGCCGCGGGTGACCACCGGTACGCCCAGACGGCTGCAACAGACCAGGATGCGGCGGACCTGGTCCACGTTCTCGGGCAACGCGACCAGCAGCGGGAGTTTACGGTATGCGGAAAGGCCGTCGCATTCGAACGGACGCATGGCTTCTTCGCTGTCCAGCAGGACTTCCCGCGGGACGGTCTTCTGCAATTCCTGCAGCAACTGGCGCCGGTTGACTGAATTCAAGCGGTCGGCCTCCCGGATGATTGGGCCCATGCCCGGAAAAAGGGGCTTAACCCCTTACCCGGTCATTATAATAGAACCATGATCAGGAAAGGACTCAGGCCCGCGCTCCGTTTCGGCTTCGGCGCGAGCAGCGAACAGGGCGCATGGAGCGGGACCTGGCGGTTCCGGCGTTCCTGGCCGGTGATCATCGTGCTGGCCATCATGGACGCCGTGTTCATGATTCCGCTTTTCCTCACTTATGGCGAGGCGTTCGGCAACTGGGGTGGGCTCGACGATCTGTTTTCCGTGGTTGGCGCCCTGTTCATGACTGCCTGGATGATTGGCTGGTCGATGGCGCCCCTGATCATGACGGCCATCCTGCTGATGATGCTGTTCGGCAGGGAAGTCCTGCGGGTCGGGCCGGGGAAGGTCGACCTGTTTTTGGGTCTGCCCTTCGTCGGGCTGTCCGCGAGTTATGACGTTTCGAAGATGCGCAACCTGCGCGTGGAGAGACCCGTAAAGAAATCCGGAAAATCCTGGCGGGGCCCTCATTTCGTTTTCGACTACGGCGCCAACTCCGTGGAATTCGGCTCGGATGCGAGCGAGAATGAACTGGCGGAAGTCG
>CAJIBJ010000085.1_pt1 | contig 13251 bp, 10 predicted proteins | sample 9199331 | NCBI WGS metagenome assembly CAJIBJ01 (sample SAMEA7708300, study PRJEB35096) | sediment metagenome | biome: marine neritic benthic zone biome [ENVO:01000025]; feature: sediment [ENVO:00002007]; material: shallow marine sediment [ENVO:03000034] sea grass bed [ENVO_01000059] ... | reverse complement strand
CCTTTGGGGGATGTGACAGGCTGTTTCTCCTTGGTCCAAATGTTCTGGAACAAACCGGACTTGAATTAAACGCTGTAAAAGCGGCGAAGGCCAGTGGTGTCCGACACATTGTGAAGCAGTCTGTAATGGGGGCCGCCGAAGAGTCATACAGCTTGGCAAAGGTCCATCGACCGGTAGAGAAGGCTATTGAGTCGAGCGGGCTGGCATGGACTTTCCTTCGCCCGAACAGCTTCATGCAGAACGTCGTAACCTTCATGAGCGAGACTATCAGGGCAGAGGGGGCTTTTTATAGCGCGAGCGGAAACGCAAAGATCAGTCATGTTGATGTGCGTGACATCGCCGCAGTCGCTATCCATGCACTAACCGGCGAGAACCATGAAGGGATGGCATACACGCTGACGGGTCCCAAGGCGCTCACCTATGAAGAGATTGCGGGCGAGATGTCAGCTGCGCTGGGGCGCACGATCACGCATGTGAGCCTCCCTCCTTCTGACCTGAAGCAGGGGATGCTTGCCGGGGGGATGCCTGAAGAACTCGCGGACAGGATGCTCGACCTTGAGCGCTACTTCCGGGAGGACCGAGCGAGCAGCATCAGCGACGACATCAAGCTCGTGACCGGAAACAATCCCCGGTGTTTCCGAGATTTCCTTTGCGAGACCGCCGCCACGGGGGTCTTGGATGTGGAGAGTGGCACGAGATGAGCAACGGTTTGCTTCGCATGCTGATTGCCATCGGTGCTGATGTAATCCGGGAGGAACACCGTTTATGGAACTGATTCAATTTGCCGTACTTCTTTCCACCCTGCTCTGTTCGCTGGTCGCCGGATTGGTTTTCACCTTCGCCATCGTCGTCATGCCCGGCATTAAGAGCTTGGGCGATCTTGCCTTTCTCAAGTCTTTCAAGGCAATGGATCGCGTGATTCAGAACAACCAGCCGATATTCATGTTGGTCTGGCTTGGCTCCGTGCTGGTATTGCTCGCTTCCACCGTACTGGGGATCTGGCGACTGGAGGGCCTTGATCGAGTCCTACTGGTTGTGACGTGCGTGATCTATATAATCGGCGTTCACGTGCCGACGGTCATGATCAATATTCCGCTGAATAATCACCTTCAATCTCAGGATCTCGACACGATGACCGAGTCCTCGCTGCTGGCGACCAGTGAAATGTTTGAGTCCCGCTGGCTGCGCTGGAATACCATTCGGACGGTCATTGCGATACTGACGACGGTACTGTTACTTGTTCTGCTTATCCGACTTTGATCAACAATTTCGCGAGCATGGGCCGCGCCTTTGGCGTACCGCTTAACAACCGTTCCTTGCATAGCTCGTAAATTCTACGCGACTGCTATTGGCCGTATGCTGAGATTCTAGGGATTGATCGACCGTACGGATTTGAAGCCGCTTACTGGCAAAGAACGGAACTCCTTACCCTGGATTAGCTGATAGCGGCTAACGACCCAAAGCGGCTGCCCGTTATCCCCTCTAACGCACCTTTGAATAGCGGATGTGATGTCCCGTGGGTGGTCAGCCCGGGGGCGGGTATGGCTGTCATGCGGGAATTGAGGCATCGCAGGTTGTTGGGAGCGCGTGCAGCTACCTTGCCGGCGAAGATTCCGGTGGTGCAGGCTGCGCCTCGGTCGCATCTGGGGCCAGAAAATGCCAGGCGATACTTGTCTGAATGCCTGAAAAGGTGGTTAATAGTTCCTATGCGCAGAGGGTAACTGGCGGGCCATGTCTTTTATCAGCGAACTTCAGCGGCGTAATGTCTTCCGTGTCGGTGCGGCCTACATCGTCGTGGCGTGGCTGATCATTCAAGTCGCTGAGACCATTTTCCCGTTGTTCGGTTTGGGCGACACGCCGGCTCGTGTCGTCGTCACTCTGCTGGCCATCGGCTTTCCACTGTTCCTGATGTTCTCCTGGCTGTTCGAGATCACGCCCGAAGGCCTGAAGCTCGAAAAGGACGTCCGGCGAGAAGAATCGACAACTCCGCAAACCGGTAAAAAACTGGATCGCATTATCATTGTGCTGCTGGCGCTGGGTTTGGCTTATTTCGCGGTGGACAAGTTCATATTTGAGCCTGCCCGCGATGCCGCGCTGATCGAGGAGACGGCACAACAAGCCCGCGCTGAAGCCCTGGTGGAGTCGTATGGTGACAAGTCCATCGCGGTGCTGCCGTTCGTCAACATGAGTGACGATCCCGGGAATGAGTATTTCTCCGATGGCATCTCGGAGGAGCTGCTCAACCTGCTGGCGAAAATTCCCGAATTACGGGTAATCGCTCGGACTTCGTCTTTTTCCTACAAGGGTAAGGAGTTAAAGGTCGCCGATTTGGCACGCGAACTCAACGTGGGACATGTGCTGGAGGGTTCGGTCCGCAAAGCTGGCAGCTCGGTACGCATTACCGCGCAGCTTATCGATGCGCGCTCGGAGACGCACCTGTGGTCCGAGACATACGACCGAACTCTCAATAACATCTTCGCGATCCAGAGCGAGATTGCGGCCACGGTCGTAGAACAGCTCAAGGTCACACTGCTGGGGGAAGTCCCGAAGGCGACAGCGGCCGACCCGGAAGCCTATGCCTTGTATCTCCAGGCGCGCCACCTGTATCAACATGGCACGCGCCAAAGCGCGGAGAAGGCCGTGGAGCTGTACCAACGGGCATTGGCCATCGATCCGGACTATGCCGCCGCCTGGGCCGGATTGGCCGGCGCATACGCCCGCCAGGCCAACAGTGGCTTCCGACCAAAAGGCGAGGGCTTCCGACTCGCTCGCGAGGCAGCCGGCCGGTTACTGGCGATCGATCCGGGAAATGCATCCGTTTACGACCTGCTCGGCTTCATTGCACTGAATTACGATGAACTGGAGGCCGCGTCGGGCTTCTATCGGCGCGCGCTGGAACTGGACCCGACCGATCCCGGTGTCGTGGGAGGCGCCGCAACTATGATCCGTTTCCTGGGGCGTATCGAGGAGGCTATCGCCCTTGAAGAGTACCGGCGCAGCCGCGACCCGGTGAATCCCGCCGCGCATTTCAACCTGGGGTACTCGTACCTTGTGGCTGGTCGCTGGGACGAGTCCATCGCGGCATTCCGCAACGTACTGATGTTGAGCCCGGGGTTTATCGGCGCCCATTACTTTACAGGCCTGGCGCTGTTGTTAAAGGGTGAACCGACAGCGGCGCAGGCAGCCTTTGAACATGAAACGGACGAACAATACCGCGCCAAGGGTGCGGCGCTGGCTCTGCATGCACTTGGGCGGCAAAAAGATTCCAAGGCGGCCCTGGAGGAGTTGATCGAGCGCTGGGGTGGGCGATGGCCCCAGGAAGTGGCGCATGTCTACGCCTGGATAGGGGATGCGGATGCCGCTTTCGCCTGGCTGAACACGGCGGTGGCACGAAACAAGTACGAAGGCGACTACCTGTTTCCTCTGTACGCGCCACTGCACGAGGACCCGCGTTGGCCAGAGTTCCGCGAGCGCACAGGCCAGTCTGAGGCACGGCTGGCGGCTTTTGCGTTCGAGGTGACATTACCCGAATAGGGAATCTGGAAAAGGGCCTGCCCCCTTTTCCCTTCTTGGACTGCCTTCAACCCGTGGCACAGATGGGTTGGATGGACGCCTCAGTCGGGTCTTCGCCATCGACATCCAGACTTGTCCGAATTGTGGTGGGAAGCCGAGGGTCATTGCCTGTATCGAGGAACGGCTGCTGAAGTACATGCTGGTTCAGCTCCACTTCTGGCCGTTTGCAGTCGTAACAGTGCCCAGTATGGGAACCTGATTTAGTTCTGCTCTCAGCGAGAAAGCAGTAATAACTTTGAGTAGGCGCCTTCCGACCGCTGACGACCCAACTGGGAACAATATTGGGCAGACTTGTACCTCGCCCCCTGATCCCGCCGTCAATCGATCAACACATCATCGCTCCCAGCCGGCAGCGTGAACCACATGCGATCGCTTGTCAGCACCATATTGTCCGCAAACTCACGTTTGAAAATGTTCTCCATCAACGCGTTCCGCGGCCCGGGCACAAGGTGATAAAGCGCGGTCATCCCGACGCCAGTGGTCCGGGTGAGTTCAGCCACATCGGCAACCGACGCATGATAATCCTGAATGTCGTACAGGATCTTTGCCAACCTGTCCTGACCACTTGCCTCGGCCGCGCCTTCAAGCGTCTTTACAATGGGCAGTGACATCGCATCGGAGAACAGCAGGTCAGCATCGTCGACCACCGCCCGCAACCGGTCCGTGACAACGGTATCTCCCGTAATCACTACCGAACGCCCCTTGTAATCGATGCGATAACCCACCGCCGGCTCGATCGGCGCGTGATTGACTTTGAAGGATGTAACCGTCAGGTCGCCAAACTCGAGCGATGATTCCACCGGGCGCTCGATCGCCTCCAGCCTACCGAACTCGATTGGCATGAAATCGGCACCGTGGTGGGTGACCCGATACTCGCGATCCAGGGCAAACGCCTCGTTAAAACCGTCGGCGATTCGCCGCACGCCCGGAGGACCGTAAAGCTTGAGCGGACCCTGCCTCCCCATCACCCAGGAAGTGAGATTAACCGTCGGTATTTCCGCGATATGGTCAGAGTGAAAGTGTGTCAGCAGCAGGCCATCCAGTCGCTCACCCGGCAGCGCGCCCAAGCTGATGGTATTGGCTGAGCCGGACCCTGCATCCACGATGAAAAAGTGAGACGGTGTGAGCACTGCGAGACAGGCCTGCGCGCGACCTTCAGTCGGTAACGGCGCGGCGCTACCACAGACGAAGACCCGAATGCCATCCACCGGTGCTTCCGGCACCGGCGCCATCGCCGCGACAGCCCGCGACAACACAAAATCCTGCCCGGCAGCAGTTTTCATCAACACGAACCAGCCTCCGCCACCGACTACAATCACGACTGCCAGTAGCATAACCAATACTCTTTTCACGCTGACGACCCTCCAAATCGTTGAACAATTACCTGTTCGATCCGCCAAAGGCGGTCTTGACCACAACAGCTACACAGGGGCGCATCGCCGCCATTGATTGGCTCATACTAGTGGAAGTCAACAAATCAGCGAAGCACAAAATGGGATGTTAAATACGCTTGATCCAGCCCGGCAGTGACCGCTCCTGGCCGAACTGAGAACCAGACTATCCTGCGAATGAGTTCCGGAGGGGTTCTGCTTACCGCTCAATATCCGACAAAGTCTCAATCTGTGGTCAAAGGGTCACTGACGAGCCGAAGCGAATATTTGGAAGCGGATGTCAATGACAGTCAGGTTCGCTTCTTGTCAAGCCAGAATGCCACGCCCGCAAAAGAGAAATAGGATGCCATTGCGGTTATCGACAGCCACAATTTATTTTCACCCTGTAGCGGTCCGAAGATGTTCAAGACATTGATCAAGAGTAAAAACAGCACGAAAATCGCCATGCCGTATTTTCCTGTCTTTGATGATGCCGAAGTCGAACCCAGATACAGCCAGAGCCCCCCCAATAAAAGGAATGCCTCCAGGGCATAAGTCATCACTGGATGGTTCCACAGCCCAAGCCCGAACTTGGTCGAAGCATCGCTCCAAAGCGGTAAATCCGGCGTGTGCACGACTAAATCCAGCAACCAGTGTGAAAATACTGCAAGTGCGATTACGACCGCGACGGAGTTTTTCTTTAACAAGACCCAGCGAAACAGTGCGTAAGCTGCTCCCGCCCAGAATAACGTGGCCAGTAAACTGTGGGTAAATGGCATGTACTCTAGTTCGAAGTGAGTGGAAGCCGTGTAATTCTCGATAAAGTTCAGTCGTTCAATGCCCAACAATACGAGCGGGAAAAACACGATATCTACGAACTGGACAGCCAGAAAAAGAACACCCAGCGACGCCTCCTTCTCGTAACTCTTCAGCGCCAGGCTGGCTGCGTAGTGACCTACGAACATTTTTCAGATCTGCGGTTTGACGGACTGACCAAGTATATACACGATGTGCCTGACCATTGGTCTCCTGACGAAGCCTAATCCGGAAAAACGGGAGAGAACGGCCGCATGTCGCTCTCTCCAGATCGAATGCAGCAACTGCTGGCCTGAGGAAATTCCTGCCATATCCCGGAAAGACTGCCTTGCGGCTCGGACACGACCAGCCGCGTGTCATCCGTAACTGCCGCGAAAACCGGATTGTCTGGAAACTGGGCCCGCAGTGTCTCGATTGCGCTGCTGTAGTAAAGCGAACGCGCCTGGCCATCGCTGGCGTAGCGGAAGGCCCAGATTCCCTGTCCGTCAGTGGTCGCAACGGTCAGATTGACCGGATGCTCGATACCGTGGACCCTGCCGGTATGCTCGATGAAACCGACGGCCCGTTCGACCGCATCGAACGGATTTTCATCAAGGCCGAACGTCAGGGCCAGGTAGAAAAAAAGCTCGGAATCGGTAGAGCCTTCCAGCGCTGCAAACAGAGATGGGTCGACAGCGAAGGCCAGGTCGCGTTTTACGCGTGCGAAATCGCTGATCAGCCCATTGTGCATCCACAGCCAGCGGCCGTATCGAAAAGGGTGGCAGTTGGTTTGCTGGATCGCGGTCCCGGTGGAAGCGCGAACATGGGCGAAGACCAGCCGCGATTCCAGGTGGTGCGCCAGGTCGATCAGGTTCCGGTTATTCCAGGCAGGCTCGACACTGCGGAAAAGCGCCGGGGTTTCCTCATTCCCGTACCAACCCATCCCAAAACCGTCCGCATTCGTGGGTGATTCCGCTAGCTGGGAATCAAAGCTCTGGTCGATTAGCGAATGATCGGGCTTGAGGATCAGCTCTTCGATTTTCACAGGCGAACCGGTGTATGCGAGCCATCGGCACATGATTCAATCCCTCCAGGCTGAGCGTCAGGAATTTAAGATCACAGGCTTATGATACTGCTTCAGAGGCCAGGTTTTTTTTGCTTCTGGCCGGACTGCTGGTCCTCTTCAGAGTCGGTCAGCTCGTACTTCCTGAGGTAACCCCGCAACTGGTGGTAGGTCATGCCGAGAAACTCAGCGGTCTTCTTCTGGTTGTAGCGGCAGCGCTTCAGGGCGTCCTGCAGCAAAGCGATTTCCGTATGCTGGATATGGTCCTTGAAGTCGTAGGCTTCGCCAGGGGCCGCTGCGGCTTCGCGGGCGGGCTCCGCGGCATTGGCGCCTGGACGCCAGGGTGAATCGAAAGGATCGAAATTGATGTCGGAGATGGGCTCGTCGCTACCCAGCGAGGTGTAAACGGCGCGCTCCACCACGTTCTTCAGTTCGCGCACATTGCCCGGCCAGGGGTAATTCATCAGCAACTTACGGGCAGCCTGCCCGAATCCCTGGAACAGTTCCAGTCCCAGTTCGCCCGACATCTTTACCGCGAAGTACTCGGCCAGCGGCAAGATGTCCTCGCGGCGTTCACGCAGCGGGGGCAGGGTGATCACATCGAAAGCCAGCCGGTCCAGCAGGTCGGCACGGAACTTGCCCGCTTCGGCCAGAGCCGGCAGATCCTCATTGGTGGCGCCGATGATGCGCACGTCGGTCAGGATGGTGTCGTTACCGCCGACGCGCTCCAGCTCGCCGTACTCGATGACGCGCAGCACTTTTTCCTGCACGCGGTCGGAGGTGTTCGCCAGTTCGTCCAGGAACAGGCTGCCCTCGTTGGCCAGTTCGAAACGCCCCAGCCGTCGCCGTGTGGCGCCGGTGAAGGAGCCCGCCTCGTGTCCGAACAGCTCGGTTTCCAGCAGGGATTCGGCCAGGGCCGCGCAGTTGAGCTTGACGAAAGGCCGGTCCCAGCGGGGCGACAGGTAGTGGATGCGGGCTGCCACCAGTTCCTTGCCAGTGCCACGTTCGCCGATCACCAGCACCGGCCGGTTGAGCTGGGCGACACGCGAGACCCGCTCGAGGACTTCGAGAAAACCGGGCGATTCGCCGATCAGTGGCTGTTCCTGCTGGCGGTCCATCAGTCCTCTGGGTTCTGCTTGGCAGTCCTCATTCTAGGAAAATCCGTCCCACTGCGAAATGGGCAGGAGGTCACGGACGGGACGACACGATGGTGAACATCTCGTGCGCGTGGTCGAACGCCTGTTGCTTGTGAAAGTTCACATGGTGCTCTGAAAACCCAAGAACTTCAAGGAACTGCGTGAAAAACCTCGGAGTGAATCTCCACCATGTGTCCCAGGCGTCGTTGTCCGCGGTCGGCACCAGGGAACATACGCCTTCCTTTCCCAGTTCGGGATAATACATCTCCGTGATGATGATGGTCTCGTTGACCAGCCGGGCGCAGCTCTCCAGGATTGAAACCGGGGAGCGCGCGTGCAGCAGGATGGCGGAAAGCAGGGCGACGTCGAATTCGCCCAGGGTGTCCGGAAGGTCCTCGGAGGAGCCGTTGTAGACTTTCGCGCTGGAGCCGAAACGCTCGTGGCAGAACCAGAAGCCGTTGCGGATGCGGCCGATGTGCTCGAAGAACTGGATCTCCGAATCGGTCCAGCGGTCAACCCGGGCCCGTGACAGGCCCAGTTTTTCATAGGGCACGGCATTCCAGAAATCGCGATCCATCGGCAGCTCGACGGCCACGACCTCCTGCGCGGTTTTTTCCATGTGGAAGGTCAGGAAGCCGGTGGCCGGCCCGATCTCCAGTACCCGCTTGCCGCTGAAATCGAAGCCGCCCAGGTATTCGTCAACGCCATTGCGCAGATCCCACTGGCCTTCCACGGTGCCCACGCCCGGGATGTCGGTGGTGTGGTAGAAATTGCATTCATCCACCCCTTCGATCCGCTGAGGTGTTTCGTAAAGCTGCTCGTCCATGCGGACATTGTAAGAAAAATCACCCAATCGCGATACGCGCTGGAGCTAGCGGCCCCAATCTGTTACAAGACCGGATCAATCACCCTTCTGTGGAACGGCAGCGTGGCGAAAAACAAATCCGTCTATTCCTGTGAAGCCTGCGGGGCGCGCCTGAGCAAGTGGTCCGGCCAGTGCCCCGAGTGCCATGAATGGAACTCCATCATTGAAACGGTGGCGCAGACGCGCTCTTCCGGCCGTCTTGCCGGTTATTCCGGGCAGCTCAGCAACGAAGTCAAGCCGCTTTCCTCGGTCGGTTCATCCACGGTGGAGCGAATGGCGGTCGGCGTCGGCGAACTTGATCGGGTGCTCGGCGGCGGCATCGTGCCGGGCTCTGTGATCCTGCTGGGCGGCGATCCCGGTATCGGCAAATCGACGCTGCTGATCCAACTCGTCGCTGCGCTGGCGGACCGCTTTCCCAGCCTGTACATCACCGGCGAGGAGTCCCTCGAGCAACTCGGCATGCGCGCCCGCCGCCTGGGGCTTTCCCTGGAGGGCATACGCTGCCTGACCGAGACCTCGGTCGAGCAGATCCTGGGCCATGCAGGTGCTGAGAAGCCGCGCCTGATGATCGTCGATTCGATCCAGACCGTGTATACCGAGGCGCTGACTTCGGCGCCCGGCTCGGTGGCGCAGATCCGCGAGTCGGCCGCGGCGCTGGTGCGCTGGGCCAAAGAGAACCACTGCTGCGTCATCCTGGTTGGCCACGTGACGAAGGAGGGCGCCCTGGCCGGCCCCCGCGTGCTGGAGCATATGGTGGACGCGGTGCTTTATTTCGAGAGCGACAGCGGCAGCCGCTTCCGGGTTATCCGAGCGATCAAGAACCGCTTCGGCGCGGTCAACGAACTGGGCATGTTCGCGATGACCGGCAAGGGTCTGAAGGAAGTGAAAAACCCCTCGGCCATCTTCCTCTCGGGCCACGATCAGCCGGTCTCCGGCAGCGTCACCACCGTGGTCCGGGAGGGCACCCGGCCGATCCTGCTGGAAGTGCAGGCACTGGTCGATCCCAGTCACCTGAACAATCCGCGGCGGGTCGCCCTGGGCCTGGAGCACAACCGCCTGGCCATGATGCTGGCTGTGCTGCACCGCCATGGCGGCGTCGCGCTGGCGGACCACGACGTCTTTATCAACGTGGTAGGCGGCATGCGGGTCAGCGAAACCGGCGCGGACCTGGCGATGCTGCTGGCGCTGTTTTCGAGTTTCCGAGACCGGCCGCTGCAGGACAAGCTGATCTGTTTTGGCGAAGTCGGGCTGTCTGGCGAGATCCGGCCGGTTCCGGACGGCGAGCAACGTCTGAAAGAGGCGGCCGGCCATGGTTTCAGGACGGCCCTGGTCCCGGCCGCGAATGCCCCGCGCAAACCGATCGGAGACTTGCAGGTGATCCCGCTTCGCAGCGTGGCCGAATCCCTGGAGAAGCTCGGCTGAGCCATGCTGGGCGACTGGAGACAGGGGTTCGTTCCGACCGGGCAGACCTCCGCGGCGATCCGGATGATCCGCCCCTTGCTGGTGCTCTTCATCACCTTCGCGCATTTCCGCCTGGTCGACGACTACAGCCGCATCGTGAACGCCTCGGCCCTGGATTTCGATGGCTGGATGGCGGTATTTCTAAAAGCGGGTCTGGCCAAGAGCGGCGTGCCGCTGCTCAGCCTGATCTCCGGTTACCTGGCGGTGGTCAGCCTGGAGCGTTATGGCTACGGGAAAGTGCTGCTGCGCAAGGCCCGGCGGCTGGTCTGGCCGCTGTTCTGGGCCAACCTGCTGTTCATCGTCATGGTCGTCTACCCGGAACAGGCGCGCGACCCGGGCGTGCGCCCCGACCTGGACATCTATCCATTCAATCCCCGGGGCTGGTTCCAGGCGACGTTCGCCTTCTACAAGCTGCCTGCCAACGAGCCCTTGTATTTCCTGAAGGACCTGTTCACCTGCTTCCTGCTGCTGCCGCTGCTGCTGGTCGTGGCGCGTATCCGGTACCTGAATGTCCTGGTGATCGTCTGGATGGCGTACAAGTGCATCTACCTGAAGTCGGCCTTTTTCTTTGAGGTCTACCCGCTGTGGTTCATGCGCTTCGACATCGTATTCGCCTTCTACGTCGGCATCCTGTTGCATACCTGGCGGCGGGAACTGGTCATTGCCAGCGCCCGTCTCAACCTCGGCCTGGTCGTGCTTTACCTGGGCGCTACGGCAGCGGCGGCCGTCGCCTACGTGCTACTGGCGAAACCCGAGCACGTCAGTCTGTTCCTGTGGGCGGATTTTGCGGTGAAAGTCTGCAGCGTGCTCGGCTGCATCGCGATCATGAGCTTGCTGGTAACGCACCGCGGCCGCTTGTCCGTCCTGCTGGAATGGCTCTCACCATACGCTTACACGCTGTTCCTGACGCACCTGTTCACGTTTACTTTCTTTCGGAAACTGTACCTGCTGTGGTTCCCAGCACCCGACTTCTTCGGACTCAGCGGAGTGGCTTACCTGCTGGCGATGGTGATGGCGGCTGTGGGGGTGTCGATCGGGTTGACAAACGCCTGGACGATGTTCAAGCGGAACTCACCCTTTCCGACTTGATCAGAACCTTGCCGATCACATTGTCCTGGATCTCCAGGATGGTCATGATGTGCGGGCCGATCTTCAGGCTGGCCTGGCCGGCGGGAATTTCACCCAGCTCTTCCAACAGCAGGCCATTGAGCGTGCTGACTTCGTCCTCGGGCAGATCCCAGTCCATGTGGCGGTTCAGGGTACGCAAGGTGGCTCCGCCGTCCACCAGGTAGTTGCCGTCATCCAGCCGGCGGATGTCGCGGGTCTTGGCCCGGCTCTCGGCCGTGTACTCGCCGACGATCTCTTCCAGGATGTCGTCCAGGGTGACCATGCCCTGGATGTCGCCGTACTCGTCCACCACCAGCCCCATGCGGCGCTCGCGGCGCTGGAACTCTAGGAGCTGCTGGGTCAGCGCCGTGCCTTCGGGAATGAAGTACGGGCTGCGCACCGAGCGCTTGAGTTCCTTGAAGGTCAGTGCGCCATGCGCCAGCTTGGCGATCACCGTACGGATATGGAGCAAGCCTTCCACCTGGTCGATGCTCTCGCGGAACACCGGCATGCGCGTGTACACCGTCTGGGTGAGCTGCTGCAGTATTTCCTCCCAGTCGTGGTCGAGGTCGATGCCGACGATGTCCTGGCGTGGGATCATGACGTCTTCGACCGTGGCCTGCTCCAGGTCCAGGATATTGACCAGCATGCGCTGGTGATCGTCCGGGATGCGCTCGCCGCCCTCCTTGACCAGGGTGCGAAGTTCTTCGCGGTTGAGGTGTTCCATCAGGTCCACGTTGGTGCGCACCCTGAACGGCTTGAGCACGAAATTGGCAAAGCCGTTGATCAGCCAGACGACCGGGTAGAGTACCTTGAGCAGCACGTAAAGGACGAAGGAAGCCGGGTAGGCGATCCGCTCCGGGTGCACGGCCGCGACGGTTTTCGGCGCGACTTCCGAGAAAATCAGGATGACCACGGTCAGCGCCAGCGAGGCGATCCACACGCCGGCCGCGCCCCACAGACGGATGCCGATCACGGTGGCGATAGAAGCCGCAAGGATGTTGACCAGGTTGTTGCCCAACAGGATCAGGCCGATCAGGCGGTCGGGTGTCTTCAGCAGCTTCTGCGCCAATTTGGCCCCGCGGTGGCCCTTGTTGGCCAGATGGCGCAGGCGGTACTTGTTGATGGCCATCAGGCCGGTCTCTGAGCTTGAGAAGAACCCCGACAGCACGATCAGGATCAGCAGGGTGACATAAAGACTGCCCAGCGTGACGTCTTCCATCGATCAGGACTGCCAGCTCTTGCCCAGGATCATTTCAAGCACGAGTTTGCTGCCAAAGTAGGACAGCACCAGGAGAACGATGCCCGCAAGGGTCAGCCTGACCGCCAGGCTGCCCCGCCAGCCATAACGCCAGCGCCCCCAAAGCATCACGCCGAAGACCAGCCAGGCCATGATGGAGAGGATGGTCTTGTGCACCAGGTGCTGGGCGAAAATGTCATTGATGAACATCAATCCGGACAGCAGCGATACCGTCAGCAGCACGAAGCCTGCCGCGATGGTCTTGAACAGCAGGCTTTCCAGCACTTCCAGCGGGGGCAGGGAGCGCACCAGCGGCACCAGGTGGTGGCGCCGCAGGAAATGGTCGATGAAGAACACGAACAGGGCGTAAAGCCCGGCGATGCTCAGCAGGCCGAAAGCCAGCACCGAGCTCACCATGTGCACGGCGATGCCGGCCGACATTTCGCCCAGCTGGTAGCCCGCATGCGGCAGGACCCACTCGAGCAGCAACACACCAGCCGCGATGGGCATGGCGACCAGTCCGGCCGCGAAAAGGGACTTGCGGGTCAGGCTGGATGTGATCAGGATCACCATCACGACCAGCGCGCATAGCGAGAGCAGGTGCGGCAGGCTCACATCCGGCACCGCTTCCCCGAACCAGT
>CAJIBJ010000171.1_pt1 | contig 13387 bp, 12 predicted proteins | sample 9199331 | NCBI WGS metagenome assembly CAJIBJ01 (sample SAMEA7708300, study PRJEB35096) | sediment metagenome | biome: marine neritic benthic zone biome [ENVO:01000025]; feature: sediment [ENVO:00002007]; material: shallow marine sediment [ENVO:03000034] sea grass bed [ENVO_01000059] ... | reverse complement strand
GGCTCGCCGATTTCGAACAGAAGGATGGAATCCGATACCTCGAGTACGGTAGTGATCCGGTTGAGGCCGTGCGAATAAATGACCTCGTCAGGTCCGCCGCTGGCCCCCTGCTGCAAGGCGAACAGCTTGATGCCATCGTCGTACACGACGACTTCGGCATGGGCCAGGTACCGTGCAAGGATGCCCGAGTACTGCGCCACTTTTTCGCCGGTGTCGAGGTCAATCCATGAAATACGCGGAACGGTTCTGTCTCCGATGGCCGCGGTTCCGGTCAGGAACAGGCGGTTTTCCCCGAACCGGCTGATTTCACGGATCGTCATATCGCCGAAATTGGCGGCTACCGACAGGCTGCCGTCGCGCAGGCTGAAGCGGGTGAGGTAATTGCCCTGGGCGAAGTAGAGGTAACCGGTGTAGCCGGCTGGATTCTGCGGACCGCAGGCACTTAGTGCCGCGAAAATCAGAGTCAGTGAAAACCGGAAGAACGGACTGGTCATCAGGATTGCCAGTGTAGCCCTTTTGGGCGTAAAGGGGTGAACGGCAGAAGCTCGATCCGGCTCCTTTCACCCGCCTGCAAAAAGCATGGCTGCAACTTGCCGGTTGTCGCAGAAAATTCCTCGAAGAGCCGTGCGTCAGCCTCCGGAACCACTTTTGATACAGGTCATTGCTGGCAGCTATTCAGCCCGGTAGAGTCCCTTGAAACACAGTAAAGACGTGGTGTTCACGCCTTCCTCAAGGACCTCGAAATGGACGATTTTGTGCACGCGGGAACATTTGAAGAAAGCAGCCTGGCCATGGACCTTCCGCCCCTCCAGAACGCCGCGGTCAACACGCTGCGAGCGGAGCCGGAAATCCCGTCCTACCTGCAGGACACTTACTACTGGGCCTACATCAACCCCCGCAACGTCCGTCTGCTGGACCGTGAGATCGTCGTCCGCACCATCCTCTGGCAGCAGCACAATCGACTGCAGAAACTCGCCTTCTCGGAAATCGAGCCCGGGCAGCGCGTGATGCAGCCCGCCTCGGTGTACGGCAGCTTCGGCCCCAACCTGGCCCGCCATGTGGGTTCCGAAGGCCAGCTGGACATCGTGGACGTCGCGCGCGTTCAGGTGGACAGCGCTACGCGCAAGCTCGGCCCTTACGCCTGGGCCCGCGCCCATCACGCCAATTGCCTGCACTTCAACCGCGGGCCCTACGACGCCATCGTGTGCTATTTCCTGCTGCACGAGGTACCGGACGAGGTCAAACGCCAGGTCGTGGACCACCTGCTTTCCCAGGTCGGAGAAGGCGGAAAGGTGGTCTTCGTGGACTACGCCAAGCCGAAGTGGTGGCACCCGCTGAAGCTGATCACCAGCATCGTGTTCGACACCCTGGAGCCGTTTGCCAAGGGCCTGTGGCGGCATGAAATCCGCGACTTCGCCACCGAATCCGATCGCTTCGAGTGGCGGCGCGAGACCATTTTCGCCAGCCTGTTTCAAAAGGCGGTTGCGACCCGCAAGGCTTGATTGCGGACGGGTCCGGCCGGACAGTCTTCAGGGAAGCGGCCGGTACTCCCCGCCCGGGCCGGGTGTCGCGTACAGAATCTGGCTGGGCTCGAGGATGTCCACCCGGTGCCAGACGCCCCGCGGGATGATCAGGCCGTCTCCCGCCCGCATTTCCTCATCCGGGAATTCGGCGTCCTCGAAGACTACCCGCACGCGGCCGCTGACCAGCACGAGCACTTCGTCGCCATCGGGATGCATTTCGCCATCGTGGGGCGAGTTTTCAGTCATCGTCGCCAGGCCGATCGTCAGGCCGTCGAATGGAACCGGCGGATCGGGCCGGGCCGGCACCAGGCTTGCCTCGAAGCGATGGTTGACGCCAGCGGTCTGGTTGTTCGTGTGTAATCGTGTGGGTCGTTTCATGAATAGTGCCTCTGTTCCGGTGCTGTCTGGCTGTCCGCCAGCTTTCTCAATCGCCGCCAGCCGGCGCGCCAGATTCCCTTGAATGTCCGCTCGAGGAACAACTTCTCCGCCAGCGGTGACAGGAATCCCAGGTAGCGTACCGAGATTTCCTCGAAGCCCTGCACTCTCACCCCGTCCTCGGTCTCGGAGAACCGGATCTCGGCATCCCCTTTCCAGAATCCCCGGAAGGTCCAGCGAACGAGCCGCTTTGGCTCGACACGGGTGTTCCTGGCAACGAGCGGGAACGGGAACCGTTTGAGCGGGACCGAGTACCATCCGCCTCCAAGGTCGGCGACTTCACCCATCAGGCCGTACAGACGGGTCCAGTCCCGTGGCGTTTCGAAGTAGCCGTAGACGTCCGCAGGCCGCAATTCGAAATGCTGGTCGAAGTCGATCCTCATGTCTTCGACCGGAGTCTGCCAGCGGCAATGGTCGGGAACTGGTTTAGTGATGCTTCGTCAGCCATGGTGATGTCCCTCGTCGAGCCCGTTCCTTCGACTATAGCGAACCCGAAACCAGGACACAAAACCCGGTCCAATGATCTGGCAAACACGCGCCGACAGGCGTAGTCTTTTCAATCGGGGATGTCGCTACGTTGACTGTCTTTTCAATCAAATGAGAAACAAGTGATTCAAGCATGAAAATCGCAATCGTGACGGGGGGCGGTGACTGCCCCGGACTCAATACCGTTATCCGCGCCACGGTCAAGGCCGGAACCTACCGTGGATGGGAATCCGTCGGCATCCAGGGAAGTTTCGACGGCCTGCTGCAGCCGGTTGATATCGTCCCGCTCGAATACAAGGCCATGGATGCGCTGCTGTTTCGAGGCGGCACCATCCTGGGCACGGCCAACCGGGGCCGGTTCGCCGCGAAGACCGGCCACGGAGAGGCACGGCGGGTTCCGGAGGAGATACTCACGGAAGCGAAGCGGAATTTCGACGACCTGGGGCTGGACGCGCTGGTAGCGATTGGCGGCGATGGCACCCTTTCCATTGCGCAACAGCTTTACGAAACGGGTATGCCCATCGTCGGCGTGCCGAAAACCATCGACAACGACATCCGGGCGACGTCCATGACTTTCGGGTTCGAGACGGCCGTGACATGCGCCGTTGATGCCCTGGACCGGCTGCGCAGCACCGCGGAAAGTCACAGCCGGGTGATGGTGCTCGAGGTGATGGGGCGATATGCGGGCTGGATCGCCGGTTTCGCGGGAATCGCCGGCGGCGCGGACGTCATCCTGATGCCCGAAATCGATTTCAGTCACGAAGCCGTTGCACGCCAGGTGCGGCGTCGCGAAGCCATCGGCAAGCACTTCACCCTGGTCGTCGTATCGGAAGGCGCCAAGCCGGCGGGAGAAGACCTGGTCACCATGGCCGGGCTGACGGACGACCGCGAGGCCCGCCTTGGCGGAATCGGCCACCAGGTCACGGCCGAAGTCGAGAAGCGCACCGGCAAGGAGGCGCGATGCGTCCGGCTGGGCCACCTGCAGCGCGGCGGGCAGCCCACCCAGTTCGATCGCCAGCTGTGCACCCGCTTTGGCGTTCACGCCGTGGAGATGATCGCGGACGGCTTATTCGGGCAGATGGTCGCCCTCCACGCCGGAGGCATGATATCGGTCAGCCTGCTCGAGGCCACGGCCGACATCCGCCGGGTGCCCGTGGACGGGGAACTGGTACGAACGGCCCGGGCCCTGGGCATCAGCCTGGGCGATGACAGCGAGGACTGACCCCGACGCTATGACCCCGATTTCAGAAGCCGCTTCTCACGCCTCATCACTTCCTTTGTTGCCTGGAACGGCGTGAGGCCCAGTTGCGGCTGACCGGTTTCCGCGATCGCGTAGAGCTGGCAGTAGAACCAGTAGATGGTGGAAAAGCCGGCCATCGCCCGGACCAGGGGGATCCGGGTCAGGAAAGACAGCCAGCCGGGCAGCAGCGACAGATCGTCCTCGTAACGCGGGAGCTGCTCAAGACCTGCCAGAAGCCGGGACGGTCCGTCCGTGTCGACGCACAGCGGCCTGCCGAGCCCCACCAGGTCGGCGCTGCCCGATTCCACGGCCTGCTCCATGGCGGCCCGACGGCGGAAGCCCCCGGTCACCATCAGCGGTATCGAGACCTTGTCCTGCATGGCGCGGGCGAAATCCACAAAATAGGCTTCCCTCATGCGGGTGGAGCGCGCCACGTTCTGCTCCTCCTCTTCCTCCATGCCTGCCAGGCCCAGCAGCTTGGGTTGCTCATAGGTTCCGCCTGATATTTCGACCAGGTCTACTCCGGCCTCTTCCAGCCAATGCGCGACCTGCAGGCTGTCTTCGAAGGCGAACCCGCCTTTCTGGAAATCGGCGCTGTTGAGCTTGACCGCCACCGGAAAGTCGGGACCGACCGCTGCGCGCATGGACGCCACGACCTCCAGCAGGGCCCTCGCACGGTTGATCAGTTCCCCGCCGTATTCGTCTGTACGCTGATTGACGCGCGGGCTGAGGAATTCGGACAGGAGATAGCCGTGGGCGGAATGGGCCTGGACTCCGGTGAACCCGGCTTCGCGACAGGCCACAGCGGCGATACCGAATCGCTGGACGATGTCGTCGATTTCGGCCAGGGTGAGTTCCACGGGCTCGCCGAATTGTCCGCCCGGCAGGCCCAGCTTCACGGCCGAAGGCGCCTTCGGCCGGGGATTGACGGCTTTGGGTGTCTGGCGCCCGGCATGGCTGATCTGGGCCCAGAAGTGATTGCCGTTGCGCGTGGCGGTGCGCGCCCAGCGGGCGAGCGCCTCTTTCAATTCATCATCCGGCTCGCCGTGGATGATGACATTGCCGGGACGCTCCAGGTGATTCCGGTCGATCTGGATGTTGCCGGTCAGCAGCGCGCCCGCGCCGCCGTCGCTCCACAGTCCGTAAAGCCGATCCAGTTCGGGAGTCGGCACGCCATGTGAGGTCGCCATCCCTTCGGTCATGGCAGCCTTCACCAGGCGGTTCCGGACGACGGCGCCGCAGGGCAGAGTGACCGCCTGGGCCAGAGTATCGGTCATGGTCGGTTTCCCTCCAGGATTTCAGCCGACATTTCTGGCTACAGTGTAATCACATTTTCCGTGTCCAACCCGACGTATTTCCGCCATCCCGTCCTATCGTTCGACATGACCTCATTGCTCAGAGCATGACGTCGTATCCACACCAACGATTTTCTGCGCATTGGACACTTTCATCCCATCGGTCCCGTCGAGCGTGAAAACACCGGTGAAACAGCCGTTCAGGATCACCTGCAGCGTACCCCAGGCGATCAGCTGGCTCGACGGTGTCGGCTGTTCGAAGGACCCGGGCGTGCCGACCAGCATTGAAAATTCATACGCCATTCCGAACTCCACCTGGTCGATCGGGACGATATTCGAAACCAGCCAGAGCCTCTGGCCGTCCGCCGAATAGCCGAAAAAGTAGATCAGCCAGCCGGCGGGGGTGACGAAGACCAGGTAGCCTTCGCCGTCCAGCGTGGGATCGAACCACGGGCCGGACCAGTCGGAACCGGGCGCCGGGCCTATCGAGCCCGAACTGTACTCGACTTCCAGCATGGGCCTTTGATCCAAATTGGAATGCTCCCGGCTGTTGAACCTCCTGGCGCTGGTGGCGTCCTCGTTGGCGAGCAGGATCCAGCCGAAATTGCTGTCCGGGTTTTCCAGCCAGTTCTGGACGTCGGCGACCAACGCGGCGGTGGATTCAATCACGTAGGGCCCATTGTTATCCACGTTTATCTGGGCGCTCGCCGTATTCGAGAAATCACCGCCGGCGCTGGCCCAGGTCATATTGTCGAAAAAACGGTGGTTCCAGGTGGCGTCGCCCGTGGTGGCAGCGGCGCCCATGCCTTCCGCACCGGAGGCATTGGACGTGCCTTCACCCCAGTCCGCTTCAAGCCGGTAAACACGCAGGACCGTCGCGGGCGAGTTCTCGTTGGACTGCCACAGGTGAAGCCGCACGGAATCGATAGTGGCGCCCTGGGGAATTTCACTGAGGTCCTTGAAAGCAATCACCGCGCGCCGTGCTCCGGCACTGACCGTCTGGCCTGCGAACAGGAACTGTCCGGCGCCATTGCTCAGAGCGCCTTGTGAACTTTCGTACAGGGTATTGTCCTGGGTAGGATCAATAATGGCCGTTTCTGCAAATACGGATGCCGACAGGAAGCAGCATCCCAGGATAGAGAGTATACGCATGACTTTCTCCGTTTGGTGGATGGACCAACTCAAGCTGTCCAAAGTATAGACCGGAATTTTCTTTGTGTTCGTTCACCGGAGTGCGGCGTCCGCCGCGACTCCGATTATAGTGTCCTCAACCCCTCGCGTAGAAGGCATTTGAAGCGGTTACGACCAGGCCGACGACGGCATACAGGGCGATGGAGGCCAGCAAAATTCCGGAGTAATCGCCCGGCGCGACCAGCAACGCGGCCAGCGCCGGGCCGGCTGCGCCGCCGGCCGCGGTGAAGAAGCCGCCCGCGACGACCACGCTTCCGCCCGGGTCGAGCCGCGCCTCGAAAGCCTGGAAGTAGGGCAGGCCGAAGGCCCAGGCGACACTCAGGGCGCACATCGCGATGGTGTACCCTGTGGCGCCCGCTGCTGCCAGGAGCAGTGTCAGTCCGAACACGGCCAGCGACAGCGCCGCCAGGATGGGTTTGAGTTCGCCGTGGCGGTCACCGAGCCAGACGGCGGCGAAAGCCGCCGGGATGCCCAGCAGGGTGGAAATTCCGAGCACCTCGCCGATCAGCAGGTGGCCCAGGCCGAAGTCCACGCCGATCCGCTCGGCATAGGTGAAATGCATGTTGTTCGCCGTCTCGAACAGACCGATGCCCAGCATGATCAGGATGGCGGCCGGGCGGATGAGCATGTGTATTTCCACCGAAGATTCTTCGATCCGGGCGACGCCGGAATTGACTGCAGGAATCAATGCAAGCCCGGACAGGGCCAGCAGGGCCATGCCGGTGAAAAGGCCGCCGACGCCGATCGATGGCAGCGCCATCGGCAAAAAATACAATCCCAGCGCGCTCAGCGCGAACTGGAACATCATGAACACGCCGTATCCGCGCTCGGAATTCGGCAGGGCGGCATAACTCGCCATCACCGCCGCGTAAGCGGCTGCGCCGCCGATTCCGGACATGAAGCGCAGCGCCATGAACAACCCGATTGGCCTCCCGAGCGTATACACTGCGGCGAAATCGCAAAGGGCCAGCGCCAGCAACCCGAACAGCGCCAGCTTACGGATGTCCAGGTGGTGGATCCGCAGGGCGATCACGATGGCGGACAGCGCGCCCCCGGCGCCGCCCGCGGCGGCGGCCCAGCCGGCCTGGGATTCGGTGAAACCCGCCATATCCACCAATGAGCCAATCATCGTCGGCAGGATCAACAGCGGCAGAATGGCAATGGAGCCCAGTACCGCGAGCCGGACGATTCGGCTGTATTCAGTATTCATGGCGAGGCCGCGCGGTTGACACCGGTCCCATCCTAACCTGCATAATGCCGGTTCGGTCAAGCAGCGGGAATGAAGATGGGCAGAGTGACTTTCGCCGCGACGCAAATGGCGTGCGGTGACGATCGGCGCGGGAATGTAGAACGGGCGGATCGGCAGGTTCGTGATGCGGCGGCGCGCGGGGCCAAGGTGATCCTGCTGCAGGAATTGTTCGAAACCCCCTATTTCTGCAAGGACCAGGACAGCCGCTTTTTTGAACTGGCGCACGACGGATCCGGCAACGAACTGATCCGGCACTTTCAGTCACTGGCGCGTGAACTCGCGGTGGTACTGCCGATCAGCTTTTTTGAGCGACGTGACAACGTTCATTTCAACTCCATCGGGATCATCGACGCAGACGGCGATCTGCTTGGCATTTATCGGAAATCCCACATCCCCGATTCTCCGGGCTACCAGGAAAAGTTCTATTTCAGCCCGGGAGACACCGGTTTCCGGGCGTGGCAGACCCGATACGCTTGCATCGGCGTCGCGATCTGCTGGGACCAGTGGTTTCCCGAAGCGGCACGGAGCATGGTGTTGCAGGGCGCCGAGGTCCTGCTCTACCCCACGGCCATCGGCTCCGAGCCCGGCTATCCGGACATGGATTCCTGCGGTCACTGGCAGCGAGCCATGCAGGGGCATTCAGCCGCGAATTGCGTGCCGGTCGTGGCGTCGAACCGCATCGGACTGGAAAAAGGGGCCTCCTGCGACGTCACATTTTACGGAAGCTCCTTCATAAGCGACCACACGGGCGACAAGCTGGTCGAGTCCAGCCGCGACGGGCAGGACATCATCACGGCCGACCTGGACCTGGATCACGCGCGCAGGGAGCGAACGGCCTGGGGGCTGTTCCGCGACCGCCGCCCCGACCTTTACGGCGGATTGATCCGCATGAGCGGCGAGGAGCCGCGTGAATGAGCGGCGATGTGCTCCCCACTGCGAAAAAGGCTGGATTCCACATGCCGGCCGAGTGGGAACCTCACGAGCGTTGCTGGATGTCCTGGCCGTGCCGGCTGGATTTTTGGGGTGATAACCTCGAAGCCACGCAGCGCGCCTATGCGAACGTCGCCAATGCCATTTCCCAATTCGAACCGGTCACCATGCTGGCGCCGCCAAGCCAGACTGGCTCGGCCCGCCGACTTTGCGGCGACCGCGTCGCCATCCTGCCCGTGGCGCTGGACGACTCCTGGACACGCGACAACGGCCCGAATTTCGTAGTCAATGAGGCTGGCCAACTGGCGGCCTCGGTATTCCAGTTCAACGCCTGGGGGCAGAAACACCAGCCCTGGTTCCGGGACGCCGCGCTGGGCCACAGGCTGGCGGAGCACCTGGGCATCCCGACCTTTTCCTCCCCCTTGGTGATGGAGGGAGGCGGCATCAACGTCGACGGGCAGGGCACGGTGCTGACGACCACGCAGTGCGTGCTCAACCCCAACCGGAATCCCGGCCTGAGCCAGGCGGAGGCCGGTCAGACACTGTGCGGCGCCCTGGGCGTCTCCAACGTTGTCTGGCTGCCTGGCGACCCGGAAGATACCGAGACCGACGGCCACGTGGACGGCATTGCCTGTTTCCTTGAACCGGGAAAGGTGCTGGTCGAAATCTGCCCGGCAGCGGGTACGGAAACGTACGACAACACGCGGGCCAACCTGCAGGCGGTGCGCGACGCGCGGGACGCCAACGGCCGGCCCTTCGAAGTTGTCACCATCGAGGAAGCGCACGAGGCGGATCGCCGAAATGACATTTTCGCCAACTCCTATATCAATTTTTACCTGGCGAACGGCGCCGTCATCTTGCCCTCGTTCGGCATCGACCGCGACCAGGACGCCCGCGAACAGTTGGCGGCCCTGTTTCCGGAACGCGAAATCGTGCCGGTCAACATCTGCGACATCGCGGTGGGCGGCGGCGGCATCCACTGCATCACGCAGCAACAGCCGAATTCTTCCTGGACCGCTGACTAGCGGCTTTCAGTTCGCAATCCCTGAAATAAATTTTTCCGCCACCAGGATCGTCGGGGAATTCTCGTGAATGATTTGAAGCTTCGCGATGGACGGCCTGTGATGAACCATCATGAAGTTCGCTGATCCATCCGGGGGGCGTGCGATGCCCGAGATCGTCGATCTATTCTGGTCCTTCAGAAGTCCTTACTCCTACCTGGCCACGCCGGGTGCGCTGGAACTGCCGAAGCGCTTCGACATCGAGTTGTGTTTCCGCCCGGTACTGCCGCTGGCCGTGAGAATGACCGGCTTTTTCAGCCCCGCGAACCTGAAACGCGCGAAATACATCCTGATTGACTGGGAACGCCGGGCTGAAATGCTCGGCCTGCCGCACGCCTGGCCTTCACCCGATCCCATCGTCCAGGACCAGGAGACGTACAACATCCCTGACGAGCAACCCTACATATACCGCCTGACCTGTCTTGGAGTCGAGGCGCAGAGAAGGGGCCGGGGCCTTCCATTCGCAGCGGAGGTATCCCGGCTGATTTTCGGCGGGACCCGGGACTGGCATACTTTCAGGGCGCATGTCTGCGCACAGCCATCATCATGTAAGATGGTTTCATTAGTACACCGACTGAGGATGGCGAAGCATGGACAATCCCACAACCCTTCTCGTTGCCATCATGTACGTCACCATCGTGGCGACGGGTCTGGTCAACGTGTTGATGAGCCTTTCGGACATCGTTGGCAGCAAGCGCTCTGCTGATCCGATACTCACCTCGTGGATCGTATTGTTGCTGGTGGTGTATCTCAGCTTTTTCTGGGAAACCACAGCGATACTGGATATCGAGGGTTGGGATTTCCTGTCTTTCGTCAGCTTCATCATTGGCCCGATCATCCTGCTGTTCGCCACCAACCTGATCGTCTCCCCCGATGAGTCGACGCCCGGTGGCAGCATGGACGGCTACTACTTCAGTCAGAGCGCCCGTTTCTTCCTTTTGCTCGCCCTGGTGCAGGTCTGGATAATAGGGCTGGACATCGTTTTCGACAGTGTCGGTCCAATGACGTACCTGACGGCGGGCATCGGCGTCCTTTTCCTCGTGCTGATGATTTCAAAAAACCCGCGCCTGCACGTCGCGGGCGTGTCTGTGCTCGGAGCGGCCTTCCTGATTCGCATAGTCATGCAGGCGATTTAGAAACTGGCAAAAGCGTGGTCTTCTGAATTTTCCTTTCCGCCATCGACTATTTCAGCCAACATCAACTGCTGCTCTGGATACTGACAGTTTTCACCGACCTCGGGTTCGCAGTGCTGTGTTACCGCCTGTTCGGACGCACCGGGCTGTATGGCGTGGTGATCTTCAGCCTGCTGCTGGCCAACATCATGGGGCCGAAACTGACGGTGATCGCCGGCCTGCAGACCAGCATGGGCGTGATCCTTTACTCCAGTATTTTTTTCGCGACAGACCTGCTCAGCGAAAAATACGGCCGCGCGGAAGCCCAGCGCGCGGTTTTCCTGGGCTTTTTCGTCAGCATCGCCCTGGTCGTAATGACGCAGATCAGCCTGCGGTTCCTGCCTTCGACCCTGCCGCAAACTTCGGTCTTTGCTCAATCCGTGCATGCGGCGACGGTGACCCTGTTCGATTACACGCCACGATTCGTGTTCGGCTCGCTGCTGGCCTACCTGGTCAGCCAGTCGTTCGACGTGTGGGTGTTCCACCGCATCCGGGATGCGACCGGCGGACGCTACCTGTGGTTGCGCAACACGGGTTCCACCCTGATGTCGCAGGCCATCGACACCCTGATCTACGGGCTGGTGGTCTGGTGGGGCCTGGTGGATCTGGCCACGGCGCTGCAACTGGCCGGAGCCAAGTATGTCTTCAAGTTTGCGATTGCAGTGATCGACACGCCCTTCATTTACATGGCATGTCGCTGGCAGAAACGAGACTGAGCCCTGCCGGGCCGGCCCGGAAGCCGCTTGGCAACACTCCGGGCTGATCAGCCCTCCATTTCTTCCAGTTCCTTGCCCTTGGTTTCATGCACGAACCGGAAGACGAAGAAGATGGACAGGAAGGCAAACAGCGTGTAGAGGCCATAAGCCCCGCCCAGTCCGATTCCAGCCAGCAGGACCGGGAACGTCATGGTAATCAGGAAGTTCGAGCTCCACTGGGCCAGTCCGCTAACGGCCAGGCCGGAGCCGCGTAACTGGTTGGGGAACATCTCGCCCAGCATCACCCACATCACGGGTCCCCAGGTCATGTTGAAGAACATGACGTAGGCATTGGCCGCCAACAGCGCGATGATGCCGCTGCGCCCCTCCAGCTGCAGGTTTCCGTCGCTGCCCATGACGGCATTTAGGAAAACGGCCGCCATGATCCCCAGGGTCACGGTCATCCCGATGGAACCGCCCCACAACAGGGGTTTGCGGCCGATCCGGTCAATCAGCAGCAGCGTCACCACGCAGGCGGCGATACTCACCGCGCCGCTGCTGACGTTGATCAGCAGGGCGTCGTCTTCGGTGAATCCCACCGACTGCCACAGCACCGCGCCGTAGTAGAACACGACGTTGATCCCCACCAGTTGCTGAAACGTCGCCAGGCCGATTCCGATCCAGACGATCGGCCGTACGCCATGCCTGGGATCAGCGATGTCCCTTAGCCGGGGACGATGATGGTCGGCCACCAGGGATTCGTCGATCTCGACCAGCTTGGCCTCGGCGCCGTCTCCCATCAGCCTGCGCAGCACCTGCAGCGCCTTATCGGTCTTGCGGCTGGCCACCAGGAACCTCGGGCTCTCCGGGATGAAGAGCAGGGCGAAGAAAAACGTCAGCGCCGGGATCAGCTCGATCCAGAACATCCAGCGCCAGGCTTCGAACCCGGCTGCCAGTATTTCGGTCGAACCGCCGGCGCGGTGGGCGATGAGGTAATTGCTCAGGAAGGCGATGAACAGTCCGGAAATAATCGCGATTTGCTGGATGCTCGCCAGCGCGCCGCGGAAGCGGGCCGGCGCGACTTCGCTGATGTAAGCGGGCGCGAGCACACTTGCTGCACCGACGGCCAGGCCGCCCAGTACTCGGAAAAAGACGAATTCGCCCGAAGACCCCGCAATGCCCGAACCCAGGGCGCTGATCGAGAAAAATATCGATGCGATGATCAGGATGGATCGCCGGCCCAGCTTGTCCGCCAGGGTCCCTGCGAAGAATGCACCGACTGCGCAGCCGAGCAACATCGATGCCACGTTGAAGCCGGTGCCGACGCTGTCGGAGTCGAAAGCGGTCCGCAGCCCGTCGACGGTTCCGTTGATCACGCCGCTGTCGAAGCCGAACAGGAAACCGCCGATGGTGGCGACGATACTGATGAGGATGACAAATCCGAGATTCGTTTCTTTTTCTGGCACAGCCGGCTACCCGTTTTCCTCCGAATCGACGGTGTACTATAAATCAATTCAGGGGGCGTACGGGTATCCTTCCGGATGCAGTGCGCAAGCGCGGCTTTTTTCCGGTCGCTGGACAATGCCCCTATTTCTCGACCATTCCCCTGATCTCCACGCCATAGAGCCAGGCGTGCACCGAAGCGGTGGTAATAGAGCGTGTCGTCGTCGGGTTCGGTGGCGTCGCGGTTCGGGATTTCCAGGCCGCGCAGCGGCGTCTTGACAATATTAATTGATTGTGTATAAAAAATGTATAGTTAATTAACTATTATTATTCCTAAACTTATTGACTATATGTACAAGTACTGTATAATTAGTCCGGAAATTCACATATCAACCCTCAATTGGAGAATACCCATGTTAGTAATGCGCAAGAAGTCTTTTGGTCAGATCACCGTTCTCGTCGCCGCCTCGATTTTCGCGGTCAGCGTTTTCGCGGGCGGTTATTCCAAGAAACAGCCCGATATCGTCGACACCGCAGTAGCCGCTGGGGATTTCAATACGCTGGCAACCGCGCTGACCGCGGGTGGCCTTGTCGACACCCTCAAGGCCGACGGCCCCTACACGGTTTTCGCCCCAACCGACGAGGCCTTCGCCAAGCTGCCTGACGG
>CAJIBJ010000240.1_pt1 | contig 13545 bp, 12 predicted proteins | sample 9199331 | NCBI WGS metagenome assembly CAJIBJ01 (sample SAMEA7708300, study PRJEB35096) | sediment metagenome | biome: marine neritic benthic zone biome [ENVO:01000025]; feature: sediment [ENVO:00002007]; material: shallow marine sediment [ENVO:03000034] sea grass bed [ENVO_01000059] ... | reverse complement strand
TGATCTGAGCGCCGATACCATAGGTCCTCAATTCCCGAGACCGCCGGTTGTCACCCACGGAATCGATCTCCGGCGCCGGCTTCTCCTGTATCTGGTGCAGGAGTTCATCGTCATCCTTGTGCCCGCCGAGCACCAGGATCAGGCCGTAACCCTCGGCGTCGATCTGCGACATGGCTGTTCGCAGCGGCATGCCGAAATCTGTGCGCTGGATGGACAGAACGTCACTCAAGGGATTCTGGACGTGGACGCGGACCAGGAACGGCTCATCGGGAACCGGCGCACCGCGCACCAACGCCAGGTGCAAGCGGTGCTCGATCAGGTCACGGTAGGCATGCAGCGTGAAGGGGCCAAAGTCGGTGACCACCTCGTGCGAGGAAACGTGCTCTACCGACTTCTCGGTTTCCATCCGGTAATGGATCAGGTCGGCGATGGTTCCGATCTTCAGCTTATGGTCCCGGGCAAACTGCTCCAGTTCCTGCCTGCGCGCCATGCTGCCGTCCTCGTTCAGGATTTCCACCAGCACCGCGGCAGGCTCCAGCCCCGCCAACATGGCCAGGTCGACGCTGGCCTCGGTGTGGCCCGCCCTGGCGAGCACGCCGCCCGGCTGGCACATCAGTGGAAAAATATGCCCCGGCTGGGACAGGTCTTCGGGACTGGCGTCCGGCGTCACGGCCGCGCGGATCGTCTGTGCACGATCATAAGCCGAGATGCCCGTGGTGATCCCTTCAGCCGCCTCGATTGAAACGGTGAAATTGGTCGCGAACCGCGTCTCGTTTTGATTCACCATCAGTGGAAGCCGCAATTGCCGACAACGCTCCCGCGTCAGCGGCAGGCAGATCAGGCCGCGCCCGAATCGAGCCATGAAATTGATGTCCTCGGGCCGGATCTTCGACGCCGCCATCACGAGGTCGCCCTCATTCTCCCGGTCTTCGTCGTCCACCATCACGACCATGCGTCCCGCACGGATGTCGTCGAGAAGTTCGGGGATGGTATTGAGTTTCATGGATTCAGACATGTTCTGGCCCTGGATCGATCACTTTTCGGATTCCTCTGGAGACATCAGGCGCTCGATGTAGCGCGCGATCAGGTCGACTTCGAGATTGACCTCGCCGCCCTCGGCCAGCCCGCCCAGCGTGGTCACCTCGAGCGTATGGGGAATCAGGCACACCGAAAACCGCTTGCCATCGACCCCGTTCACCGTCAGGCTGACGCCGTCGATGCAGACCGAGCCCTTCTTCGCTATGTAACGCGCGAGGCGCCCGGGAACCTCGAATTCGAAACGCTCGGCCCGCGCGTCCTCCCGACGAGAAACCAGGCGCGCCTTTCCATCGACATGCCCGGTCACCAGGTGCCCCCCGAGGCGCGCCTCGAGGCCCATGGCGAGTTCCAGGTTCACCCGGTCACCCGCCTCCAGCCGGCCCAGCGTCGTCAGGTCCAGGGTTTCCCTTGAAACGTCCGCGCAGAACCCCCCGCGCCGCGGATCCAGCATGGTCAGGCAGGTGCCCGAGACTGAAATGCTGTCACCGACCTGCGCGTTTTCAAGCTCCAGTCCGCTGCAGTCAAAATGCAGCCGGAAGTCGCCCCCGGTCGGGGCCTTTTCCTTCAAAACGCCTGTGCTCGCTACGATTCCGGTAAACATGGTCAGGATCTGGATTCGGGTTTCAAACGGATTCTCAAATCGGCACCGAAATGAGAAGTCTCCAATACGGTTAAATGCGTTCTTTCGTCCATGGATTCAAGCGGTCCCACGGCCACGGGCCCCGGACCGCCGTCGCCCAACAGAACCGGCGCCTGATATATCAGTAATTCATCGACCAGCCCCGCGCTCAGCAACGACCCGCACAACCTCGCTCCGGCCTCGACCTGAACCTCGTTGATCTCCATCTCCGCCAGGGCGCGCAGCAAGCCTTCCGGGTCGATTCCGCCGACCTTCGACCCAAGCGCCAGGCGGCGGATTCCCTGGGAGGCCAGCTCCGAAGGGAAGTCGGCTGTCTCGTCGCCCGCAAGCAAAACACGGTCCGGTTCGGCAAGAATCCGGCTGCCCGGCGGGGTGCGGTAATGGCTGTCCGCGATGACCTTGAGCGGCTGTTTCACTTCCCCTTCAAGCCGGGCATCCATCGAAGGATCATCGGCCAGCACCGTGCCGATTCCGGTCAGGATAGCCGAAGATCGGGCTCGCCAGCGTTGCACGTCCGCCCGGGAGGCGTCACTGCTGATCCACTGGCTCTGGCCGTTCCGCAGCGCGGTCCGGCCATCGAGGCTGATGGCGGATTTCACACGAACCCAGGGCAGCCCATCCCCGATCCGCTTCAGGAACCCTGGATTGAGCGCGGCGGCCTCTTCCGACGCCAGCCCGGTTTCCACCTGAACGCCGGCGGAGCGAAGGCTGGCTATGCCGCCGCCACTGACCGGGTTTGGATCCTTCGTCGCGACCACGACGCGCGAGATGCCAGCTTCCAGGAGGGCGTCCGTGCAGGGCGGCGTCCGCCCGTGGTGTGCGCACGGCTCCAGCGTGACATAGGCCGTCATGCCGCGCACCGACCCACCGGCGTCGCGCAACGCCCCTATCTCCGCATGCGGGCCGCCCGCCTGCCCATGCCAGCCCCGCCCGGCCACATGTCCGGAACCGGCAATCACGCAACCCACCCTGGGATTGGGATCGGCCGTGAACAGGCCCTTGCGGGCCAACCGCAGGGCGCTGGCCATGCATTCATGATCGAAACTGGAAAAAGTCACTTCCCGGACCGTTTCGGACGCCCGCGATTACTGTCCAGCAAGGAAATCTGGCGCTTGTCACCATCAGCCGGCGCATCCCGTTCCAGGCGCTCGATGACATCGCGAAAAGCCTGCACGTCTTCAAACCGCTTGTACACGGATGCGAAGCGGACGTAGGCGACCTGGTCCAGCTTGGCCAGCTCGCGCATCACCCACTCACCGATCAGGGTGCTGGGGATTTCGGAATCCTCGACGCTGGAGATGTCCCGGAGCAGGGTCCGGATCGAGCGTTCCACGTCCCTGGTTTCGACCGGGCGTTTCTCCAGCGCCCGCAACATGCCTTCGCGCAGCTTGTCTTCCAAGAAGGCCTCCCGGCCGCCGTCAGCCTTGATGATGCGCGGCGCTTTCAGTTCCGGCGCCTCGTATGTATTGAAGCGGGAACCGCAGTCCTCGCACTGGCGCCGCCTCCTGATCTGCATGCCATCGCGGGTCAGACGGGAGTCGACCACGCGGGTATTCTCATGGTTGCAGAAGGGGCACCACATCCGATCAGTTCTCGTACACCGGATGATTCCGGCACAGTTTCAGGACTTTCCGTTTCGCTTCCTGCTCCGTTCCCCCGTCTCCGATGTTGTCCAGCACGTCGCAGATGACGCCCGCCAGTTCCTGGCAGTCCGCCACGGAAAAGCCCCGGGTGGTCACGGCCGGCGTGCCCATGCGCAGGCCGCTGGTGACGAAGGGGGAGCGGGGCTCGCCCGGAACGGTGTTCTTGTTGACGGTAATGAAAGCGCGGCCGAGCGCTTCCTCCGCTTCCTTGCCGGTGAACTCCCGCCCGATCAGGTCGACCAGGAACAGGTGGTTGTCGGTGCCGCCGGAGACGATCCTGTAGCCTCGTTCCAGGATGATGGCGGCCATGGCCCGCGCGTTGTCGATAACGTCGCGCTGATAAACCTTGAACTCGGTGTCCAGCGCTTCCTTGAACGCGACGGCCTTGGCGGCGATCGAGTGCATCAACGGCCCACCCTGCGTGCCGGGAAACACCACGGAGTTGAGCACTTTTTCCATCTCCTCGTCCGCGATCGCAAGGATGATTCCTCCGCGAGGCCCGCGCAAGGTCTTGTGCGTGGTTGAGGTCACCACGTGCGCATGCGGCAGCGGGTTTGGATAAAGGCCGGCCGCCACCAGGCCGGCCACATGGGCCATGTCCACCAGGAACCAGGCGTCCACGGAATCCGCGATTTCCCTCATTCGGGCCCAATCGATCTTCCGGGAATACGCTGAGAAGCCGCCGATCAGCATGCGCGGGCGGTGCTTTTCGGCGAGGCCGGCGATGAGGTCGTAATCGATCATGCCGGTTTCGATGTTGATGCCGTATTGAATGGCATTGAACAGCTTGCCCGAAAAATTGACGGGGCTGCCATGGGTGAGATGCCCGCCTTCGTTCAGACTCATGCCCAGGATGGTATCGCCGGGATTGAGCAGGGCATGGTAGGCCGCTGCGTTGGCCTGTGAGCCCGAATGCGGCTGGACGTTGGCATACGTGGCGCCGAACAGCTGCTTCGCGCGCTCCCGGGCCAGTTCCTCCGCCAGGTCCACGTATTCACAACCCCCGTAATAGCGCTTGCCGGGATACCCCTCGGCATACTTGTTGGTCAGAACCGAGCCCTGCGCCTCCATGACCCTGGGGCTGGCGTAATTCTCGGATGCGATGAGCTCGACGTGCTCTTCCTGGCGTGTCCGTTCGGCCCGGATGGCGTCCGCCAGTTCATCATCAAATCCGCGTATGCGGAAACTTTCGTCAAACATTCCTGGTTCCGTATCCTGTAATGGAAAGCTGGATGGCGTGTGTTCAAATACAGCGTTCAATTCTAACATTTTTGGGCGGCGCGACGTGGTGCGGAAAGGACCCCGGGCCACATCTTCCCGATCTGGACCCCGAGACTCCCATCGCTCATAATTCGCCCCGGAATTCACTGCGACGATCCTGAAAGGCAATCATGGCCCAATACATCTACACAATGATCGGGGTGAGCAAAATCGTACCCCCGAACCGCACCATCATCAGGGACATTTCCCTGTCGTTTTTCCCGGGCGCCAAGATTGGCCTGCTGGGGCTGAATGGCGCCGGAAAATCCACCGTGTTGCGCATCATGGCGGGCGCGGACCCGGATTTTGACGGCGAAGCGAGGCCGCAGCCCGGGATCCGTATCGGGTACCTGCCTCAGGAACCGGTGCTGGACGAAGAGAAAACGGTCCGGGAAGTGGTCGAAGAGGGCGTCGCGGAGGTGCGGGACCTGCTGACCCGTTTCGACGAGATCAGCATGCAGTTCGCCGAGCCGATGGACGACGAGGCGATGAACAGCCTGCTGACCGAGCAGGCGGAATTGCAGGAAGCCATCGAGCACGCGAACGGCTGGGAGCTGGAGCGCACCCTGGAAGTCGCGGCAGACGCGCTGAGGCTCCCCGACTGGCAGGCTTCCGTCGCCCACCTGTCGGGTGGCGAACGCCGGCGTGTCGCCCTTTGCCGGCTGCTGCTGTCCGGCCCGGACATGCTGCTGCTGGACGAGCCCACCAACCACCTGGACGCCGAGTCCGTGGGTTGGCTGGAGCGTTTCCTGACCGAATTTCCGGGAACCGTCGTGGCCATCACGCACGACCGTTATTTCCTGGACAACGCGGCCGAGTGGATCCTGGAACTGGACCGCGGCTACGGCATTCCCTGGAAAGGCAATTACTCTTCCTGGCTGGAACAGAAAGAACAGCGCCTGCAACAGGAGGAGAGCCGGGAGCGGGCACGGCAACGCTCCATGCAGGCCGAGCTCGAATGGGTCAGGTCGAACCCCAAGGGACGGCGCGCCAAAAGCAAAGCGCGCCTGCAGCGCTTCGAGGAACTGAGTTCGAGGGAACACCAGCAGCGCAATGAAACCCGTGAAATCTTCATTCCGCCGGGGCCGCGCCTGGGCAACCAGGTGATCGAGGTGAACAAGCTGAGCAAGGGCTTCGGCGACCGGCTGCTGATCGACGATTTCAGCTTCAGCGTGCCGCCTGGGGCCATCGTGGGCGTGATCGGCGGCAACGGCGCGGGCAAGTCCACCCTGTTCCGGATGCTGACGGGAGCGGAGCAGCCGGACAGCGGTGAAATCACGATTGGCCCCACTGTCGAACTGGCCTATGTCGACCAGAGCCGGGACAGCCTGAAGGGCGACCGCAGCGTCTGGGAGGAAATCGCGGACGGCGAGGAACTCATCCAGGTGGGGAATTATACGACCCAGTCCCGGGCCTACGTGGGACGTTTCAACTTCCGCGGCGCGGACCAGCAAAAACGGGTCGGCAACCTGTCCGGCGGCGAGCGCAACCGGGTTCACCTGGCCAAGCTGCTGCGCTCCGGCGGGAACGTGCTGTTGCTGGACGAACCGACCAACGATCTCGACGTGGAGACCCTCAGGGCGCTGGAGGAAGCGCTGCTCGAGTTTCCCGGCTGCGCTGTCGTCATCTCGCATGACCGCTGGTTCCTGGACCGGATCGCGACCCACATGCTGGCTTTCGAAGGCGACAGCCATGTCGAGTGGTTCGAAGGAAACTATTCCGAATACGAGGAAGACCTGAAACGCCGCATCGGGGACGACGCGGCGACGCCGCATCGCGTCAGGTACCGGAAATTGAGCGGATAGACAGGGCGGCAGCCTCTTCGGGAATTTCGAAATCTGATGGCCGCGGCTCGAAGGGGCGCGGCGAGTAATCCAGGGTTTTTCGTAATGCGGAATCGTCGAACACCATGTCCACGGCCTGGCGGCGGACCATCTCCGGTCCGATGCCCCGGTTGGCCGGAAACAGGCGGGCCGCCCGCACCCCGGCGGACAGCAGTCCCGGCGGCAGGGATACCGCGCGCACGCGCGGTCCGCAGGCCGGGGCGATCTTTTCAGCCATGGCGCGATAGCTGAGCGTGTCACCGCCGCAGGCTGCGCTGATTCCTTCCGGTAAGTGATCAGCGCCGATCGCCCGCACGGCAAGAGCCGCCAGGTCTTCCGCGTGGACGGGCTGGCGCAGGCCGGCCGCCGGCCCGGCGACGGGTATGAAGCCGAAGCGCCGGCCAAAACGGGCAAGCAGGCTGACGTTGCTGTCGAGGCCGCAGCCATAAATCAGCGTCGGCCGCAACAGCAGCAGGGAAATTCCCCGCTCACCGCACAAATCCCTGAGCTGAATTTCGGCAGCCTCGATCTCCGCCATCCGCCTGCGTTCTGCCGGGTCATTCGAATCCGCCTTGGTCAGCACGCTGCTGCTGCTGAAAGCAACGGCGCGATGCAGGCCTTCCTGCCGGGAAACCAGGCGGCAGGCCAGTTCAAGCGGCCCGCAGGACACCAGGAAAGACGACTGCGCACCCGGGCCTGAATCGCGGTCATAATCCTCGCCAAGCGCCGGCCCGGGGTCCTGCCACCGGACCCGATCGGAAACGGAAACGGCGGACCGGGGCGCACGGCGGCTCAGCGCCAGGACCCGGTAGCCCCCAGCCTGCAGAAGCGGGAGCAGGAACGCGCCCAGCTGGCTGCTGGCGCCGCTGACGAGCACCTGGCCACTCATGGATTCAGCTCCGGAACCAGGCCAGGGGCAGGGTCAGCACGAAGCGCAGCCAGATTCCGCCCACCACCAGCCAGCGCAGCGGGAAAACCAGCCGGGCAGCCTGGAACTTCATGAAAAACCGCTGCATGCCGCGGTGCTTCTGCCAGTGGACCCACAGCGGGCGGCTGCCGCTGGAAAGCCCCTGCTGATGGAACACACGGGCCTGCGGCACGTAAAGGCAATGCATTCCGCGTTCGCATATCCGGTACATCAAGTCGAGGTCTTCACAGTGCAGGCCATAGGCGCCATCCATACAGCCCAGATCCAGAAAAACGTCCGTTTTCAACAACATGCAGGCACCCGAGACGGCTTCTGCCGTAACCGCCTCATCCGCTGCTTCCGCGTTCAATTCCACTCCGCGGAATGCCGGAATCCGCCGTCCGAGGCGCCCCAGGCCGCTGAAGGTCATCAGGGAATTCCACGGGTCCGGAAAGCGCCTCAGCGTTCCACGCAAGATCCTGCCCTGCGCGTCCACCACTGCCGGGGCCGCCAATGCGGCAAGGGAATCGGAATCCAGGGCATCGCGCAGGGCCGACAGCGACCCGGGCGACATCTCGCAATCCGGGTTGAGGATCAGCAGGTAAGCGCTTCCGGCTTCGATTTCCCCGGCCGCCCGGTTGACCGCCCGGGCGAACCCGGGATTGTCGCCGCGGGACTTGATGGCCAGCCGCTGTTCCGCCCCGGCCGACTGCCGCAAGCGGTCGATGCTGTCGTCGGACGACGCGTTGTCCACCACGGTGACCCGAACCGGGAGATCCTGCGCCAGGACGGAATTCACACAGCGGCTGAGCGCCTCTCCGGCGTTGAAGTTGACGATGACGACCTGGATGACTGCCTGCATGGCGCCCGATGGCCTCAGGACCGCCCCAGCAGGCGGTTCCACCATCGGCCCCCCTGACCTTTCCGCTGCATCGCTTTCCTCAGTTCGGCCAGTTCGCGGTCTTTGCGGGCCAGTTCCGTGCCGGCGGCGATGTGCTTGCGGATCTCCTCGTTGTAGTGCTCGTAAACCGAGTCCCCGGCGTCGTCGAACAGGCTGAGGCTGTGCGGGATACGGGGAAGGCAGGCTTCGTCGGCGGCGCACATCGCGATGAAATAGACGGGGTCGTGGCCGGGCCGGTCCAGCACGGCGAGTTCGCCGCTGTCTTCCTGGCAAATGGATACCCCGCCACTATCCTCAAGCGACCAGATGGCGGACTGGAACACGAGCTTCTGGCCCCAGAGGCGGTAAGCCGGGAAATACGTTTTCAGCAATCCCTCCAATTCCTCGCGGTAGAGTTCCCGCAGGTGGAACTCGTTTCGGTTCTTCTGCCGGTCCGTGTAGACAGCCTTGTCGGGGGACGAAAGCAGCAGGAAACCACCGGCTTTCAGCACCCGCCTGAATTCCTTCAACAAGCCGTCGTGGTCCTCGAGATGCTCCAGGGTCTCGAATGATACGATGCAATCGAATTCGCCGTCGCCGTAGGGCAGGTCCAGACAGTCCGACACGCGGAAATCCAGGCCTTCCGAGGCATACCGCCCGCGGGCGTGCTCCACGGCGTCAGCGGAGATGTCGACGCCGGTCACGCTGGATGCCGCCTGCGCAAGCACGGCGGAACCGTACCCCTCCCCGCAGGCTGCGTCCAGGACCCTGAGTCCAGTCACCAGCCCGCGCGCGAAGGCGTAACGGTGATAGTGTTCGTACCAGATTTCCCGGACGCACTCGGGGGTGAAACGTTCACCGGTGAATTCGAGTGGATTGGACAAATTTCTCTCCGCGTATCGTTTCGCTACCGGCGATTCTAACCCATGGGGACACCGGCCCGTTCCAGGGCCTGGAGAAGGGCACCGCGCCGGCGGGCGAGCGGATCGCGGCGGATGAAATCCTGCACCTGCTCCAGGTACCCGGGATGGCGCGTGAGCAGGCGTCCCATGCTCGAAGCATCGGGGCGAAGCCCGGTCGGGCCGAAAGACCGCCCGCCCAGGTGCACCACGTATACGTCGTCGCACAGCACGTTTCGCATCCCCGCCCCTGCGGCCCGCATCGAAAAGTCGTTCTCCTCGCCATATCCCCTGCCGAACAGGTCCTCGTCGAACAGGCCGATGTGATCGATCGCTGCGCGGCTGATGGCCATGCAGAACCCGACTGCCGTCGGCAGGTCCGGATACGCCGCTTCTCCGCTGCGCGCGATGACGCCCGCCACGGCCGCGGCGTCCGGCGGCACGGGATTCACTTCGCAAAACCGCGGAATCGATGCGATCTCGCCATTGTTGGTCCAGGGCGTGGCCGTCGCGATCGAGGGGTCCGAGTCCAGGCATCTCTTCAGGCCCTGCAGCCAGCCCGTTGTCACCTCGGTATCGCAATTGAGCAATACCACGTCGTTCGAAGTCAGCCGCATGCCGAGATTCGCCGTCGCGACAAACCCCCGGTTCGATTCGTTGGCGTGGAATTTCCAGCCGGGCAACGCCCTGTTCCGCCAACGCGAAAGCACGTCAGCCGTGGCGGGGTCCGGGGAGGCGTCGTCGATCACGAGCACCTCGGCGCCGACCGGGGTGTGAAAGCGAAGGCTTGCCAGGCAGCCGTCCGTTTCCTCCGCCGCGTTGTACACGGGCACGACGACGGAAAGGGTTTCAGCGCACAGACTCATGCCGTCCCCATTTCGGCGTCAGTCGCCATTTTCCCAGTGGTGCGGGAGACGGAGGATACCCATCTCGCGGCTTTCGCCCGACACGCTGAAACGGAGTTCGGCGGTGTCGCACAGGCGAAGGCCCTGCGGGTCCATGGCGTGGCCGCGAATGGAGTAGCTGCCGGGCAGCAGCGGCAGCCGCTCGAAGCGGATACGGAAACGGAAGTGGTGTTCGTCCAGTTGTTCCGCCTCGATTCCGTCGAATTCGGAGGAAACGCCATAGACCGGTGTGCCGTCTGCCCGTATCACGCCCAGCAGGGCGACCGGCGCCCGGCCGTCGGGTGAATGGAGCACCAGTTCCGCGGACAGGTCCCCGCCGCTGCTGATGACCATGTCGGAATCTCCGCTGCTGTCCGGCAGCCTGAACCCGCTGACCCGGTACTGGCCGCTTTCACCGCGTTGCGACCTCCGGTGGCGGCACTCCGCCGCACTGCGTTCCTCGTGCCAGGCCAGGTAGGCTTGCGTGACCGGAAAAACGTCGCCAATCTCCTTCATGCGCCCCTCGTGCAGCCACAACGCCTGCCGGCACAGTTTCTGGACCAGGAACATGCTGTGCGAAACCATCAGCAGGGTATTGCCCTGCTCCAGAAACGATTCGATCCAGCGGATGCACTTCTTCTGGAACGACTCGTCACCGACGGCCAGAACCTCGTCGGTGATCAGCAATTCGGGCTGGGAAACGGCGACCACGGCGAAACCCAGGCGCACGACCATGCCCGAGGAATAGTGCTTGACCGGCTCGTAGACATAATCGCCGATATCCGCGAACGCCAGGATTTCGTCCATCCGTTCGTCCAGTTCCGCAGGGCTCATGCCCAGCAGCGCAGCTTTCATCTTGATATTGGCGATACCCGAGAACTCCGGTTGGAAACCGGCCCCCAATTCCAGCAGGGCGGCGATCCGGGCATTGACCTCGACTTCCCCCCGGCTCGGACTGATCACGCCGGTGAGGATTTTCAGGAGCGTGGATTTGCCGGCGCCGTTTTCACCGATGATCCCGAACGACTGCCCGGCCGTGACTTCCAGGCTGACGTCCTGCAGCACCCTGGCGCCTTCACTGATTTCACGGCCGAACATCAGCGAAGCAAACGCCCGGAGCCTTTCGCGCGGGCGATGAACGCGCGGATAGAATTTGGAGACGCCCTGCATCCGGACCAGCGGCCTCATCACAGAAAATCCTCGAAATGCGCGCCGAAGCGCCGGAAGAACCGCAGTGAGGCCCAGAACAGGAGCACCGTCAACAGGGGAACGACCAGGTCTTGAAGGGACAGTTCATACCGCCCCAGGAGCAGGAAATCGCGCAGCCGCTCCACGTACCAGGTCATGGGATTGAATCTCATCACGGCAGCCAGTCTATCGGGAAGGATGCTGACGCTGTACAGAATAGGGGTCATGAAAAACCAGAACGTCATCAACGGCGGGAGAATCTGCGACACGTCGCGGATGAAAACCTGGAGCGCGCTGAAGAACAGGGCCAGACCGCTTGCAAATAGATAGAGCAGAACCAGAACCGGTATGGCGGCCGCCAGGCCCGGCCAGTGAACGGGCGCGCCCATTAACTGGAGGACAATCAATACCGCGAGGTAGCCCGCCATGTTCATCACAAACGTTGCCGTAACCGTGGACAGGGGCAACAACTCACTCGGAAAAGCGACCTTGCCGATCAGGGCTGCATTGGCCGAGATCGCATTGGAAGACCGCAGGACCGCCTCGGAGAATGCGATCCAGGGCCAGAACGCCACGGCCAGGTACGGCACGAAGCCGGCAGGGCCGGCGTCGGGGATCCGCGCCTTGAAAATAGTGGTGAAAACGAAGGCGTAAACTGCCAGCAGAAGCAGCGGTTGCAGGATCAGCCAGGCGAAACCGGTCACGTTCTCCAGGTAATCGGTCCTGACGGCCCGTGAAACCAGTTGACGAAATACACTATGGCTATACAGTCTCACCGCGGTCCGCCGCTTGTCCTGTCTTCAAAAACTTCACTCGCTGAATATCGGCGCCAATTCGAGGTCTTCGCCAAAATACCGCTTTGCCATTGTCTCGACCGCGCCGTCGGGCAGGACCACAGGATCCTTCATCAGCTTGCGGAGGTAACGCGTACGATATTCATCGAGGTAGGTATTCCGGACCTGCTCCATGGCCTGCGCCTTGATGTCCTCGAAGGGGGGCACGACGCCCGGCATCTTCCGGTTCAGCCGGATGATGTGGAAACCGTAGGTGGTCTCCACCGGCAGGCTGATGTCGCCCTGGTTTTCAATCGCAAACGCGGCCTCTTCAAACGGCTCCACCATGTCGCCCTTTTTTACCCCGGGGAAGCGCCCGCCGTTGACTTCCTTCGACGGATCCTCGGAATACTCTTCAACCAGGGCATCGAATCGCGAAGGGTCTGCGCGCAGTTCTTCCCAAACAGCCATCGCCAGGTTCCCGGCGTCGTCTACCGAACGGCGCTCGCTGCTGATCAGGATGTGGGAAACGTCGAGCCGGTCCTCGCTCTTCCAGGCGTCCTTGTCGACCAGGTACCTCTCCTGCGCGATCGTCTCGTAGTCCGCCGGCGGGGCTTCGTCTACTACATGCTTGATCCATTCGCCTGCCAGTTCGGCATTGGCCGCCAGCGACATCCTCAGGGCCACCAGGGTTTCCTGATCGTAACCGGCTTTTCGGGCTTCGAGGGCGAGGAGCTTGTTCCGCAGCAGGTTGCGGACCAGCATTTCGACCTTTTCACCATCCCGGATGAATATCAACCGTTTATCGACCGGAATTTTGCTGAAAGCCGCGTCGATCTCGGCCTGCGTGAGCTCGACTTCGCCCTGGCGGGCGAGTACTTCCCCCGACTGGCCCAGCTCGCTTGCATGTTCAGCCGTTTCAGTCGTTTCAGCCGGATCCGCCGTAACCACAACGGGGGCTAGTGAAAAAATGAGAAAAAGAGTAGCGATTCGATTATTCATATTCTTCCAAAAAAAATTGAGAGGTACCAGGGGGGCCAGACAAACGAAGGGGCTGCGTTAGCAGCCCCTCGTTTGATCCACTGAATCGTAAATGATTCAGTCAGTCTTTAACGCCTGTTGGTCAGGTGTCCGTCACTTGGCCTGCATTCCGTTGCCGTTGAACGTAGATATACGGCGCACGTTACCCTTGTGCCCGTACAGGCCTCCGTAGAACGCCTTGACCTGGTCACCGTCATCATTCGTAAGGAAATCGTTCTCGAACTGATAAGCGGCAAAACCAGCGACCGGCAGACCGACCAGACCGGCGTAATCAACGTGGTCCTTGTCGAAGTAGAAGTCGATCCAGCCCCAACCATCCGTGAACTCGTCCTGGACGGTAAGGAGCAGGCTTTCGTCATCTACTACCGGAGTTCCGAAGATCTCGCGATCACCGAAACGCAGAACGTTGACCTCGTAGCAGAGCTCGAAGACCACGTCTACGCAGAACTCGATCTCGGGATTGCAGACATCCGGCGGTGCCGGAGACACGACCGGAGGCAGAACTCCGCCGCGCTCTTCGGTGAAGGTGCGCTCGTCACGGTCATAGGTGACCAGGGAAACGAGTTCAC
>CAJIBJ010000005.1_pt1 | contig 13777 bp, 9 predicted proteins | sample 9199331 | NCBI WGS metagenome assembly CAJIBJ01 (sample SAMEA7708300, study PRJEB35096) | sediment metagenome | biome: marine neritic benthic zone biome [ENVO:01000025]; feature: sediment [ENVO:00002007]; material: shallow marine sediment [ENVO:03000034] sea grass bed [ENVO_01000059] ... | reverse complement strand
GGAGCTCTCGCGCCGCCTGGCGGATGAAAACGTTAACGTGCGCGGCATGCACATCGTCACCAAGGACGAAAAAGCCGGCATCGTGGCCCTCGAAACCGTCGACCATGAAAAAGCGCGGGAGGTGTTAAAAGACATCCTCGTGTAGGAGCGGTTTTCACCGCAGGTTTACGGAGCACCGGGATTCATTGCACTCCCACGAAGCCAGGACTTACTATAGTCACTTTGAAAAAAGCCGCGTTGGACGCGCTTCTTTCAGCTTTGCTGAAAACCGCCCGTCCCCTGCCGCTGAGCTTCGTAGGTATTACTCGTGGGGCCAGGCGTCGAGGTGGACGTCTTTGCTGATGACCTGCGAGGGCGAGCCGACGATCAGCGGATCCGGGCCGGTCGCGACTTCGAGGTTCTTATCCGGATATTCCAGGTTGGCCAGGAAATGCTGCATGCAGTTCAGCCGGGCACGCTTCTTGTCGTCGGACTTGATGATGGTCCAGGGGCAAGAGGCCGTGTCGGTGTAGAAGAACATCGCTTCCTTGGCGCGGGTGTATTCGTGCCACAGACCGACCGACGCCTTGTCCACCGGGCTCAGTTTCCACTGCTTCAGCGGGTCTTCCATGCGTGAAACGAATCGCCGTCTCTGTTCCTTCTTTGTCACGGAGAAGTAATATTTGAACAGCCGGATGCCGGAATTGGCCAGCATCCGTTCGAATTCGGGGCACTGGCGCATGAATTCGAGGTATTCGGCCGAATCGCAGAAACCCATCACGCGTTCGACGCCGGCACGGTTGTACCAGGAACGGTCCAGGAACAGGATTTCACCCCGGGTCGGCAGGTGGACCACGTAGCGCTGAAAATACCACTGTCCCTGTTCGTGTTCCGTCGGCTTTTCAAGGGCAACGACCTTGGCGGCTCGCGGATTCAGGTGTTCCATGAAACGCTTGATCGTGCCGCCCTTGCCCGCTGCGTCGCGTCCCTCGAAAACGATCACGATCTTCTGACCGGTCATTTTCACCCAGTTCTGGACTTTCAGCAGTTCGATCTGGAGCTGGGCCTTTTCCGCCTCGTAGGTGTTGCGGGGAATGTGGTCGGTATAAGGATACTTGCCTTCCTTGAAAAGCTGGAGGATGGCTTTCGGGTCCTGCCTGAGTTGGGAAATCGTCTCGGAGCGGTAGGTTCCGCCCATGGCGTGATCCTGCTCATGCTTTTCAGCAAGCGAAATGCCGTCTTCCGCCCCGGCGGGGGAAGAAGATTCGCTCACATTTTCCGTTTCGACCGCTTTCAAGTCCGAACTCATGCACAGGCTCCCGTTCTTTCAGGAATTCGTGTCCAGCCAACAAACTATAGCAACGCGGTTTTCAAAAGAAAACCATCCCCTTGGCGCTGACTCATCACCAGCGCCATTCGGGACATCCGCTATTTGCTATGCTAATTATGCACTATGGGCCGGCCGGCCCATTTGACGCCGGTCAAAAGCCCGGGCGCGGAGGCCCGGGCTATCGTTCAGAAAATTCCGCGAATCTTCTGCAACAGTTTCATTGCCTGGCTGATGTCGCGGGCGCTCAGTTTGTCGAACTTTTCCTTCAGGAATTCGATGTGCTTTGGATATTCACGCTGGTAAACACGCTCGCCCCTGCGGGTCAGGGCCACGATGGTCTTGCGGCCGTCGCCTTCCACCGACCAGCGTTCGACCAGGCCCTTGTCCTCCAGACGGTCGACGACGCCCGTGAGCGTTCCCTTGGTGATCAGCGTTATGTCACCGATATCCTTGCAGGTCATGCCGTCCGAGCCACCGAGGGTGAAAATCACCCGGGCCTGTGAGGGTGTCAGGTCCGATCCCGACTTGCGCAGCCCTTCGGCGTCGTAGAGCGAAAAAGCCTGGTTTGCGCCGGCCAGCTCCTGCATCAGGGGGATAAAATCCTGCCTGGAAGCAGAGTCTGTGTTGAGTTTGGCCATATCATGCATCCTTAATGAATCAATATGTTCGTGTCAGTACTTAATTATAGTACTAATAGAAACATAGGGCAATGGTTCTGCCATTGATTTTATGGATTTCAGGCGCGTTTCAGCTTGGGCTGCTGTAATTCAAGGTGTTGGATGATGGATAGCGCTGCTTCGCGGGCGTCCGCAATCGCGGTGACGACCAGATCGGAGCCTCTGACCATGTCGCCGGCGGCGAAAATCGAAGGATTGCTGGTCTGGCCCGCCAGGCCGCCCCCGGGCCTGACCAGGCCCGTTTCGTCCGTATCCACACCGATGGCGTTAAGCCATTCCGGTGGGCTGGGGCGGTAACCGAAAGCGAAAATCAACGCGGTGGCGGGAAGCAGCTTTTCGCTGCCTTCAACGGGTTCGGGCCTGGCCCGGCCGCCACCGGAGGCTACCAGATTCGTCTTAACGATCTCGAGGCCAACCAGTTTGCGCCCGTCATGGATCAACTGGACCGGCTGGGAATTGAATTCGAACTTCACGCCTTCCTTCATCGCGTGACTCACTTCACGCTGGGAACCGGGCATGTTTTCACGGTCCCGGCGGTAAACGCACTGCACGGAAGCTGCACCCTGGCGGATAGCGGTGCGAACACAGTCCATGGCGGTGTCGCCTCCGCCCAGGACCAGGACGTCTTCGCCTGCTAGATCGATATGCGGAAAGGTCGGCAGGTCCAGGTCGTACATGTGGCAGGTTTGGCCGATCAGGTATTCCAGGGCGGGCACGATACCACCTTTTTCGGCGCCCGGGAGGCTGGCCTCGACCGGCCGGTAGGTTCCCAGGCCGAAAAACAAAGCGTCGTGCATGTTCTCCAGGTCATCGGCCTGAATATCCCCGCCGATCTCGCAGTTCAGCCGAAAATGCACGCCAGATCCTTCGAGAATTTCCCGGCGCCGGCGCATGACCTGCAGTTCCAGCTTGAAATCGGGTATGCCGAAACTGAGAAGGCCGCCGATTTCCGGGTAACGGTCGTAAACGGTCGCGCTGATCCCGTTCCGGGTCAGGACGTCGGCGCATGCCAGCCCCGCCGGTCCCGCGCCGACGATGCCAACGCTCCAGGGCCGGGTTCGGACGTGCGAAAGGTCGGGCCGCCAGCCCTGCTTTATCGCCTCGTCGACGATGTAACGCTCGATCGCGCCGATGGTGACAGCGCCGAAGCCAGTCGTCAGCGTGCAGGCCTGTTCACACAGTCGGTCGTGCGGGCAAATCCTTCCGCAGACTTCGGGAAGGCTGTTGGTCTCGTGGCACAGGTCGGCGGCTTCCATGATGCGCCCTTCGCCGGCGAGCTTGAGCCAGTTCGGGATGTAGTTGTGGACAGGGCATTTCCATTCGCAATAGGGATTGCCGCAGTCCAGGCAGCGTTCAGCCTGCCTGGAGGCCTCTTCGGGTGCGAACGGTTTGTAGATTTCCCGGAATTCGCTCCTGCGGACTTTCAGCGGAAATACGTCCGGGTCCTCACGGGCCGTTTCCAGGAAGGCGAAATGATCGGCTTTACGTGTCATATCCTGGCTGCCTTATGCTTTCACCAGCCGGAGCGGAACGTCCTGCTGGGAGATCTCGTTGCTCTCGGCAAGGGCCTTGGGAACGATATAGACCCAGTGCGGAAGCATCAGGTCCCAAGACTCCAGCACTTTACGGCCCCATTCACTGCCGGTCAGGGTAAGGTGTGCCGATACCAGTCCCTTGAGCCGGCGCCGGGGTGCGTCGAATTTCTGCTCTTCCAGCGCTGACGCCTCGACGAATTCCGGGTTGAGATGACCATCGGCCAGTCCTCCCGGATCCAGCAGGAAGAGTTCGCCGCCGGTCATGCCTGCCGCCAGGTTGGGGCCGAACGGGCCCATGATGACTACGGTTCCGCCCGTCATGTATTCGCATGCGTGGTGGCCCGCGCCTTCAATCACGGCCCGGGCGCCCGAGTTGCGAACTGCGAAGCGTTCGCCTGCCTGCCCGTTGGCGAAGAGTTCGCCGCCCGTCGCGCCGTACAGGCAGGCATTGCCGCAAATCACGTTGCGCCGCGCCCTGTCGCGATCGGAATCGGCCGAGGTCAGCACGATCCGGCCGCCGGACATGCCCTTGCCCACGTAATCGTTCGCGTCGCCTTCCAGGTGGATGGAAACACCCGGCGCGTTCCAGCAGCCAAGGCTCTGCCCGGCCGTGCCGCTCAGCCTCAACAGCAGGCTGTCGTCGGCGAGCCCCGCGCGGCCGTGGCGGCGCGCCACTTCGCCGGAGAGAGTGGCGCCAATTGACCGGTCGTAGTTGCGCGTGCCGAAATGGCCGGACCATTTCTCACCGTGTTCCAGCGCTTCCGCGGCTGCCGCCAGAATTTCCTGGTTCAGCCGGCCGGAATCGAAAGGCTCGTTGCGCTCAGCTGTGCAATACGGTTTCTGGTTGTTGCGGGTCCCGGCGGAAGCGAGGATCGGCGCCAGGTCCAGCCCTTGTTGCTTGGCGGTCTGGCCGGACAGTTGCTCGAGCAGGTCACTGCGGCCGATCACGTCCTGGAATCTCCGCAGGCCCAGGCTGGCCAGGATTTCGCGGACGTCACGCGCCAGGAATTCGAAATAGGCCATTACGCGTTCGGGAAGGCCGTGGAAGTGCTCCTCGCGAAGCTTTTGATTCTGCGTGGCGATACCCGTCGCGCAATTGTTCAGGTGGCAGATTCTCAGATACTTGCAGCCCAGCGCGACCATGGGGCCTGTTCCGAAGCCGAAACTCTCGGCCCCCAGTATCCCCGCCTTGACCACGTCGAGGCCGGTCTTGAGGCCGCCGTCCACCTGCAGGCGTATCTTGTGGCGCAGACCGTTCTCGACCAGGGCCTGGTGGGTTTCCGCCAGGCCGAGTTCCCACGGCAGGCCGGCATACTTAACCGAGCTCAGCGGGCTTGCGCCCGTACCGCCGTCAAAACCGGCGATCGTGATCAGGTCGGCGTATGCCTTGGCCACGCCCACGGCTATTGTGCCCACGCCCGCACCCGCGACCAGCTTGACGGAAACCAGGGCTTGGGGATTAACCATTTTCAGATCGAATATCAGTTGCGACAGGTCTTCGATCGAGTAAATGTCATGGTGTGGCGGCGGCGATATCAGCGTCACGCCAGGCGTCGAACAGCGCAGCGTCGCGATTTCCGCCGTCACCTTGTGCCCGGGGAGCTGTCCGCCCTCACCCGGCTTGGCGCCCTGGGCGATCTTGATCTGGAGCACGCCGGCATTGACCAGGTAGTGCGCGCTGACGCCGAAACGGCCGGACGCAACCTGTTTGATGCTCGAATTGCGTTCCGACTGGAAACGCGCCGGGTCCTCTCCGCCCTCGCCGGAGTTTGAGCGCCCACCCAGGCGGTTCATCGCGACGGCCAGCGCCTCGTGCGCTTCCGGCGACAGGGCGCCAATGGACATCGCGGCGGTGTCGAAGCGCGAATAAAGTGCTGATTCCTTCTCCACCTTGCCGATCGGCAGTGGCTCGTCCACCGGTTTCAGGGCCAGCAAGTCCCGGAGGGCCAGCGTGGGGCGCTTATTGACCAGGTCGGCGAAACGGCGGTAGTCGGACCACTGGCCGCTGGCCACTGCTGCCTGAAGCTGCATGACCACGTCGGGATTGTAAGCGTGCTGTTCACCCCCGTGCATATACCGGTATAGGCCGTCGCGCATCGGCCGGGACTGTTCCTCCCATGCGCGAGCAGCGACCCGCGCGGAATCGGCTTCCAGGTCGGCGAAGTCCGCGCCGCCGATCTTGGATGTGACCTTGGGGCAACACAGTTCGATCACTTCGGGCGCCAGGCCCACCGCCTCGAAAAGTTGCGAACCGCGGTAGCTGGCCATGGTGCAGATCCCCATCTTGGAAAGAATTTTGAGCAGGCCCTTGCGGATACCGCGCCGGTAATTCTTGCGCAAGCTGATGGGATCGCCTTCCAGCGCCCCGGTCTGTTGCTGCTGGTTGATGCTTTGAAAGGCCAGGTAGGGGTAGATGGCCGTTGCACCCAGGCCCAGCAAAACGGCGAACTGGTGCGGGTCGCGCGCCGACCCGGTTTCGATGATGATGTTGGCGTTGGGCCGATCGCTTGCATGCAGCAGGCCCTGGTGCACCGCCCCGACCGCCAGCGGCGCCGGGATCGGCAGGCTTTCCCGGGCAATGTCCCGGTCGCTCAGAACGATGATCGTCGCACCGGCCCCGACGGCGCTGACGCAGGCGTCCACCAGTGATTCTAGCGCCTGCTTGAGGCCCTGGGTTTCCGGATTGTAGTTGAGGCTGAAGCGCACGTTGCGGTAATACCGCTGGTCCAGTCCGAGAAGCGTCTGGTATTTGACATAATTCAGCACTGGCCACGGCAGCAGCACGCGGTGGGCATGGGACGCCGTTTCGTGAAAAACATTGTGTTCACGCCCGATGCAGGTTTCCAGTGACATCACCGCCGATTCCCGCAGCGGGTCGATCGGCGGGTTGGTGACCTGGGCGAAGGACTGCCTGAAGTAATCGTAGATCGAACGGTTGCGCTCGGACAGGACCGCAACGGGCGTATCGTCGCCCATCGAGCCGACCGGTTCCTGGGCTTCGAGCGCCATCGGGCTGATGATGGTTTCGATCTCTTCTGCCCCGAGGCCGAACATGCGCTGGAAATTGGGAAGCTGGCGGGCGGATTCACGCATGAACTTATTGGCCGCTTTCCGTTCCTGCTCGTCGTTGTTCCACACACGCACGACGTTTTCGGTCATCCATTCGCGATAGGCGTGGGTGGCTTTCAGATTGTCGTCGATGGCGTTGTTCTTCCAGAACTTGCCGCTCTCGGTATCAACGGCGATCATTTCGCCCGGCCCCAGGCGGCCGCGGCGCTTGATTCGTTCGGGCGGGCAGTCCCAGACGCCGGTTTCCGAAGCCACGGTGAAAACGCCGTCATGGGTGATGGAGTAGCGCGCCGGGCGCAAGCCGTTCCTGTCCAGGTTGCAACAGGCGATGCTGCCGTTGGTCGATACGACGCCGGCCGGACCGTCCCACGGCTCCTGGTGCATCGAGTTGAATTCCAGGAATGCCTTCAGGTCGGAGTCCATGTCCTCGCGGATCGCCGGCGGAATCAGCAGGCGCATCGCCCGGAATACGTCCATCCCCCCGGCGAGGAAAACCTCCAGCAGATTGTCGAGGGAAGAGGAATCCGAACCGGTGCCGTTCACCAGGTGGGACAGCTCCTCGAGGCTGGGCAGCAAGGGAGAATGCAGGATGCCTGCGCGCGCATTGGCCCAGTCGCGGTTTGCGTTCACGCTGTTGATTTCACCGTTGTGCGCCAGGTAACGGAACGGTTGCGCGTAGTTCCAGCGCGGCAGGGTATTGGTCGAAAACCGCTGATGGCAGATGCCGATCGCACTGGTCATGCGCTCGTCGAGCAGGTCGGGATAGAAGTCGCCGAGGTGCTCGGCCTGGACCAGGCCCTTGTAGACCATGTTCAGGTTGGACAGCGTAACCACGTAATAGAGCGGATCCGGATCGGGCAGGCGCTTTTCCTCTTCGTACGCCAGGCGCCGCGCTGCGAACAACTGTCGCTCGATGTCGTGCGGCCGCCAGCCGGAAGGGGCGTTGACGAACACCTGGTAAATGGCCGGCATGCTCTGCAACGCCTGTTCGCCCACCACTTCCGGGCAGGTCGGAACCTTGCGCCAGCCGGCGACATCGAGCGCCGAGCGGCTCAGGCGCCGCGTCAGTATTTTCTGACTGCGCTCGATCAATGCCTCGTCCGGCGAAAAGAAAACCAGCCCCGAGGCGAAGCGATCCGACAGGCGGAATCCGCATTCGTCGGCAATTTCGCGCAGGAAGGGTTCCGGGAACTGGAGCAAGATACCGCAACCGTCTCCGGACTTCCCGTCGGCGGCAACAGCGCCGCGGTGCGTCAGCCTCGCCAGCGACTCCAGCGTGGTCTGGACGAGCCAGTTGCTTTTTTCTCCGTCCATGTGGGCGAGCAGGGCGAAGCCGCAGCTATCCCTGAAATCCGTTACCGGGTCGTGCAAGGTTGCGATACGATCCGTCAAACTGTCTCCTGGAAGATCAATAATGCCCGAACGGGAGCACTGGTCCCGCAGTCTCCAATCTATCCGAATTGCAATCATTGTCAAATTTAATATTTTGAATGAATAAACCCTATCTTTTTATACAACCATGGCAGTCTGCCCATGCGGAAATGATTCAAATCAAGGGCTTATGGTCGGTGAGTTTGGAAAAAATGTATTAAAAATGCGATATTTTGAGTCGTGAGATCCTGACCACGATTTCACAACACCATCAGGCGCAGACTGAGATGCTGAATCAGATGGACAAAATCAGGCCCGGTAGCCCAGAACCCGGCGGCGATTCATCCGGTGACTGAACCACCAGGCCGAATGCCGGTCAGGTAGAAACAGGTATGGCTACTATCAAGAAGGGTAAATGGTTCCAACCACTGGGCGCTATATTGCTGGCGCTGCTGCTTGTGCTGGTGTGGTATCGGCTGTCGCCCACGGGGTCCCTGTCTTCCCGGGAAATATCCTCGGCGGCCAGCCGGACTCCGGACCAGGTCTACCTGGGCCCGCCCAATTCCATCGCCGTGCTGCCGTTCGCTGACGCTGCCGGGGAAAAGCACCAACCATACTGGCCTGCCGGTTTGTCCGCCGAATTGCACGCCTTGATCACCCGCGTGCCGGAATTCAGCGTCACTTCCCGAAACTCTTCCCTCTTTTTCACGGATCCTTCGACGCCCGCGCCGCTGGCCGCGGAACGCCTTCAGGTGTCCCGGCTGCTATCCGGTGAGGTGGAAGTGCGCGACGGGCATCTGCGGGTGAGCGTCCAGTTGTACGATGCGAGAAAACGCCGGGAAGCATGGTCGGGGACGTATGAAGGGGAGCTGGTTGAGGTCTTCGGGATACAGGACCAGATCCTGGCTTCGATCGCCGAAGCGGCCAATGTCGCGCGGCGGCAATACCTGCCGCGGGCCCGGCCCGTGGATATCGCGGCCTGGGAGTGGCAGCTTCGCGGTATTCATTTCCTCGACCAACGCACGGCGGAAGCGTATCGCGAGGCGGAGGCCGCGTTTCGGACCGCGCTGGAGATCTACCCGGGCTACGAGCAGGCCCGGGTCGGGCTGGCCAGGGTGTTACTGGCCGGGAAGGGCGACCCCGCCTCGCTCGAAGAAGCACGCCGCCTGTTGGAAATCTTGATCCGGGACCAACCCGAATCGCCCGACGCGCTCGGTCTGCTCAGCTTTCTCCGGCACAGCCGCGACTGGGACTGGCAAGGCGCACTCGAGGCAGCCGAAACAGCGATCGGCCTCCGTCGCGGAGATCCGGAACTGATGAGTATTGCCAGCCTGGCGATGTTTTCCTTCGGTCAGTTTGATCAGGCCGGGGAACTATTGAACGCTGCGGTCCGGCAGGACCCACTCAATCTCGGCCGGCGCTTTCGCCTGGGCCTGTTGCAGGAATTTTCGGGCGACTACGAAGACGCGTTGTCCAGCTATCGCCAGGTTATCGGGCTGAATCCGGAATACCCAGGGGCGCGGGCCTTCCGGGCCCGTGTGAAGATTCTCCAGGACAAGGCCGAATCGGCCATGAGGGAAAGCGGGCAAGAAGTCGAGCCTTTCTGGAAGCTGTACTCGGAAACCCTGGCGTTCGCGGCCCGGGAAGATAACGAAAAGGCCTCAGGGCTGCTGGATCAGATGATTCGCGAGCACGGGCATCACGCCGCCTACCAGGTGGCCGAGATTCTGGCTTTCCAGGGAGAAATCGAACGCGCCTTCGAATGGCTGGACCGCGCCATCGAACAGCGCGATGGCGGAATGGCGGAGCTGATCGGCAACCATTTTCTCGCTAATCTTCATGCCGACCCGAGGTGGGAGGAACTCTTGCGGCGCATGGCGCTGCCGCTTGACTTGGCCAATCAATGAATTTACGGTGATCATTGCTTAAGGCCGGTGATTGCAAGGAATGCCCACCGTCTCAAGGGAGTGAAAGCATAGCTCAGGAGGAGCGCACTCAAACCAGGCACGAATTCAGCCTGCTCAAAGGATTTTCCAGCCCCCGTCGCTCAATCGTTTTCCAGCCAGGCGCACGGGGGCCGTTTTTGGAAACGCCCCGCATCGCTCTTCCCGAACGAATATCGATTTCAAGGCTCCCGTGGAGAGCAGCCGTTTGTTCAGGATCTTTAATCGGACAACACGCAGCTCGGCCCAGGATGGCCTTCATTGAGCTTCCATGGAAGTGGCCGAACAATTAACAAGGGCGTGGCTGAAAGGTGTACTGGCTTCGGCGGCTGCGGGAAGCGCCCAAACTGCCCGCGCTCCATGGGAGCCTTCTTGATTATGGAGCCGCGCCTCCCAGCTTCCGCCTGTGCCAGGCTAGGGACCCTGGTCACGGACCAGTTCCTGCCAGGCCCTGATCATTTCCCCGGCCGCGTGCTCAATATCCAGGGCGCTGGTTCCCCGGCCCAGCGTCAGCCGGACCGACCCGACGGCCTCTTCTTCCGGAATCCCCATCGCCAGGATCACGGGCGACGCGGATGCCTCGCCCTCGTGGCAGGCTGAACCGGTGGATGCCGCAACGCCCGGACAGGCTTCCAGCAGAGCCTGGCCCGTCACGCCGGGGAAGCGGACGTTGAGCGTATTGGGGAGCCGGTTCACCGGGTCGCCATTCAAACCAAGTTCCGGCACGCATGCGCTGAGCCGTTCCCACAAGGAGTCCCGCAGACCGGAGACCCGCCGGCCTTCCCGTTCCAGGTCGCTTTGCGCCAGTGCACAGGCCCGGCCCAGGCCGACAATGGACGCGACGTTTTCCGTGCCGGGACGCAACCCCTGCTCGTGTCCCCCTCCGATCAGCAGAGGCTCGACGGCCGTGCCTTCGCGAATGTACAGCGCTCCCACGCCTTGGGGCGCATACAGCTTGTGGCCGGCGATCGAAAGCAGGTCCGCCTCTTCGTGCCGCACGGACAGCGTGACCTTACCGGCGGACTGGGCGGCATCCGTGTGTATCAGGGCCCCGCGGTCGCGGGCCGTGCGGGCAATCCGGCGGATGGGTTGCAGGGTTCCGGTCTCACTATTGGCGTGCATGACGGTGACCAACAGGGTGTCGTCGTTGCAGGCGCGCCCGACTTCCCCGGGATCGACCTGGCCATGTCCGTCCACCCCCACCCGGATGACGGAGTAGCCGGATCGTTCCAGCAGGCCGCAGGGGCCTGAAGTGGCCGGGTGTTCGATCACGGATGTGACGAGGCTGCGGCGCTCCGGGTTGGCTCGGGCGGTGCCGCGGATCGCCAGGTTATTGGCCTCGGTTCCGCCCGAGGTGAAGAACACCTCGCCCGGAGCAGCATCGATCAGGACGGCGACCTGCTCACGCGCATGCTCGACAGCGTCGCGCATCCGGCGGCCATAGGGGTGAGGGCTGGACGGGTTCCCGAAGTGATCGGACAGGAAGGGCAGCATGGCGTCCAGCACCTCGGGCAGCAGGGGCGTGCTTGCATTGTGATCGAGATAGATTGGCCTGGGCGGCTGGGTCATGCTAAAGGCTCTACGTACGGCGCCTCCCGATCATACGATGAAAAATGAAGGAAAGCCCGTGGCAGGCCGTCCAGTAAACGTTGAAGTCCATGGCTCAGGCCCAGCGGGATTCGCCGTGGTCGCCCGGCGTCGGTATCGGGGGCGCATTCCGGATTTCCGCCAGCTCCCGTTCGAGTTGCTCGATCCGCTCATGCAGCTGCGTGAAATTGTGGTCGACGATGCGGGCCAGGATGGATCCTGATTCCTCGGTGAAGTCGATGTTCGACCAGGAAATGGCGACCAGCATCCAGACCGCGAGAAACGCCAGGGCAAACGCCCACTCGGCATGGCCCGAGCCCCACAGTATCGAAGCGGCCATGGCGAACACACTCAGGCCGGTGGTCGCGATCAGCGCATCCCGCCAGGGTTGTTTCCGCCTTTTCGAACGATGACTGCTCATGCCTTCCAAATCCGGGGTGAGTGAGCATGAACGATACCGTGCGAGCAAGCGGACGGACTTGTCCGTTAAAGACAAGTTGTTGACCTGGCGGGAATATTTGGGTTCAGCCGCCCGGGAGGGACTCGCCGAGCTTGTTGAGATCCTTGATCAGGCGGTTGTGAACGCTCTTGCCTTTGCGGCTGAGCGAAAGGCGGCGAACCCGGCGGTCGGACTCGTCGGGGAGTTGCCGGATCCAGCCACGGCCACCGCGGTTTTCACCGAGCTGGGATATGACTCGGGAGACGGTCTTGGCGGACAGGCCGGTCATTTCCGCCACTTCAACCTGCGTGGCCCCGTCGTTCGAAGCCACGCACCAGAAAACCGCGTAGCTGGAAAGCGAAGCTTCCGTCTGGCCCAGCAGCTTGAGCGGCTGGGAAAATGCGCGCGAGAACAGACTGGTCATGGACCTCTTGTCGAGGACTTCAGACGCGCTTATGGGATCGGTTTTACGGATCATTAGATGAGTCTAACATGCGTTGAAAATTATGACCTTACGACGATAGTCGTAGATTGTGACAGCTTCATGGCAGCACCTCCCCGAGTCTCGCAAGACCGTGTTCGATGTCTCGGCCCAGTGCCTCAGCGCCTGCCCGACGGATCGCGTCGCAGGCGTAAATGGAAGACAGGCCGCCAATCAGCACCGGCATGCCGGAGTCCCGGACCAGCGCAGGCAGATCCTTCGACAACGTTGGGCCGGAAGGTTCGATGGCGCCTGACAGCAGGATGGCGGCACACTCTTTCTTTTTCGCAACGAAAGCCAGCTCGGCGAGCGGCATATTGGCGCCCAGCGGGATCACCCGGTAGCCGGCTTCGTGGGCGGCCAGGGCGAACACCAGCAGACCGATTTCATGATGCTCGTGCGGCAGCCCGGCCAACAGAAGGCGCGGACCCTGGTTGCCGCGGGAGCGGTGATGGTAGCGCGCGCCCAGCTTGTTGCGCAGGTAGAAGGCGAAAAAATGTTCTTCGGCGATGCTCCCCTGCTCCGACGCCCAGCGCAGGCCCAGCTCGATCAGCAGCGGTGTCAGCAGGGAGCGCGTGACCACCCCGATCGAGTAGAGCGACAGGGCCTCGTTGTAAATTTCCTCGAGGCGGTCCTCGTCGAAACTGATGATCGCGGCGATCATGCTGTTGAGGTAGTTCTTCCAGCGTTCGCCTTCTCCGCCGGTTTCCTGCGCGGGCTCGCTTTCCAGCATCTCCGGGGATATTTGGCTGATCCGGATGCCCTGCTGGGTCAGCGCGGTGATCCGGTTAATCTGGTCGATGTGGTGCCGGGTGTAAAGCCGGTGACCGCTCTCCTTTCGAACCGGCTTGATCAGGCCATAGCGACGTTCCCAGGCGCGCAGTGTAATAGCGCCCACCCCTGTAAGGTTGGAAACTGTGCCGATCGTGTACAGCTTCTCTTGGGGGTATTCAATTATTTTCGTTTCCGCGCTCATCGGATCGGTTCCCGCTCCTTGATTGCCTTACAGCGTATCTTGCTAAAGACTATACATTAATTATACGTAAATTACAAAAAATTTTACACAACCGAAAAAAACACTTGCGTTAGTTATACAAAAACTGTACATTTCGTCTTACTTCTATATCGGAGCTATTCAATTCCACCAAAGAACAGACCGGTTTTACTCACTGAGACGCCGTCGACAGCCACCTTCAAATTAATAGTTGTACAAAACTTCTTAGGAGATGATGATGTTTAAATACTCAGCCGCTACCCTTACGTTGCTGTTGACGCTGTCGGCCCCGCAGGCATTTGCCGCCGCCAAAGTCAATGTTGCGCATTTCGCGCCGTTCGCCGACACCATCGATGGCACGGCAGTCAATAT
>CAJIBJ010000001.1_pt1 | contig 14107 bp, 9 predicted proteins | sample 9199331 | NCBI WGS metagenome assembly CAJIBJ01 (sample SAMEA7708300, study PRJEB35096) | sediment metagenome | biome: marine neritic benthic zone biome [ENVO:01000025]; feature: sediment [ENVO:00002007]; material: shallow marine sediment [ENVO:03000034] sea grass bed [ENVO_01000059] ... | reverse complement strand
TCGTCGCCCCAGATGATGCCGACGTTCAGGAAATTGCGCATCACGATCTGCGCGGCCGCGAGCAGAATCATGCTGCCGAGGATGAGGACGAGGACCACATCCTCGGCCGCGCGGCCCGCCCGCTCGAAACGGGAAATCGTGTCTTCCCCCAGGCTCAATTCGCCGCTACCGCCAAACCGTTACGGAATTCCTGGATGAGGCCCTGCATCTGGTCCAGCAGATTGACGTCGAAGGTTCCGTCTTCCGCAAGCCGGCGGTGCGAGGCATTGACGATTCCCCGCCATTGGTCCAACTCGCTCGTATCGGGTTCTATCAACTCCAGGCCGTTGTTGAGCAGCGCCTGCAGCGCCTCGCGGTTATCGGTGACGCCGTACTGGTTGAACTTGCGGTAGATCCCCTCCATCACATCCCGCACGATCCGCTGATCCTCTTCGGTCAAACGGGAAAACGCGCGTTTGTCGATCAGCAGCGCCGCGTAGACATAGGCCAGCGGCAGATCCGAGATGTAATTCAGGCGGGTGTGCCACTGGAAAACCAACGCCCCCACCGGGGGGACCGCCACGCTGTCCAGCAGGTCGGTCTGAAGACCGGTCATGACATCCGTGATGGGCATGATAACCGGCGCAATGCCGAGCGTTTTCAGGGCGGCGAAACCAACCGGGTCACCTTCGGGAATCCAGACCTTCTGGCCCTTGAGGTCGGCCAGCGTGGCCAGCGGCCGGTTCGACATCATGTAGGCGAAACCAGCCCCCGCGAAGCCGAAGTTGACGTAGCCTGCATCTTCCAGGCGCTGCCGGATTTCGGCGTCCATGTTCTCCCGGACAAAGCGCACTTCGTCCACCGAGTTGAAGAGCAAGGGCATCGCGAACATGTCGGCGTCTTTCTGGAACTTGTTCAGTGCACCGGAAGTGAACGCGCCGCCGTGCAACTGCCCGGTACGCATCTTGCGCATCACCTGCTTGTCGTTGCCCTGCACGCCGCCGCTGTAGTACTTGATTTTGACGCGGCCCGAGGTGTGCTCCCCAATCACCTTCGCGCCGGCCCGCATGTCGTTCATCCATGATGACCCTTCGGGCGCGATCGTCGCGATCTTCAGGGTCTGTGCGATCACCGCGGGCTGCGCCAGCAGCATTAGCAGGAAGCAAACCACCTTGATGCCCGGATGTCTCATGAATCAATCCCGTGTCAGAAATAGTCGTCAGCGCTGTCGAGCATTTCCCTGGCGTCCTGCTGTGCCAGCGTGTTGAAAAGGGTATATCCGGTATGCACCGGGTCTGCTCTCAGTACTTCGTTCAGCAATTGGTCGTGAAGTTCCCGATCATACAGCGTTCGGGCGTAGTATTTCGCGAAGTCCACCATCACGCTCAGGTCGTACCCTCCGGAAAGGGACAGGGCCCGTTCGAAGTGCGCGAGGCCGGCTTCAAAGTCTCCCCCCAGGGCCGGCGGCCGGATCGTGTCCAGCACGGCCAGGAAATGTTCGATTCGCGCCTGCTCGAACGCGGGGTCGATCTCCTGCACCCGGCGAAACGTCGCCTTGACCTGCGGGAGCTTGGCAAGGGCTTCCCAGTCTTCGCTGTGCGCCTGGATATAGGCGATCCAGCTCAGTCCGAAGGTATACAAGGGCGCTGCGTCGTTTTTGTCGAGTTCCTGCAGCGCTGTGAGAAAATCATCGTAGTTCAGATCCCAGATATCGCAGGCGCTCTTCACGGCTGCACACAATGTCCTTTGCCCGTAGGCCCTGCCCCTTGAGGTCAGCTTGCGAGCGCGCACCGGGTCATCGACGAATACCACGCCGTAAGCGGAATAGAGCTCGGCTGCCGCGCTCAGGACCGCGGTGTTGCCCGGCGCGCCCTCGACGAAACTGTCCAGCATCAGCAGGTAAGCGGGCGCGCCGTCCCGGACCAGCGCCGGATCATCCTGGTTCAGGATGGCCGTATTCAGGTTCTCGGCCATGCCGCCGCCGGCGGTTGCCACGACGGTTGCACAGGCCGCCGTCAGCAGCCCCGCGAATGCGATCGCCGCGGACAGCGCGAGCCGTTTCGCCGGGTTCACTGCGGACTACTCGCCATATGGGATCCAGATGTTCTTTATCTCCGTCGCCTTGCGCAGGAAGGAGATGCTCTGGCCCTGCTCTTCGTCTTCCCAGTCATGGAACAGGCCGTAGTTCACCCAGGTCCGTTTCATCGTCGCCGCCGCTTCCTCTTCGACCATGCGGCTGCCGCGCCGGCTGCCCCAGTACCACATGCCTTCTAAGTCGTAGTGCTTTGCCAGCACTTCCGCCAGGACATCCTGGTCGCCGGTCACGATGTTGACTGCGCCGCCCGGAAGGTCCGAGGTGTCCAGCACCTGATAGAAATCCGTAGCCAGGAGCGCATAGTGCTGGGAGGGCACAGCGACCACGCGGTTGCCCATGGCGATCGCCGGCATCACGGTGGAGATGAAACCGAGCAGTCCGGCTTCCTCCGGTGCAACGATTCCGATCACTCCCAGCGGCTCCTTCATTGCCAGCGTGACGGTGCGGAAAGGCGTTGCGTGCACCTGGCCGTCATACTTGTCGCATACGGCGGCGTAGTGGTAGATGCGATCGATGCAGAGGTCCAGTTCGGCTTTCGACGCCCCTTCATCCTTACCGCTGAGGCTGGCGATGCGCCGCATGTACTCGGTTGACCGTGCACTCAGGTTTTCGGCGATGTAATAAAGCACCTGCGCACGGTTGTGCGCCGTGGCCAAGCTCCAGCCAGCCGCAGCCCGGGCCGCCTCGACGGCATTGCGGATGTCCTTGCGGTTCCCAGCAGGCACTTCGGCGATGATTTTTCCCTCCGCGTCGTAGGCGGCGTTGCTGTAACCGCCGTCCGGCCGTAGCTGCCGGCCGCCGATGTACAGCTTCGGCGTACGGTCGATTTCCGGCGCCTCGTTTTCCGGAGCCACGTCCACGGGCGTAAAGCGCGGTAATTGCTGGACCGGCTCCTTGCTCAAACGGGATTCCCAGAACGGTTTGACGTATTCATAAAGCCCCTCCTTGCCGCCCTCGCGGCCGAAGCCGGACTCGCGGTAGCCGCCAAAACCGGAGGCGGCGTCAAAGAAATTGCTGCAGTTGACCCAGACGGTGCCGGCCTTCAGCCTGGGCGCCACGTCCAGCGCCAGGTTGATGTTCTCGGTCCACAGGCTGGCCGCCAGCCCATAACGGCTGTTGTTGGCCAGCGTCACGGCCTCCGCCGGTGTGCGAAAGGTCATCGAGACCAGCACGGGGCCGAAGATTTCTTCCTGGGCCAGCGTGGCGGACGGTTGTACATCGGTGATCAGCGTCGGGGGGTAATAGCAACCGCTGTCGGGAAGTTCACATTTCGGCTGCCACAGTTCACCGCCTTCCTCGACGCCCACTTCCACCAGGCGGCCGATATTTTCCAGCTGCGCCGGATCGACCACGGCGCCGATGTCGATACCCTTGTCCAGCGAGTCGCCCACTACCAGCGTCGACATCCGCCGCTTGATCTTGGCGTGCAGGCGGTCGGCGACCGACTCCTGCACCAGCAGCCGGGAACCGGCGCAACACACCTGCCCCTGGTTGAACCAGATGGCGTCGACCAACCCCTCAACGACGCTGTCCAGGTCGGAGTCCTCGAACACCATGAACGGCGACTTCCCGCCCAGTTCCAGTGTCAGTTTCTTGCCGGATCCGGCAGTTGCACGGCGCAGGATCCTGCCGACCTCGGTAGAGCCCGTGAAGGCCAGCTTGCCCACTTCCTGGTGGTTGGTCAGCGCCTCACCAGCCTTGTGATCGCCCAACACCAGGTTGAACACGCCCCTGGGTAAACCGATTTCACGGCACATATCTGCGAACAGCGCCGCCGTTGCAGAGGTAAATTCCGCCGGCTTGAGCACCACCGTGTTGCCCATGGCCAGGGCCGGCGCCACTTTCCAGGCCAGCATCAGCAGCGGGAAGTTCCATGGAATGATCTGTCCGACCACCCCGATGGGCCGGTAACCCTGCATCTCCTGGCGCATCAGCTGGGCCCATCCGGCATGATGGTAGAAATGCCGTGCCACCAGCGGGATGTCGATGTCGCGTGATTCGCGAACGGGCTTCCCGTTGTCCAGGCTTTCCATGACCGTGAACAGGCGGCTGTTCTTCTGGATATGCCGGGCCATCGCGTACAGGAACCGCGCGCGACCGTGGCCGCCGATCGCCACCCAGCCTTCCAGGGCGTCCGCCGCGGCCGCCACCGCCCGGTTGACGTCCGCTTCGTTGCCGTCGGCCACCATGCCCAGGAGATCTCCGTTCGCCGGGTTGTGTGATGGAAAATATTCCCCCGACTCCGGCGTGACCCACTCACCGCCGATATAATGGTTCAGCCGTTCGTCGCGGTCCTTCAGCCACTGCCTGGCCACGTCCGGACTCTCCGGCGCGGGGCCGTAGTCCAGCGATTCAAATAGGTCTCTGACTTCCATGTGCGATCCTTCCCTGGCTCAGCCGGTGGGGTGACGGTAATGCGCGGAATAGCTCCCGGTCACGTAGTGTTCCAGTTGCCGTTCGATATCGCCCAGCAAACTGCTTGCGCCAAACCGGAACAAAGTGGGTGCAAGCCATTGTTTACCAAGTTCTTCTTTGATCAAAATCATTGAGTTGATCGCTTCCTTTGCCTTGCTGATGCCGCCCGCCGGTTTGTAACCGATGCGGTAGCCGTAAAGGTCATGGTAATCCCGGATGGCACGGACCATGACCAGGCTGTACGGCAGGGTCGCGTTGACGGTCTCCTTGCCGGTGCTGGTCTTGATGAAATCCGCCCCCGCCATCATGCAGATCCAGCTCGCCTTGGCGACGTTGGTCAGCGTGGCCAGTTCCCCGGTCGCCAGGATGGTCTTCAGGTGCGCGTCTCCGCAAGCGTCGCGGAATGCCCTGACTTCGTCGTACAGCCCGCGCCAATCTCCGGTCAGGACTTTCGCCCGGCTGATCACGATATCGATTTCGGACGCGCCGGCAGCGACGGATTCGCGGATCTGGGCCAGCTTGAAAACTTCCGGAATCTGCCCGGCTGGAAAGCCGGTGGATACCGCTGCGACCGCGATGCCACTGCCCTGGAGAGCCTCCACCGCGGTTTCGATCAGGTTGTGGTACACGCACACGGCCCCGGTGGTGATGCCCAGGTCCGCTACTCCCAAGGCTTCCAGCAGATCGCGCCGCACCGGGCGCCGCGCTTTCTGGCACAGGCGCCTGACCCTGCCCGGCGTGTCGTCTCCGGCAAGGGTGGTCAGGTCGATACAGGCCACGGCCCGCAGCAGCCACGCTGCCTGGTGTGCCTTCTTGATGGAGCGGCGCGTTCCGATGGTGGCCGCCCGGCGCTCCACCGCGCTGCGATTGACGCGGATCCGCCCGAAAAGATCGGGGTCGTATTCCATGCCGGGGTTGCGTTCCGGATGGCCTTCGCCCCGGTCTATGAAGTGTACGTTCGTGTGCGACTTGCCTGTCATGTGTTCCAGTATAATGTGTGCGATAATTTGCGGCTAATTTTCTGATTCGAACCGTACTGTTTCCCGGAGAATTTTTCATGTCCACTTTTCTGCGAGCCCTGTTCCTGGGGTGCATCATTCTCGTCCCCGCCCTGCCCGTGTCCAGCCTGGCTGAAGAAGACACGGCTCCGGCGCTCGACGAAAAGACCTTCGAGGGACTGGAATGGCGCGGTATCGGCCCGGCGCTGATGTCCGGGCGCATCGCCGACATCGCCATCGACCCGGGCGATCGCAGCACCTGGTACATCGCGGTCGGCAGCGGGGGCGTATGGAAAACCGTCAACCGCGGGACCACCTGGACATCGGTCTTCGACGGCCAGGACTCTTATTCCATCGGCGCGGTCACCGTCGATCCCGAAAACCCGAACACCGTGTGGGTCGGGACGGGTGAGAACGTCAGCGGGAGGCACGTGGGCTACGGAGACGGCGTCTACAAGAGCCTGGACGGCGGGGAGACCTGGAAAAACATGGGCCTGAAGAAGTCCGAGCACATCGGCATGATCGCAATCGATCCACGTGATTCCGATGTGGTCTTCGTCGCGGCCCAGGGCCCGTTGTGGTCTGGCGGCGGAGATCGCGGTCTGTACAGGACCACCGACGGGGGCGTCAACTGGGAGCTCATGCTTTCCGGCGGTGTGTACACCGGGGTCAACGAGGTGCACATGGATCCCCGCGACCCGGACGTGCTGTTCGCGGTAAAGCACCAGCGTCTGCGCAACGTAGCCGCGTTGATGAACGGCGGGCCCGAATCCGGCATCTGGAAGTCGACTGACGGCGGTCGGAACTGGCGGGAACTCGAAACCGGGCTACCCGAGGAAGACAAGGGCAAAATCGGCATGGCGATTTCGCCGATCGATCCCGATGTGGTGTACGCCACCATTGAACTCGGCGGGCGCAAAGGCGGGTTCTGGCGCTCGGAGGACGGCGGCGAGAGTTGGGAAAAACAAAGCGACTACCTGTCCGGCGGCACCGGCCCGCACTACTACCAGGAGATTTTTGCCAGCCCGCACCGGTTCGACCGCATATACCAGATGGACGCCACGTTGCATATCTCTGAGGACGGCGGCAAGACTTTCGAACCTCAGCCCCACGGCTACAAGCACGGCGACCATCACGCGATGGCGTTCGATCCTGACGATCCGGATTACCTGATGTACGGCACGGACGGCGGTCTCTACGAGTCGTTCGACCTGGGCGAGACTTTCCGCTTCGTGTCCAATTTACCCGTTACCCAGTTCTACAAGGTCGCCGTGGACTACGACGAGCCCTTCTACAACGTGTACGGCGGAACCCAGGACAACAACACACAGGGTGGCCCGTCGCGCACCGACAACGTGAACGGCGTCCGAAACAGCGACTGGTTCGTCACGCTGTTCGGTGATGGCCACCAGCCTGCGGTGGACCCCACTGACCCGGACATCGTTTATTCGGAATGGCAGCAGGGCAACCTGGTACGCTACGACCGCAAGAGCGGCGAAATCATCTACATCCAGCCCCAGCCCGCCGAGGGAGAAGATTCCGAGCGCTGGAACTGGGATGCGCCGATCCTGATCAGCCCGCACAATCCCCAACGGCTTTACTTCGCCAGCCAGCGCGTCTGGCGTTCCGACGACCGTGGTGACAGCTGGACACCTGTCAGCGGCGACCTGTCGCACGGAAAAGACCGCTTGAAAGAACCCATGATGGGGCGTGTCTGGAGTATCGATGCTTCCTGGGACCTCTGGGCCATGTCCATGTTCGGCACCGTGACCTCGCTGTCGGAGTCCCCGCAGGCGGAAGGCCTGCTCTATGCCGGAACCGACGATGGCCGCATCCACATCAGTGAAGACGGCGGCGCCAACTGGCGCGCGATCGAGCGGCTCCCCGACGTCCCCGACCATTTCTTCGTCAACGACATCAAGGCGGACCTGCACGATCCAGACACGGTTTACGTGGCCGTCGACGATCACAAGACCGGTGATTTTTCGCCGTACGTTCTGAAAAGCACGAACCGCGGCGGCACCTGGACCCTGATTTCCGAAGGGCTTCCCGAACGGCACCTCGTCTGGCGCATTGTCCAGGATCACGTGAAACCGGACCTGCTGTTCGCAGCCACCGAATTCGGTGTGTTCTTCACCGTCGACGGCGGCAAAAAATGGGTCAAGCTCGGCGGCGGCGCGCCAACCATCTCCTTCCGAGATCTGGTCATCCAGACCCGGGAGAACGACCTCGTGGCAGCCTCCTTCGGCCGCGGCTTCTGGATCCTGGACGATTACACGCCATTGCGGAAGGTTTCAGCGGAACAGCTCCGGAGCGAAACGCTGTTGTTCCCGGTGCGCGACGCCGACTGGTATATCCCCAGGCTGCCGCTGGGTGATTTCGAGGCCAATGGAAAGGCCAGCCAGGGCGACGGCTTCTTCGTGGCGCCCAATCCACCGTTCGGCGCGGTGTTCACCTATTATCTGCCCGAAAGCCTGAAGACGTTGAAAGAGAAACGGCGCGAGGCCGAGAAGAAGCTGGAGAAAGAAGGCGCCGACACGCCCTACCCCGGCTGGGATGCCCTCTGGTCGGAAGAAATCGAGGAATCCCCGGCAATCGTGCTGACAGTGAGAAACGAAGCGGGTGACGTGGTCCGCCGGATCGAAGGTCCGGTCGAGGCGGGTTTCCACCGGGTGGCCTGGGACCTTCACTATCCCAGGTCAGCACCCTGGACCGCGGAAATGGAAGGAGATGAATACATCGACATTCCGGGTCCGATGGCGCCACCCGGAAGCTACCGGGTGAGCATGGCCAAACGGGTCAACGGCGAACTGACCGCGCTGGGCGAACCCCAGGCCTTCGAAGTCGTGCCGACCGGCGAGCGCGGGCTGAAAGGAGCGACGGCGGCCGAGGTCTCCGCATTCGCCCTGCGCCTGGATGACCTGAACCGGCGGGCGTCAGGCGCAGAAGCGGTGGTCGAGGACCTACTGACCGAAACGGAAGCCATCAAGGAGACCCTGCTTCGATCCGGGGCGCCCGACGAGCTGCGCGACCAGGCAAGGGCCCTGGAGCTGGAACTCGAGGATATCGACCAGAAGCTGGATGGAAACGAAACCCGCGACCTGTATAGCGACCTGGGCCCGGTCTCCATAAATCGGCGTTTGGAAGTGGCGGTGATGGGTACCTTCCGTTCCACTTACGGACCGACCCCGACGCATCTCGATGCCGTTCGCATCGCGGAACAGGAATTCGCGGTGGTCGAGGAACGGCTCCGCAGGATCAATGACGTCGACCTGCCCGCCCTGCGCGAAGAGCTGAACCGTGCCGGCGTTCCGTGGACGCCGGGACGGGGTGTTCCCGGCACGGACTGAGCGCTATGACTATCGTCTCACGGGGGCGGCAGGCCGCCCCCTTCCTCCTTTTGCTCGCGGTTTTTTCGGCCCAGCCCCAGGTGTCCGCAGCGCAGGGCGTGGAACTGGAATCCACGCCTCCGATGGAGTCCGTGGTCGTGACCGCGACCCGCATGGAGGAATCGATCCTGGACGTGACCGAGGCGGTGTCCGTGATCGGCGAAGACGATATCGAGCGCCTTGCGCCGGAAATGCTCGCCGAGATGATGCGCGGTATGCCCGGGGCATTTTTCCAGCAGACCACGCCCGGCCAGGGCATTCCCATCATCCGCGGTTTGAAGGGCTCGCAGGTATTGCACCTGGTCGATGGCATGCGGCTCAACAACGCGTTTTTCCGGAATGCTCCGAACCAGTACGTCGGCCTCGTCGACGCCTATGCGACACAACAGGCCGAGGTTATCCGGGGTTCCGCGCCGTCGCTCTACGGCGCCGACGCCATGGGCGGCGTGCTGCTGATCCTGACCCGCGAACCTGAGCTGGAAGGGTCGGAGCGGACCGCCACCGGCCGGCTCTACGGAAGCATCAACAGCGTAGATTCCAGCGTGATCGGCCGGGCCGAGGCCGCGGTGGGAAGGCAGGGAAACGTCCTGTCCGGCGGCGTGACCTACCAGGATCATGACGACCGCAAGACCGGCGGCGGGGACAGCGTCGATCCGAGCGGCTACCGAGTGAAGGCGGCCGACATCAAATGGCGATACCAACTGAACGCGGATTCCGAATTGATGCTGTCCGGCCAGTACCTTGAGCAGCCGTCCACGCCACGGGTCGACGAACTGGTCCCGGGCTACGGGCAGGAAAATCCAAGCTCCGAGCAGTACGAATTCAAGCCCAACCGCCGCGAATTCCTGCATGCGCGCTACCGCCTGCACAGCGAGTCGCGCTGGTTCAGCGATTTCGAGGCGCACCTCGCGCGGCAGGTGATCACGGACGACCGCCTGACGCAGGACTGGGGTTCGACCGAGATCACGCGCGAGAAGAACGAGAGCCGCCTGGACGGGCTGACCCTGCAATTCAATTCCCCCTGGGGCAAGGGTGCGGGGCCCGGCCGGCACCTGATATGGGGCTTCGAATATTACGCCGACGAGGTCAGCAGCAGCCGCTTGCGAACGGAAACACAAACGGGCGAGAGCGCGCCCAGGCGCGGGCGATTCCCCGACGATTCGAGCATGGACAGCGCGGCGGTTTACGCGTCCAATCGCTGGCAGTGGGACTGGTTTACGCTGAATGCCGGATTGCGATACAGCTGGTTCGAGATTTCGCTGCCGGCGACCGACGACGTGGAGGCGGTCAGGCTGACGCCGTCCGACCTGACCGGAGACATTCACCTGAACTGGGAGGTCCGCCCCGGCGTCCACCTGCTCAGCAACATCGGCCGGGGCTTCCGGCCGCCCAATATTTTTGATCTGGGCACGCTGGGTTCGAGGCCGGGCAACCGCTTCAACGTGCCCAACCCGAATCTGAAACCGGAGTCGGTCTGGAGCTACGATATCGGCGTGAAGAGCTCGACTGGCCCGTGGCAGGTCGAGGCATTCCTGTGGTATTCCGACTACCACGACAAGATCAGTTCGCGATTCACCGGTGAAACCACCCCCGAGGGCCGCCTGGTGGTTCAAAACGACAACCTCAACGAAGTCACGCTCTGGGGCTTCGAATCCGGGCTTCGCTACATCGCCGGCGACAACCTTGAGATCTACGCGGTTGTGAACTACACGCGAGGCGAGGAAGACGACGGCGTGGAAACGGTCCCGGCAGATCGCGTCCCTCCGCTGAACGGCCGGTTCGGCCTGGTCTATCGCCCGACCGAAAACTTCCGGCTGGAGCCCTACCTGGATTTCGCCGGCCGTCAGGACCGGCTGAGCCCGCGCGACGAGGGCGATCCGCGCATCAATCCGGCGGGTACGGCCGGCTGGGGTACGCTCAACCTTCTGGCGAGCTGGCAGACCAGCAAACGGTTCGAATTCGGATTACGCCTTCAGAATCTCGGCGACAAGGACTACCGCGAGCACGGCTCCGGCATCGACGCGCCCGGGCGCAATCTGGGCGCCTGGGTCAACGTCTTGTTCTAGCCCGGTGCCCGCCCGATAATGACGCCATGAACCACGCGAAGCCACAATCGATCGCTGTCCTTGTCCCCTGCTACAACGAGGAAGCAACGATCGCAAAGGTCGTCGGCGACTTCAGGGCCATGCTACCGGAGGCCCGGATCTACGTTTTCGACAACAATTCCTCGGATCGGACGTCAGATGTGGCACGGGAAGCCGGGGCCGAGGTCTGGCACGAGAGCCGACAGGGAAAAGGCAACGTCGTACGCCGCATGTTCTCTGAAATCGAGGCGGACATCTACCTGATGGTTGACGGAGACGCGACCTATGACCCGGCCAGCGCCCGGTCGTTGATCGATGAGCTCATTGAAAACCGGCGGGACATGGTCGTCGGCAAACGCGTCATGGCGGACGACAAGGCGTACCGCACCGGACACCAGGCCGGCAACCGCCTCCTGACCGGCGCCGTCGCCTGGATATTCGGACACCGCCTGACCGACATCCTGTCGGGCTACCGGGTCTTTTCACGCCGCTTCGTCAAGTCTTTCCCGGCGATGGCGGGCGGCTTCGAAACCGAAACGGAACTGACTGTCCATTCGCTCCAGCTCCGTCTGCCGGTAAGCGAAATCGAAACGCCCTACTTCGCCCGGCCCGATGGATCGACCAGTAAGCTGCACACCTGGTCTGACGGCTTTCGAATCCTGGGCACCATCATCCGGCTGTTCGTGCTGGAGAAACCGTTCCAGTTTTTCCTGCTCCTCTCGCTGCTGATTTTCGCTGCCGCGACGGTGCTGTTCATCCCGGTGCTCATCGAGTTCTTCACAACCGGCCTGGTGCTGAAATTCCCCAGCCTGGTCGTGGCTGTCGGTGGATACGTGATGTCCCTGGTTTCCCTGATCATGGGCACGCTGCTATACACGACGTCGATCAGCAGGCTGGAAGCCAAACGCTTCGTTTACCTGGAACATTCGGGACCTGACACTGAATGACGCTTGGTGCGCAGTTCCTGCGCTTCGGCGTGGTTGGCGCCGGCGGCTTCGTCGTTGACGTGGCGGTGCTGTACCTGATGCTCCACCTTGGTCTCGGCCTGTACTCGGCCCGTCTGGTCTCTTTCTTGACGGCGGCCACGGCCACCTGGGTGGGAAACCGCCTGTTCACCTTCCCGACGAAACAGCCGCGCCGCCGGAAACTGGCAGGGGAATGGGCCAGGTATGTTACGGGCATGGGCCTGGGCGGCCTGGCCAACTATGGCACATACGCGCTCCTGGTGACGCTGTCGGTGCTGTTTCGCGACCACCCCTGGCTGGCAGTCGCCGGCGGGACGGCAGCGGGTCTTCTGATCAATTTCGTGCTGGCCCGCCGGATCCTTTATTGATCCGGCGATTGAGCCGGGGCCGCCCGCCGCGCCAGCGGGCATATCAAGAGGCCCAGGCGTTCCTGTAATTCCGCAGTCTCGAACACCGGTGCGCAGCCGGTAGTCGAATCCAGCCCCAGATCCAGCCAGCCCAGGTCCTCGGCCAGGAACGGAGCATCGGATTCCAGTTCGGGCATCAGCAGGTAGAGGGGACCCCGGTGCCGCCGGATCCTTTGATGCGCAAGTTCCTGCAGGCGGTGCTGCGGTTGGGCGGCCCACATGAAATTGGACCGCACTCGAATCAGGGGGATATCGTCGTCCAGCCACAGCGCTGCGTACGCAACCGGTTCATAGCCATCGATCACCACCATGGCGTCAGCGGGCAGCCGGGCCAGCGAAGTGGGCGTATCCGCCTGGAGCGCCCAGGTGGAAGGGTGCCGGCCGTAGGTCACAAATGCCTGGGTCCCGATCAGCAGGCAAAGTGCGACAAGGACGCCCCGCCGGCTTTTCAGCCACAAACAGGCGGAGGCAAAAATCACCAGCGGGGCGAGCATCTCGACCACTGACAGGTAACGGTAGATGGCGAACACCCAGATCCACAGCAGGTAGGAAAAAGCGAGGAACAGCCAGGTCATTGCCAGCGCCGGAGCCTGCGACCTGGCGCGCCTCCAGCCAAAGAAAGGTAAAACGAACACGGTGGCGATGACCAGCGGGACCCGCAGATCCCGAAAGGAGAGTTCCCATACCCGAAACGGGTCGGTCAGCCAATAATATGGATAGAACAGCCATTCGCCGAGGCTGCGCGGCAGAAACCGGACGTCCCGGTAACTTCTCTGGTCAATCCATTCCGAGGTGAAGATGTTGTTCATGTATGGAAACAGCGGGCTGCCGTACGACTGCCACATGTACCAGAACCAAACCCCACCGGTCAGCAATACGCCCAAGATGCCGCCGAGGGCCAGGCCGGACAGGATGCGCCAACGTGCCGCGCCGTTGAAACAGATGAAGCAGGCCAGCGCCAGGCTGAGCGCATAAACCGCAATCGTCAATTTCAGACCGCAGGCCATGCCAAGCAACAAACCGCTGCTCAGCCCGGAGCGCAGCGCAGAGGATGCATCGATCCGCCTCAGTTCACGCAATACCAGCAACAGGCCCGCCAGCACGAAAACGCTGAGGATGGTGTCACCCTGGGTGGAACCCAACTGGCCAAGGAAAATGGGGCCGGCCAGTCCCAGGACGGCCACGGTAAGCAACATCCAGCCTTCCACCTTGCGTTTACCGCAAAGCTCACCCAGGATCAGGGCCAGCAGCAGGAACTGGCTTCCCTGGACCATGCCCGTGACGAAAACGAGCACCGCCGTGTGGCTGTACATGAATAGCAGATAAGGCAGCAGGAACAGCGCCGGGTTCAGGTAATTCTGTTGTTGGGCGGGCGCGACATCAATCGCGTGCCGCCCGCTCAATAAGGCGTGGGGATTGTAGAGGTGGTAATTGAACATGTCCCATTCGAGCGTGAATCCGAAAAGCAGGGCCCCGACTCCACCAGCCAGACAGCCCAGGATCAGAACGGCGCTGCGTTGCGTCATGCTCCGGTGCCCGCGCCGGAACCGGCATCGGGATTCTTTTTCGATACGCGTTTCGCCTTGAAAAACCGCCTGAGCTGTTCGCCGCACGCTTCGTCGAGGCAGCCGCCGGCAATCAGCGGACGCTGATTATGGCGGGGGTCGTCCAATACCTGGAAATGCCCGCCGGCGGCGCCGGTTTTCGGGTCCGCGGCACCGAAAACCACGCGTTCCAGGCGGGCGTGAATCATCGCGCCGGCGCACATGCAGCAG
>CAJIBJ010000167.1_pt1 | contig 14151 bp, 12 predicted proteins | sample 9199331 | NCBI WGS metagenome assembly CAJIBJ01 (sample SAMEA7708300, study PRJEB35096) | sediment metagenome | biome: marine neritic benthic zone biome [ENVO:01000025]; feature: sediment [ENVO:00002007]; material: shallow marine sediment [ENVO:03000034] sea grass bed [ENVO_01000059] ... | reverse complement strand
ATCTGCTGTTGATCAACGAGGAATCCGGCGAGACCTATACCGCCAAGGTGCCATCCACCCCGGAGGACTCCTCCATCGGCGTGCGTACGGGGTAGAGGCCACCTACCGGTTCTGATGAGTCTTCTGGTTTATGCTCGCAAGGCGTGGCGGCTGCTCGATTTACGGGCCCTGCGGCTGAGCCGCGGGGCCTGTTCGCTTTGCGGCCGTCATCCGGTCGCCCGGCTGGGCCTTGGTGAGCACGCGGTCCGCTGCCTGCGCTGCGGAGCCAGTCCGGTGTCGATGAGCCTGGGGGACGTGTTGCTCCAGCAGGCGCCCGGTATCGGCGGGATGACCGTTTACGAACTCTCTTCGCGCGGCCCGCTGTTCGCCTTTCTCAAGCGGCGGGCAGGCGAACTGGTTTTCTCCGAGTATTTCGACGACGTCGAACCGGGCGGATCCCGGGACGGCGTGCCCTGCCAGGACGTCCAGGACCTGACTTATGCCGACGGCTCATTCGACCTGTGCACTTCGACGGACGTATTCGAACACGTCCCGGATGATGCCCGGGCGTTTTCTGAGGTTCATCGCGTGCTGCGGCCGGGTGGCATGGCCGTCTTCACCGTGCCGCTGGGACCCGGCGGGCAAACGATCGAACGCGCCGTGCTCCGCGGGGGTCGCGTCGAGCACCTGTTGCCGCCGGAATTTCACGACGACCACTTGCGCGGTACGGGTCGCGTGCTCTGCTACCGGAATTACGGCCGGGACATCGTGGACCGGCTGAAAGCGCGGGGATTCAACCACGCCGAGATCATCGGCGGCGACGGTTCAAGGTGGTGGGGGCTGGCCCGGCCGGTGGTGCTGGCGCGGAGGGACTAGTCGCCGAAGCCTTTCGGCAAGCCGGCCTCGGGCAGGAAACCATACATGGGCTCGCCCGGCAGCGCTTCCTGCACCAACTCACGGACGGCCAGCAATTTTTCCAGGTCGATCCCCGTGTGCAATCCCATGGATTCCAGCAGGAAGACCAGGTCCTCGGTGACAATGTTGCCGCTGGCGCCCGGCGCGAAGGGGCAGCCGCCGATTCCGCCCAGGGAACTGTCGATGGTCGTGAAACCGATCTCCACGGCCATCAGCGCGTTGGCCAGCCCCTGGCCGCGCGTATTGTGGAGATGGACGCCGGTCAGCCGGTCCGCCCCGCAGGCGCCCCAGATTCCCTGCGCCAGGTTCCGAAGCTGGGTGGGATTGCCATAACCGGTAGTGTCGGCCAGGCCCACTTCGTCCACGCCGATCTCGACGACCTTCGCGGCCAGTCGAATCACCCGGTCGCGCGGTACAGGACCCTCGATGGTGCAGCCGAACGCCGTGGACAGGGCCACTTCGAAATACGGGCGCTCGTCTTCTTCCAGCGTATCCAGGAATTCGACGCAGCGCCGGATTTCCTCCAGCATCTCCGCGTGCGTCTTCCGGACGTTCTTCACGGAATGGCTCTCGCTCATCGAAAAGGGGATCGAAACCTTGTGCACGCCGGCCACGACGGCGTCCTGCAGACCTCTCAAATTGGGTACGAGGACGGCGACGTCCAGCCCTTCCAGGGCCGTTGAAGCCCAGGCGGTGATCTCGGCCGTATCGGCCATTTGCGGGAGCAGTTTGGGGGGCACGAAAGAGCCGACTTCTATTTCAGGGGTTCCGGCTTCGAACTGCGCCCGGATCCAGGCTTTCTTCGCATCGGTGGGCATGATGCGCTGGATGCTTTGCAGACCATCCCTGGGCCCTACCTCGCTGACGGTGATGTCGATCGACACAGCGGCCATCCTTTGGATTCAAATGTTTTAATGCTATATCGTAATATCAAATCTCACCGCCGAACCACGATCAAGGGTTGTTTCGATGGATGAACGGGAAGGAATTGCCGCTGGACGGTATCTGGGTCGCTGGATTCGCCCACATGGTGATGGGTCCCGCCACCGGCGTGATCCTGGCCGACCGGGGCGCTGCCCGGTCCGGCTAGCCCGGTTCAGAGAATCGCGCTGAGGACGTTGTGGCCGCGGGCGATGGCCATCGCGCCGCTGCGGACTACGGCCAGGATTTCCGAACAGCCTTCGACCTGCTCGATGAAGGCGTCGATTTCCTCGTTCCGGGCGGTCAGTTCCAGGGTATAGGTCTCCGGGCAGTCATCGAGGACGCGCGCGCCCGAAGACCGGATGATATCGGGCAGGTCGCCCTTTTCGTTCAGCGCCACTTTCACCTTGATCAGCAGCAACTCCCGCTCGATGTGATCGTCCAGGGTCATGTCCGCGATGTTCACGACATCCACCAGTTTCAGCAATTGCTGGTTGATTTGCTCGATCACGCCATCGGAGCCGGTGGTGACCAGCGTCAGGCGTGATATGGCCGTGTCTTCGGTGGGCGCCACACTCAGTGATTCGATGTTGAAACCGCGCGTGGAAAAGAGCGAGGCGACTCGCGAAAGAGCGCCGGCTTCGTTCTGCAGGAGTATGGAGATGATGTGCCGCATAACGACTGTCATGTTGGCCCAGAACGCCTGCTATTGCAATGCGGCAGGAGTTGTCAGACACTGCGGATTATCATGACTCAGATTGCGAACAATCCGGCCGTGGCCGACCACCCGCTGGCGGGCCGGGAAATGACCGGCGCCGAGATCGTCATCCAGGTCCTGGCGGACCAGGGCGTGGACGTGATTTTCGGCTACAGCGGCGGCGCGATCCTGCCCACCTACGATGCCGTATTCCGATACAACGCGGAGCACGTGGACGAGGAGGGCAAGGAGCCGATGCCGCTGATCGTTCCGGCCAACGAGCAGGGCGCCGGTTTCATGGCGGCCGGTTACGCACGCGCCAGCGGCCAGGTCGGGGTGGTCATGGTGACCTCCGGCCCCGGCGCGACCAACACGGTGACCCCGGTGCGGGACTGCATGGCCGATTCCACGCCCATCGTAGTGCTCTGCGGACAGGTCCCGACCCCGGCGATCGGCACGGACGCCTTCCAGGAGGCGCCGGTCCTGAGTTGCCTGGGCCCGGTGGCCAAGCATATATTCCTGGTCACCGACCCCGAAAAACTGGAATCGACGATCCGAACGGCCTTCGAGATCGCCCGGACCGGAAGACCCGGCCCGGTGGTAATCGATTTGCCGAAGGACGTGCAAAACTGGAACGGGGTATTCCGGGGCGAGGGGCTGCTGCCTGTACCCGGCTACCGGCAACGCCTGCATGCGGCCCGCGACAACCACCTGGACGACGAGAAGTGCGCTGCCTTCTACGGCATGCTGGAGGCGTCCAGGCGCCCGCTGATTTACGCTGGCGGCGGCGTCATCAACGGCAATGCCACCGAGGAACTGCGCCGCTTTGCCGACCACTTCGGCATCCCGGTCACCACCACGCTGATGGGCATCGGCGCCGTGGATACGAGGAAACCGCTCTCCCTTCACATGCTGGGCATGCATGGCCTTGCCAGCGCCAACTACGCGGTGGAGGACTGCGATTTCCTGATCGCCGTCGGGGCCCGGTTCGATGACCGCGTCGCGGGCGTGCCGGAGAAGTTCGCGCCGAACGCCCGGAACATCGCCCAATTCGACATTGACCCGTCGGAAATCGACAAGGTCAAGCTGGTCGACTGGTTTCACGTGGGCGTGCTCCGGCAGGACCTTCAGGCGATTCTCGATTACGGGCTCCGCCACGGGATCAGCCTGAACCTGGACGGCTGGCATGACGAAATCGCCGGCCTGAAAAAGACCTATGCGCTGAATTACGACCGGGACAGCGAACTGATCCAGCCCTACGCGGTCATCGAGGCGATCAACGAGATCACCGGCGGGGACGCCATCATCAGCACCGGGGTCGGGCAGCATCAGATGTGGGCCGCCCAGTATTTCGACTACAAGCACGCCCGCCTGTGGCTGACCTCCGGCAGCATGGGCACCATGGGTTTCGGCCTGCCGGCGGCGATCGGAGCGCAGTTCGCCGCCCGCGACCACCTGGTCATCGACGTGGACGGAGACGCCAGCATCCGCATGAACCTGGGTGAACTGGAGACCGCCACAACGTACGGGCTCCCGGTCAAGGTCCTGGTGATGAACAATTTCGGCGACGGCATGGTCCGGCAGTGGCAGAAGCTTTTCTACGAGGGGCGCATGTCCGCGAGTGACAAGTCGCTGCACAGCAAGGACTTCGTCAAGACCGCGCAGGCCGATGGGTTCGAATACGCCGTGCGCTTGAGCGACAGGAGTGAACTGGACAGGACCGTGAAGGAATGGCTGGAATTTCCCGGCCCGGCTTTCCTCGAGGTCATAATCGACCGCGATGCCGGCGTCTACCCGATGGTTGGCCCGGGTCTCTCCTACGCCCAGATGATCACCGGCGACTTCATTCCCCAACGGGTCAAGACCACAGAGGAAGACGTCGACGGTTCTTCGATGTTCTGATCGTCGTCTCCTCGCTTTACCCTTTGCCATGCCTCAACGGGGCGGCATCGATCACTGCGGTGAACTCTGGGGGTGTTGGACAATCCAAACCATCGACTCTATTCTGATCCGGACTCAACCGAGGTGATCCGACGACATGCCTGCCGTAAAGGCGCTCTTACTGAAGCCTGGAATCCTGCTCTTCGTGTTGCTGATGCTGCCGGTTCAATTGCCGGTGCAGGCTGCCGACCCGGTCAGCAGCCACCCACTGTTCAAGCTCGAGCGAAGCAAGAACGCCAACTTCATACAGTATGACGCCCAGGTGACGCCGGACGGACGGCTGTCGAAAAAGGACCCGGTTGTCGGCTACTGGATCCGCTTGGCGGAGCAGGGCCAGAGAAAAGAACTTACCTGGACCCAGAGGACTTTCGCCTTTGGATTCAAAACGAAACTGGCCAAGGATCGGGAGTCACTGAAAATGCAGATGAAACTCGACCTGGGCGCTCCGATCCTCGTTGTTCGCGAAGGCGACAGTTTCAGGGCGACCGTCCCGATAGAAGGTGATCCATCCTGGCTGGAAAAGATCTTTATTGACTCGTCGCGCAAAGGTTTGTCCGTCGACATCCGATACGTCGAACTGTTCGGCACGGACCGTGAAACCGGGGAAGCTCGCTACCAGAAGATCGTCCCCTGACAGCGGCTGATGTCGGTCATCACCCTTGTCTTTCTTGTCTACCTTGCCGTCCTGGTTGGGCTTGCGCTCTGGAGCCGTTCGGAGACACACTCGGTCAGCGGTTATTTCATCGCCGGAAAGAAACTCCCGCCCTGGGTGGTCGCATTCAGCACCAACGCCACGGGCGAGAGCGGCTGGCTGCTGCTGGGCCTCACCGGCATGGGTTACGCCGCCGGCGCCCAGGCATTCTGGGTCGTGGCCGGTGAGGTGATCGGCATCGCATTGGCCTGGCTGCTGATGGCGCGGCGCATCAAGCGCCTGTCCGACAAATCGGACTCGATCACGGTTCCGGACGTCCTGGCCGCCCGGTTCAGCGACAAGGCCCACGTACTCCGCAAGATCAGCCTGCTGATCATCCTGGTGATGGTCGGCGCCTATGTCGCCGCCCAGATGGTCGCCACCGGCAAAGCCTTCGACGGCTTCACAGACTTGAATTACACCACCGGCCTGCTGGTGGGCGCTGCCGTCATCATCGGCTACACGCTGGTGGGGGGCTACAAGGCCGTGGCCTGGACCGACCTCGTGCAGGGCGTGCTGATGCTGCTGGGCCTGATCATCGTGCCGATCATCGCGATCGACGCCGCTGGCGGCTGGTCATCGGTCACGACCGAACTGCGCATCCAGGACCCCGGCCTGCTCTCGGCCTGGGGTCCGCAGGGAAAGAGCACCGTCGCCCTGGTGGGGATCCTGAGTTTCCTGGCGGTCGGCCTGCCGTTCATGGGCGTACCGCAATTGATGGTGAGATTCATGTCGGCGCGCTCGGAAGAAAGCCTGGTCCCGGCCATGATCATATCCGTGATCGTCATCCTGATGTTCGACGTGGGCGCGGTGCTGACAGGCATGGCCGGCCGGGCGCTGTTCCCGGGGATCGAAGATCCAGAGGGCATATTGCCCCTGATTTCGACGAACCTGCTGCACCCGGTGCTGGGCGGAATCATGATGGTGGTCGTGCTGGCTGCGATCATGTCCACCGTGGACAGTCTGCTGATCCTGGCCTCTTCCGCCGTGGTGCGCGATTACTGGCAGCAGATCCGGGGTTCGGCCCTGAGCGACCGGGCGCTGGCCAACCGCGGCAAGCTTCTGACGGTGATCATCGGCTTGATCGGCGTTGCTTTCGCCCTGCACCAGACCCCTCTGATCTTCTGGTTCGTGCTGTTTGCCTGGTCCGGCCTGGGTGCCGCTTTCGGCCCGGTCCTGTTGTGTGCCTTGTGGTATCCGGGGACGACCCTGGCGGGTGCGATCGCGGGCATGCTGGGTGGATTCATCACCACCGTTACCTGGGTGATATGGCTGAAGCCATACTTCCATGACCTGCTGGAGATCGTGCCCGGTTTTATCGTGGGCTTTGCGCTGACCGTCATCGTCAGTAAAGTAACGAAATGAAAAGAAGATACTTTATTGCCGGTTCCAGCCTCCTTGGCGCCGGCGCCACCCTGTCTCCCGCTGCATTCCTGCACGCCGCGACAAGCTCCGGTGCGGTCCGGGCCGACCTGATCATCAAGAGCGCGCGCGTTTACACGATGGACGGCAGCCGGCCGCTGGCCGAAGCGGTGGCCGTGCTGGACAATCGCATCATCGCGGCGGGTTCGAACAACGACCTGAAACACCTCGAAGGGCCCGGTACCGAATTCATCGACGGAAGTGGAACTACGGTCATGCCGGGCTTCATCGACGCCCACAGTCATCCGGGCGGTATCAACGACGTCACGGGCGCGGACGTCAACCTGCGCAGCATCGAGGAGATCAAGGCTGCGATGCACGCGCAGGCGGGGGCCACAACGCCCGGACAGTGGGTGATCGGCAACAAGTACGACGACACCAAGCTGAGCGAGGGCCGGCCGGTCAATCGCCATGACCTGGATGAAGCCGTACCCGACCAGCCGGCCATCATCCGCCACCGGGGTGGGCACACGGCGGTCGTCAACAGCAAGGGCCTTGAAGTCGCAGGGGTGCGAGCCGGAACGCCTGACCCGGAGGGGGGAAGCTTTGGCCGCGAGAATGGCGAACTGACTGGATTCGTGGCGGAGACCGCACTCACCGAAGTGATGGAAAAGGCGGGCGAATGGCCCGAGATCACGCGGGAGGTGCGCCGGCAGGGCGTGGCCTACCTGTCCCGCGCGATGGCGGCTGCTGGCCTCACCTCCACTACCGATTCCTGGGGATCGGTCGAAAGCCTTGTCGCCTTTCAGGACGCCCGGGAAGCCGGAGAACTGTTGACCCGGCTTTCCTTCATGCCCTACGGCCCGTCCGGCCTCTACTCGGATCTCAAGTCAGCCGGCATCCGCAGCGGATTCGGCGATGAATGGATCCGTTTTGGCGCCGTCAAGTACTGGGCCGACGGCTCGGCTTCGGAACGCACGATGCGCATGAGCACGCCGTTCCAGGGACGGCCGGGCGACTTCGGCATCCTGACCATGGACCAGGCGGAAATCGACGCGGCCGTGGACGACGCGGTGGCGAACGGCTGGCGAATCGGTATCCATGCCAACGGCGATATCACTATCGACATGGTGCTCAAGGCCTATGAACGCGCGTTGGACGGCCGGGAAGGGGACAATCCCAGGTTCCGGATCGAGCACTGTTCGCTGGTCAATCCCGATCTGCTGCAGCGGATCAAGGACACGGGCGCCATCCCGACGCCGTTCTACACCTACGCGCATTACCACGGCAACAAGTGGGTGGACTACGGCGAGGAAAAAATGCAGTGGATGTTCGCGCACAGGTCCTTCCTGGACTACGGCATCCCGGTGGCGCCGGCCTCGGACTACACGCCGGGCCCGTTCGAGCCGCTGATGGCGATTCAGAGCATGGTGACGCGGACCGATTTCCAGGGCCGGGTCTGGGGTCCGAACCAACGCATCACGGTGGGAGAGGCGATGAAGATCTGCACCGTCAACGGCGCATACGCCTCGATGGAAGAAGACATCAAGGGCAGCATCACACCCGGAAAACTGGCGGACCTGGTGATTCTGGCATCGGATCCGCACCAGACACCGGCCAACGAGATCAAGAAAATCCCGGTGCTGAGGACCATCGTCGACGGCCGGACGGTGTTCCAGGCCTGACCGGGTTGCGTTTCATTGTCATTCCCCAACCTATCCATAAAGAAAATGCTAAGCTCGCGATTAGACTGCCAACGCCACCAATTTTTGCCAGTCTCCTGGCTTTTTTCGGAATGATGGTGGCGCTCGCTTTGGTGATAAGAGCCCAAGGCGACACCGGGAAAATGCCAATAAGCGGAAAAGATTGATTTGAGGGGAAGTCAAACCACCATGATTGCGCGATCGCCACACCTGGCCATCTGGCTCACAGCCTGGTTCATCCTGCTCGCCGGTTCCGTGTCGGCCGCCCACTTTTCAGAACTCCCGGGCGATCCGCAGCTCCGCTCGGCATCCGCGCTGGTGATTGATGTGGACGGGAACGTGATTTATGGAAAGGACATAGACACTATCCGCCCCATAGCCTCTATCTCGAAGCTGATGACCGCGATCGTCATCCTCGATTCCGGCCTGGACCTGGATGAAAAAATCACCGTCACGAAAGAGGACAGGGACCTGGTACAGCTCACGGCTTCCCGTCTGGAATACGGCGCCACGCTGACGCGTAGGGAAATGATCTTGCTGGCGGTCATGGCTTCCGAAAACCGCGCTGCTGCCGCGCTCGGCCGCAGGTGGCCGGGCGGAAATCCGGAATTCGTGGACCGGATGAACGAAAAAGCGGCAGAACTGGGAATGAAGAACAGCCGTTTCGCGGACCCGGCCGGCCTGAAAGTCGAAAACCAGTCGACTGCCAGCGACCTGGTGCGGATGGTCCAGGCGGCCTACGAATACCCACTGATACGCCAGGCCAGCACCACCCGGCGCATGGAGGTACGTCCTTACGCGAAACGTGGTCCGTTGGTCTACGGCAACACCAATCGTCTGCTGAAAAACGAAAACTGGGATATTTCGCTGAGCAAGACCGGCTACATCAATGAATCCGGTCGATGCCTCGTCATGCAGGCCACGATCGAGGGCGAGTCCATCTCTATCGTGCTGCTCAATTCCTTCGGAAAACTGACGCCGTTTGGCGACTCCAACCGCCTGCGCAAATGGATGCTGGCTGAGAAGTAGCCCACACCGGCCTCAGGACGGTTTGGCCATCGAGGCCACTTTGCGGAAAATTGCCTTCGGGAAAAATCTTTTCAGGACCAGTGCCTTCATTTCCATGCCCTCGCCGACAGCGATTTCCGGAACGCCTTTGCGGAATCCTTCAACGATGACTTCCGCGCAGCGGGTGACGTCCATCCCGCCGGCGATGTCATCGTCAACAGCGTCGAACTCGGATCCGTCGCCCGTCAGGGCATGGACCGAAATGTTGGTCTGGATATAGCCAGGCGTGATCGTCGTGACCTGCAGCCCGTAGTGGCAGACTTCGGCGCGCAGGGCGTCGAAGAACCCCATCACCGCGTGCTTGACTGCGCAATAGCCGGTCCGGTAGGGCACGCCAATCTTTCCAGCCACCGAAGAGGTTACGGCAATGTGCCCACTGCGCTGTTCCAGCATCCCGGGCAGCACGGCCTTGGTCAGGGCGATCTGGCCCAGCACATCCACTTCGAACAAGCGGCGGTACACCGGTATTTCTGTATCGACACAGAGGGAACGTTGTGAAATTCCCGCATTGTTCACCAGCATATCGACCCGGCCGAATGTGCGCCTGACGCGCTCGACGGCTGCGGGCATCGAATCATGATCGGTCACGTCCAGCGGCAGGACCAGGATGCAATCCTCCGACCCACCCATCTCAATGACCCTTTCCCGAACGCGGTTCAGTTCGTTCTCACGCCGCGCGGAGAGGGTGATGTTCGCGCCCTCGGACGCGAACTGCAGCGCCAGGGCTTCACCGATTCCGGACGAGGCGCCGGTAATCCAGACGGATTTGCCATTAAACATGCTGAACTCCGTTTCCTTGGTGGAAATTGGATTTTACCCTAATGCGTGCGCGGCTCCGGCAACTTCCGTCACCCGTTTTAAGTCCGGCGTTCTATAATGGCGCCACGAATATGACAGAGAGGCCAGGCCCGACCATGGCGCATTCCGTTCCCGACATCTGTGACGAGTTCATCGACGAGATTTCCGTCCTGGACCCCCTGTTCCGTGATTTCGGCGGCACGGCCCGGTTCAGTGGTGAAGTCGTGACGATCAAATGTTTCGAAGACAACTCACTCGTTCGTGATGCGGTTAATTCGGAAGGCCGGGGCCGGGTGCTGGTCGTGGATGGCGGTGGTTCACTGAGGCGCGCCCTGCTGGGCGACCTGCTGGCGGCGAAGGCGGTGGAAAACGGCTGGCAGGGCCTGTTGATCAATGGCTGCGTGCGCGACGTGGAAATCCTCGAGACCATCGACCTGGGCGTAAAGGCGCTGAACAGCCACCCGGTCAAAACCGACAAGCGCGGGAAGGGGCAGACGGGGATTTCTGTCTGCTTCGCCGGCTGCACGATCCAGGCGGGGGATTACCTTTACTCCGACGCCAACGGTGTCGTGGTCGCCCCGAGGAACCTGGAACTGGAATTCTGAAGACCCGAACATGATGCAATCCAAGCCAAGCGAAGCGGACGTTACCGAAAACGCGGCCGGGGAAACGGCGCCGCCGGAAGATTTCCTCGACCTGAACATCGACGTCGAACCGTTCCTGCCCGAGCCTGTCATTCCCGCCTGGAGCTTCCTGCAGGACTACCCGCTGCTGTTGGTGGTCCTGATGCTCGGTATCGGCTATGCCATCGGCAAGGCCTTGCAGTGGCTGCTGCGAACCGTCCTCACCCACGCTGCGGCAAGAACACGCTCCAGCCTGGACGACATGCTGGTCCAGCATCTCACCGCGCCGGTCGTACAGACGACCGTCATTCTCGCCATGGTCGCGGCGGAAAAGGCGTTCGGCTTCTCCGATCCCGTCGACTGGATCCTGGTCCGGATGCTGTTCACCCTCTTGCTGTTACTCTGGGGAAGGGCGTGGTTCAAGGCCATAACACTTCTGATTTCCGCGCTTTCCAACAAGCAGACCAATACGCTGTTTCAGCCACGCACCCGCCCGCTGTTCGAGATGAGCATCAAGGTCGTGCTGTTCGGTGTGCTCCTGTGGGCGTTCATGGCCCTGTGGAACATCGATGGCACCGCCTGGCTGGCCTCGGCCGGCGTGATCGGCATCGCGGTGGGCTTCGCCGCCAAGGACACCCTGGCCAACCTGATTTCGGGTGTATCCATCATCGCTGACGCGCCGTACAAGATCGGGGATTACATCGTTCTCGATACCGGTGAGCGGGGTGTGGTGACCGAACTGGGCATGCGCTCGACTCGACTGCTGACGCGCGATGACGTGGAGATATCGATTCCGAATGCCGTCATGGGCAATGCGAAGATCACCAACGAAAGCGGCGGCCCGGCCATCGAACACCGGATTCGCGTACCCGTCAGTGTCGCTTACGGGACCCTGCCTACGCGCGTGGTCGAAGTTCTGGAACAGGTCGCCGGAGACAACGAGTTGATCCTGGGTCAGCCGCCACCACGGGTCCGCATGCGTGCATTCGCCGAGAGTTCACTGGATTTCGAACTGATGGGCTGGATCAAGTATCCCGAGCAGCGGGGCCTGGCGAGGCACAACCTTCTGATGGAGATCGACGCCCGCTTCCGCGAGGAGGGCATCCAGATCCCGTTCCCGCATCGCACCGTTCACGTGATCAGTCCGGGGGAGGGCGAAAAGTCTGCGGAATAGCGTCGCCGGGCGGCCTCAAGGACTCGCGGCGTTCACGAGGTATTGCTGCATGAACAGGATGGCCGCCTGTTCGTAGACGTTCCGGTTCTCTTTCCGGTCATAGCCGTGTCCCTCGTTCAGGGCCTCGATGTACCATACCGGCTGGCCGCGGTCGCGCAGGGCGTTGACGATCTGTTCCGATTCGCTGGCCGGCACGCGCGGGTCGTTGCGGCCCTGCACCACCAGCAAGGGAATCTCGATTTCGCCCACGTTGTTCAGCGGGCTGATCCGCTCCAGGGTTGCGCGCATTTCCGGATCCCTTTCGTCGCCGTACTCGTGCCGCCGCAGTTCGCGCCGGTAGTCTTCGGTGTTCTCGAGAAACGTCACGAAATTGCTGATACCCACCACGTCGATGCCGGCCCTCAAGCGGTCGCTGTAATGGACGGCGGAAGCCAGCACCACGTATCCGCCGTAACTGGCGCCGTATATGGCCACACGGTTCTCGTCCAGGTCGCTCTGTGTCGCGATCCAGTCGAGCAGGGCGCCGATGTCCCTGACGGCGTCTTCCCGCCGGGGGCCGTTGTCCAGGGACAGGTACTCGATGTCGTATCCGCTGGATCCCCGGATGTTCGGCGCGATCACGGCTGCCCCCAGTTCGGCGACCCACATCTGGAAAACGCTGCTGAACGCAGGCCGGTACTGGCTTTCGGGCCCGCCGTGGACGTAGATGATGACCGGGTGCGGACCATTTCCCTCCGGCCGGTAGACGAAGGCGGGCACCTGGCGCTGTTGCTCGCCCGCCATGTCGAAGGTCGGATACTGAACCAGGTCCGGCTCGACGAATGAACGGGTTTCAAGACCGCCGACTTCGCTGTAGGTCCAGCGCACCAGCGACTTGGCGCTACGGGCCGACCGTCCCAGGCCCAGCACATACACGTCGCTGGGCGTTTGGGCGGTGCTCAGGGTCAGGGCCAGGCGCTGGCTGTCCGGGCTGAACCTGGGATCGGAGATGATACCCACCGGGATGCCCCTGATCTGCGAAAACTGCCGTCTCCTGGTGTCCAGCAAGTAAAGCCGGCTGGCGCCGCTTTCATTGGTGATGAAAGCGCCCCTTTTCCCGTTGTCGCTGAGCGCGAAGTCGGTAACGTCCCAGGGGATCTTCGCTGTCAGGTATTCCGCCGGGACGGCCGGGTCCAGGGATTTCCACGCCAGTTCCGCCGCCTTGCCGCCCGCGTTGGTGATGTAATAAAAACCTTCCCCGCGCCGGTCGAATGATATCGCGCGATTTGCCGAAGGGTATTCCTCGCCGCCGGCCAGCAGCACCCGTTCGCGGCTCTTCAGGTCGAGGACGTGGATCCTGGAGTCGGAGACGTTCAGGAATTGCTGAACCAGCAGGCGCCGCCCGTCCCGGGTGAAGCCGGCGGGGCCAAACCAGGTGCCGTCATCAGCCTCGATCAGCAACTCCTCGCTGCCCGGCTTGCCGGGTTCCATGATCCACAGGTCGTTGCTCTTTCCGTTGCGGCGCGTGGACTGGAATGCCATTTTCCGTCCGTTACGGCTCCACTGGATCAGGCGGTTTCGCGACTGGCCGTCGGTCACCATGCTCAGCCGGGCTGTTTCCGGGTCGAACAGGAAAATCTGGTCCTGCTCGCCGCCGCCCTGGTCCATCGTCATGGCGAGCTGGCTATCGTTGCTGCGTCTCACCACCTGTCCAATGGGTTCCTCGAACCAGGTGAGTTGCATCCTCACGCCGCCTGCCGCATAAATACGGTGTACCTGGCTGATATCCCCGAATCGGGTCCGGATGAACATGCCCTTTCCGTTTTCGACCCAGTCCAGGAAGCTGGCCGAGCGGACATTCTGGTACTGTTTCAGGCGCTCGATAAGGGTCTGAGGAATCGGGGGCACGCCCTGCAGGATCATCTGGCCGTCGTTCGCTCGCCATTCGCCGATGTCGTTGGCGGCAGCCGCGATCGGCCCGATCAAAAGGGCGAACAGCAAGCCCCTGCAGTTCACGGGCGGCCCGATGTCCTGACCTGCGCTTCGGTCAGCCCCTTGACCAGGACCTGGGCCCAGTTGGTCAGGATCTTCCGGGCGGCCCGCTCGTTGCGTGAGCGGTCCATCATGAAGGGCGTGATATTGCTCCGGTCGAACTGGAAATCCATGGCCTTTACGAGCATATCGCCGGTCACCGAGTCGCGCAGCTCGAGATACAGGGTCATGTCGCCGGCCGACTGTGTGATGTTGCGGGTGGTGCCTCCGCGCGGCGTGTCGGGCGAGGTGATGTTCAGGTCGACGAT
>CAJIBJ010000228.1_pt1 | contig 14257 bp, 14 predicted proteins | sample 9199331 | NCBI WGS metagenome assembly CAJIBJ01 (sample SAMEA7708300, study PRJEB35096) | sediment metagenome | biome: marine neritic benthic zone biome [ENVO:01000025]; feature: sediment [ENVO:00002007]; material: shallow marine sediment [ENVO:03000034] sea grass bed [ENVO_01000059] ... | reverse complement strand
CGCTGGCCCGTAAACACGGCTTTTCCCTCGGGGTGAAGGATGAAGGCAAGGCGCACCCGGGATTCGGCGCCAATCCCACGCAGAGTTTCAAGGACCGCGGAATGGCCATGACGGTTTCCATGGCGCAGCGTCACGGCCTGAAGAAACTGGCAGTGCCGACCCAGGGTAATGCCGGTGATTCGCTCTGCGAATACGCGAACGCGGCGGGCATGAGCGCGGTGGTCGCGATGCCGGACGATACGCCGATGCCGATCCTGGGGCGCGTGGCGACGTTGTCGCAGTCTTGCGAACGGTTTCACCTCGAGCTGGTCGAGGGTTCCATCCGGGAAGCGGGTGAATTACTGAAAAAAGACTGGATTCCCGATGGCTGGTTCAGCGTAGCCACCTTCCAGGAGCCCGGCTGGCGTATCGAGGGCAAGAAGACCCTCGGACTGGAACTCGCCGAACCAGCCGCCGCGGACGCCCCGTGGTCACTGCCGGACGTTGTGATCTACCCCACCGGCGGCGGAACCGGCGTGCTGGGCATGTGGAAGGCCTTTTCCGAACTCGAGTGCCTCGGGCTGATCGGCCCGGAACGCCCGCGGATCATCTGCGTTCAATCCGAGGTCACCGCACCCCTGGTTCACGCATTTGACAACGGCCTCGACGATACCGTGCCGGCACAGGCGGGTTCGACACTGGCCTATGGCCTCAACGTCCCTGGCGGCGTGGGCCATTTCAAGGTGCTGAATATCATCAGGGAAAGCGGCGGCATGGCCATCGCCGTCTGCGAGGCCGATATCCGCGGCACCCTGTCCCGGGTCTGGGATGAAAAGCGCTGGTGGATCTGCCCCGAAGGCGCGGCCTGCGTCGCCGCGATCCCTGCCCTGCTGGATCACGGCATGATCCGGGGCGGCGAGCGGGTCGTGGCGTTCAATACCGGCTCGCTCGAAAAGTACCTGCCGGACCTTCGGGATTTGCTCTAGCCGTTACCTTCCAGCGCAGACAACGCCACGGATTTCATTACTTCGGCGTGATCGTCGCCGTCGTTCAGGGCCGGGATGTATTCCAGCTTTTCCCCTCCGGCCTCTTCGAAAAATTCGCGATTCTGCATCGCGATCTCTTCCAGGGTTTCCAGGCAATCGACAGCAAAACCGGGGCAGACCACCTGGACGTGCCGGACTCCTGACTTGCCCATCTCCTTCAGCGTTTCGTCGGTATATGGCTGAAGCCAGGGCTCCCGTCCGACCCGGGACTGGTATGTCAGCAGCCACTCCCCTTCTTCGAGCCCGAGCGCCTTCACAACCGCGTGAACGCTCGCCCGGCACTGTTCCTCGTAGGGATCGCCCTGCCGCACGTAGCGCTGGGGAATCCCATGCAGCGAGAAGATCAGTTTCTCGGCAGTGCCGTATGATTCACGGTGCCGCCGAATGCTCCCCGCCACCGCTTCCACCCAGTCGGTGCTGTCCACGTACTGCTCCACCCGGTGCAGCGTTGGCTGCCAATCCAGTTCCCGCAGGGCTTCGTCCACGGCATCGTAGATCGAAGCTGTCGTCGTGTAAGAAAACTGGGGGTACAGCGGCAGCACGACCACTTCCTGCGTCCCGGCGGCCCGCAGGCGCGCCAGTCCCGACCGTATCGAAGGCTCCTGGTAGCGCATGCCGATTTCCACTCTTGCCTCGCCCCGCATCAAGGTCGCAAGCCGCCCGGCCAGTCTCTGTGTCAGGACCAGCAGCGGCGAGCCCTCGGGCCACCAGATCTTGCGATAGGCAGCGGCGGAGCGGCCCGCCCTCAGCGGTATGATCACCAGGTTCAGCAGTGGCAGCCACAAGTATCGGGGCAGATCGACAACGCGCGGGTCCGACAGGAACTCGCGAAGGAAGCGTGCGACCGGCTTCCTTTCCGGCGCCTCGGGTGTTCCCAGGTTGACCAGCAATACACCCCTGTGATTTTCTTTTTGCATGCGTACGGCTCATTTCCCGATGACAAGGCAATGTGGTGAAAACACCACAAACCGGCGACGTATCTTCCAACAAATTCGTTCCCAATGACAGCCCCAACTAACAAATTCATGAAAATCCTTGTCTTAGCGGCCCGCAAAAGCGGATCGGCCAGCGGCTCCGCAATTTGGCCCTGGGACCCGTCTGTTGCAGAATAGCGACAAAACAGAAAGTGAGTCTCAAAGTGACCTTAAAGCTTTGTTTTAGTTATTTTTTCTGCTAGCATGTCCATCCGCGTTTGGTTAACGAGGACGGGCGCTGCCCCGATGCAAAAACGGATACGGACAATTGCTTTGACCCTGCTGACGGCGGCAACTTTTTCGCTGTCGGCCGACCCTGTGGGCTACAGCATCAATTCCGACAGTGGATCGGACGATTCCGACGGCCTGTATCTCATCGACCTCGCAACCGGGGCCGAAATCGATCGCATCGGAACGGTGCAGACCACCCTGTTCAATACGCGGATCGATGTCGAAGGCCTGGCCATAGCACCGAACGATGATCTCTACGGCCTGGACGACGATACGCTCAGGCTTTTCCGGATCGATCGCAGTACCGCGCTGGTGGACCCGCTCCAGGACTGGGGCATTTCGGAACTGTCGAGCGGAAACAACGATTTCGGCATGACCTTCGCCTGCGACGGAAACCTGTACATCACTTCGGTCGCGGAGAACTCCCTGTACCGGCTTGAATTTGCCGGTCCGGACGCTGGCACGGCGCACATCATCGGTTCACCGGGCAGCCTGGGCGTCAACATCAGCGCCATAGCGGCCTATGGCAATCCCGTGCGGGTCTATGGACTGAGCAATGGCACTGCCGGCGAAAATGCGACCCCGGTCCCCAAGCTTTACGAAATCGACATCTCGAACGGCACAGCTGCAGAAATCGGAGCCCTGGGCGGCAGCGTAGGGTCCTACGCCGAAGGCGGCCTCGCCTTCGACGAATTCGGCCAGCTCTGGGCCATCACGGACCGGCGCCCGGTATTCCAGCCAAGCCAGGTCATGCGGATCAACACATCGACTGGCCTTGCATCCGATATCCAGAATACGTCCGAACAGGGCTTTGAGAGCCTGGCCATCGGCATTCCGCGCGGCTGTGAAGTCCTCGGTTCGGGTGAGCATGCCGCATTCGTCGTGCAGAAGCGGTTCGAAGACCTGAACAACACCACGCCGGTCAAGCTCAACATAAGCTGCAACACCGGCCTGCCGCTGGAACAGTCCCTGACCGTATTTCCAAACGAGGGCACCTTCGGGGACTACGAAGTCCGATTCATAGTCGAGGAATTCGTCCCCGGGACCCTGGACTGCGAAGTCTGGGAAGACGCGCCGGCCGGTTACACCCCCGAATACGACTGCCAGTCTGCTTCTGCCTGCACGACCGGCGCAGGCGCCGGACCGTGCTCGTTCACCGGCGTGGACATCGGGCAGGAGAATCTCTGCCTGGTCCACAACCGGGTCAACCCGGTTGACATCACGGTCACCAAGGAATGGCTGTACACGAGGGAAGAGCTGGAAATCGAGGAGGATTCGCGCATTGAATTACGTTGCGACAATGTCTTCGACGGAGACGGCACGGACCTCGGCCGGGGACAGATGAGCTGGTCCTGGCCGTTCTTCGGCAACCCGGACAGCCACACGGCAACCGTCTACCCCGCATGGGACGGTTCGACGACTTGCTGGACACGAGAACTTTCCGGCCCCAGCGCAGCTGAATACGACAGCGACTGTGCCGACCCTGTGACGATCAACATCGGCGATTCAGCCAGGACCTGCCTGGTGAGCAATACCGTATTTTTCGAAGGCATCCCCACCCTGAGCCAGTACGGCCTGTGGCTGTTCTCTACCCTGATGCTCCTGACCGGGCTGGTTGCGGTGCGCCGGGCCGGGTAATCATTCGCCCCCCGTTTGCGTTAAACTTCCCGTAGTCTGAATCACGGAGCGAAAAATGGGAATTGGTGGAATCAGCATGTGGCAGTTACTGATACTGCTGCTCATCGTCGTCCTGGTCTTCGGGACCAAGCGCCTGCGCAACATGGGCAGCGATCTCGGCGCCGCGGTCAAGGGTTTCCGCAAGGGGATGGATGAAGGAAAGGACGAGGCTGAGGAAAAACTCGAGCCGGAACAGCTCGCAGCGGACGAAACGCCGAAAGCCGCATCAGAAGAGCCGGCCAAAGACAAGTCAACCTCAGGCTGACCGGCCCCCATGTTTGACGTCGGATTCGCAGAGATTCTGCTTCTGTCCCTCGTCGGTCTGCTCGTACTCGGTCCCGAACGACTGCCACGCGTCGCGCGCACGCTCGGCGGGCTCGCACGCAAGGCCCGCAGCAGCTGGTTGAACCTCAAGCGGACGATCGAAGCCGAGGCGCGCGCCGCGGAACTGAAAGAACCCCTCAAGCACTTCGAAAAAGAAATCAAATCCACGGTGGACGAAGTCAGGTCCGGCGTGAATTCCATCAGGGACTTCAACCCGGCGGAACCCGATTCGGCGGCGAAGCCGGGCGATGCTGATGACGGAAATTAATCCCACCGACCAGGAGCTGAGTTTCATGGAGCACCTCGTGGAGCTCCGCAGCCGCCTGCTCAAAGCCTGCGCGGCTGTGCTTGTCGTTCTCGTTATCCTGCTACCCTTCGCCCGCAAACTCTACGCCATGCTCGCGGAGCCGCTGACCTCCGTGCTGCCGGAAGGCAGCAGCATGATCGCCATCGATGTCGCATCTCCCTTCCTCACCCCGTTCAAACTGGCGCTGCTGCTCGCATTGATCCTGTCGATCCCGGTGGTGCTCTATCAACTCTGGGCTTTCGTGGCGCCGGCATTATACAAGCAGGAAAAACGCCTGGCGCGGCCCCTGCTTTATTCCGCCGTCGTCCTTTTTTACGCCGGCTGCGCCTTCGCATACTTCGTGGTGTTTCCGCTGGTTTTCGGGTTTTTTACCCGCGTGGCGCCCGAGGGCGTCACGGTCATGACGGATATCAGCAAATACCTGGATTTCGTGATGACGCTCTTCCTGGCGTTCGGCATCACGTTCGAGGTCCCCATCGCCACTATCATCCTGGTGGCGACCGGCGTGACCACCATCGAGCAGCTCAAGAAAATGCGTGCCTACGTCCTGGTGGGCGCTTTCGGTCTGGGGATGCTGCTGACACCGCCCGACGTGATTTCCCAGACCCTGCTGGCGCTGCCCATGTGGCTGCTGTTCGAAATCGGCATCCAGATGTCCTCCCTGTTGCTGCCGCACCGGAGAACCGGCGCCGAAGCGCCAGCAGACGACGCTTCGGAGGATCAGGCCAGCAGCTGAGAATCGTCTTCCGGCGGCTCTTGCCCCTCCTTCTCCTCCAGGCCGAAGATGTCGAGGAAAGCGCAGTATTGCGTGCCGAACAGCAGCATCTGGAAGCCCAGCAACAGAATCATCACAGCCACCAGGGTCAGCAGGGACATCAGCCCGCCCGTACCGGCCAGCCCCAGCAGGAATCCACACAAAAGCGCCAGTGGAACTGCGATCACCGCCACGCCCAGCGCCAGCATCGTGAGGGCCTTCCAGTTGACCACGAGGGCCCGGATCCCCTCAGCGAGCGCAGCACCTATCGGACGGTTGCGGAACCAGATGAGGGGAATGCTGAAGAAGCTGAGGGTTCCGCTGACGGACAGGCCGATCAGGAAGGCAAGGAGGATTCTGCCCAGGGATTCCTGGTTCAATTTCAGGATGGCTTCCACATCCCCGCGCTCGATTCGGGACATCAATTCCGTGTCCATCAGCTCTTCGCTTCCGGAAAGTATCAGGGAAACACTGACCACGCCCACCGCGAAGATCAGCGCACCCATAAGGAACAGGCGCCCGGCGTGTGAGCTCGTGAACAAGGGCCGGAACAGCAGGTTGGGGCCCGGCCGTCCACCCCGCCTGGTCACGTCGAATGCTTCGAGAATACCCGCGCTGAGAGACGGCACGGCAAGAATGACCAGCAGCCCGAGCAGCGGGACCTGCGTCAGCCCCAGGATGACCTGCATCAGCAGGGCGATCAGCAGCAAACGCCCGGTTTGCCGTCGCATCAGCGAGGCGCTCTGGACCAGCCAGGCGATCCCGTGTGAGAAAGGCATCGAAGGCGGCCCCGGCTTTCTTTGTGCCGCCATGTTCAGTCCCTCACTGCTGCGAACTGGCGCGCCTCGCGCGTCCACCGCGGTGCTGAATGCATCGCTTCGAACACCTGTTCGGGCTCGTCCACCAGCGACCACATGTCCTTGTGTGCTTCCGACATGAAACGCTCGCTCACACTGTGTTCCAGGAATTCGACCATCCGGTCGAAGTAGTTGTTCGTATTGACCAGCACGATCGGGCCCAGGAAATTGCCCAGCCGTTTCAGGGTCAGCACTTCGAACACTTCCTCGAACGTGCCGCTCCCCCCGGGAAGCGAGACGACGGCATCCGAGTCTACCAGCATCTGTTTCTTGCGTTCCCGCATGTCCTCCACCACATCGAGACAGCTCAGCTTTTTGTGGCCATGCTCTACCGTGTTCAGGAAACCGGGGATCACACCATGAACGAAGGCGCCCTGCGCCAGTGCATGGTCGGCCATCGCGCGCATCAGCCCTACTCCCCCCCCGCCGTAGACGATCTCCACCCCCGACTCCCCCAGCACCTGGCCGAGGCGGCCGGCTGCGTCGTAGTAGCTCTGCGCCAGCGCATTGCTGGACGAGGCGTATACCGTCACCCGCCGTATCCCGGGCGGTGCCGCTTGTGTCGGATTATCCATGATGCATTCCCTTATTCGTCCGGTCGTCCCCACGGGAGTTCGAGGTTCACGTATTGTAAACTGATCATGAAGCAAAGGAGACTCCGTTTGAATCAACGTCAAGGATCGTTCGGCAACGCATTCCTGTCTGACACTCCGGTGTCAATGGCGGTCATCGTGATCTGCGCCATCATTTTTTTCACGGGCTTTCAGCCAGCCGGTCTGGCGCTCTGGCCTTTTGAAAGCGGGTTTTTCACACCATGGCAACTGGTCAGCTACGGTTTCCTTCACGGCAGCTTCAATCACCTGTTTTTCAATATGTTCGCCGTTTGGATGTTCGGCACTCCGCTGGAAAGGTCATGGGGCAGTCAGCGTTTTCTGAGCTATTACGGTATCTGCGTGGTCGGCGCCGCCATCGTCCAGTTGCTGGTGCAGCTGTTCGAGGGCGGGATCTATCCGACGATCGGCGCGTCCGGGGGGGTGTTCGGGCTGTTGCTGGCGTACGGCGTGATGTGGCCGAACAACAAGATCTTCCTGATTTTCTTCCCGGTCCCGATTGCAGCCAAGTGGTTCGTCCTGATCTATGGGGGCATCGAGCTGATGCTCGGCGTGTCCCGCTCGATGCCGGGGATAGCCCACTTCGCGCATTTGGGTGGCATGATTTTCGGAGGTGTATTATTGTATAAGTGGGGCTGGAGAATGGGCATGACCTGGAAATCATGACTAGAGGTACTCGCCAATGTCCATCAAGGGGCCCCGTTCAAAGCTCATCACGCTTTCCCTAACCGCCGTCGCCCTGCTTTTAGTTGCGGGCTGGATTTGGCAATCCCAGCCGGGATACATCATCGAGAGTGGAGTCTGGCCGGTAGAAAAAGCCTGGATTGAGCACCGATCCGGCCAGATGGTCGAGGTGCAGGGTTCGGTCGTCCGGATACTGACGGACGATCAGGATGAGCCGGCAAACCAGAAATTCGTCATCCGGCTGAAAAACGGTCAGTCCCTGCTGGTGGTTCACAACATCGCCAAGGCCGGGAAGGTACCGGTCGGGATCAATCACGAAGTGACGGTCCGGGGTGAATATCTATGGACCGAACCCGGCGGCACCATCCGGTGGACCCGGCGCGATATCAGCCTGGAGAGGCGGCACGGCTGGATCGACCATCAGGGAAAGCGCTACGATTGAAGGAGTCTCGTTTCCCTGCTCCGGCCGCTCCGCGGCCGAAGGCGGCTGCACTCAACGGCATGATCTGACCAGCCTTCTGGCTGCGCCAACCAGGCTGGCAGGAAGGAGTCTCGTTTCCCTGCTCCGGCCGCTCCGCGGCCGAAGGCGGCTGCACGCGCAACGGCATTCAAGCGGCACTTTTCTGCCTGCGGCAAAGTCGCTCCACTCTCATTGCCTGCGCTCAACGGCATGATCTGACCAGCCTTCTGGCTGCGCCAACCAGGCTGGCAGGAAGGAGTCTCGTTTCCCTGCTCCGGCCGCTCCGCGGCCGAAGGCGGTTCAGTCCTCGAGCACGAACGTGACTTTCAGGATGACCCGGAACTCCTGGATGTGACCCTGTGAATCGCAGGAAACTTTCTGGCCTTCAACCCAGGCGCCCCTGACGTTCTTCAGGGTTTTGCTCGCCCGCCTAAGGCCTCTCCGGGTAGCGTCCTCGAAAGATTCGGGGGACGAAGAAATAATTTCCGTAACGCGTGCGACTGACATGCTGAATGCTCCTTTGATTGAAATTCAAACGGCTCTTAACCCGATCATAGGATGATGGCGCCCATTAATCAAAACGGGGTGATAAGAATGGATTGCCGACGTAGAAGTATACGGCGTTATCTCCGTTATCGCTGTGCCCGACCGCGAAATAGACCGGGCCGATCGGCGTATCCGCTCCGAGGAACAGGCTGCCTGAATAACGCAGGTCGTCCATTCCCACATCGCCGCCGAACTCCCAGACATTGCCCGCCTCGATCGAGGCCCCGGCGTACGCCCTGAACAGGTCACCGGCGTTGAGGCTGCGGAAATAGACGGCGGTGGCCAGGGCCAGGTGCCGTCCGGAAAGTTGGCTCGGCGCCAGTCCCGAGAGCCTGCCTAAACCGCCCAGACGGTACCAGCGCTCGAAGGGCGCCTTGTCATTGAAGCTGTACCCACCCTGGTAGTTCAACACGAAGCTGTTTTTACCGCGCGAGTGCGTCAGCACGCCGTTGGCGGACAATTGACTGTAGTCGAAAGACGCACCCAGCGCATCGAGTGCCTGCAGGTATTCAATCCCGTGAAGCATGCCGGCACGGGGAAACCAGAAATTGTCCAGGCTGTCGTGAAGGAAGCGGAGGGAAAGCTCACCGACCCTGACCCGGTCGTCGAATGGAAATCCCGGGTTTCCGGTGATCACGTCCGCATCCCCGCGGCCGAACTCGTAGCTCAGTCGCAAACGGTCAGTGGTGCTGAAATTGCGGCCGATTCCAAACTTGCTGCCCCAACCGTGGATCTGCAGTTCAGCGATATTGACATCATCCACCCAGAGGTTGAAATTCTGCCTCCGCCAGTAAAGCTGTGGTTCCACGAACCATCGGGCCTCGAGGTCGACCGGTTGGTAAAAATCGATACTGATTTCATCTTCCCGCCCGATCGAACCGATCACCCGCAATTCACCGCCCAGGCTGTTCAGCGCGTTGCGCGTATAGGCGGCGCCCAATTTGAAATCGGAATTCTCGGAGAAATCGCTGGATAATTCGAGACCCAGCTGAAGGTAATTGGGGCCCCAGTCACGAGGATTTGCGTGGATGACGATGCCCTGTTCGCCAGACTCGTTCCTGACCAGGTCGTAGGTGACGGACTCGAAAACATCCAGGCTGTATATCTGGTCCAGGCTTTCATCCAACGCCGCCAGGTCGATCGGTTTGCCAATCTCTACCGCCACCCGCGTACGGATCAGTTCATCGTTCAGTACCGAGCCGTTGTCGATCTCGAGGAATCGCACGATGTAGTCACTTACGGACTGGCGGGCGAATGGCGAATGATCCGGGGCATCCACCCGGGTAAGCCCGGCCAGGTGCGTCTGTTCGTCCATGGCCGCTTCGTAGCCCAGGCTGACGATTTCACTGGCGCCGGCGAAATCGGCAGAACTGAAAGTTCCGAGATCCGGTACGATCAGAATGTCCGACGGTCCCAGGGTGGCGATCTGCTGCTCCGTGTTCTTGCGTGTGAGGAAGCCGGTCAATTGTTCCGTCACGCTGAGGATCGAGGTCAATTGCTCCTCCTTCAACAGCGGCGTGGAAATATCGACAGCGATCACGACGTCAGCGCCCATCGAGCGTACGACGCTAACCGGCAGATTGTTCGCCATGCCCCCGTCGACCAGCAATTTGTCGTCGATCCTGACCGGTGCGAATACGCCGGGGACCGACATGCTGGCTCGCAGGGCGTCGGGAAGGCTTCCGCCATGGAGGACGACTTCATCACCCGTCACCAGATCGGTGGCGACGGCCCGGAAGGGAATGGCGAGTTGGTCAAAATTGTCGATTCCGACCACCGGGAACAGCAATCGGTGAAAGATCTGGTCCAGGTGCTGCCCCTCGATCGCACCCAGCGGCAATTGGATGCTGCCCTTGTTGAAGCCGATCCGGTAGGGGATGAAAAACTGCCGTTCCAGGTCCTTCTTGCGCATCGTGCGGTCCGGTCTCGCCGGCCGGTCGCTGAGCGCCTTCTTCCAATCCGTTTCAATGAGAATGGTTTCGATTTCGTCTGCACTGTAACCAGCGGCATAGAGTCCCCCGATGATGGACCCCATGCTGGTGCCTGCGATGTAGTCCACAGGCACGTTCAGTTCCTCGAGCGCCTTGAGTATTCCGACATGGGCGCCGCCCCTGGCGCCGCCGCCGCTCAGAACCAACCCGATCTTTGGCCGATCCTCGTCCGGCTCGGCCATGACGGGCGTCAAGGGAAACGACAGCAGCAACAGCATGGTTGCCGCGATGATGAGCATTCGCATGGTGATCTCCGGCACAGACCTGAAGTCGTGATTATAAGTAGAGTCTCGCTTCCCTGCTCCCGCCTGAAGGCGGAAGGCGGCTGCACGCGCGACGGCATTCGAGCGGCACTTTTTTGCCTGCGGCAAAGTCGCTCCACTCTCATTGCCTGCGCTCAACGGCAGGATCGGGCCGTCCCTCTGGCTGCGCCAACCGGGACAGCACTGTAGAGTCTCGCTTCCCTGCTCCCGCCTGAAGGCGAGCGCATACTACTTTCGTCATGTGTTCTCAACGGAATCACCGGGCCATCCTTCTGGAATTGCCCGGAAGGACAGCGGCAATAGTGATACAGATCACTTGCGCCACAGCGGGAATGCCGGACAACTGATCAGGGACATGAAACGGGCCGATTTCTACCGCTAGAATAGGCCAATCTCAAACCAAGAAAGGTCAGAAAATGAGCAACACATACCCCGTACCCGAATCATTCAAGGAGCGCGCTCACCTTGACTTGAAAGAGTATGAGCGTGTCTACGCCGAATCGGTCGAGAACAACGAAGCCTTCTGGGCGGAAACCGCGAAACGTATCGACTGGTTCAACTTTCCGACCAGGATCAAGGACGTCTCCTTCGACCGTTCGGACCTGCACATCCGCTGGTTCGAAGACGGCGTGCTGAACGCCTGCTACAACTGCGTCGACCGCCACCTGGAAACCCGCGGTGACCAGACCGCGATCATCTGGGAAGGCGACGACCCGGACCGCGATGCGCACATCAGCTATCGCGAACTGCACCATCAGGTCAGCAAGATGGCCAACGTCCTGAAAAAACGCGGCGTCGCCAAGGGCGACCGGGTCACGATTTACATGCCGATGATCCCGGAAGCCGCCGTCGCGATGCTCGCCTGTGCGCGCATCGGTGCGGTCCATTCCATCGTTTTCGGTGGATTCTCGCCGGATGCGCTCGCCGGCCGGATCATCGACTGTGACTCCAATACGATCATCACCGCCGACCAGGGCCTGCGCGGCGGGCGAATCGTTCCGCTCAAGGCGAACGTCGATGCCGCCTGTGAAATCGATGGGGTAATGGACTGCCTGAAGTCCGTCATCGTCATCCGAAACACGGGCGGGGATGTCAACTGGGTCGAAGGACGCGATTTCTGGTACGAAGACGAAGCCGCGACCGTGGACGACATCTGCCCGGTCGAAGAAATGAACGCGGAGGACCCGCTGTTCATCCTATATACCTCCGGTTCCACCGGCAAACCCAAAGGCGTGCTGCACACGACCGGCGGCTACATGGTATTCGCCGCCTACACCCACGAAGTGGTCTTCGACTATCACGACGGTGACATCTACTGGTGCACGGCCGACGTTGGCTGGGTCACCGGCCACAGCTACATCGTCTATGGCCCACTGGCCAACGGCGCCATCTCGCTGATGTTCGAAGGCGTTCCCAACTACCCGACCTCAAGCCGCTTCTGGGAAGTCTGTGACAAGCACCACGTCAATATCTGCTACACCGCGCCCACCGCGATCCGCGCCCTGATGCGGGAGGGTGAAGAACCCGTCAAGCGGACCTCCCGCAAATCGCTGCGGCTGCTGGGTTCGGTCGGCGAGCCGATTAATCCCGAGGCTTGGGACTGGTACTACCACGTGGTCGGCGAAGGACGTTGCCCCATCGTCGACACCTGGTGGCAGACCGAGACCGGTGGAATCCTGATCAGTCCGCTGCCGGGCGTGACCGACCTCAAACCCGGCTCGGCCACCCACCCGCTGCCGGGAGTCATGCCGGCGCTGTACGACGAGAAGGGCAATCCCCTGGCGACGGAGGGGGCCGCCTCAGGCTTGCTGGTCATTACAGACAGCTGGCCCGGCCAGATGCGCACCGTTTACGGCGACCATCAGCGCTTCGTGGATACCTATTTCTCCACCATCCCCGGTACCTATTTCACCGGTGACGGCGCGCGACGCGACGAAGACGGCTACTACTGGATCACCGGCCGTGTCGACGACGTGCTCAACGTATCCGGCCACCGGCTGGGCACGGCCGAGATCGAAAGCGCGCTGGTCGCCCACGAAGCCGTGGCCGAGGCCGCGGTCGTCGGTTATCCACACGACATCAAGGGCGAAGGCATTTACGCCTACGTCACGCTGGTGGTCGGCAAGGAGCCCACGGACGACCTCCGGGCGGAACTCCGCACCTGGGTGCGCAAGGAGATCGGCCCGATCGCAACACCCGACCTGATGCAGTGGGCGCCGGGGCTGCCCAAGACCCGCTCGGGCAAGATCATGCGCCGCATTCTGCGCAAGATCGCGGCCGACGATTACGGCAACCTGGGCGACACCTCGACCCTGGCCGAACCGGACGTCGTTCAGCAGTTGATCGACAACCGCATGAATCGATAGGCTCCGATCCCTTCGGGTTATAATCACTCCGGGGTTGCACGGACCGTGCAACCCCGGAGTCATTTGGGAGAGAGCCATGGGAATTTTCGATTCGATCAAGAACGCATTAGGCAAATCCGAACCCGAACCGGACGTCACGGTCAGCCCGAGCCAGATGCTGCGCAACGCAGGCATCGATCCGAGCCGGCTGAAATTCGGTTTCGGCACGAATTCCATTACGGTTTCCGGTGAAATTTCGCACGAGGGTGAACGACAGAAAATCCTGGACGTTTTGGCCGGAGCGGCGGGGATCGGCGCGGTACAGGACAACATGGCGGTTGCGGCGCCGGCTCAGCCCGAAGCCACGCCGGAGGAAGCACCGCCGGCCGCCGAGGTCGAGGCTGCGACGGAAGCGGCTGATAACGCCGAACCTGAGACGGATGTCCGGACCTACACGGTCCAGTCCGGGGATACCCTCTGGAAAATCGCCGAACAGATGTATGGGAATGGCTCGAAGTACATGAAGATTTTCGAAGCCAACACGGGCCTGCTGGAAAATCCGGACCGCATCTTCCCGGGTCAGGAATTGGTGATCCCGGATTCCGAGGACTGAAACGGCACGGGGCGGCGAAGCCGCCGGCCGTAAGAAACCGATGCCCGCGTGTAAAGTTTACCGGTCCGGGAAAAAGGCGGAGACCTATCTGTATCTGGCCGACAGCCTGTCTTTCGACGAACTGCCCCCCGGACTGCGGGAGCGGTTCGGCGAACCGGTATTCGTAGTGGGCCTGGAATTATCGCCGGAACGCCAGCTGGCGCGGGTGGAAGTGGAGCGCGTCATCGAAAGCCTGGAACAGGACGGCTTCTACCTTCAGCTCCCGCCCAAATTGCCGGTCGAAGAAGAAATCGCCCGGCGATTCTCCTGATCCTTCCCCGGTCGCTTATTCCGGCGTGGTAGCGACGCTAACGGACTCAATACCCACTGCTTTCGCCGCATCCAGGACCGTGACCAGCGCCTCGGTATGGGCATCCGGATGTGCCGCCACGATCAGCGGCGATTGCGGATTCACGGCTCTCTCACGTTCCAGGTTGGCCTGGACCGTCCTCTGCTCAAGCAAGCGCCCGTTGACCCGGATCTGGCTGACGCTGTCGATCCTGACCACGATCGGTGTCGTGTCCCGGTCGATTTCCTGCGGCGGGGTCGAGGACGG
>CAJIBJ010000063.1_pt1 | contig 14708 bp, 11 predicted proteins | sample 9199331 | NCBI WGS metagenome assembly CAJIBJ01 (sample SAMEA7708300, study PRJEB35096) | sediment metagenome | biome: marine neritic benthic zone biome [ENVO:01000025]; feature: sediment [ENVO:00002007]; material: shallow marine sediment [ENVO:03000034] sea grass bed [ENVO_01000059] ... | reverse complement strand
TCGCCAAGCGCCTGGGCCTTGGATCGGCGCTCGGTTACATCCTCGCCGGCGTGATCATCGGGCCGTACCTGCTGGGATTCGTCGGCGAGGAGGGACAGGACGTCATGCACTTCGCGGAGTTCGGCGTGGTGCTGATGCTGTTCCTGGTCGGGCTCGAACTCGAACCGGCGGTGCTCTGGCGGATGCGCGTTCCCATCCTGGGCATGGGCGGCTCGCAGGTCCTGATTTCCGCGCTGGTCATTGGCGGCGTTGCACTGGCGTTCGGCCTGCCCTGGCAAAGCGCGCTCGCCGTCGGCCTTATCCTGGCGCTTTCCTCGACGGCGATTGTGCTGCAATCGCTGAAGGAAAAAGGCTGGATGAACACCGAGCCAGGCCGCGGCGGATTCTCGGTGCTGCTGTTCCAGGACATCGCGGTCATCCCGATACTGGCCCTTATCCCGTTCCTGGCCTTGCCGGAGTTGGGGGCGCCCGGTGTATCGGAAGCCGAATTGGCAGGGGCGCACGGCGGCGCGCATGACCGGCCCGGCTGGTTGCAGGCATTGCTGGTGCTAGGCGTGGTTGCGGGCATCGTCGTGGGGGGCAGGTTCCTGCTGAGGCCGGTCTTTCGCTGGATTGCGGCGACCCGGAGCCAGGAAATGTTCATGGCCACCGCGCTGACCCTGATCGTCGGCATCACGCTCGGGATGGAATTCGTGGGGCTCAGCCCGGCGCTCGGGACCTTCCTGGCCGGGGTCGTGCTCGCCGAAAGCGAGTTCCGCCACGAACTCGAAGCCAATATCGAACCGTTCAAGGGCCTATTGCTCGGACTGTTTTTCATTTCGGTGGGCGCCAGCATTGATTTTTCTCTGGTGGCCGAGGAAACCAGCCTGGTTCTGGGGCTGTTGTTCGCGCTGGTCGCCGTGAAGTTTTCGGTGTTGCTGATGATCGGGCGCGTGTTTCGACTGAACCTGGCGGACAATCTGATGTTCGCTTTCCTGCTGGCGCAGGGCGGGGAGTTCGCTTTCCTGCTGTTTTCCTTCGCCACGCAGAATCGGGCGGTGAGCGGCGAGTTGGCCAGCCTGCTGATCGTGGTGGTGGTCATGAGCATGATCGTCACGCCGTTGCTGATCTTCGCCTATGAACGCCTGATTCGCCCCCGATTCGTCGCTTGCGTCTCGGAACGGGAAGACGACGACATCGATACCGGGTCCAACCCGGTCATCGTGGCCGGCTACGGCCGCTTCGGCCAGATTGTTTCACGCCTGCTCAATGCGGACGGCATACAGACCACCTTGTTGGACCACGATTCCGGACAGATCGAATTGACCGGGCGCTTTGGCTACAAAGTATTCTACGGCGACGCCAGTCGGGTTCAGCTGCTGCAGTCGGCGGGTGCCGATGAGGCGCGCCTCCTTGTCATTGCCATTGACGACCGGGAGAAAGCCGTCCAGATGGTGGTCAGCGCCCGGCAGTTCTTTCCGGGGCTCAAAGTGCTGGCCCGCGCTTACGATCGTTCGCATGCTTACGAGTTGATGGATGTCGGAGCCGATGTCGTCACCCGCGAAACCTTCGGCTCGGCGCTGGTGATGGGCGAGGCAGCGCTAAAGCTGCTGGGCTACGACGACGCCCAGGCATACCGGCTCATGCGGACATTCAAGCGGCACGACGAGGAAGGGCTTGAAAAGCTGTACGAAGTCTGGGGTGACGACGACGCCTACGGCCTGCGTATCAGGCAATACGTCGAGGACCTGGAAAAAGTTCTGAAAGATGACTCGAGCGATTCCGAGCTACACTTCAGGAAAGCCTGGAGTTACATGCATGGTTCCGGGGTTGAGGGTGAAGACGATGACAGGTGACGCGCCATGAATATTATGGAGAAGTTTCAGGACTGGCCGGACATCGAGGAATACGATGCCCGGACCGTCATTTTCAGCGAACGTGAACCGGCTGACGTGATGTACGTCGTCCTGTCCGGCGAAATCGAGCTGACCTTGCACGATGAACCGCTGGGGGCTGAAGGCGAGGGCGGCATCATCGGTGAAATGGCCATGATCAATGCCGCCACGCGCAGCGCCACCGCAAAGACGATCTCGAAAGTCAGGCTGGCCAGGCTGGATCGGGAACAGTTCCGCTCATTGATCACTGAGAATCCCGATTTTTCGCTGCATGTGATGGCCGTGCTTGCCAACCGACTGCGCGCGGTCAACAACTACATCACTTCGCAGTTCGCACGGTTCCGCTAGGCGCGCCGCGAGGCGGCTGGTTTCATTCGCGGCTCAGCCGTTCGCCCAGCCGCTACAGCTGTTCCACGATTACCCCGTCAGTCCTTGCGGTGGTAGTGGTCCGCGATGACCTGTGCCACACAGGTCGTGAGTTTCCGCGCGAAGGGAACGTGGATGAACTCGTTGGGCCCGTGCGCGTTCGAATTCGGGCCGAGCACCCCGGTGATCATGAATTGGGCGCGAGGGAAGAATTCGCCGAGCATGGCCATGAACGGAATGGTGCCGCCCTCGCCCATGTACATCACGCCCTGCCCATAGCTTGCCTGCGATGCTTTTTCGAGGGAGGCGTCGAGCCAGGGAGCGATATCGGGTGCATTCCAGCCGGAGGCCGGATGTTCCGGTTCGAACGATACCCGGGCGTTGTTGGGCGGGTCCGCCTCGAGGGTTTCCTTCATTTTACGGGTAGCCTCGTCGCCATCCACTGTCGGGGGAAGGCGCATTGAGAGCTTCAACGCCGTGTGCGGGCGCAGCACGTTGCCGGCCGACTCCAGCGAGGGCATGCCTTCCGATCCGGTGACCGACAGCGCGGGCCTCCAGGTCCGGTTCAGCAGGCGGTCCAGGTTATTGTCCGCCTGCGGCTGGACGCCATCGCAGAATGGATAGACGTTCCAGATTCCCTCGCCGAGCGCATCGGCCATCCGCCCGTTCTGCCTGAGGCGCTGTTCGGGGATTTCGGCGTGCAGGTAGTCCGGCAAAACCCGCCCGGTGTTTTCGTCCTCCAGCCGGCTGACGAGTCGCCTCAGCACGCGGAAACTGGACGGGACCACGCCGGAGGCGTAACCGGAATGGACGCCCTCTTCCAGCACGTCTGCGCTGAGCGTACCGGCGGCCATGCCGCGCAGAGATACGGTCAGCCACAACTGGTCGTAGTTTCCGGCCCCCGAATCAAGGCAAACCACCAGGGAGGGCGTTCCGATGCGATCCCTGAGGTGGTCGATGTAATGCGGCAGGTCGTAACTGCCCGACTCTTCGCAGGCCTCGATGATGACCACGCAGCGGGCGCGGGGCAGGCCTTCTTCGGCCAGCGCCATCAGCGCCGTCAGCGAAGCGTAGGCGGCGTAGCCGTCGTCCGCCCCGCCCCGGCCGTACAGCTTGCCGTCACGCATGACCGGAATCCAGGGCCCCAGGCCGTCGGCCCAGCCGGTCATCTCCGGTTGCTTGTCCAGGTGGCCATACATCAGGATCGTGTCATCGTTGTCGCCGGGGATGTCCATGAAGATCAGCGGCGTCCGTCCGGGCAGGCGGACGATCTCGCAGGACATGCCTTCTATGTCCTGCTTTTCGCACCAGGCGAAAATCTGTTTCACGGCGTCTTCGATGTATCCGTTCTTCTCCCAGTCCGGGTCGAAATGTGGGGATTTTGCGGGGATTTTGATGTATTCGATCAGTTCGGGAACGATCGAATCATTCCAGACATCATCGACGAATTTCTGCACGGTTTGATGGTTCATTGGCGGTACCTGTTTCATGGCGCGGTGTCAGCGGCACATTATCACACGGGGTACGGCATTCCGGTATACTTGCCGCATTTCTAACAAGACTCGGAGGCAACGAGTGAGCACCCCCAATCCAGCGGCAGGCCGGCCGGATATCCCGCCCGGCGAAATTCTCGGACATCCCAAAGCGCTCTGGCAACTCTCCAACATCGAGATGTGGGAGCGTTTTTCCTTCTACGGAATGCGGGCCCTGCTGGCCGTGTATGTCGCGACGACTTTCTTCGGACACCTCGGCGACCAGGCCAACGCCCAGGCCAGCCTGGTTTACGGCGGGTACACGGCGCTGGTTTACGCCACGGGCATCATCGGCGGCTATGTCGCGGATCACGTGCTCGGTTACCAGAGATCGATCCTGCTGGGCGCGATCATCATGGCTGCGGGTTTGTTCGTACTTCTGATAGAGGACCTCACCTGGTTCCTGGTGGGCCTGTCGCTGATCGTGGCGGGTAATGGCCTGTTCAAGCCGAACATCTCCACCATGATCGGGAAGCTGTATGCACCGGGAGACGTGCGCCGCGATTCGGGCTTCACCGTCTTCTACATGGGCATCAACCTCGGCGCCTTCATTGCGCCGTTCATCACGGCGTCCTGGATCGCAACCCAGTTCGGCATGAAGTGGGGTTTCTTCGCCGCCGCGCTCGGAATGGTTCTCTCGACCCTGTTTCTCGAGGTCGCGAAGCGATCGCTCGGGCACGTGGGCCTGCCTCCGGACGGCAAGGAAGGATGGGGCCGGTTTTTCCTGGTCGGCATCGGTGCGCTGCTGATGGCGATCGGCGTCTTTTTCCTGCTTTCGGAGAGTGAGATACTCGGTTGGCTGCTCGGCTTCATCATGACGGGCCTGATTGCTTATTTCATCATTTCCGGCGTCAAGAGCGGTGACAAGGTCCAGCTTCAGCGCTACATCGCGATGATCATCCTGTTCGTTGCGAACGCCTGTTTCTGGGCCCTGTTCGAGCAGGCCGGCAGCTCCATGAATTTCTTCGCGCGCGAATTCGTCACGCCGATGGTCGGCAGCATGGAATCCTGGCAGGCGGGCGGCTTCGGCATCTTCCAGTCGCTGAACCCGCTCTATATCCTGATCTTCGCGCCGCTGTTCGCGGCGATCTGGCCCTGGCTGGACAAGCGCAACATGAACCCGTCCATACCGCGGAAGTTCGCCCTGGGCCTGATCCAGGTGGCGCTCGGTTTCTACGTGCTGGTGTTCGCCATCGCCAATTTCCAGAATGCGGCCGGCCTGGTGCCCTGGATTTTCCTGGCGCTGTGTTACCTGCTGCACACTACCGGCGAACTCTGTCTCTCGCCGATCGGCCTGTCCATGGTGACCAAGCTGGCGGCTGAAAAAGAGACCGGCATGGCCATGGGCGGCTGGTTCCTGTCGATCGCGATGGCGCAGTACGTGGCCGGCCTGATCGCGGCGATCGCCTCGGGCGGAGGACACGGCCCGGCGGAAGGCGCGGCCATCGGCCAGTATTCCGACACCTACATGATGCTGTTCCTCGTCGGGCTTGGTTTCGGCGTGGCCTACCTGGTGGTGGCGCCCCTGATCAACAAGCTCATGCATGGCGTGAAGTAAACCGCCGATGCCGCTGTCAGCAAGAGCCGCGGGACTGCCTTGTCTCGCGGCGATACTTGTTCTCGCGGCCGGCTGTGAGCCGGCCAGGACCCCGCAGGCCGGGCCAGCTTCAGAAAGCGCGGCGGAAGTCATTCACGAAAAACAGGTGCTTCGGGAACCCGATCCCGCCTGGGTCGAATTCGTCGACAACCACCTCGAAGACTACCTGGCCACCCACCCGGGTTTCGCCGTGGTCCAGGGCCGGCACGAATACGACGGCGGCCTGCAGGACTGGAGCAAAGAGGGCCTGGCGGCCGAGGTAGCGCGGTTGAAGCAGGCCCGGGAGGCGGCTCTGTCGTTTACCGCGGAGCAATTGGGTGAAACGGGGCAGTTCCAGCGTGAATACCTGCTGGCCTCGATCGACCGGGCGCTGTTCTGGATTGAAAAGGCCGAATGGCCGTTCGAGAACCCGGCCTTCTACTTCGACTGGATGTCGGATTCCCTGGATCCCAGCCCTTACGTCACGCTGAATTACGCGCCGCTGGAAACCCGGATGGAAGCCTATATCCGTTATGCGGGCAACGTGGTCCGGGCCGCCGGCCAGATCCGGTCCAACCTGCGCATGCCGATGGCGCGCACACGCCTGCAGTACGGCATCGATTCTTTCGGCGGACTGGCCGACTACTACGCCAAGGACGTGCCCGCCGTCTTTGCGGATGTACGTGACGAGGCCCTGCAGGCGCAGTTCTCGGAAGCCAACGCGGCGGCGGTCGAGGCGATGCGCGGCCTCACCGACTGGCTGCGTGCGAACCTGGAAACGGCGACCGAAGACTACGCGCTGGGCGCCGATCTTTTCCGGCAGATGGTGTACGACACCGAACGGGTCGACGTCCCTCTGGAGCGACTCGAAGCCATGGGCCGCGCCGACCTCAAGCGCAACCAGTTGGCGCTCGGCGAGGCCTGTGCGGAATTCGCGCCCGGAGAAAGCATCCGCAGTTGTTTTGCGAAGATGGCGAACCGCAAGCCGGCCGGAGGGCAGGTCGAATCCGCCCGCGCTCAGATGGAGGAAACCCGGAAGTTCCTGGTCGAAGAGGACCTCGTGAGCATCCCGGGTGAAGAAGAGGCGCTGGTGGCCGAAGCGCCGCCTTACGCGCGCTCGAATTTCGCCTATATCAACATTCCGGGCCCCTACGAGAGCAACCAGCCGTCGGTGTATTACATCGCGCCTCCCAACCCGGCCTGGGCCGACGAAGTCCAGCAGGCCTACATACCAGGGGAATCGGACCTCCTGTTCACCTCCGTCCACGAGGTGTGGCCGGGGCATTTCCTGAACTTCGTCCACGCCAAGCGTTCCGATTGGGCCTTCGGCCGGGTATTCGTCACCTACGCCTTCGCCGAAGGCTGGGCGCACTACACCGAGGAAATGATGCTGGAAGCCGGTCTGCGTGGGGCCTCGGCCGAGACGCGCATCGGGCAGCTGAGCAATGCGCTGCTGCGCAACGCCCGTTTCCTGTCGGCCATCGGCCTGCACACGCAGGGCATGACGGTGGAGGAATCGGAAAAACTGTTCATCGAGGAAGCCTATCAGAGCGAGGGCACGGCCCTGCAGCAGGCGGCCCGTGGAACCTATGACCCGGCCTACCTCAACTACACGCTGGGTAAACTGATGATCCGGGAGTTGCGTGACGACTGGACGGAACAGCGCGAAGGGCGTGATTCCTGGCGGCACTTCCATGACGCCTTCCTGTCCTATGGGGGGCCGCCGATTCCGCTGGTGCGCGCACAGATGATGAAGACGCCCCCGGAGGCATCGGAGTGAAGCTCGAGTTCTTCGGAGCGGCCGCCGAGGTCACCGGCTCCTGCCACATCCTGCAGGTGGCCGACAAAAAGATTCTGCTGGACTGCGGGCTGATCCAGGGCAGCCGAAAGGACGAAGAACGCAACCGTGATCCTTTTCCCTTCGACGCGGCGAAGATCGACGCCGTCGTCCTGAGCCATGCGCACCTCGATCATTGCGGCCGCCTTCCGCTGCTGGTCAAACGCGGGTTCAAAGGGCCGGTGTTCGCGCACGAAGCGAGTTGCGAGCTGGCCGCGATCCTGCTGGCCGATGCGGCCCACCTGGCCGAGCGCGATGCGGAGTACCGCAGCCGCAAGACCGGGAAGCGCGTCAAGCCCCTGTATACCCTGGCCGAAGGCGAGCGCGTGATGCGCCAGCTCCGCGGCAAGAAATATCGGGAAGAATTCAAAGTCGTCGAGGGCGTCCGCGTGCGTTTTCGCGATGCGGGCCACATTTTGGGATCCTGTGCGGTAGAAGTCTGGGTCAGGGAAACCGGGCCGGAGCGGAAGCTGGTTTTCTCCGGTGACCTCGGGCAGTACGACACGCCCATCCTGCGTGATCCGGAAGCCATCGACGAGGCGGACGCCGTGCTGATGGAGAGCACCTACGGCGGACGCCGTCACCGCGACCGCGAGGAAACGGTGCGTGAACTCGGCGAAATCCTGACCTCGACCCGCAGCGAAAAGGGCAACATCCTGATACCGGCGTTCTCCATCGGCCGCAGCCAGGAAATCATGTACCAGCTCGGCAAGCACTTCGAGGACTGGGAACTGAGCCGCTTCCGGATTTTCCTGGACAGCCCGATGGCGATCGAGGCGTCGAAGGTTTACTGGGAGAACACCCAGCTCTACGACGAGGAAGCGACGCGTCTGCGCCTGGAGAACGGCGGGATGCCGCTGCTGCCCAACCTCACGCTCAGCCGAAGGCCCGAGGAGTCGATGGCCATCAACCGGATCCGTTCCGGCGCCATCGTCATCGCCGGCAGCGGCATGTGCAACGGGGGCCGCATCGTGCACCACCTGAAACATAACCTGGACCGCGAGGAAACCCAGGTCCTGATCACCGGCTACCAGGCGCGCGGGTCACTGGGGCGCCGGCTGGTCAACGGCGAAGAGACCGTTCGCGTTCACGGCAGGACGGTCCCGGTGCGGGCCGCGGTCCACACGGTGGGCGGGTTGTCCGCACACGGCGACCAGGACGACCTCGCACGCTGGTATGAAAATTTCCGGAACCGGCCGCCGGTGTACCTGGTGCACGGCGAGGTGGAAGCCCAGGACGCTTTCCGCAAATACCTGGGCGGGCGTAGCGGCGCGAAGGTGCAGCTCCCGAAACCTGGTGACGTGCTGGACCTCGACACGCTCCGATAGAACGGTTATTTGGCCTTCTCGTTCTCCAGGCCCCGGGTGATGATTTCCGTGTAGAGGTCAAGGGCGCGAGCGACGAGATCGTTGTACTCGGGATTGCGCTGCACCAGCGGCAGGGTGCTGCGGGCGTCGTTGTAAACCCGCTTCAGGAAGGAGATATCCTCGTTGCTGAGCCTTTCCCCCTCCTTGACATTCTCCAGCATGTTCATGGCGCGGGGCAGGCGGTAATCCTTCAAACGGATCATCAGTGCGGCAATTGTGCCGGCGTCTTTTTCTGCCTGGTCCATCGTAAACCTCTCTGACATTACTCTTCGCAATACCCTGAGTATGAATGCCCGGAAAGAGAACGGCAACATCGGTTCGGGATGGCCTGGCGAAGATCGCTCGTCTATACTCGCCCGATGAAACTTCACACGAAGATCGGCCTGGGGCTGGTCCTGGGGGCCCTGGTCGGCGGTTTGTGCAACGCCCTGTTCGGCGGCCATCCCTGGCTTATCTTCGTGTCCGACAACGTCATGTTCCCGGTCGGCCAGGTCTTTCTGCGCATGCTGTTCATGACCGTCGTGCCGATCGTTTTTACCTCGATCACGCTCGGCGTCGCCGGGATCGGCGACATGAAGACCCTGGGCCGCCTGGGCGGGCGCACTTTCGGTTACTTCGCGCTCTCCACGCTGATCGCCGCGACCATCGGTCTGACCCTGGTCAACGTCATCCAGCCGGGCGGCGGATTGCCGGACGATACCCGCGACGAGTTGATGACGAAGTTTTCCGGGGGCGCCGAGGGCATGATGGCCTCCGGCCCGCCGGACTTCGGGATCAAGACCTTCGTCAACATCGTGCCGCGAAACCCGGTCGCCGCCGCGGCCGACATGGACATGCTGGCGCTGATCTTCTTCGCGCTGGTGTTCGGCGCCGCTCTGACGATGATTCCCCGGGAGCGCGCCCAGCCCGTGATCAACGTGCTGGAGGGAATCGGCGACGCCATCATCGCCATCATTGGCTGGGCGATGAAGCTGGCTCCCTATGGCGTCTTCGGCCTGATTTTCGTGATCACGTCAGAATTCGGCTGGGGCATCCTGGCGCAACTCGGTATGTATGTCATGGTCGTGCTGGTCGGCCTGCTGCTGCATGCGACCATCGGTATATCGGGGTTGGTCCGCATCTTCGGCAAGATGAACCCGCTTGCGTTCTGGCGGTCCATCGGCGCGCCGATCATCACCGGATTTTCCACTAGTTCGAGCATGGCAACCCTGCCGACGTCGATCGCGACGGCGAAAAACCAGCTGGACGTCCAGCCCAAGATCGCCGGTTTCGTGCTGCCGCTGGGGGCCACCATGAACATGAACGGCACGGCCCTGTTCGAAGGGGTGACCGTGCTCTTCCTGGCACAGGTATTCGGTGTCGACCTGTCGATCGGCAGCCAGATCATCGTGGTGATCCTGGCGGTATTGACGGCAATCGGTGCTGCCGGCGTGCCGGGCGGCTCCCTGCCGCTGATGATGCTGGTGATGGCCACCGTGGGCGTGCCGCCGGAAGGCATTGCGATCATCCTGGGCGTGGACCGGATACTGGATATGAGCCGCACCACGCTGAATGTCTGCGGCGACATATCCGCCAGCGTCTATGTCGATCGTGTCGACCGTGAACTGGAGGGGCTGGACCCGGCTCAGCCGCTGGTGACCCGAAAAGAGCCGGTCTCTTCCTGATGACTTAACCGGCGACCCCGCCGCCATCCACCACCAGCGCTTCGCCGGTGACGAAAGATGCATCGTCGGAAGCGAGGAACAGCACGGCGCGGGCAATCTCTTCAGCCGTGCCGATCCGCCCCAGCGGCCGGTCGGACGCTCCTTCGAGATAGTCTTCCCAGGACATGCCGCGTTTCCTGGCGTCATCGGGCAGCATCGGCGTATCCACGTCGCCGGGGCAGACGCAGTTCACGCGGATTCCATCGGGGCCGTGGTCCATCGCCATCGCCTTGGTCATGACGATCAGGCCGCCCTTGGCGGCGCAGTAGGCTGCCGCATCATTGCCGCCGAGCACACCCCAGCCCGAACTCGTGTTGATGATCGAGCCGCTGCCGCGTTCCATCATCGAGGGGAGCGCGTATTTCGACATCAGGAACGCTCCCTTAAGACTGGAGTCGATGGTTTCGTCCCACTCTTCCTCCGTGCATTCCGGCACGGTTTTCGGATGGAAGACCCCGGCGTTGTTGAACAGCACGTCAATGCGCCCAAAGCGGTCCAGCGTGCGCTCGACGGACTCCCGGCAGTCCTTGGCGAAGCGCACGTCGGACCGGATGAAGATCGCCTCGCCGCCTTCGCCGTTGATCGCTTTTGCGATCGCCTCGCCGCGTTCCCGGTTGCGCCCGGTCAGCGCGACACGAGCCCCCTCGCGCGCGAAGAGCACCGCGGTGGCGCTGCCGATGCCCGATGTGCCTCCGGTGATCAGCGCGACCTTTCCTTCCATTTTCATTTCTTGATTCTCCGAATTTATTCGTGGGTCCATTGGCTGCACAGGCCGCCGGTGGTCTCCGCGCCATCCATCACGTAGACCTGGCCGGTGGCGAAACCGGCGTCGTCCGAAGCCAGGAATGCGTAGAGCGCGGCGATCTCCTCCGGCCGGGCGTGCCGGCCGAGCGGAATCTTGCGGTTGACCGCCTCGAGCATGGCGTCGCTGTACTCCGCCCGCTGCATCGGTGTCAGCACGTATCCGGGCGACACCGCGTTGACCCGGACGGTCGGCGCCAGTTCCAGCGCCATAGCGAGGGTCAGCGCGATCACGCCGCCCTTGCTCGCGCTGTAGTCCGCGTAGTGCGGGTAGCCGGTGGCGCCGGCGGTTGAAGCGGTGTTGAGGATCACCCCCGAGCCCCGCTCCACCATGTGGCGGGCCGCCGTTTGCGCGATGTGGAAGACGCCGCTGAGGTTGACGCCCAGCACTTCGTCCCATTCCTGCGGGGTGATGTCGAGGAAATCGTGGCGGATGCTGATGCCGGCATTGTTGATCACGATGTCGATCGAGCCCATATTCCCGATGGCTTCGTCGACCGCTTTCTCGACCTGCTGCCGGTCGGACACGTCCGCCTGGATCACCCCTGATAACCCGGGCCGCTGCTTTTGGGCCCGTTCGCAGGCTTCCCCGCTGCGGTCGATCACGCAAACGGAGCAGCCTTCCTCCATGAATCGTACCGCCGTGGCCTCGCCGATCCCGCTCGCGCCGCCGGTGATCAGCACATTTTTTCCTTTAAGTCCGCGCATCGTCGTAATCCTCCCGACCCAATGCATAAACTACCATTGTTTTTTCCGCCGGGCGGAGCAAACGGATACACTAAACCCGAGGCCCAATCCATGCGCCAACGTCTCTACGACATTTTCATGATAATTCTGGCGGTGTCGTTCATCGCCGGCTGCAGCGAAAGCCGCAAGGATCCCTGCCGGCTCTTATCGGTCGAGGATGTGCGGGCCGTGGACGACACCGTGGCCGTCGCGATCTGGGCCGGGCGGGACGGCGAGCGGCAGGATGACGAGGTCTGTGTTTTCCATACCGCGGATGGCGATCCGCGCCTGATGCTGTTCGTCTGGTATGACCGGGAAACGGAACTCGAGGACCTGGTGAGAGAGGCTGAGAGCGTTCTGGAAGCCGATTTGGTGGAATTGCCCGACATCGGAACGCGCGCCTTCGCAGCTTTCAAGGACAAGGATCTGCGCTTGCTCGCTGTGAAATCTCAAATGGGGGTGGTCGGCATCCGGGTCAGAAAGCCGGTCAGGAGAAACAGCGAAGAGTTCAACAGCCTCGCCCAACTGGCGGAAAAGGCGCTTTCGAAAAACCTCTGAAAGGATCTCTTCCTGCCCTCACCCTCATCCCGGGCCAGGCCGCCAACTTCAAGTGAAATGGTTTGATTCTGCTATGCTTTGGCTGAGGAGTCCGATACAGGGTGGCTCATGGCTGCTGCCTTTCTTGAACAAGTACGTCGCCGGGGTGTGTTCGGAACGGCCGCGATTTACATCGTCGCTTCCTGGATCCTTGTACAGGTGGCCAGCGAGGTGTTTCCCGCATTCAACATCCCGGAATTCGCGATCCGCTACGTCTGGATCGGGGTCGTTTCGGGCTTTCCTCTGGCGCTGGTCGTCGGCTGGATGTATGACGTATCGTCCCGGGGCATTCGCCGCACAACGGCCGGTGATGACGGAGAAATTTCGGACGTCAGACTGAATCGATTCGATTTCCTGCTTCTTTCGGGCCTGACGGTCATGGTTGCGGCCCTGGCAGTCACGCTGTTCATCGAGGTTGTGAAACTGAGGGGGCCCGTGTCGTATCCGGGCCTTGTCCCGGAAATCAGCCCAAGCTCCGTGGCCGTGCTACCGCTGGACAACTTCACAGGCGATCCCGGTCAGGAATACTTCGTCGCTGCCCTGCACGAGGCCCTGACGGCTGGTCTGACCAGCATCAGCGCGCTCAAGGTCATATCCAGGACCTCGGCCAGCGCCTTCGTCGGTACCGACAAGACCATCCCTGAAATCGGCCGGGCCCTCGGCGCGGCGAACATCATTGAAGGTTCCGTCTTCAAAACCGGCAACCGGGTCAGGATCACCCTGCAACTGATCGACGCCGTGACGGACGAACATCTCTGGGCGGAGAATTTCGAACGCGAGATGAATGACCTGCTGGCGCTGCACGGCGAGGTGACACGGGCGGTCGCCGAGCAGATACGGGTGACCCTGACGCCGGAGGAAGAGAGCCAGCTCAGCGCACATCGGCAGGTCGATCCGAAAATTCAGCAGCTTTACCTGAAGGGCATGTATTTCCTGAATCAATTTACGCCGGAAGGCATTCAGAAGGGTATGACCTACCTGAGACAGGCCGTCGATCAGGACCCTTCAAATGCGCGCGCCTACGCGGGCCTTGCCCTGGGCTACAATACGATTGGCCACGGTTTGGGCCGGGATGCCTTTCCCAAGGCGCTGGCTGCAGCCCGGCGGGCGCTGGAACTCGACCCGCATTCGGGAGAGGCCTGGGCCGCGCTGGCCGAAGCGCAGTTGTACTACGAATATGCCTGGAAGGAATCCGACGAATCTTTCCGGCGCGCGATTCAGCTGGCGCCAAGCCTGGATCATGCCCATGCGCATTATGCGTACCTGCTGGCTTTGTTCGGGCAGTGGGACGAGGCCTTCGAACATTCCCACCGTGCACGGGAGCTGAATCCCCTGGAGCCTACCTGGGCCTTTTTCACTGCCTGGCTTTACATGGGGCGTGAGGAGTTTGATCAAGCCGAGGCACTGTATCGCGAATCCCTCGAATTGTCGCCCGGATTTCCTTTCTCCCTGTGGGGCCTGGGCGATAACTACCGGATGCAGGGACGCATCGATGAAGCGATTGAATTGCACGAACAGATCACCCCGGACAGCGAAGTCCGTAACTGGGCGCTCGGCACGACTTATGCCGTGGCGGGGCGCACCGGGGACGCGCTTCGCGTGATCGAGGAGATGATCGCCGATCCGGGTCCCAAGGATAAGCTGTTCACAGCGTTCACCTACGCCGGACTCGGTGATTTTGACCAGGCCATGCAATGGCTTGAAACCTGCTATGCGGAACGGGTCGACTGGCTCCCGTGGATCGCCCTGGACCAGGGCTACGGCGGCATGTTGGAAGGAATACGATCCGATGCCCGCTTTCAGGACCTGATCGGGCGGCTCGATATTCCACAGAGATCTGAATGAGTTTGCTGGTTAACGATCAGAAAGATCGGAGCCAATCCGCAATTTCTTTCATTGCCGCGCCGTGGTGCACCGAGGGCCCCTGTGAGCAAACGAAACCGTGAACGGCGTTGGCGAACAGGCGGTAGCGGCAGGAAACGCCCGCTGAGTCCAGCTTCTCCGCGAACAGCGCCCCTTCGTCGCGCAGCGGGTCGAGTCCGGCCGTGAGCAGCAGGGCCGGCGGGACGTCGATGGGCGTTTCCCAGTCCAGGGGCGTGGCCAGCGGATCGGACGTTTTGCCCTCGGCGCTGCTGCCGTCCAGGTAGCAGTCCCAGAACCAGACCATCAGGTCCTGCGTCAGGACATGACCTTTGGCGTTTTCCTCGTACGAGGGCAGGGCTCGGCTGTAATGCGCCGTGGCCGGGTAGATCAGAACCTGGCCGGCCAGCCCGCCGGCATGCCGGGCGGTGACGGCGGCCAGGTTGCCCCCGGCACTGTCGCCGGCCAC
>CAJIBJ010000066.1_pt1 | contig 14893 bp, 12 predicted proteins | sample 9199331 | NCBI WGS metagenome assembly CAJIBJ01 (sample SAMEA7708300, study PRJEB35096) | sediment metagenome | biome: marine neritic benthic zone biome [ENVO:01000025]; feature: sediment [ENVO:00002007]; material: shallow marine sediment [ENVO:03000034] sea grass bed [ENVO_01000059] ... | reverse complement strand
TACCTGAAGACCCGCGGGGAGGCAGGCAGTTTCATGGCCCTGGCCAAAACGCCGGAACTGGCCTGTGAAGTCACCCTCCAGCCCCTGAGGCGGTTCAGCCTGGACGCGGCCATCATTTTTTCCGATATCCTGACCATTCCGGACGTGATGGGGCTGAAGCTCTTTTTTGTGGCGGGCGAAGGCCCGAAGTTCGAAAATCCCATCCGGACCGCGGACGACATTCGCAACCTTCCCCGTCCCGATGTCAGCGAATCGCTTAGCTACGTAACGGACGCCATTTCCCTGACCCGGCGTGAACTCGACGGCAAAGTGCCTTTGATCGGGTTCAGCGGCAGCCCTTGGACCCTGGCGACATACATGATCGAAGGCGGCTCCAGCAAGACCTTCAGCCGGGCCAAGAAGCTTTTGTACCAGGATCCGAAACTGGCGCACCAGTTGTTGGGCAAGCTGGCTGAAACGGTCACGGATTACCTCAATGCCCAGATCGAGGCCGGTGCTCAGGCGGTCCAGATATTCGACACCTGGGGCGGGGCTCTTTCGGCCCAGGCTTACCGGGACTTCTCGCTGCGCTACATGTCGCAGATCGTCTCCGGGCTCACCCGGGAAAACGAGGGCCGCCGCGTACCGGTCATCCTTTTCAGCAAGGGCTGCAATACCCAGCTCGAAGCGTTGGCGGACACCGGCTGCGACGCGCTTGGACTGGACTGGACGATCACGCTGAATGAAGCCCGCAGCCGCGTGGGCGACCGGGTCGCGCTGCAAGGCAATCTGGATCCTTCCGTGCTGCTGGCCAACCGCAAGGTCATACGGCGCGAAGTGAGTGAAACACTCAACAGCTACGGACAGGGTGACGGTCACGTGTTCAACCTCGGTCACGGCATCACCCCGGATGTGGATCCGGATCATCTGGCCTCGCTTATCAGCGCCGTTTGGGAACTCAGCCCGGCTTTCCATTCCTGACGCAGGCCTGCCATTCGAGGGCCATTTCGAGAAGCACGGTGCCAAGGCTGTATTCCAGCACGGGCGCCGGCAGTCTCCGGCAGGCGAATCCGGGGGCGGGGCGGCCCAGTGGTTTCAGCAGCAATTCCGGCAGGTCATTGCCTTCCTGGCCGGGTACTTCGCATATTTTCAGCTCCAGACCGCCGTCGGAATTGGGCGGACGCACCCCCAGCCTGGTGAGAAAATTTTTCACGCTCAGGCGAAGCGGGTCATCGAGCTCCAGATGACAGCGAACCCGCTCCAGCAGCGCGCTGCGCAGGGGCGCCGCTCCGCGCATGGGCCGAACCAGGGTATCGGGCAGGCTTATCCGGAAGCGGGCGCCGGCGCCGGTGGAATTGGAGCAGGTGATGCGGCCACGCAGGGAACGAACGATCTCCGCGCAGACGAACAGCCCCAGACCCCGGTCTCCGGTTGAATCCCCACTTACGTTTCCGCTCCCTTTGTAGGCTTCGAACAGGCTTTCTCCCACCGCATCCACGATGCCCGACCCGGTGTCGCTGATGCAGAATTCCAGGCGCCGTCCTCCGCCGTCTTTCCCACCTGCCGCAGCCTCGACGACGATATCGCCGTGCGAAGTGAACTTGACCGCATTGCCCAACAGGTTATCCAGCAGTTGCCTGACCAGGCAGGCGTCACAAACCCAGTGCCGCGGCAGCCCTGGATCCGTCAGCAACACGAGGCGGTTCTTCCGCTCCCGTGCCGCCGGCGTGTGGCTGGTCAAGACCCGTTCAAGCAATTCGATACCGTCGAATCGGGTTCTCTCTGGCTCGAACCCTGTCCTGACTCCACCATGCCATCGGCGGCAGACGCCGATCAGTGCATGCATCTGGTATCCGGAATGACAGATGGCCTCGAGCCAACGCCGCTGCTCCGGATCGAGTCCGGATTCCGACAGCAATTCAGCCATGCCCAGCAGACCATTGAGTACGTTGCCGAGTTCATGGCCGAGCATCGCCAGTGGGTGGTCATCCGGAAAAACCGTGACGGGCAAGTCGCCCTTGCGCCCCTTCATCTGAACCCCTCCTGCACCGCGCCGCATTCTCCGGGACCGGAGAACGAGGGGCGCGCGGTGCCCCCACGGTCAATTTACATCGATGGAGATTCTCCCGCAATAGCTGTACTGGCCTTCCTTACTTGATATTCTCTGCTGCATGCCGGTTCGCCTTCTCGTCTCCATCGCTATCCTGATCGCCGCCTTCCTGGTGCTGTTTCTGGTGCTGATCGCATCGGAAACTGCCCTGACGGTCTGGCATTACCTGAAGCAAGCACCCCTCTGGGTGCAGATCGGCTACGCGGTCATACTCGTGGGGATGCCACTGTTGACCCTGGTGTTTTTCTGGAATTGGTTCCGGCCGGCAAAGAAGAAAAAGGCGCCCGAGCCGCGTCAATTGAGCGAAGAGTTGCTTCAGGACGAACTGCTGGAGTCCGCCCGGCAAGGCGTGGATGTCTCCGAAGCGCTCGAGGAGATCAGGGAACAACGGCGGCGGCGCGGCACCGGGGAAATACACATTGCCGTGTACGGCGAGGTAAGCAGCGGAAAGAGCAGCCTGGTCAGGGCGCTGTTGCCGGAAGTGGAGGTAGACACGGACCCGCGCGCCGGAACCACCACGACGATAAGGCATTATTCCTGGGAAGCCGCTTCGGGCGACCGGGTGGTGATCAGCGACCTTCCCGGATTCAATTTCGAAGACGACAGCGAGGCGCTGGAAGAAACTCGACGGGCACACCTGGTCCTGTTTCTCTGTGACGGAGACCTGACCGGCAGTCAGGCCAGTCAACTCCGCCAGCTGCTCGAGCTGGACAAGCCGGTCATACTGGCGCTGAACAAGACCGACCGCTACTCCGGTGAAGAACTCCGTGTCCTGGTGGAGGAAATCCGGCGCAAGACCGGCCTTGAAGCGGACGATGTCGTCGCCATCTCGACCGGCGGCAAGGAGGAAGTGATCCGTATGCTCGCAGAAGGGATGGAGCAGCGAAGTTCGCGCGACCGCCCGGCAGAAATCGCCGATCTGCGCAACGCGCTGCAACGTCACCTGGACCGGGACCGTGAGCTGATGGAATCACTGCGGGAAACCGCCGTGCTGATGCTGGCCAGCGAGAAGCTGGATGCGGCGCGAGACCGGCACCGTGCGGAAAAAGCCGATGAACTGGTCAGCAAATACGCCCGTCGTGCCGTCGTTGGCGCGTTGGCCGCAGTGGCCCCCGGATCGGACCTGGTCATCCAGGGCGTGCTGGCCACGCGCCTGATCCGGGAGCTCTCGAGACTCTACGACATACCGGTCAAGGAACTCGAGATCGAGTCTTTCCTCAAACTGGCCGGCGGCAAGGTCAGGAACATGACGGCCCTGACGCTTGCCATCGCCGGAAACGCACTCAAGGCCTTCCCGGGCGTGGGAACGATATCGGGGGGTGTGATCCATGCCGTCGCCTATGGCATGATCTTCGACAGCCTGGGCAAAGCCGCGGCCGAAACCATGGCCAGCCGAGGAGCGTTGCGCCCGTATCCCGCAGCAGAGGCGTTCGAGGATCTCTTACATGACCATCTGGAATCAGGTGCTGTCCGCTTTGCGAAACTGGCGGTTTCCCGGAAAGAACGGGACGACGACCGATCCTGAACAACACCTGCTGGAAGCGAACCGCAACATCCGGGAACTGATCGAGGACCCGGACATCCCATCTTCCGTACGCGCCGAACTCGCCAGTGAATTCGAGGAAATCGCCGCCATCTCGAGGAAGCTGCGCAAGGGAGAAGTCCACATAGCAGCATTCGGCCGGGTGGGTGTGGGCAAGTCTTCGCTGCTCAATGCCCTGTTGCAGCGCGAAGCTTTCAGCACCAGCCCATTGCACGGAGAAACGAAAGAGGAGGGCCGGGCCGAGTGGCAATCGTTCAGCGGCGGTCACATGGTCCTGATCGACACGCCGGGCATCGACGAGATGGACGGCGAGGAGCGGGAAAACCTGGCTCGCCGCGTCAGCGGCCGGGTCGACGTCACCCTAATGCTTTGTGAGGGCGACCTGACGGAACTGGAATTCCAGTCGCTGTCCAGCCTTTGCGCGACCCAGCGTACGGTACTGCTGGTGATGAACAAGTCGGATCGTTACACCCGTGAGGAACAGGACGATCTCCTGCGCCGCCTGCGGGAACGTTGCAGCGGCTTTCTGCCGCCCGAGCAGGTCATTCCGGCGAGCGCGGCCCCGAGACCGGTGACCGTCATCACGAGGGACGCTTCGGGACGGGAAACCGAAACACGGCGCCAGCAGCCACCCGATACGGCCGAGCTGAAGGAACGCCTGTGGGCCCTGCTGGAAAAGGAGGGTCAAACCCTGGCCGCACTCAACGCCGCGATCTTTGCCAGCGAACTGGACGAAAAAGTGGCCACGCGCATCGTGGAGGCGCGCAAAAGCGTGGCCGACCGGATCATTCGGAACTACTGCCTGGGCAAGGGCCTGTTGGTCGCGGTCAACCCGGTGCCGGTCACCGACCTGTTGGCGGCCGCCGGCACGGACGTCGCAATGGTGATTCATCTCGGGGAGGTTTACGGATTCAGCCTGTCTCGCCGGGAAGCCTCACGTCTGCTGCTGACCATCTCAGCACAACTGGCGGCGCTGATGGGCGCCTACTGGGGGATGAACCTGGTCTCTTCCGCGCTGAAAACGGCCAGTGCGGGCTTGTCGACCGTGCTGACGGCGACGGCCCAGGGCACCCTCGCCTGGTATGCGACTTACCTGACTGGAAAAATGGCCCAGAGCTGGTTTTCACGGGGCAAGTCCTGGGGCAATGCCGGCCCCCGGGATACTGCCCGCGCCATCCTGGCTTCGCTGGACCGGGATTCCATACTGCGCTCTGCACGAGACGACCTGCTGGCCAGGCTCAAAGGCCAGTAAGGCCGGAGCAGGGAAGCGCAGGCGATGCAAGCGGTGCGGTTTTGCCGAAGGCAAAAAAGTGCCGCTCGAATGCCGTCGCGCGTGAGACTCATTTACTGTTTGCGAATCGAAATATCGCCGCTGAACGTTTCCAGTCGAATCTGCGCGCCATTGTCGCCTTCGCGATGCTCGAGCATTTCACCCGGGCCGCGGGCGACGTGTGACGATGTACCGAAATCCGTGCTGATGCTGCCGCTGTAACTCTGGGCGGTGAATTCCGCTTCCTGGGAACCGGGAAGCAGCAACTCCACATCGCCGCTCATGGAATCACAGGTCAGTCGTCCACCGTCACCCAGGGCCAGCTCGAGGGTCATGTCACCAGACACCGCCTCGAAGCGCCCGCGGGAAATTTCACCGGCCTCCAGTGACACGTCGCCCGATACGGTGCTCACTGTATTTTCACCGGAAAGGCCGACCAGCGTGATTTCGCCGCTGACCGACTCCACGGTGGAGCGTGCGGACGAACCCTCAAATTCCACGTCGCCGCTGACGGAGTGCAGTTCCAGCCTCTTTGGGGTCGCCTCGACCTCCAGGTCGCCACTCACCGTATTCAACACGATACTCTCGCCCTGGCTTCCGGTGACGGTGATATCGGCGCTGACGCTGTCGGCCTCGATACTCGCTGATTCGGGAATCCGCAGGTAGAGATCCGTGCCGTCAATGTGACGTGTGTTCTTGCGGTTGTGAACCCGGACCTGGATGCCATTCGAAGTCGCTTTGATTTCGACTTCCTTGACATCGTCACCGGCTTCACCCCGTACCTGTGCTTCCGCGCGGTCCCAGGTCGAGAATTCGATCGAGCCCGTCAGGTTTTCCACGAGCACCAGGCCGTCCGCAGGCATCTCCAGAGTCCTGTCGATCTCATCGCTGCTCCAGGCGGCGGGCGGAGCCGTCGCGAAGGCAGCCACAATCAGCAAAACCAGCATCCCTGGTTTGATTTGAATACGGGTTTTCATATGGTCATCCTCCGGTTGTTTCGATCCAGCGCGACGAGCTGTTTCAGAAAGCCGAGCTGCCGGGCGCGAAGCTCGAGCATCCTCTCGTTCAGGAACAGGTCGCCGGGATTTTCTTCCAGCGCTGCGGCCAGGGCAACTTCAGCGAGCTGCAGGTCCGTCCAGCCCGATTCGATCTTCTCGATCGTCTGGGGCGCCAGGTTGTTGTTTGGGGCTCCGATGCCGACGAATTCCCTGAACGCAGCCAGGTATTCCGCATCGGCGCTGACGAGCATCCCGCGTGGAGCCGGGATGCTGGCGGCCAGGCTTGCGGGCGGTGCGGCCGTTGTTGCCGGCCCGGTGCTCCACATCGGCCTCAGGATCACGCCCACGGCAAGCAGGAGCACGACCGAGGCGGCGACGGCGCGCAGCATCCAGCGTGACGGCCGGGCGACCGGGCTCGATCGCTCGATCCGGGCTGAAATCTCCTGCCATGGATCGTTCCCGGGCTTGATCTCCCGAGGCAGTTCGGCCAGTTTTCTCAGCAGTTCCTGTTCGTTCATGTCGTGACTCATTTGCTCAATGCCTCGCGAACCAGTTTGCGGGCCCGGTGTAGTTGGGCTTTCGAAGACCCTTCGGCCATTCCGGCTATCTCAGCGACCTCGGCGTGGCTGTAGCCCTCGATGTCATACAGCACCAGCACCGTCCTGGCCCGTTCCGGCAGCCGCGAAATGGCCTGCTCCAGGTCCATCCGCTCTCCGGCGTACACATCCCTGTCACCCGTTGCGGTCCGTTCCGCCGTCCCATCCAGTTCCGTTTCCCTGCCCAGGCGTCTCACCCGGGTCCGTCGGTCGCTCAGCGCCACGTTCACTGACAATCTGTGAAGCCAGGTGCCGAAGCGGCTGTCACCCCGGAAACTGTCCAGCTTCAGCCAGGCGCGCACGAAGGCTTCCTGCAGCAGGTCCTCCGCCAGCGCCGCGTCACCGCCACACAGTCTCCAGACCAGTCCGTACACGTGATCGCGGTGCCGCCGGTAGAGATTTTCAAACGCCAGGCGATCACCTTTTTTCGCCCGCTCCACCAGCACGGCGTCGTCATCGTGATTTGCGTTTTTCGCTTCCCACGACGCCAATACGCGGTCCTCCTGTGAAATTAGATTCTGGCGGGGCCCAAATGGTTTAAAAGTATAACGTGGTTCGCGTGCTGGACGAGGTATAGTCCGTTCGTGGCTGGGAGGGGCAATTCGTCTCTTGGTGCCTTCATTCCGGGTGACGCCGGTTTCCGGCTGATGCGACTAGGGAATCAGGGTGTCGCTCACGTGATCGATGTAAGCGTCGAATTCCTCGCTGCTCAGGCTGGGGGTCTGGTGCTGCCGCTGAAGCTGCAGGAAACCCAGGTAGACCGAATAAGTCAGGCGCGCCTGGTTGCGGGCATTCACCGGGTCCAGGCCCAGCTCCTCGAAGGCGGCGGACAGGTGTTTCATGCGCCGCTCTGCCACCCGTTCGAGCACCGGCTCGACCTGCGGATGGCCCGCGGCCGCGCACAGTTCGCTGTAGACCTCGTGGGTGAGTTTCTCCTTGCCTACCCGGCGGAAAAATGATTCCAGGCGGTCGCGCGGGTGATCGATTTCTCCCAGCGCCGTGTTCAGATTACGGCTGTCGTGTTCTTCCCACCGCGTCAGCGCCCGTTCGAGCAGCGATTCCCGGCCGGAAAAATGCCAGTAAAAGCTGCCCTTGGTGACCCCCATCCGACGCGCCAGCGGTTCCACGGCCAGTGCCTGCACGCCCTGTTCGGCAATCAGTTCGAGCGCCGCCCGTTCCCAATCCTCGGCGGAGAGGGTCGCTCTTTCGCTCGTTTTTCCTGCTGATTTCATGCCGTCGTGTATTCCCCGGAACAAAAAGATTAAGTTTAACGCATTTTTTTTGATACAAACGCTGTCTATTGACTTGAGACACAGTGTTTACCATACTCCACCGTATGGAACAAATCGGAGGACTGTCATGACCTGGGTATTGCTACTGACATTATTGGGTATTTCACTTGCCTGCGCCTTCTATGGAACCAGCCTGCTGATGTGGACCGTGGCAATGGCCGCGGGTATTCTGATACTGGCATCAACCGGCGCAGTGCCATGGCTCGGTCTCGTGGTGATCGCCGTGGTTTTCGCTGCCATCGTCATCCCCCTTAACGTGGCGCCCTGGCGCCAGGCCCTGATCAGCGGTCCTTTCCTGAAACAATTCCGGCGCATGCTTCCCGAAATCTCCGAAACGGAACAGGTGGCGCTGGACGCCGGCACCGTCGGCTGGGAGGGCGAGTTGTTCGCAGGACGACCCAACTGGAAACTGCTCAAGAAGCAGCCCTACCTCTCGCTTACAGTGGAGGAACAGGCGTTTCTCGATGGCCCGGTGCAGGAACTTTGCGAATCCCTGAATACCTGGGAGATCAACCACGTCGACGCCGATCTCAATCCCGAGACCTGGGAGTTCCTGAAGAAACACCGCTTCTTCGGCATGATCATACCCAAGGAGTACGGCGGGCTCGGTTTCTCCGCGATGGCCCACCGCGCGGTGCTGGAAAAAATCTCTTCCGTCTGCGCCGTCGCTTCCTCGACGGTGGCCGTGCCGAATTCACTCGGCCCCGGTGAATTGCTGCTGCATTACGGAACCGAGGAGCAGAAGAATCATTTCCTGCCCCGCCTGGCCCGCGGCGAAGACATTCCCTGTTTCGGACTGACCGGTCCCACGGCGGGATCCGACGCGACCTCCATCCCGGACCACGGCATCGTCTGCAAGGGCAAGTACAAGGGCAAGGAAGTGCTGGGCATCCGCCTGAATTTCGACAAGCGCTACATCACGCTGGCCCCGGTCGCCACCATCATCGGTATCGCCTTCCGGATGTACGACCCGGACGGCCTGCTCGGCGACACCGAAGACCTGGGCATCAGCCTCGCGCTGATTCCGCGTGACACAAAGGGCGTGGAGATCGGCAGGCGCCACCTGCCGGTGGCCCTTCCCTTCCAGAACGGCCCGATCCGCGGCAAGGACGTCTTCGTCCCCCTCGACGCCCTGATCGGCGGCGTGGAAAAGGCCGGCCAGGGCTGGCGGATGCTGATCGAATGCCTCTCCGTCGGCCGCGCGATTACGCTGCCGTCCACTTCGACCGGCGGCAACAAGATGGCCGCGCTGGCCACCGGGGCCTACGCCCGTATCCGCAAGCAGTTCAACCTTCCGATCGGACGTTTCGAAGGCATCGAGGCAGCGCTGGCGCGCATCGCCGGTAACGCCTACGCGACTTCCGCCCTGTCCCGCATGACGGCCACGGCCGTGGACCTGGGCGAAAAGCCCGCGGTGCCTTCGGCAATCGCCAAGTACCACACGACGGAAATGGCGCGCGAAGTGATCACGGACGCCATGGACGTGCATGGCGGCAAGGGCGTCATCATGGGTCCGAGGAACTACCTGGGCCGCGGCTGGCTCGGCGTCCCGGTCTCCATCACCGTGGAAGGCGCCAACATCATGACGCGCAGCCTGATGATCTTCGGCCAGGGCGCCATTCGCTGCCATCCCTTCGTGCTGAAGGAAATGGAAGCGGCCCAGATCGGGGATCCGTCGGAGCGCCTGGGCCGCTTCGACCAACTGCTGTTCTCACACATCGGGTATTCGATCAGGAACGCGGCCCGCAGCCTGATCCTCGGCCTGAGCTTCGGTAAGTTCGCGGTGGTCCCACATGACCGGAAGACGGCGAAGTACTACAAGAAACTTTCTCGTTATTCGGCCGCGCTGGCGTTCATTTCCGATATTTCCATGCTCACCCTTGGCGGCAAGCTGAAACAGAAGGAACACATTTCCGCGCGCCTGGGTGACGTGCTCAGCCACCTTTATATCTGCTCGGCGATGCTCAAGCGCTACGAGTCGGAAGGGCGGCCGGCGGCCGACCAGGCGATCCTCGCCTGGGCTTTTCATCATTCGATCTACAAGATCCAGATCGCGCTGCGCCTGGTGGTGGACAATTTCCCGAGCCGTTACATGCGATTCCTGCTGCGTTTCGTGGTGTTCCCCTTTGGACGCCGCGAGAAGGAACCCGGCGACCGCCTGACGCACCGCGTGGCGCAACTGCTGCTGGTTCCGTCCGACACGCGTGACCGCCTGACGAACGGTGTCTTCAAGTCCGAGACCTCGGATCACCCCATCTGCTTCATGGAACGCGCGCTTCCCGAAGTGATTCATGCCGAACCCCTGGAACGTCGCGTGCTGAAAGCCGTGAAGCAGGGCGAAATCAGCGGCCTCACCTGGGAAGATCAGGTCAGGGATGCGCTTGAGAAGTCCCTCCTCAGCAAGGAAGAAGCGGAAATCCTGCTGCGGGTACACGAACTGGTTTCCGAAATCATCGCGGTCGACGACTTCGATGCCGTAGACCTTCGCGTGGGACGCAAGTCCGAACCGAGGCTCGACACCCAGCACGCCGCCTAGACCCGATACACGCAGCGCCTGATCGCTGCTATACTCACAGCCCCGCCCGGTCTCCGTCGCCATGACGCAGACCGGGCAGGGTCTTTGCTTCGGGTGCCCGGAACAACAGGAAGCTGGCACAGCGCCACGACCTGCCGGGTGAAACGGGAAACCGGTGAGAGTCCGGTACTGCCCCCGCAACGGTAATCGAATCAGCCCGTAACGATCGGGCTGACCCCGGCTTCAAGCCACTGCACTCAGTGTGGGAAGGCGCCGGAGGGATCCGCCATGACAGCAGGATCTTTCGAGAGTCCGGAGACCGGCCCGGAGTTTACAGAAACCGAGTTGCGGAGGGCAACCAGGGTCTGTGGATTCCTCCCGGCCCTTTCCCCCGCACCGAAGGACAGACGCGGGTGCGCGCCCTGGAGGAAAGATGAATTCCGGCAAGATCCTGATAGCTGCGTTGCTTTTCGCAAGCAACGCCGCTGGCTTGTCGGCGGCCGAAGACAGCGACGTGTATGAACTGGAGCCCCTCCAGGTCGTAACCCCTTCCCGGATGATCGAATCGCTGGACGACTCGCTCGCATCGGTCAGCGTGATCACACGGCGGGACATCGAAATCTCGGCCGCCGAGGACCTGGTCGAACTGCTCCGGCTTCAGCCTGGCGTCGACATCGTGCGGACCGGGGGTGTTGGCGCCCAGACCAGCATCTTCCTGCGCGGCAGCAATTCCAACCACGTCCTGGTACTGGTCGACGGTGTCCGGGTCAGTTCCGCGAACACGGGTGCCTACGTCTGGGAACAGTTACCCCTTAACCAGGTCGAGCGTATCGAAATCGTCCGGGGCCCCCGCGGCAGCCTGTACGGATCGGACTCGATCGGTGGCGTCATCCAGGTATTCACCCGAAGCAGCCCCGAGCCGTATGCCCGGGTAACCGGCGGCAGCTATGGCACGTGGGAAATTGAAGGCGGCCTCGGCTACGACGGCGAGAACACGCGGATCAGCGTCAACGCGGGCCACCGCGACGTGGACGGCTTCTCGGCGCAAAACCCCGACGGCTTCAGCTACGATCCCGACGACGACGGCTATCGCAACACCAACCTCGGCATCAAGGGCTCGACGCAGGCGGGCTACGGCACCTGGCATTACAGTTTCCTCGGCCTGGACAGTGAATCGGATTTCGACCAGGGTGTTTCCGACACCCGACAATACGTCGCATCCCTGGGATTGCACGGCAACTTCAGCCCCGACTGGGATTACCAGCTGCTGGCCGGATACACCCGCGAGAAGCTGGACTCGGATTTCGGATTCTTTACGACCGGTTTCAAGTCCAGGCGCTGGGAATTGAGCTGGCAGAACCAGTATGCCAGCAGCACCGGCGGCACCCTGAGTTTCGGCGTGGACCATTACCATGAGAACGGCAAGTCGCTGGACAGCTGGGATCAGAGCCGTCACAACACCGGGCTGTTCGCCAACTACGACCAATGGTTCGACCGACTGCAGCTGCAGCTCGGCGGCCGCTATGACGACAATAGCCGTTTCGGCGGCGAGTTCACCGGCCAGCTTGCGCTGGGTTATGAAATCGTAGAGGCATGGCGGATCATGGGCAGCTACGGATCCGCATTCCGCGGGCCGAACCTCAGCGAACAGTACTCGCCGGGATTTGGCGGCCTGTTCGCCGGCAACCCGGACCTCGATCCCGAATCATCGGATTCGGCGGAACTGGGGCTGCGCTGGAGCCCCGCCGACGCCGGCGTGTTTTCGGTGTTCGCCTATCGAACCGAGGTGGACGACCTGATCGCCTTCAACGGTGAAAATTTCCAGGCCATCAACATCGACCGCGCGCGGCTGAAAGGAGTGGAACTGGAGTACGCGATCGCGCTTGAAGGCTGGGCCTTCAACGTTAATGCGACTTTCCAGGACACCGAAGACCGCGCGACGGGCGAGCCCTTGCTGCGGCGCCCCGACCAGAAAGGCTCTGTTACGCTGGACCGGCGCTTCGATAACGGCTCATGGCTGGGCCTGGAGTGGTTCCATTCCGGAAAACGGCGGGATTTCGGCGGCGTGACCCTGGACAGCTACAACCTGCTGAGCCTGCGGGCCGGGTGGGTCTTCGCCCCCTCCTGGCAGTTGGAACTCCGGGGAGACAACCTGACTGACGAGGATTATGAGCCGGCCTTCGGGTTCAACGCATCGGGCCGCGCCTGGTACCTGTCCCTGGCCTGGAAACCCTAGCCCACATATTGCACCAGCATCCCGGATGATGGCGCAAATTGCGGTCTAATTCCCGGCGGCGTCACGGCGGCGGCGCAATTCCGACCGCATTTTCATCGGGTGCTCGACCTTCCTGAACTTGTCAAACACGTGGTTCAGGGCGCGGATTGGATGGCGCCAGGTCATCCGGGGGCCGGCGAAGCGCATGATCTCCCTGGCCGCCTGTCGCTGAGCCGGTTTGTAGCAGTGGATGGGGCAGTTAGCGCAAGTCGGCTTGGCGGCGCCATAGGGACACTTTTCCAGTCTTTTTTCGGCGTAGCGCATCAGCCAGGCACATTGGGAACACAGCCGGGCCCCGTCCCGGTTATGGCGGTGTTCGCTGCAATAAATACGCGTCATGCACACGAGGGTGTCGTGTTCGCGTTTCAGTCTGCCGGTAAGTTCAGCCATGATGAAATGATAATGATTTTTGATATCCTCTCAATTGACATGTCTCGCTTAAAATCCATTTTCCCCGCGCTGCTCGCGATCTGCCTGATCTGCGCCTGCACAGCGGCGGAACAGGAGCATCGGCGCGAATTCCTGGTGTTCGGAACCCTGATGGAGGTGACGCTGTGGGGCGCGGACAGCAGTCAGGCCAGGGAAGCGTTCGACCTTCTGCAGGGGCGGTTCCAGGAGATGCACCGGGACTGGCACGCCTGGGAGCCCGGCCAGCTGACCGAAATCAACCGGGCCTTCGCCACCGGCATGCCGAGCCTGGCCAGTGATTCCCTGATCGAAATGACCCGGCACTCTCAAGAGATCGAGCGGCTGAGCGAAGGCCGCTTTAACCCGGCCATAGGGGCCCTGGTCCGGCTGTGGGGATTTCATACGTCCGAGTTTCCCATCGAAGGACCACCACCCGCCCGTTCGGAGATCGAGGCGCTGCTTGTCCGGAAACCGTCTACCCTCGATATCCGCCTGGACGGCATGACCATGCAGTCGGACAACCCGGCCGTGCAGCTCGATTTTGGCGGAATCGCCAAGGGCTACGCAATCGATATCGCCTGCCGCACGTTGAAAGAACTGGGGATCGACAACGCCATCGTGAATGCAGGCGGTGACCTGCGCGCCTTCGGCGGCCATGGCGACCGGCCGTGGCGAGTCGCCGTTCGCAAGCCGGGCGGAGGCATCATCGGATCGCTGGAAACCGGAGTGGATGAAGCGGTTTTCACATCCGGAAACTACGAGCGCTTCCGACAGGACAATGAACGCCGCTACCCGCACATCCTCGATCCCCGGACCGGCTGGCCGGTGCAGGAACTGGCCTCGGTCACCGTCATCGCCGGCGAAGGCTGGCTGGCCGACGCCGCGGCCACCGCGCTGATCGTGTCCGGGCCGGATGAATGGGCCGGCGTCGCCCGCTCGCTGGGAATCAAACACGTGCTTGTGGTCGACGAAAACGGAAAAGCTTTCATGACCCCGGAAATGGAGCAGCGGATTGATTTTATGCAGGGTGTCGAGAAGGAAATCGTGGCCTTGTGACCCCCGGCCGCGGATGCGGCGAAGCGGTATCAGAACATCCCGGTTTCGAGCCGCGCCACCTCGGACATCATGCTGTGGTTCCAGGGCGGTTCGAAAGTGAGTTCCACGTTGACCTCGCTGATAGTGGGCACCAGTTCGAGTTTCGAGCGGACGTCGTCCACCAGAATATCCCCCATTCCGCATCCCGGCGCCGTCAGCGTCATTTCGACCTCGACAATGCGCGTACCCTTCTCGTCAGTTTTCATTTCGCAACGGTAGATCAGCCCCAGATCGACGACATTGACCGGAATCTCCGGGTCGTAGACCGTCTTCATCTGGTCCCAGAGCAGGCGTTCCACGTCGTCCTCGGTCGCGTCTTCGGGCAGGCTGGGAGGCATCACGGGCTGTTTCCCGATGGCATCGGCGTCAACGCCTGCCACCCGGAACAGATTGCCGTCGATGAATACGGTGAAACTGCCGCCCAACGCCTGCGTGATGTAGCCTACCGTCCCCGCGGGGATGGTCAATTCGTCCCCGAGCGGGATCATCACGACCTCGCAATCACGCTCGAAGGTGCAGGGCTGGCTGGTGTGCGAAAACATCGCTCAAAAGATGAGGACTGCTGCGGGATTTCTCAAGCAGCAGTGTCCCGTTCGGCTGCGGATCAGCCGATCTTGCTCTGCTGGTAGTTTTCGATGCCGACCCGGTCGATCAGGTCCAGTTGCGTCTCCAGCCAGTCGACGTGTTCCTCTTCGGAATCCAGTATCTGGTCGAACAGATCGCGGGAAACGAAGTCCTTGCAGGATTCACAGTATTCCACCGCCTCCCTGAGGTCGGGGATCGCCTCCATTTCCAGCGCCAGGTCGCACTCC
>CAJIBJ010000234.1_pt1 | contig 14934 bp, 13 predicted proteins | sample 9199331 | NCBI WGS metagenome assembly CAJIBJ01 (sample SAMEA7708300, study PRJEB35096) | sediment metagenome | biome: marine neritic benthic zone biome [ENVO:01000025]; feature: sediment [ENVO:00002007]; material: shallow marine sediment [ENVO:03000034] sea grass bed [ENVO_01000059] ... | reverse complement strand
TCGGCAGCCCGGCCAGCTGGCCCACGACCTGCGCCCGCTGATCTTTTGCGTAGCGCGTGAAATCGGAAATGTTCAGGGTCAGCGTCGCCCAGAATCCCACCATGGCCGTAAGGCTGGGAAAAAAGAGGTCCCAAAAGACGTCGCTTGTCAGTGAAGATTCCGTTTTCAGCATCGGCCCGAAGCCGTCCGCCTGCACCCAGGCCCAGACCAGCAGCGCCAGGCCGCACAGCAGCAGGAACGGAGCCGCGAGGTGCTCGAGCACCCGGATCGAGTTGATACCGGCCCAGATCAGGGCGATGTTCATCGCCCAGAACACCAGGAAACAGGCGAACTGCATCCAGTGGACGCCGACCCATCCCGGTAACAGGGCCGGCGTTTCGGCCACCCCCGGGAACAGGATCAGGACAATGGTGTAAATGGCCGCGCCGCCGATCCAGGTCTGGATGCCGAACCAGCCGCAGGCCACCAGGGCCCGCAGGAACGCCGGGATGTGTGCCCCGTTGATGCCGAATGAAGCCCGGGCGAACACCGGGAAGGGGATGCCGTATTTGGTGCCTGCGTGCCCGGACAGCGCCATCGGCACCAGCACGATCACGTTGCCCAGCAGCACGGTCAGCATCGCCTGCACCCAGCTCATGCCGCCTTCGACCAGCGAGGCCGCGATCATGTAGGTCGGGATATTGACCGCCATCCCGACCCAGAGGGCGAAAAAGGAAACCGCCTTCCAGTCCTGCCCCGAAGGAGGAACCGGCGCGATGTCCGCGTTGCTCAGGCTCGCATCGATGCCCTGTACTGCGCTTCCCGTGGATTCAGTCATGGGACGGTGGATCAGAGCTCCGTCAACTGGCCGTAGGTTTCAGGACGGCGGTCGCGGAAGAACTGCCAGGTGTTCCGGACCTCCCGGACCTGGTCAAAATCCAGTTCGGCCACCACCATCTCGTCCTTCTCCTCGCTGGCCTGCGCGACGATCTGGCCGCGCGGGTCGGCGAAATACGACGAGCCGTAGAACTTGCCGATATCCCATGGCGCCTCGCTTCCGACACGGTTGATCGCGGCCACGAAATAGCCGTTGGCCACCGCGTGCGCCGGCTGTTCCAGTTCCCAAAGGTACTGCGAAAGGCCGGCCACCGTGGCCGAGGGATTGAAGACGATTTCCGCACCGTTCAGGCCCAGGCACCGCGCCCCGTCCGGGAAGTGGCGGTCGTAACAGATGTACACGCCGACCTTGCCATGGGCGGTGTCGAACACCGGGTAGCCCAGGTTGCCCGGCTTGAAGAAAAACTTCTCCCAGAAGCCGGCCACCTGCGGGATGTGCATCTTGCGGTACTTGCCGAGGTAGGAACCGTCCGCATCGATCACGGCCGCGGTGTTGTAGTACACGCCGGTCATGTGCTCCTCGTAGATCGGGACGACGATCACCATGCCGTATTGCTTCGCGTATTCCTGCATGAGCTTCGTGGTGGGGCCGTCCGGAATCGCCTCAGCCGCGTCGTACCACTTGGCGTCCTGCGATGGGCAGAAGTAGGGCCCGGTGAAAATTTCCTGGAAACAGAGCATCTGCACGCCCTGGCTGCCGGCTTCCTCGATGTACGGGATGTGCGCCTCGGTCATGGCCTTGCGGTGCTCTTCCACCGACGCCCCGGTTTCCAGCTTATTGGACATCTGGATGATGCCCGCCTTGATGATTCTCGACATGTTCTGGCCTCTTTTTTCTTTTCGGGTTGGTGGATTGCTCAGTAGCGCGGATTGAACGGCGCCCGTTTCAGGTATTGCCCGTTCCCCTCCTCGACGTTCAGGATACCGTCGTCGATGACCACGGCTCCGCGCAGGATCGTGTGCCGGCACTTGCCCTGGACCTCCCAGCCTTCGTAGGCCGAGTAGTCCACCTTCATGTGATGGGTGTCGGCGGAGATGGTGTGCTTCACGGCCGGGTCGAAAACAACGATATCGGCGTCCGAGCCCACCGCGATGGTCCCCTTGCGCGGAAACAGGCCGAAGATACGGGCCGCCATGGTGGACGTCACTTCGACGAACTTGTTCAGCGAGATGCGGCCTTTCTCCACCCCCTCGGAGTACATCAGTTCCACGCGATTCTCGATGCCCGGCGCGCCGTTGGGAATCTTCGAAAAATTGTCGATGCCCATTTCCTTCTGGTCGATGCAGAAGGGGCAGTGGTCGGTGGCCACGTGGTGCACCAGGTTCTGGTTGATCGCCGCCCACAGGGCTTCCTGGTCCTTCTCCTTGCGCAACGGAGGGCTCATCACGACTTTCGCGCCTTCGAAGCCTTCCTGGAAATACAGCGATTCGTCCAGCAGCAGGTACTGCACGCAGGTCTCGACCTGCACTTTCTGGTTGCGCAGCGTGGCCGCCTTCACCCGGGCCAGCGCCTCTTCGCAGGTCATGTGCACGATGTACAGCGGACACCCCGACTGCCAGGCGAGATCGATCGCGCGGCCGCTGGCCTCCGCCTCGCAGAGCGCCGGGCGCGACAGCACGTGGTAGCGGGGCTCGGTCTTGCCCTCGGACAGGTACTTCTGCACCAGGTGGTCCACCATGTCGCCGTTCTCGGCGTGCGTGGTGATGATCCCTCCGTGCCTGACCAGTTCCTTCATCAATTCGAACATCTGGCGGTCGTCGACCATCAGCGCCCCCTTGTAGGCCATGAAGGTCTTGAAGGAGTTGATGCCGTGCTCGTTGATCACGTGCGGGATTTCCTTGCGCGTGTCCTCGTTGAAATCGGTCACCGCGCAGTGGAAGGCGTAGTCCCCGACCGCATGGCCGTCCGCCTTGCGATGCCATTCCTGTAGTGCCGCCTCGAGGCTGTCGCCCTGCGTCTGGATGGCGAAATCGATGATGGAAGTGGTGCCCCCGTACAGTCCGGCCAGCGTGCCGGAGTAGAAGGTATCGCTGGCGAAAGTGCCCATGAACGGCAGTTCCATGTGCGTGTGCGCATCGATTCCCCCGGGGAAAAGGTAGCAGCCCTCGGCATCGATGACCCGGTCGGCGCCCTCGTCCAGAGCGGCTCCGATCGCGGCGACTTTCTCGTCCCGGACCAGCACATCCGCCCGGTAATGGTCGCTGGCGGTGACCACGGTTCCGTTTCTGATCAACAGGCTGCTCATCGGGGATCTCCAGGCTGAACGGGTTTTCAGGGTACCATCGCGCGCAAACGCGATGGTACCCTCCTCTAGCTAAACATAGCAGGTGAGACCGATGGATTCATTCATGAGGGCGGCAGTCGAGGAAGCGAGGCGGGGGCTGAAAGAGGGCGGAATACCGATCGGATCGGTGCTCGTCCATGACAACCGGATCCTCGGCCGCGGCCACAACCGGCGCGTGCAGCAGCGCAGCGCCGTCCTGCACGGCGAAATGGACGCGCTCGAGCGCGCCGGCCGGCAAGCGGCGGACATCTACCGCAATTGCACGCTTTACACTACACTTTCGCCCTGTGCGATGTGCAGCGGGGCGATCCTGCTGTACGGGATACCCAGGGTGGTGATCGGCGAGAACCGGACCTTCCTCGGGGAGGAGGAGCTGCTGCGGTCCCGTGGAGTAGGACTGACGGTGCTGCAGGACGAGGAATGCATCGGCATGATGAACCGATTTATCGAAGACCACCCCGAACTCTGGAATGAAGACATCGGAGAGACTTGATCACAGTGACCGGCCAAATCACTTTCCGAACCCTGGTCCTTCTCTGTGGACTGCTGATCACCGGCATGCCGGCAATGGCGGCGGACGATCCCGCTGAGACCTCCGGCGTCCAGGACGGTCCCACCCCAGAAGAAGCGATGGAGCAGGTACGCAAGGAACTGACCACCCTGGAGCGGCGCTGGTACACGATTACGCGGGCCCGCTGGAGCTACCCGCAGAAAATCTCCGCCGGCATCGGCGCCATCGTGACGGACCAGCCACGCGATACCGACTGCCATTCCGGTTGCGCGATCCACGGCTGGCAGTTCCAGGTGGAGCCGGGCCTGTACGGCATACAGGGCAGCGTCGGCTGGGGCAAGCTGGTCGGCGAGACGGGTCGCAGCAAGCACTTTATGCGCAAAGCCAATTTCGCCTGGGCCGTGCGCGCCGCCGTGCTCCGCACCTGGGGCAACAGCCCCCTGACGCCGGAGAAACAGACGCTCGTCGGCGTCGAAGGAAGTTTCAGCATCATCAGCATCAACTTGTCGCTGGGAATCATGCGCTCGCTGGCCTCGGATCCCAACCATGACTGGCGGATCACCGGCGGAATCGGGTTGGGGTTTTGAAGCGGGAACGCAAACAACTGCTGTTGACTGCGCTGATGGCGGCGTGGATTCCCTGCGCCCCGGTCACGGCGCTTGAAACGGACCAGTTTTACGCCTGGGGTAAGCCAATCGAGGACTCGACCGAGTACCTCAACGCCTGGGTGAGATTCACGGTCGAGTCCGTCCTCGAATCGCGGGATCCCGATGGGCCGCAGGATTGCGAATCCGTCGCGCATGACCTGCAGAAAGATCTGCAGCACTCGATCTACCAGCCGATCGAGCTGTGGATTCTTGGGAGCGACCTGGTCGACCGGGTGCCCCGCGGCGCCGAGGAAGACCGTCACTACCGTTCGAACTACATCCTGTCGAATACCTTTGCCCTTGATTTCGCCGTCTGGCTGCAACCCAGCCCGACCGTGGAGGTCAACGGCATCCGCCTGGGAACCGACAAACTCGCGCACTTCTTTTCCGAGGGCTGGTGGTATTACCGGCGCTGGTTGAAACTCAGCGACGAGATGAGCGAAGAAGAATTGCACCGCAACCTGATGGATTACGGCGTATACCTGGAAAAAACCGTCCAGGGCTCCATGCTGACCAGCATCTTCTCGCCTGCCGACCTGGAATCCAACTACCAGGGTTTCCTGTTCTACCAACGGCTCTGCCACGGCGACGAGCCGCTGCTGTACCGGCAGGGTGGAAGCTGGCGTTTTTCAGACCGTTTCGATTTTCGCGACTACGTATCGCCTGAATGGGACGAATCCTGGTACCCGAATGTCTACGGCCGCGTGCGCTGGAACAGCATCCGCAAGACCATCGCCGGTTACTGCCCCCTGCTGGACAGTGACTGGGTCCGCAAGCAACGGGCGTACTACGCCAGGATCGACCGTCAGACGGAAATCGACGAGCTGTTGGCAGATTTGGTTGCTGAGGGCGAATTGCCCAATCCGCGCGAATTCGACGTGACATCCGTGTGCAAAAGCGAACTTGTCTCCACCCCATGAGGGAGTCTCGCTTCCCTGCTCGCGCCTACGCGTGGCCGGCGTTCGGGCAGCACTTTTTTCGGCTACGCCGAAAGTCGCTCTACCCTCACTGCCTACGCTGCGGAAGGCGGCTGCACGCGCGACGGCAGGCCGTGGGTCGCCTGCGGCTCCATGGTGAGTCCCGGGAATCTGTCCTATGCTTCAGGAAGCAACTTTGTCAGAGGAATCACATCATGGGCCATTGCTATAACTCCACCGTCGTCGACGCTCAGATCGATAAAACCTGGGAAACGATGCGCAACTTCCACGAACTGGGCTGGGCCTCGCCGGTGGTGGAGAGCGTGGACAAGGTGGGCGACATCGGCGGGGATCAGCCCGGCGCCCGCCGGGTGCTGAACGGCGTCTTCCACGAGACCCTCATCTCGCTGGACGACGGGGCCCGCAGTTTCTCCTACAGCATCGACGACGGCCCCGGGGCGGTGGCGAAAGACGCCGTGTCGAATTACATCGGCGCCGTCCAGCTCCATCCTGTGACCGACACCGGGCAGACGCTGGTCGTATGGACTTCATCCTACGACTCAGACGACAGCGAAGCCGTGGGCGAGCTCTGCAATCCGATCTATCGGGCACTGCTCGCGCAGCTCAAGGCGCACCTGACGGCATGAGCAGCGGAGAGGCTCCCAGACGGCGCTCTGAATTTCATTTGATCCCTGCGAATAGGGTGCCCCTTCTGGTAAGTTGAAGCGATGAGCCTGCTCGTCGTCACCTGGTCGATGATTTCAGCCGCCTGCGCCATGCTCGGGCTGATCCAGCTATTTCTCTGGATACACAACCGGCGGGAATGGGTCTATCCGCTTTCCGCTCTCATGGCATTCAGCGCCGCGTTCGTCGCACTGCTGGAGATGTTGCTGTTCTCCTCACCCGAACCGGCGCGGCACGCTCAGATAATCCTCTGGCTGAATCTGGCCATCGCGATGGTCCTGGTGCCGATGATCTGGTCGGTGCGGACCTACCTGCCCGCGGCGAGAACCTGGGCGGCCGTTCTGATTACTGTAATCTGGGGAATTGGCCTGCTGGTCAATTTTCTTTTACCCGGCAACCTGACCTTCATCGAAATCCCATCGGTCGACCAGCGAATGACAGCCTGGGGCGACGTCTTCTTCGTGGCCAGGGGCTCAATCAATCCATGGAAATGGCTGGTGGACGTGACCATAATCCTGATCCCTCTCTACATGATCGATGCCGCCTGGCGCGCCCGCGATCCCAGGCGGGGGAGTCACGGCGTCGTGATTACGGCCGGTGTCGTGCTGTTCGTGCTGTTCGCAGGCGGCCACGCGATGCTGGTCGATGCGGGGATCATCGACTCGCCATACATGGTCGGCGCGGCTTTTCTAGCCCTGGTGTTCGCCCTGACCTGGGTGCTGGCGCGCGATGCCGTTCGGGCCCGGATGCTGGCGGTCGAGGTGGCCCGGGGCCAGCGAGAGACCGAGCGCCTGATGCGCGCCAACCTGCTGGGCGAAGTGGCGGCGGCACTGGCGCACGAACTCAACCAGCCGCTGACTGCAATCCTCGGAAATTCCCAGGCGGCGCAGAAATTTCTTGCCCGCCCCGAGCCCGACCTGGACGAAATCCGGGACATCCTCGCCGACATCGTCCGCGACGACAAGCGCGCCCGGGACATCATCCTCAACATGAACAGAATGTTGCGGCGGGGTAACGCCCGCCAGGAAAAGGTGAGCCTCGAATCCGCCATCAGGGAAACCATCGACCTCGTTCGCATGGACTTCGGACAAAACAACGTGGCGGTCCGATTCGAGAAGACCGGCGAATCCCCCGAAGTTTTCGGCAGCCGCGTGGCCTTGCAGCAAGTCCTGCTGAACCTGCTGCTCAATGCCGCAAATGCCATTCAGGATTCACAGGCCCCGAACCGTGAAATCCGGATCAAGCTCGGGGAAAGCCATGGCGGCGCCGAGGTCGAGGTGCGCGATTTCGGTCCGGGAATTGCCGAGGAGGTGCGCAAGCGATTGTTCGAACCCTTTGCCACCACCAGAGAGGATGGCCTCGGAATGGGCCTGGCGATCTGCCGCCGGATCGTCGAAGCCCAGGGAGGTCGGCTGACGGTGGATAACGTGAAAGACGGCGGCGCATCCTTCCGGATCTGGCTGCCCGCAGGACGGCCGTGATGGAAACCGTATTTATCATCGATGACGACGCGTCCGTGCGCAAGAGCCTGTCCCGGCTGCTTCGGGCCGAGGACATCCTGACGGAAGATTTCGGGTCCGCCAGGGCGTACCTGGACCGGGCGGGTTACGACGGGGTCGGCTGCATTCTGCTCGACGTCGACATGCCCGAGATCAACGGGATCGAACTGCACAAGCGGCTCGTGGAGCAGGGAAATGCGCTTCCGGTCATTTTTTTGACGGGGCACGGCAATATACCCATGAGCGTGCAGGCCATGAAGCGCGGCGCTTTGGATTTCCTGACCAAGCCCGTCGACGAGGCCGACCTGCTCAGCGCCGTCCGGCAGGCGCTGGAACGTCACCGCGCGATTCGGGACGAGGCCCGCACGCGCGAGTCCATCAGGACACGGATGGGCGGACTGACCCCGCGAGAGCAGGAAATCGTGCAGCACCTGATCACCGGGGCGCCGAACAAGGTGATCGCCGACCGTTTGCAGATTGCCGTCAAGACCGTCAAGGTACACCGCGCCCACATCATGGAGAAGATGGGCGTCCGCTCAGTTGCCGAACTGGTCCACCTGTGCCACCTGGTGGGAACCGAGCCCGACACCGATCTTAAGTCTTCACGCCAGATTAACTAGGTCCTAGGTCCAATTGTGCGCCCTCCATAGGGGTGATATTCCTGTGTTCAGGTCTGCAATAAGCAGGATTGGGTCCTTTATCCAAATGCCGGCAACCATCACAGTGTTCATTGTCGACGCTGACGAATCGATCCGCCGCGCCATGGCGAGACTGATGAAGGCGGCCCGGTTCCAGGTTGTCTGCGCGGGCGACCTCGAAGAACTGCTTGGGCTGGATCACCCCGTCAGCGACGCCGTCATTGTCATCGACATGAGAACAGCCATGCAGGACGCGGCAAGGCTTCCCGAGCCATTGCATGCACGCGATCTGTCCCTGCCTGTGATTTACGTGACCGATGACGACACGGATTGGACACGGCGCGAAGCCAAACGCATGGGGGCCGCCGGATACTTTCGAAAGCCGGTGGACGAACAGGCACTGGTGGATGCGATTCTGTTCGCGGTCTGGAATTCGAACGTTGAGGAGGTCAGCTAGAAGCGCACTGCTTAATCAACACTCAGACCATGGCCAGGCAGCACCAGGACGATAGAAAAGGAGAGAGACATGAAATCGATTATTGGTTCACCGCTTGCGTTGATACTCGCATTGATGTTTCCGGCCGGGGTACAGGCTCAAATGGACGCCGGTACGCTGACGAAGGAAGCCGTGGCGCACGACGCGCCGGACTATTCGCCATTTGTCGACCGGCACGTGCCCGACCGGGTGTTGTGGGGGGACACCCATCTGCACACATCCTACTCGGTGGACGCGGGGTTTTTCGGCAATACGCTCGATCCGGAGGACGCCTATCGCTTCGCCAGTGGCGAGGAAGTGGTGTCGAGCACGGGCGAACGCGTGAAGCTGATCCGTCCGCTCGACTGGCTGGTTGTTGCTGACCACGCAGAGTACTTCGGTCTGGCCGACATGCTGGCACGGGGGGATCCCGCGGTCTTTGAAGACAGCGTGACCGCAGGCTGGTATAAATTGCGCCAGGGTACGCAGGAAGACGGCATGCGGGCTTTCTACGAGGTCGTCGACTCTCTCGCCAAGAACAACAATCTCGTTGAGAATCCAGCGATCCAGCGCAGCGCCTGGGACAAAACCGTCGGCTTCGCGGAGCAATACAACGATCCGGGTGTATTCACGGCGCTCATCGGTTTCGAATGGACCTCTTTTCCGAACGGCAACAACCTGCACCGCGTCGTGATGTTTCGGGACGGGGCCGACCGCGTGAAGCAAATCGTTCCTTTCAGCACTTTCGACTCTAACGATCCCGAGGACCTCTGGAACTGGCTGCAGGCCTATGAGGAAAATACCGGCGGCCGTACGATGGCGTTTGCCCACAACGGCAACTGGGGTACCGGTATGATGTTCGCTCTCAGGCGGTTGAACGGCAAGCGTATCGACAAGGCCTACGCCGAGAAGCGGATGCGTTGGGAGCCGGTCTACGAGGCCACGCAGATCAAGGGCGACAGCGAGGCGCATCCATTCCTGTCGCCCAACGACGAGTTTGCCGACTTCGGCACCTGGGACAAGGGCGACATCGGCGGACGTAATGCGATTACCCCGGACCAACTGCCGCACCAGTACGTGCGCTCGGCCCTGCGACTGGGCCTGCAGCAGGAGGCGAAGCTCGGCGCGAACCCCTTCAAGTTCGGCCTCATCGGATCTTCCGATGCCCACACCGCCCTCGCGACCACCCGCGAAGACAATTACTTCGGCAAAAACCCCGCGGGCGAACCGGCGGCTGATCGCTGGGAGCACGTCTTCATGGAAGGCCAGGTAGAGGGAACGACCTACTACAACTGGGAGACACTGGCATCCGGGCTGGCGGCCGCCTGGACACGGGAGAACACCCGCGAGGCCATCTGGGACGCCTTCAAGCGCAAAGAGGTCTATGCCACCACGGGCTCCAGAATTACCGTGCGTGTCTTTGCCGGCTGGGACTTCACCGCGGATGAGGTCGAACGCCAGGACTTTGCCGACCGCGGATACGCCGGCGGCGTGCCGATGGGAGGAGACTTGACTGGGGCACCCAGCGGCAAGGCCCCCACGATAATGATCCGTGCGCTGCGAGATCCCGACAACGCCAACCTCGACCGCATCCAGGTCATCAAGGGCTGGCTAAAAGACGATGGCGAGACCGAGGAGCGCATCTACGACGTCGCCTGCTCGGACGGCCGAGCCATCGTAGACCGCCGCTGTGACCGGCCGGTAGGAAACACCGTGAACGTCGCCGAGGCCAGCTACACCAACACCATCGGTGATCCCTTGCTGACCGCTTTCTGGCAAGACCCCGACTTCGATCCCGGTCAACGCGCCTTTTACTACGTGCGCGTGCTGGAGATACCCAAGCCGAGTTGGCTCGCTTACGACGCAAAGCGCTTTGGCGTGAAGATGTCCGACGAGGCGCCAATGACCGTGCAGGACCGCGCCTACACGTCGCCGATCTGGTACACACCTTGAGGAAATCACGATCATGAAACATCATCAAATCAGACTATTGAGAGCGGCGATGATTGCGCCCGCCCTGCTGCTGTCCGCCCTGGTAAGCCAGGCGGCGGGCACGGGCCCGGTGGGAATGGTCCCCACCGAGGCTGATGCCGCCAAATCAGTGCGAACACCGAGCTATTCACCCTACGCCGGCCGGAACTTCCCGACCATGGTTTACTGGGGAGACACCCACGTCCACACGGACAACTCCCTGGACGCCAAGGGATTCGGCGCACGCCTGAACGTGGCGGACGCCTACCGTTTCGCGCGGGGCGAAGAAGTCGTGTCCAACACCGGGATCCCGTTCAAATTGTCGCGGCCCCTGGACTGGCTGGTGGTGGCCGACCATTCGGACGGCATGGGCGCGATGAAGGAAATCATCGCCGGCAATCCGCGCCTGCTGAGCGATCCCGTGGTGCGCCAGTGGCATCAGGACTTCAGGGAGGGAGGTGAAACCGCCTTCAGGGCCACGATGGAAGTCATCAACGCCTTTTCACAGGGTGCTGTTCCGGAAGTCGTATTGGACCGCAAATTCCAGAAAACCATCTGGGACGACGTTGTCGACACGGCCGAGTCTTTTAACGACCCGGGCACATTTACCTCCATCATCGGCTACGAATGGACCTCCACGGAGAACGGCAACAACTTGCATCGCAATGTCCTCTATCGCGATGATGGCGATGTCGCCCGTCAAATGGTGCCGTATACAACAGCCGAGAGCTTCAATCCGGAGGATCTCTGGAAGTGGATGGCGCGTTACGAGGAACAAACCGGCGGCCAGGTCCTTGCGCTGGCGCACAACGGCAACATGTCCAACGGCATCATGTTTCCCTACGAGGTGAACCCCGCGACCGGCAAACGCCTGGGTAGCGACTATATGCGAAATCGCGCGCGCTGGGAGCCGCTGTATGAAGTCACCCAGATCAAGGGCGACGGCGAAGCACACCCCTTCCTGTCTCCGGATGACGAGTTCGCGGACTTTGAAACGCTTGAACTGGGCAACCTCAACCTGACCGTAGTGAAAACCGACGACATGCTGAAGTATGAGTACGCCCGCGAAGCCTTGAAGGAAGGATTGAGGCTGGCTGAAAAATTCGGCGCCAATCCCTACCGGTTCGGCATGGTCGGCTCCACCGACACCCATACGGGCCTGGCCGCTGCCGGGGAGGATAACTACATCGGCAAGCACGCCGGCACCGAGCCTTCAGCAGAGCGCTGGGATCACCCGATGGCGAAATTCCAGGGCCGGCAGTACGACGGCTGGGCCATGTCCGCCTCTGGTTACGCCGCGGTTTGGGCCACCGAGAACACCCGAGAAGCGCTCTGGGATGCGATGATGCGCAAGGAAGTCTACGCCACCACCGGGCCGCGGATTATTGTCCGCTTCTTCGGCGGCTGGGACTTTACCACGCAGGATGCCGCCTCACGCCTGCCTGCAGAAGCGGGTTACACCAAGGGCGTACCGATGGGCGGTGAGCTGAGCAATGCCGCCGAAGGCCAGGCGCCCCGTTTCCTGGTGGCGGCCCTGAAAGACCCCATGAGCGGCAACCTGGACCGTATCCAGATCGTGAAAGGCTGGCTGGACAGCAAGGGCGAAACACAGGAAAAGGTTTACAACGTGGCCTGGGGAGACGCAGACCGCCGTTCGCTGGATGCCGACGGCAAGCTGCCGCCGGTCGGCAACACCGTCGACGAGGCCAACGCGACCTGGACCAATACCATCGGCGACCCCGAGCTGATCACCGTTTGGGAAGACCCGGATTTCGATCCGGACGTACGCGCCTTCTACTACGCAAGGGTGATGGAAATCCCAACGCCGCGTTGGGTGCTTTACGATGCCAAGCGCTACGGCGTCGAATTGGGCGACGAGGTCTGGAAGACCTTGCAGGAACGCGCCTACACCTCGCCAATCTGGTACACGCCCTGACGGCCGATCAGAGCAATGGGAGATAGATGATGAATAGCAGATTCACATTTTCGATGAAAGGGATTTTGGCGCTGATCCTGTCGTTGGCCCTGGGCAATGCCGTTGCCCAGGACTCCGACGAGCCGCAGGATGGTGCTGAATCCGAAGCGCCGGCCGCCGGACAACAGGACGACGTATCCAAGGCGCTGGATTCCACCGCCACCCAGTGGTCCTTCCAGTTCGCCTGGCAAGGCAGCACCTGGAAAGATGACGAGGTCAACGGCAGCACCCGTCCGCAGGGCCACGACGATTTCGCTCAGTTGCGCGTCGTCGCGCCGTTCGTGTTCGAGAAATTCACGCTGCTGCCACGACTCACACTGCGCCACTACAAGAACAAGAACAACGGCAAGACTGGTCTCGGCAACACCGAACTGTTCGGGCTGATCATTCCCAAGAAATGGGACTGGGGAACGGGCCGCATGGGCCTGGGCCCGCTGATCACCGCGCCAGGCAATAAGGATGTGGCGCGCGACGAATGGGGCTATGGCCTGGCCGGCGCCGTCGTGAACACGTCCGGCAACTGGTTCTACGGCGTACTGCTGACGCAATCCTGGCGCGCGGTCGATCCCAATGCGCTGCCGGCGGGAACCGACAACACCAACCCCCTGGGCATCGCACCATTTCTCAACTTCCAGCTCGGCGGTGGATGGTACGTCGGCAACGGCGACATGGTCATCCAGTACGACTGGGACTCCAAGGAGGTCTACATGCCGATCGGCGTGCGCATCGGCAAGGTGATCCCGAGCAAGAAAAGCGGAAGCTGGAACGCCTATTTCGAGTGGCAGACCAGCCTGATCTACGACGACTGGCCGGGCGCGGCGAAGGACAACTCGATCCGTTTCAACCTGACCAAGACATTGCCGGTGGGTTTCTGAGCGCAGGTGGCGGACTGTGCACCATGTGGCGTTTCAGTCAGCGAGGCGCCTCCGGGGAAGCAAGCCGGGAGCAAGGACTCGATGTTCCCGCTCCCGTTTTCCCTATGCCTGGCTGGTCTTGTTGCTATCCCTGCCGCCCTTCGGGGAAGCCGAAGCGACCGGTGACGGCCCCCGGGTTCACGCTCCGATGCCGGTCGGCTTCAATGCACTGGTGGCAAACGGTATTTCCCTGCAGGACGCCAATCGCACCTTCGATCCCAGCCTGGTCAAGCCGTTTTCACGTTTCGACACGCACATCCTCAATCTGCTGTACGTTCGCACCTTCGACGTAAACAACCGCCATGTGATGCTGATGGCCATGCTTCGGGGAGGCCAGTCGGAGCGCAGGACGTTGGTCGAGGGCGGAAGGGAGATTTCGAGCAGCAACGGATTGGCCGATCCGTTCATCGGTGTATCGGTAAACCTGCTCGGGCTTCCGCCGCTGGACCGCGATGCATTCAGGGAGTTCGAGCATGGCCTGAAGGTCAATTTCCTGCTGGGCGTCAGCCTGCCGATGGGTGAGTACAAGAACGCGAAAGTCATCAATCTGGGTTCGAATCGCTGGACCTTCCGCTTTGGCTTGCCGATCACGAAACCGATCACCGGATTCGGCGGCCGCCCGGGTTCGCTGGAGTTGATTCCGAACTTCATGCTGTTCACCGAAAACAAGGACCGCCACCTCAGGCAGAACCTGTTGTTCACCCTGGAGGGGAATGCGACGCAGAATTTCTCCGAGCGAACCTGGGGCAGCCTGGGCTTTTTGTACAACGAAGGCGGAAAAACCAGGGTCAGGGGCGTGACGACGAACGGAAACCAGCGCTCTCTGGCCCTGTCCGCCACCCTGGGCATAAATTTTGCCACCAACTGGGGATTTCAACTGAGGTACGGCCAGTCCGTGGCGCAGAATGAAGCCGGACTGAAGGGGCAGGTCTATCAGTTCAAGCTTGCCCGGTTTTTCTGATTGAAGCGATCAGGCTGAATTTGTCGAGAAGGTGGATGCCATGAAACCAAAGTCATTTACCCTTCACTTCTGGCCAGATCTACCCTCTGCTTGACAAAACGCACGTGCATACGGAGGTGGTAAAGTTGATCCGCGTAAGAAAGCGGTACGTGCACCTCGCTCAGCTCTCTTTCGATTTTTTCGATCTGAACGCTGCATTGATCGAGCATGCTCTCTGAAGGATTTTCCAGCAGGGCCGTCTCCACGTCGAACAGGTAGCGGTAGTGGCGATAAATACCTTTTCGAATTCGCCAGCGGTAGGTTGGCGGGGCGATTTTGAACAGCGGGTAGAGCAGAGTCGCCAGCGGAATCAACATAATCGCCAGGCGCTCGATGGTCACGGCAACCCAGAACGGCAGATACCGCTGCAACCAGGGTGGGCCCTTTTCCAGGTAACGCCTTGCTTCTTCATGTATGGGGAATGCCATATTGAAGGCGGAAGGAAACTGTCCCTGTTTTTCAAACAGGCCGCCCTCGCCGTGAATTTCCACAGCGGCCTGGACCAGGACAGCCGCCAGCGCAGGGTGAAGATTCTTCTTCGC